>Ga0184637_10000120_pt1 | contig 52244 bp, 56 predicted proteins | sample PLM3_127_b2_FD_133143 | JGI IMG/M metagenome (GOLD analysis project Ga0184637, IMG submission 133143) | Groundwater sediment microbial communities from an aquifer in East River, Colorado, USA - PLM3_127_b2 | ecosystem: Environmental > Terrestrial > Soil > Riparian zone | place: USA: East River...
GCAAGGCGGCGATTCGAGCGCCGGCTTCGCCGGCGCAACCTCTGGGGGGAGGTTCGGAAGGGGGCCGTCGAGGCCCCCTCCGAGGAAAGCCTTCGCCGCAGATGGGCCTTTTTCATCAGCCTGCTAGAGAGCGAGGAGAGATAGATGGCTGAGATCGCACTTGCCGCAACGGTGAGCCACGCGCCCGGGATTACCGGGTGGCCCGAGGCTGCCGGCGAGCAAGGCCTTCGGTACTACGCCGGGATGGCCAAGATTCGCGAGGCGCTCGAGGCGGCGAAGCCGGATGTGATCATCGAGATCTGCAATGACCACTTCACCAACTTCTACGACTATATGCCAGCCATCTGCGTGGGCGTTGGCGCGAGCCACGTTGGACCGGCGGAGGAAGAACGATTCTTGCGAATCCCCCGTCGCGAGGTCCCAGGGCATCCCGATCTCGCCTGGACCCTGGTGCGCGAGGCTTTCAACTCGGGCTTTGATCTCTCCATCTCCCACAGGCTCTTGCTCGATCACGCCGCCATGGTCCCCCTCCACTTCCTCACGCCGTCCACGAATATCCCGGTGGTCCCCATTTTCGTGAACGACGTGATCGAGCCGATGCCGGCGCCGCGTCGTGTCTATCAGCTCGGCCAGGTCATCGGAAAGGTGATCGCCAACCGGCCCAAGGGTGAACGGGTAGCCGTGCTCGGGACCGGCGGGATCTCCCATTGGGTCGGGACGCCGGAGATGGGGCGGATCGACAAGGACTGGGACGAGTGGTTCCTCGAGACGGCGGAAAAGGGCCGGGGCAAGGAACTGGTCGAGCTCACAGCCGAAGAGCTTGGCGAGCACGGCAACGGCGCCCACGAGCTTCGGAACTGGATGGCCGTGTACGGGGCGATCGGCGATCAGAAAGGGGAAATCACGACGTACGAAGCCGCGATGAAGTGGTTCTGCGGCTGCGGCGCGGTCATCTACCGCATGTAGGCCGTGCTGGGCCGTGAGCCCGCACGGGTATCTTGGGAAAGAGCGCGAGGTCGTCACGGCCATCACCGGCTGGGTCCTGGGAAAGCCCGTCCCCACCCAGATCGGCCCGTAGAGTTGACATTCAGCGAGCTTGTCCGATCCTCAAGGCTGCCGGTCTCAGAGACAGAGGCGGTGTTTAGAATGATTGATCTGAAGTACTCGCTCATCATCGAGGCCACGGAGGATCCGGGGTTCTTCGGGTTCTATTCTCCAGATCTCGAAGGGTTCACTGGGGTTGGGCATTCGATCGAGGATTGTCTGTACAAGGCCAAGTGGGGCATGGAAGAACATCTGGCGACCCTGAAGGAATTGGGGCTGCCCATGCCTCCTGCTGATCCGAACCGGACCATCGTGATTCAGAACGAGGCACGCCTTCAGGCTGCTCGATGACGCGCGTGGCGAAGAGGACACGAGATCGTGACCCAGACGCTCCGGGAGCCGTTCATCCGCGGCCATCGCTGGCTATACAGTCGTTGCACGGCTACTCTGAACTCGAAGTACCCCGCCCGTCTTAGCGCACGTGCAGCTCTTCTTGCCTCCTTTCGACCGCCGCGCAAGAGCACGTGGGGAGCTTCTCGACCGTGCCCCGAGCAGGAGGAAAAGGGACGAAGCCCGGCTTCATAAAGAAGCTTCACCAGTGGACGAATCCCGTGGTCCAGATCTCGGTACCGAGTCCGGGCGAGGTACGGGAGGGGTAAGATACCGCGCCCCCGCCTATTTGCTTGCCTCGTCCCTCTGTCCCGCGCGATGCGTTTCTTCATGGAATCTGCGCCCCGGATGGGCTCGTCACGAGCCCTCCTTCGACTCATCCGCACGTGGTTTAAACGGGCACAGCACTCCCCCCTCGAAGAGGTGCGCCACGTATCGATCCACGACCTGCCCGATTTGCCACAAGAGACGGGACTCAGCGGAATTCGGAGGGTCGTGCGGCGATAGGCGGTAGAGCTCGAACGCAGGCACGAGAAGGCCCCGGGGCCCGGACTCATGCTTCGCCCCATCCAGTAGATCGATTTGGACCACGCAGTCTCCGGAGTCCCAGGGTGTTCGGTCCTCGTCTACGACGTCGAGGGTCAATCGATACTTGATCTCCGAAAGTCTCTTGGTCGCTCTTAACCGAACCAGCATGCAGGTACTCCTTTTGCGTGGACCACCCTACCCCGGGTCTGTGCGATCTGATGCACAGAATTGTTGATGTCGATTGCGATTGGAGTTGCACGTGAGCTATAGTCAGGTCGGTTCGGGACGCAAAAGCGCATGGCGAGATGGTTCAACCGGGCGCTGCTCGTGGTCGGCGGAATCCTTTCGGTGCTGTACCTGGTCGGTCTGCTCGTCCGGCTTGGCTACCTGAGACAGGAGGGTGAGCACGGTGAGGGGCGGAGGAGACAGACGATCATCGGCCCGGCGGGACCGGCAGGTGGTGAGGATCCTGGCACTCCTGAAAGCGCTTGCCGAGGGGGGCCACCCCTCGGTCTACGAGCTGGCCGCCCGCTTCAAGACCCGGCGCGAATCCATCTACCGGGATCTCCAGGCCCTCGAGGCGATCGGCTATCCGATCGTGGGGGACGAGGCTGGGCGCCTGAGCCGCCCGCGACTGGCCCCTGAGTTCAGGCCGACTGCTCTCCCGATCGCGCTCACTCGGAACGAGGTCGCAGCCCTGGTCTGGGCCGTCAAGGAGGCCGGGTCCCGCCAGCCGTTCCGCGGGGCAATTTCGACGGTGCTGCCAAAGCTCCAGGCTGGGAGCGCGGCGTCAAGGACTACGCAGCCGTCCAGCCAACGATGAGCGAGACAGCGGCACTGGCGGAAGTACGGTCGCTGATTACTCGACTGCCGCCTCCCGCCGACGAGGTACGTGGGGCAGTCGAGATGCTGGCATACCGCAGTCGGATCATGCTTTTTGTGCTCCAGCAGTACGAGGACCGCGGCGACATACAGATTGAGGACGTCCAGTGGGAACACATGATGCCGCAGACGCCGACGGAGTACTGGTATACGGCCGCCGGGACCCGCGAAGCCGCGGCCTACGCGCGACTTGTGAACAACATTGGAAACATCGCGCCGCTCGACGCGAACACGAATATCGTTGGAAGGAACGACGACTGGCCAACCAAGTGCCGTCTATACGCAGAGAACGTGCCGAATTGGTTAATTGCTGACATCGCGAGGAAGAATCCTGACGGCTGGACACCGGCGAAGATTAGGTTGCGTGCCAAACGGATCGCGGAGTGGGCAGTTACGGAGCGCTGGAACTTGCCTGGGCTGCTGAGTCGGCTGCCGAGCGTGCGATAAGCGTTCTGTGGTGAGCTTCGGCGTATACCAGCACGGCACACAGGGGATAGACTCGGAAAGGTCTGGTTTTAGGGGAGGCAAGAGGGCAGGGCCGGACGCGGCTCACGAGGCCCATTTCACCTCCCACCGGGGGTTGTGCCGCGCCGCCACAAGCGTTCGGAGGAACTCGATTGCTTTGGCCCAGCGGTCTTCGGCGGTCTCCTTGTTGTAGACTGGGTGCGCGGGATCGGTCGAGCCGTGATCACCGACCGGGTAGGTGTGGATTTCGAACTCTTTGCTGTGCCGTCCTAGCTCGGTAGTAATTGAACTGTGTTTGACAAGTGGAGAATCATAGAATATGATTTTACGCAGTAGGAGATCTATAAGTGAAAAAAGCTATCGGAGCGACCGAGCTGGTACGAAACTTCTCTGAGGTGCTGAACACCATCAAATACCAGGGGAGGGACTACGTCGTCATGAAGGGGGGAAAGCCAGTGGCCCACATCGGGCCGCTTGAGTCGGACCGCGCGGGTTCGACCCTGGGGGACCTCCTCGATCTCTTGAAGAAGCTTCCACGCCTCGGCGAAGAGGGGAAACGCTTTGAAGCTGATCTTCGTGCGATTCGGCGCCGTCAACCGTTGCTGCCCTCAAAGGGCGCGTGGGCATAATCCTCGACACGAGTGTCCTGATCGCCGCGGAACGACACGACACTGCGCTCGGCCATCTCATTCGAGACCGCGAGACCGAACCGTTTGGGCTGAGCGTCATCACTATCTCCGAGCTGCTCCATGGGGTTTACCGAGCAACTTCCGAGAAAACTCGGCTGAAGCGCGAAGCCTTTGTGGAGTCGGTGATCGCAGCCTTCCCTGTGTATTCCTTTGATCTCACCTCTTCCAGAATCTACGCCCGAATCTGGGCAACGTTGCTGAAGAAGGGCGTCCGCGTCGGAGCACATGATCTGATCATTGCCTCCACCGCAATTGCCCTTGGTTTTTCTGTGGCCACCTTCGATCTCAGAGATTACCAGAAGATTCCAGAACTCACGCTCGAGTCCATCGGGGAATCGTAAGTCGCTGCTTCCTCCCGCCGGCATCGGCCAGAGGAGCGCGGGCAGAATCGCGGCGAGGCTGAAAACCCTTCGAAGCCTAGTCAACTTTGAAACTCCGAAGCTCCTGTTCATAGACTGTGTTTGGCCAATGCTGTTTGGCCTTGACCATCCACTTGACCTTCGGGGAATACCAATACTCCATGACCAACGCGCCGCTGTAGGCTTCATGCATCTCGACCCTGAAGGCTTCAAACGTGCCGGCCGGGACGCTCACTTCCTCAAACTCCGCGACCCGCATCACAATCATTAACTCGGACGAAGATTCGTCCTCGAGAGAGTCGCCCTCGGGGGCGGTTGTCCATTGCCTTCCGACCTCCAAGGGCCACACGAAGAACTGGAATGGCGGTCTCTGCGTCGAGACGGGCTTTCCTTTGGACACCGTGGCCAGGAGCCCGAGAGTGTCCTTCGTGTAGAACTCCTCGGTTCGGAGTGTCTTGGCCACGAAGGTCGGCACCCCTCCGAGCGTGTCCTCTCTGATGATTTCCTTTGTATAGGTTCCGCTGCTTCCGGAACGCTTCCAATCGTATTCCCACTGGTATCCCACCTTCCACGCCGGCATTTCTGCCTTCCCTGGTGTTCGGACCAGGCGGCTCGGCGGATGAGGGATGGCTGCAAAGGTCGGAGCCGTGCGGGTCAGGAACGCAAAAAGGGGCAGAAGGAGCGAAATCGCCAGGGAGGCGCTGATGAGAGTACCCTTCAAGCTCGGTCGTCTCGACATAGAACGCCTCCTGCCAGAAAGAAGGTTTTGGGACCCCTCCTCCTGCGAAGGTGCGAATTCTATGCCAAGTTACCGGCCCTCTCGGGCTCTCGGTCAAGGAGCTTGACTGTAGGCCAACGTCCCGTTTCTAAACGACGGCCCGCGTCCAGTCCGGAGTGGACCGCCACGTGGGCGATCCGCAGACAACCCTCGTGGGAAATGTCACACCCCTAGATAACGGGCTTTCACCTCTTCGTTCTTCAAGAGGTCTTCAGGCCTCGACTCGTAGACGATCTTCCCCTTGCTCATCAAGTAGACGTAGTCGGCGATCCGGAGGGCAAACGCGAGGTTCTGCTCGACGAGGAGGATGGAGGCTCCGCCGGCCTTGAGCTGCTGAAGAATCCGTCCCAGCTCCCGAATCAGGAGCGGGGCGAGACCCTCAGAGGGCTCGTCCATCACGAGGATCTCAGGGTTGCCAACGAGCGCCCGGCCGCAGGCCAGCATCTGCTGCTCGCCACCCGAGAGCTTGTTCCCTCGGTGCTGGAGGCGCTCGCGGAGGCGGGGGAAGAGGTCGAGCACCTTGTCGAACCCCCAGCCGGCCCCGCTCCCCTTTCGCTCGGTGATCGTGAGATTCTCCCGAACGTTGAGAGAGGGGAAGATCCGCCGCCCTTGGGGTACCAAGCCGACCCCATGGCGGGCAATCTGATGGGCAGGGAGGTGGGTGAGGTCCTCGCCCTGAAACATGATCCGGCCGCGTCGCGGCGGGGTGAACCCCACAATCGAGCGGATGAGGGTGGTCTTGCCCACGCCGTTTCTGCCGAGGACGGCGACGACCTGCCGCTCTCCGACGGTGAGGGAGACCCCTTGGAGGATGTAGCTCTCGCCGTAGTACGTGTGGATTTCCTGAACCTCAAGCATGGTCAGTTCCCAGATAGATCTCCATGACTTCGGGGTTTTTTCGAATCTCCTCTTTCGTCCCCTGGGCGAGAATTCGCCCCTGGAAGAGGACCATCACTCGATCGACGAGGTCAAAGGCGACGTCCATGTCGTGCTCGATGAGGAGGATCGTGATCTCGCGCGACAGGCGTCGGATCATGGTGGACACCGAGGCGGTCTCCGCGGGGGAGAGGCCCGCCGTCGGCTCGTCCAGAAGGAGGACCTTCGGCGTTCCGGCGAGCGCCAACACCAGCTCCACCTGCCGCTGCTCCCCGTAGGAGAGATGCAAGGTCTGAACGTTCCGCCGGTCCAGCAGTCCCCACTGCTGGAGGAGCGCGTCGGCGCGGTCCATGAGGTGGGGGTAAGCCGTGGCCGGACGGTGAAGGGTGAAGCGCACCGAGTCCGACGCCTGCACGGCAAGGAGGGCGCTTTCGACGACCGTGAGGTGGGGAAAGAGCGCGGTGATCTGAAAGGTGCGGGCCAGGCCGAGCTGGGCGCGGCGATGGATCGAGAACCTGGTCACGTCGCGCCCGAAAAAGCTGATCCGCCCGGATGATGGCGGAAGGATGCCGGTGATGAGGTTGAAGAAGGTCGTCTTTCCCGCGCCGTTGGGTCCGATGATGGCCAGCCGCTCCCCGGCGGAGGCGCTCAACGTCACACGGTCAACGGCCCGAAGGCCACCGAAATCCTTGGTGAGCCCCTCAACTGCCAGGGCGTTCACGCCAGCCGGCTCCCGAATCGTTCCCGGAGGAGCCCCACCAGGCCGCGCGGGGCGAAGAGGGTGACCAGCACGTAGATGACCCCGAGGATCATGAGCCACCGCTCCGTGTAGACGCTGATGACGTTTTCCAGGTAGACGATCACGCCCGCCCCCAGGGCAGGTCCGAAGAGGGTCCCGGCGCCCCCGAGGATGACCATGAGCAGGCCGCTGGCCGAGAAGAGCACGCTCAAGTAGCTCGGGCTCACGAAGCCATTGTAGTAGGCGAAGAGGTTGCCGGCGAGGCCGGCGAAGAGCCCCGCCAGGATAAAGGCGACGTACTTGTACAGCCACACATTGTATCCCAGGACTTTCATCCGCACCTCGTTCTCCCTGATCCCCACGAGCACCCGGCCGAACGGGGAGTGGGCGATGATCCAGAGCAGCACGAGGGCCAGGGCGAAGAAGATCAGCACAAAATAGTAAAAGGGGATCCGATCGGCCAGGGACCACGGCAGCCCAAGGTTGGGGCGGGGGACGCCGGGGAGCCCGTCGTCACCCCCGGTCAGGGAGCGCCACCCAAAGGCAATCCCCCAGAGGACCTGGGCCAGGGCCAGGGTGATCATCAGGAAATATGACTCGTGGGTCCTGAGCGCCAGAAGGCCGAAGAGGGCGCTGACGCCCACGGCCATCAGGAGGCCGGCGGGGAAATCAATCCAGAAGTTATTCACAACGCGCAGGGCGAGGAGGGAGACCGTGTATGCGGCCGCCCCGAAGTAGGCCGCGTGGCCGAGGGATGGCAGGCCGGCAAACCCCAGAATGAGATCCAGACTCATCGCGAAGATGGCAAAGATGAGCATCTTGACGAGCAGGCTCAACTGATAGGCGGAGAGGACCGTTGGGACGATCAGGAGGATGGCGGCCGCGAGGGCGATGGCGAGGATGCGAGTCTTCATAGCCGACCAAAGAGCCCGGTGGGCCGAACGGCGAGGATAATCGCCATGGGCGCGAAGATGGTGAAGAGGGCCAACTCGGGGAAGAGGGCCTTGCCGAAGTTGTCCAAGAGCCCCACCAGAAGCCCGCCGAAGAAGGCCCCCTTCAGGCTTCCCAGCCCGCCGATGATGACCACGACGAAGGCGAGGAGGAGAATCTCGAAATCCGCTCCCGGATAGACGCCGACGAACGGTCCGCCCATGATCCCGCCGAGCGCGGCGAGGAACGCGCCGAGCCCGAAGACCGCGGTAGAGAGGAGCGAGACGTTGACCCCGGTTCCCCGGGCCATCTCCTCATCGTCCACCCCGGCCCGGATCATCGCCCCGAGTCGCGTCCCTTCCTGAAGCCACCAGAGTCCGAGCCCGACGATGATCCCGACGGCGATGACAAAGAGCCGATAGCTCGGGAAGACGATGTTCCCGACCCAGATTGAAGCGGCGAAGACCTGGGGCTTTGGCAGGGTCTGAGGGTTTCCGCCCCAGATCCAGAGGGCGAGGTCAGCGATGATAAAAAGGAACCCAAAGGTCAGGAGGGCCTGGGGGAGCGCCTGCTTGGGGAAGCGGCGGAGGAAGAAGCGCTCCATGAGGATGCCCAGCACCGTCACCACCGCCGTCCCGGCCACCGCGGCGTACACGAAGCTTTCGGTGTAGCGAACGACGGTAAGACCGACGTACGCCCCGAGGAGATAGTACGAGCCGTGGGCCAGATTCAAAATACGCATGAGGCCGTAGATCAGGGAGAGACCGGCCGCGAGGAGGAAGAGCAGCATCCCGAAGGAGACGCCATTCAGAAGCTGGGTGATCCAGAAGGTCATCGCCGCGCGGGCAAATGGCGGAGGGGAGGTCGGAGACCTCCCCTCGGCTCGGGCGTCTCAGTCGGGTGGGTCAACCTATTTGACCCATTTTCCCTTCATGGCGCCGTAGTCGGGCATGGCCATGTACGCCTCCGGCGTCCACTTCCAGAACTGCCCCGTATTGGGATAGGAGGCAATGGGCGTGTTCTGGAGGACGCCGCCCTTCTTCTCCACCTTCAGGATATAGATGGGGTGGATGGGGTTATGGAAGGCATCCAGCTTCACCTTCCCCCGAGGGGCGTCAACCTCCACTTTGCTGAGGGCCGCGAGGAACGCTTCCTTGTTCTCCACGTTCCCCTTGACGGTCTCCAGGGCCATCGCGGTCATCTGGGCCGCCACGTATCCTTGCTCCGCATACACCGTCGCGGGGCGCTTGTACCTTTCCTCGTAGGCCTGACTGAACTTCTTATTCTCCGGGTTGTCCAACGCGCGACTCCAATGCAGGGCGGTCACTACGTCGATCGCGGCGTCTCCGAGCTTTTGGAGAATGAGGTCGTCCGTGAGAAAGCCTTTTCCAATGAGGGGGATCTTTCCCTTCAGGCCGTACTCCTCATACGCCTTCACGAAGCGAAGAGCGTCGGCCCCGGCGTAAAACACGGCCACGACGTCAGCGCTTCGATCGATCTGAGAGATAAATGGGGCGAAATCGGCCGTCCCTAGCGGCGAGTAGACCTCCTTGATGATCTTGCCCCCGGCCTCGGTAAAGGTCCGGGCAAAGCCGCCGGTCTGTTCGTACCCCGCTCCGTAGTCCGACGCCATCAGGACCATCTTCCGGTAGCCCTGCTTATAGGCCCACTCCCCGAGCGGGTGGCTGGAGTCGCTATTGGCGAAGGACGAGCGAAAGACGTAGGGGCTCCGAGCTTTCTGGGTGATGGCATCGGCGCCCGCGTTGGCGACGATCAGGGGCACCTTCTGATCGGTCGCGTACTTCGCGAGGGCCACGGCGACCGGCGTCGAGATGACTCCAGCGAGGATGTGGACCCCGTCCCGGTCTACCAGCTTCCTCGCCTTGGTGAGGGCGTCTTCGGGCTTGTTGCTCCCCTTGTCCTCGACGATCACTTCAACCGTTCGACCGCCGGCCTTGTTCCCCGCCTGGCTCCAGTAAAGCAGGAAGCCGTCCCGCATGTCCGCCCCCGGGGCCGCATAGACCCCGGTGAGCGGCGAGACGAAGCCCACCTTGACCGTGCCCTGAGCGTCGGCCATCGGGGCTCCGAGAAGCCCAAGAAGCCAGGCCAACGCTACCACTCCTGTCGCCATGCGCCATCCCATTCGCTGTCTCATTGTGTCCTCCTCCTTTTGTGTGGTAGAGCTCGTGTCTTTCACAATTGCGAGACAAAGTCGGCCAGGGTCCGATTGAACTCGGCTTCCCGTTCCACCTGGGGATAGTGGCCGCAGGAAGAGAGGATGATCAGGCGGCCCCCTGGGATCTTCTGGGCAAGGTACTCGGAGAACTTGGGCGGGGTCATGCGGTCCTCGTCGGCGCCGATGACCAGGGTCGGCGCGGAAATCTCCCCGAGCCGCTCCATGACATCAAAATTGTTGTTGGCCTGGAAGTCGGCGTAAATGGTCTTGGGTGGGGCGCTCATGGTCCGCGCGCGAAGGAAATCGAGGACCTCGGGCGAGACCGATTCCGCCACGGTTCGACCGAGCCGGACCGGGGGCTCATTCGACGCCACGGGGTCCTCGGCCCGCTGGCGGGCCTTCTCGAGTAAGTCCGGGTGCATCTTGAGGCGCGCCCCGGTCGCCACCAGGACCAGGCCCGACAATCGATCCGGGTGATTCAGGACCGCTACCAGCGCGACGCCGCCCCCCATGGAGTGTCCGACAAACACCGCCCGGGCCATCCCTGCCGCGTCCATCTGCCGAAGGACATCCTTGGCGTTCTCTTCGTGAGAGATGAAGGCAGGCTCGGCCTGCCGGGCGCCGCGACCAGGGAGGTCCACCGCCAGGACTCGATGGGCAGCACTGAACGCCGCCACTTGACGATCCCAAACGTGCCCATCTTCTCCTGCGCCGTGGATAAAAACCAGATTCGCCATGTCCTGATGACCTAATCGTCGTCGGGTTCGTCGGGGATCCTGTGAGACGGCCCCACGTGCGTAGGCAATTCGGACGCCGTGGAGAGCCAGTCAGCCTCCGCCCACGCGCTGATCTTTCGAACCGCCGCCATCGCTGCCGGGTGATTCCCGGCCTCCAGGGCAATCAGGGCTTCAGAGAGGAGGTCCTGGAGCTCGAAGTATCGGAGGTCCACTAGTGCGGGCCCATGGCGATTGTTGGAGCCGCATTAGAGGAAGTGGCGGTTCTTCTGCTCGTCGGGAACATCGAGACCGAGGGCCTCGAGCTTTCGATCCACGTACTGCTTGAACGCCTGGCGGATCTCCGCGTTCCCTACGCTCTTGAGTCCCCAGTGAATGAATCTGGCCGTGTTGGGGGAGTCGGAGCGGCCGAACATGTCCAGGGCCGCGGGATACCACTTCTCCAGGAGCTTCTGGGCCAGCGCCTTTCCCCGTTTTTCTTCGCAGATCAGGGTGAGGAAGTAGTATCCCATCTCCGAGTGCCCCAGCTCATCCCGCTCCACCGTTGCGGCCATCTTCGTGAGCGGGACGTAGCTGGACTCGCGCCAGTCCCGGGCGTGGAAGGCGCCGTTGAGGTCCACGAAAAAGTGGAACAAGGCATCGTCCGCCCACGTCTCCTTCGGGAGGTGAAACGAATAGTGGACATAGGGGACATCCCGAAGGGCAAAGTTGTTGTCGAGCCCGACCGCGAGACGGTGAAACATGATCGCGTGCTTCAGTTCTTCCGCGAGGTATTCCGATTTGATCAGTTTGGTTTCTTGGTTCGGGTAGAACGCCTCGGCTACTTCCAGGCACGTTCCCATCAAGCCGAGGAAGCTCTTGTTACCGGCTCGCTCCCCTTCCGCCTTGAGCATCTTGATGAGGAGGCCCTTGTACTCTTCGGGGAGCGGTTCGTCTTCGTCAAAGCGGTAGGCGGGGCGACTCACGTGGCAGGTGAACTTCGGGAGCGGATCCCCTTGGGCGTACACCTTCCGCCAGAAGGGCCAGAGATCTGTCCGCCCTCGCTGCTCAGCATCCTCGATCGCCGTCATTTCGCTCACGCAGTTGTTCCGCCTTGGCCGACACGTTAACAGAGTTTTACTTTTGGTGTCAAGGGGTTCCGGCCGCGACCGACTCTCGGCTCAGATCGAACAGGCGCCCCGTTCCGTGAAATCGCCGTCGGCCCAATATTCGGAGTGCGCCGCCGACCAAGATCGCGATGGCGGGACGCCGCTCTGTGCCGCTCAGCGACCCCCGGATGACGACCAATAGAGCCGGCGAGCATTGTCCGCGAGGATCTTGCCCGCTTGCTCGTCGGTGATATCCTTCCGTTCCTTCAGGACGCGGATTGAGCCAGGGAACTCGTTGTCCCAGTGGGGATAGTCCGAGGCGTAGACGACCACGTCTTCCCCCACGAGCCGGAGAGCCTCGGGGAGGAGCGGCTCATCGGCCTCACAGGAGAAGTAGAGGTTCCCGCTCTTGACGTACTCGCTCGGGCTCTTCTTGAGGCCTGGGGCGTCGACGTCGCCCCGTTTGTCGTACTCCTCGTCCATCCGCCCCATCCAGTACGGGACCCAGCCCACCCCCGCCTCCAGGAAGGCCAGGCGCAGGTGAGGGAAGCGCTCCGGGATTCCCTCGAAGACGATGCTCGTGAGCTGGCGCATCTGGCCAAACGGGTGAGAGACCGTGTGTGCCTGGATGAACTTGGGGTAGAGATCCACCCCGCCGCCCCCCAGGTGGGACCCGGAGGCGTGAACGGCCAGCATCGTGTCCAGGCGCTGGGCCTCTTCGTAGATCGGGACGAACTGGACTTGCCCCAGGAGATGGGGGCCATCCGCGGCGAGCATGCCTCCGACGAAGCCCAGCTCTTTGACCGCGCGGCGAAGCTCGGCCACGGCCTCGTGCGGCGCCTGAACTGGCAGGAGGGCCACCGCCTGGAGGCGCGGGCTCACCTTGAGAACTTCTTCGTAAAGGAAGGTGTTGTAGGCGCGGCAGAGCGCGATCGCCCAATCCGGGTCTTTGACGAAGCCGATGAAAAGGCCGCTCGTAGGGAACAAGACCGTGGTGTCCACCCCGCCTTCGTCCAGGGCTCGGAGCCAGCTCTCCGCGCTGTCTGCCCATTGGCCAAGCCGCCCTCCCAACCGGCGATTCCAGCCGTCCCGGGGATAGAATGTCCAGCCCCGGCCGGGCTCGCGGTAGGGCCAGTCGAGGTAGCGGGCGAGCTGCTCTTCCTGCTCCAGGATGTGACCGTCGGCGTCGATGACCGGGGTGCTCATCGTGAAACCTCCAGACGTCTCCGCCAGGCTGAGATGGCTTCGGGATTCTTCGTGGGCGCGGGCACGACCCCCCGAATCGCCTCGCGCACGCTCCGCATGGCCAGCGCCCAGTTGCCGCGGCGCGATGCCTCGGTGAGACCGACGTTGTGAGGGGTCAGGATCACCCGCTCGGGATCCACGCCTCTCAGGGGGCTCTCGGCCGGAAGCGGCTCGGGCTGGAAGGTGTCCAGCGCGACGCCCGCGATCCAGCTCTCCTCGATGGCCCGCACCGCGGCCTTCTCGTCGACCACGCCTCCACGGGCGGTGTTGATGAGGAAGGCGCTTGACTTCATCATCCGAAGCTCGCGCTCCGAGAGCAGGTCTCGAGTCTCGTCCGTCAAGACCACGTGGAGCGTCACGATGTCCGATGACGTGAGCAGTGTGGGAAGGTCGACGAGCTGAACGTCGAACCGGGTCGCGTACTCGTTGGTGACATAGGGATCAGAGGCAAGGAGTTTCACCCCCCACGGCGCCAGGCGCTTGGCGACCTGGGAACCGATCCTCCCGAGCCCGATGATTCCCACTGTCTTGCCGAGGAGCATGTCGCCCTGGTCCTCCGTGCGGCGCCACCCGCCCCCGCGCAGCCGGGCCTCATTGCGCTTCACGCGCTTGAGGAGCGCCAGCATGAGACCGATCGTCACCTCCGCGATCCCGATGACGTTCTCCTGGGAGGGGCTGTTCGCCACCAGGATGCCCTGCTCCGTGGCCGCCTCCACGTCGATGTGGTCCACCCCGATGAACGGCGCCACCACGAGGCGAAGACGGTCACAGGACTCCATCACCTTGCGGCTAATCATATCCCGCGAGGCCGCCACGATGACATCCACGTCCCGGGCCAGCTCGATCAGCTCCACCTCGGAGAACGGGGGCCGGTCGCGCCCCACGATCACCTCGTGTTCCTCGTTCCTGAGGGCCCGGATTTCTTCGGCCTCCACATTGCCCATCACGTTGGTGACGAAGACCTTCATCACGCCTCCCCTTTCTGGTTGGCCAGGGCATGACGGTAGGTGGATGTGGCCTGCCGCTCCCAGGCCACCAGGGCGACGGCACCGGCGAGGCCCGCGAGGTCGGCCATCAGCCATGCGCCGCTCCACGAAGGGAACAGTACGAGGAGACCGGCCAACCAGAACAGTCCCCGTTTCCACCACCCCAGCGGCCGAAAGAGGTACCCGGCGCACCCAATCCCGAGGAGAATGACTCCGATCGAGGCCGTGACAATGGCGAGCGTGATCTCTCCCGCCGTTCCCTGGAGAATCAGGGCCGGGTGAAGAGCAAAGACGAACGGGACCACATAGGCTGCGATACCGAGTCGCATCCCGGTCCACCCTGTCTTCCAGAAGTCGGCGCGGGCGATGGCAGCCGCGGTGTATGTTGCAAGACAGTCAGGCGGGGTGATCAACGAGAGCATCCCGAAATAGAAGAGGAAGAGGTGGGCAGCAAGTGGGAGCACTCCGAGCTGGGTCAGCGCAGGTCCCACGAGGACCGCCAGGGTGATGTACACAACCGAGGTGGGCAATGACATGCCGAGGATAATGCAGACAATGGCGGTGACGACAAGGAGGAGCAGCGTGTTTCCTCCCGAGATGGTCACCAGGATCAGGGAGAGCTTGAAGGTGAGGCCTGAGAGTTGGAGGGCACCGATCACAAGTCCGGCCAACGCCGTGATCGCCACAATATCCAGGAGGGTCCGCCCCGTCTCTTCAATACTGGTGAGGATCGCTCGGAGGGTCGGCCGAGTCTCCTTTTGAATCGCGCCCACGATGAACGTGAGCACAACGGCGGCCATGCCGGCCTTCCCCGCCTCCCAGCTCTCGAACATCAGGGCGTAGATCAGGAACGCGAGCGGAAACAGGAACACCCATCCCAGCCGCATCACCTTCCGGAGCTTCGGCAGCTGCTCTGCTGGGAGTCCGCCGAGGCCATACTTGGCAGCCTCCAGGTCCACCTGCGTGAAAAGGGCAAGGTAGTAGAGGCAAGCAGGAACCGCCGCGGCGAGGGCCACCTGGCCGTAAGGGATATTAAGAAACTCGGCCATAAGGAATGCCGCGGCACCCATCACCGGCGGCATAATCTGGCCACCATTGGAGGCGACCGCCTCGATCGCTGCCGCCATGTGGGATGGATAGCCGGCGCGCTTCATCATGGGGATCGTGATCGCTCCGTCCACCACAACATTGGCCACAGCGCTCCCCGAAACGGTTCCGAACAGACTCGAGGAGACGACAGCCATCTTTGCGGTCCCGCCACGATAACGCCCCATGGCGATCAGGGCCAGATCGGTGAGGAATTTGTCACCGCCCACGGCATAGAACGCCTGACCGAGGAAGATGAAAGCCACGACGACGCTGGCGGCAACAGACAGGGGGATGCCCAGGAGACCGCTGGCATCCAGATAGAGGTAACTGGCGATCCGAGCCCAGGAGGAGCCCTTCGCATAGAAGAGACCGGGGAGAAAGAAGGCAAATTTCGCGTAGAGAATACATCCCACCGCCACCCACACAAGGGCCCAGCCCGCGACCCGCCGGGTGGCTTCCAGGATCAGGAGAGTGGCCAGGCCGCCCAGAAGCCACCGCTCGGGCGAGAGTACCCCGAGCCGGTAGGCGATCGTCGGATACATGATGACGATATATCCGCCGACGAGGAGCCCCGATCCGGCGAGCAGCCAGTCATACCACGGGACCCGATCTCCGTCCCGGCGTTTGGCCTTTACCACGAGGAAGAGAGCCGCGAGGCCGAGCGCCAGGAAAAGCCCCAGGTACTGTTCCTTGAAGAACGCAATCTTGAGGAAGTGATGAACTTCAGAGGCCCAGGCCGCGCCGATTAGTGTAAGGGCTAAGAGGAGGCCCCGCTCGACCGTTTTTGCCGCGCCGGTCAGCGCCCGGTATCTGGTAGCCTCAGCGACGTCGTCGGTCACGGCCGGTGGCAGGCTCCTGTAACTGGGGGTTCCATGGGCGGGCTTATTATAGCCGAGTCCGTCAACGCTGTGTTGAGTCTCGGACTGAGCGCCGCCTCGCCGCGGGTCACGGATTCACGGCCAGGAACTTCTGCTGGACGGCCGCAGGATGATACGGGATGGTGACTTCGGGGAACACCGCCAGGGTCTCACGGGTTCGTCGAGCGCACCTGAGGCATGACTTCCTTTGCGAAAAGCTCCAAGTTCCTCATGGTGAGGTCATGGGGGAGCGTCCCGAAATGGAGGAGCGCGCAGAAGATCCCGAACCCCATCTCCTCTTGGTACGCGCGGAGCTTCTTCGCCACGGTGGCCGGACTTCCCAGAACCACGAACCCATCCTCAACCAGCTCCTCGAAGCTGCGCTGGCAGCTTTTGATCTTGTCGAGCCGTGCCTGCTAGGGATCGAGGCTCAGATAGCCGGGGGGCAGGTAGATTTCGAGCGGCCGCTTGGAGAGTTTGTGAAACAGGTACAGGGCATGCGCCCGAGCCTCATCCCACGCGTCGGCATCCGACTTGGCTACATAGGTTGGGGTCATCCAACCGAGCTGCATCGGCGAGGCCGTGTAGCCTGAAGCCAGCGCGGCCGCCCGGTAGTCATCGAACGCAGCCTCCAAGCGATGTCCCGAGAAGATGGACCCGCTTGAGGCCCAGTGTGTCCAAGAACTCCAGGTAGAAGAGGACGAGGTCATCGACGCCCTCGAGCCAGTCGGGGTCGTCCGAAGCGCCGAACCCGGGATGGACCGGCGCGTAGACCGTGAACCGTCGCGCGATGAGGTCGTGGAAGCGAAGCCATCCTCCACCTCCGGCCCCGTGCAGGATGACCAGGGGGCGGCCCCGGCCTCCGAGAAAAAGATGGATCCTTGTGTCGCCGACTCGCAGGAAATCCTCGGTCGGTGCCATCCTGACCCTCAGGGGTTCACGACCAGGAGCCTGAGGGACTTACGGGTTCAGCGCGAGGAGCCGCTGCTGGGCCTGGTCCATCTCCGGCTTCCAGAGGCCCTGCTCCTTATAGAACTTGATGGCGCCGGGGTGATAGGGGATGGTGACGTCGGCCGACGCCATTCGGTCTCGCGTCCATTCCTTGAAGGACGGGTGGAGGGGAGGGAGCTTCTGGGCATTGTCCAAGATCGCCTTCAACACGGCGACCACCACATGGTCCGGAGCGGCTTTGTGGGTGATGAAGTAGATGTCGTAGGCGATGAAGCAGGTGTCTTCGACGACACCGGTAGAGACTCCGGCCTTGAGGAGGCGAGGGTAGTAGCCCGGGACGGCCGTGCGTAAACGGTGCTCGCCCTGCGGCGAGCAGTCGATGGAGACATAGCGAATTCCGACCGTCGCATCTGCCTCTTTGACCTTCGCGGAGCCGAGCGCGTGAGTGCTGACATCAGCGCGCCCCTGGATCAGTGCGTCCATCCCTTCGTTGACCGCGGGGACCGGCACCACTCTTACGTCCTGCCACGTGAGGCCGGCGCTGGAGAGGATGCCGAACATGTTGTACCAGACGGCCAGATGCGCCGGGTACTCGCCCGTCACCCGCTTACCTCTGATCTCGTGGACGGTCTTGATCGGCGAGTCCTTCCGCACAATCGGGGCGAGCGTCAGCGGGGCTCCGCGGATCACGAGCCGGGTGTTCGGGACGTGCGGGAACGGGTTTCTGCCGCCGACGCTGAGCTTTTGAGGCCCCACGTACGCGAGCCCCATATCCACGCCGTTCACCAGCCCGAAGTCCAGTTCGCCCGTGTTCACGAGCGGAACGAGAGTGCTCGTGCCCGCGTAGGGTTGCACGGTCCCCTGGATGGGTGAGCCCTCGCTGATCACCTTGGCCAGGCCGGCGGCGAGCGAGTAGAAGAGCGTGCCCGGGGTGTTGGTCCCGATCGCCACCGCCTTCGGCAGTTGTTGCGCCGAGGCCCCGGTCCCGAGGCCCGCCACGAGCACCAAGACCACGAGCATCACCACGCCCACGAACCGTCCGTGTCCATTCATGGCTCCCCCTCCTTCGGTCCCTTACGGTTTGGCATCGAGCAGCGCCTGGACGAACCGGCGCGCGGCGGGGCTCGCCCAGTCCCGTGCCCCCGTTGCCTGCCCTACGAGCCGGCCCTCGCGGTCCACGAAGAAGATCGTGGGCGGCCCCCAGACGCCGTAGACCCTGCCAGTCAGGTCGCCGCTCCGATCCAGGAGCACCGGGGCGACGTAGCCTCGCTCGCGGACCGTCCGCCTGACCAGTTCCGGATCCTCGCGGAAGTCGATCAGCAACACTTCGAGTCCTGTTTTCTTGAGTTCGGTATAGAGCTTGTTGATGGGAGGCAACTCCTCCCGGCAGGTCAGTCACCAGGTCGTCCAGAAGACCAGCATCACCACCTTGCCACGGAAGTCCTCCAGCCGGACGACCTTGCCATGAAGGTCCGGGAGGGCGATGGCGGGCGCCGGCTTCGGCGGGTCATAGGGCTGGACCTTCATCGCGGCAAAATCGGGCCCCGCCGCCCACGACAAGGGCGCGAGGAGCGCGATGAGGCCGCCAGCCGCGCTCGCCAGGATCAGGCTTGCCAGGGGCGCGGGGAGAATGGCACGAAGCGTTTTTCCCGTCATCGTGTCCTCCTCTCGCGAGAGTATGGTTTCAAGAAGATAACTGCGCTCACGCCCGAAACGATCCCGCGTCTGACCGAAACCCCGCCTCCCGACGCTTTCTCAGAAACACGAGCACCCCGTGGGGCATGAGGAGGCCGATTCCCATCAGGATCATCCCATAAATGGCCAGCGCAGGGAAGGCCAAATGAAGATAGTTCTTGAGGACGATGTCAATCCCCCGGACGATGACCCCGCCGACCAAGGGCCCTGCCACGAGCCCGCTTCCGCCTAACATCGCCATGATCACGGGCAGGAGGGTCTTCTCCACGCCCATCGCCGCATCGACGTCGATATAGCCGGCCTGAAGGCCGAAGATGGCACCGGCGGTCGCCGAGGGTAGGGCTGAAAGGAGGAGCGTCCGACGTTTGACCCGGAACCGGTCGATGCCGATCGCCGCGGCTGCCAGCTCGCTCTCCCGGATGGCGTTGACAGCGAGCCCCAGCCGACTCCGCGTCACCCAGAGATTGAGACCGAGCGAGAGGAGAAGCAGGCCCAGGGCGAGGTAGTAGGCCAAGTGAAGGGAGAGGTAGTGCCGGGGGTTGACGTAGATCCCGTAGGTGCCGCCCGTGAGGCCCGGGAAGTTGACGATCACCTGCTGGATCAAGAGGACCATGGCGAACGTCCCCATCGCGAAGTACGCCCCGCTTAGGCGAAAGAGGGGGTAGGCGAAGCCCCAGGTCATGGCCAGGGTGAACAGAATCGCAAGCGCCATCGCGACCGGAATGTCGGTGGCGCCGAGGGCGTCGAGGCCCCCGGAGTTTAGAAGCAGGATCACCGCGTAGGCCGACAGGCCGAAGAAGGCCCCCTGGCCGAGGTTGACGTACCCGAGAAAACCGCCAAGGAGATCATAGTTTACAGCAAGGATCATGAAGAGGAAGGTGAAGTAGATCGCCGCGATCAGATCCCGGGTCAAGAAGAGCGGGGGCAGGAGGGCAACGAGGACCAGCGCGCCGACGATCCCTCGGATCACCCCGACCCCCTCCCGAAGAGGCCCTCGGGCCGGATGACCAGGACGCCGAAGAACACGAGCAATGACACGACCGGAGACCAGATCGCCCCGAAGGTATAGGCCGTCAACACCTCGGCGATTCCGAGAAGCACCCCGCCCAGGAGCGCGCCGGGCAGGCTCCCCACCCCACCGATCACCACGACGGTCAGGCTGACCAAGGTGAGACGCGTTCCGGTGTACGGATCGAGCGGAATCGCGAGCGCGAGGAGGACGCCCGAGATGGCCGTGGCGGTGATCCCGACGATGTAGACCGTCAGCGAGATGAGACGCGGATTCAGGCCCAGGATGATCGCGCCCTCGTAGTTCTGCGCCACCGCTCGGATTGCCTTCCCCAAGGGGGCGCGCGTGAGGAAGAGGTGGAAGGCTCCGATCGCCAGGATCGCGAGGACCAGAATCGCCAGGCGCGTTCCGGAGAAAGTGACCCATCCGAGGCGGAGATGCGGCCAGGGGAAGCTCAGGGTGAACGATGGCGTGGGGTGAACCCAGCGGGCCCAGTAGTATCCGAGGAGCGTCTCGACCGACAGGCCGAACCCGAACGTCACGAGGATCGTGCCGATGAGGATCTCCTCAGGACTCTTCCCGAGGAACTGGCGGACGAACACACTCTCGAACGCGAGCCCGAAGAGGGCGGCCCCGATGATGACGACGGCCAGCGCCGCCAGGATTCCCACGGGGCGGACTTGGATGAGATATGTGGCGGCGGCCGCCCCCAGGACCAGGATGAGCCCGTGGGCCACATTGAGAACATGGGTCGTAGCCAGCGCCATCGAGAGGGCAAACGCCATCAGGGCGTAGATCGCCCCGAGCGAGATCCCGCCGAGCGCGAGGTCGAGAACGGTTTGCAAGATGTCGTGTCCCTAGAAGATGAAGGTGGTGCCGACCGAATTCTGGACGAACGCCGCGGGCATCGCGGCCGCGATGGCGTGGGTCGCCTTCCAGCCAGTGCAGTGCCCCGGGACGACGACCGCGGGACCGAAGCGCCGGAGCTCTTCGACCGTTCTCGGGATCAGCGCGTCGAAGAGGCCGCCCGTGAGATGGAAGCCACCGACGACCGCGTGGATACGCTCGCCGCCGGTGAGGGCCTGCGCCTGCGTCAGGATGTTGATCAAGCCGGAGTGGCCGCAGCCGGTCAGGACGATGAGCCCCTTCCCCTTCACCTTCATCACGATCGCCTGGTCATCGTGGATCCACGGATCGCGTTCCCAGCGTCCGTCGCGTTCGGCGAAGTGGATCGGGAATCCCTTCTCGAAGTCGGTGCCGCGCGGCACCTGCCCTGTAATCAGGACCGCCTGCTCGAGCAGGTACGACGGACCTCGCTCCTCGACCAGCTCGACCCTCTCGGCTTCGAGATCCGCCCGGTTCGGCGGCGGCAACCGGATCTCGTGCCCGTCGGGCAAGACGATCTTTCTCGTCCTGAACGCCTCGGGGTGGAGCACGAGCGGCAAGGCGTGCCGGCCACGACGCCGCAGCATCCCGAGAAGCCCGAGCGCGTGATCCGCGTGGCCGTGACTGAGGACGACGGCCCGAAGATCCGACGGATTGATTCCGAGGATCTCCATGTTCTGCAGCAGGCCGTCCTCGGTGAGCCCGGCATCGAAGAGGAGCGAGTGACGTTGCCCGGCCCTGACGACTGTGACGAGCGTGGAGAACCCGTGCTCTGCCCTCAACCGGCTCTTGGGACCGCCCAGGATCGTGTCGTGCGGCGCACGCCTGACGGTTTCCGTGGAGGCGAGCAGCACGTCGATCGTGTTGTCGATGAGCGTGGTCAGCTCGACGCGATCCACCTCTCGAAGCGTGAGGCCTGCTTCCACGACTACTCCTTTCCGCCGAGGTAGGTTGAGCGAATGTGGGGATCGTGGAGAAGCGCCGCGCCCCGGCCTTCCCGCCGGATCCGTCCGGTTTCCAGGACGTAGGCCCGATCGGCCAGCTCGAGGGCGAGGAAGATCTGCTGCTCCACAAGGAGAATGGTCAACCCCTCCCGCTTGAGCTGCGCGACGGTCTCGTAGAGCGACTCCACCACCAGGGGCCCCAAGCCCAGGGACGGCTCGTCGAGGACGAGAAGGGTAGGGCGGGAAATGAGGGCCATGCCGAGCGCCAGCATCTGCTGCTCGCCGCCGGAGAGGGTCCCTGCCCACTGCCGTCTTCGCTCAGCCAGAATCGGGAAGAGTTCGCACACTCGCTCGATCTCCTGACGGAGCCCGGTGGGCGGTGGCACGGCAAAGCCGCCCAGCTCCAGGTTCTCCTCCACCGTCATGGCGGGAAAAATCCGCCGTCCTTCCGGTACCAGGCCCAGCCCGTGCCGGATTCGCTCGTACGGCGGGCGGCCCAGGAGCGAAACCCCATCGAGTCGCACCTGACCCGCGTCCACGGGGATGAGACCGAAGATCGCCTTGAGAGATGTCGTCTTCCCCGCGCCGTTCGGGCCGATCAGCGCCACCATCTCCCCTTTGTTGACGGAGAACGAGACCTCCCACAGCACCCGGAGGTCGCCGTACGAGACCGTCAGGTCTTTCACCTCAAGCATGTCTTGAGCTCTCAGCGTTCAGCCATCGGCATGGATCACAAATGCGATGATGAGTTCGCGTTGAAAGCTGACTGCTGAGCGCTGATGGTTTAGTGTCACTTTCGCGCCTCGCCAAGGTAGGCGGTGATGACGGCGGGGTCGCGCGCGACGGCCTCGGGCGAGCCGTTGGCGATGACGGTGCCATGGTTCAGGACCACCAAGCTCTCGGACAGGGACATGACCGCGCGCAGGTTGTGCTCAATCAGGAGGATGGCGAGTCCGAGCTCGCGCTGGACCTTTCGGATAATCTCCCCCATCTCCTCGGTCTCCTGGGGGGTTAAGCCGGCGAGGACTTCATCGAGGAGCAACAGGTCCGGTCCGGTGGCCAACGCTCGGACCATCTCAAGCCGCTTGCGCTCAGAGAGGGTCAGGGTCGCGGCGGGCCTTCGGGCCTTCTCGCTGAGCTTTCCATAGTGGAGCAAACCTTCGGCCTCGCGCTCCGCCGCCTGGCGCCGGAGCCGTTTTCCTTTTCGGCCAAAGAGGACAGCAGCGGCGACGTTCTCCACGACGGAGAGCCGGGCAAAGGGCTGGACGATCTGAAAGGTGCGCGCGATCCCCCGGTGGCAGGTCTCATGGGGGCTTCGCCCCGTGAGGTCCTGTTCTTTGAAACGGATCCGGCCCTGGTCGGGCCGGAAGATCCCGGAGATGACATTGAAGAGGGTGGTCTTGCCGGCCCCGTTCGGGCCGATGAGCCCCACAAGGCGACCGCCCTCCACTTCGAGGGTGACACCGGTGAGCGCCTGGACCCCTCCGAAGCGCTTGGAGACTCCCTCGACCTCGAGGAGGGCCACGTCCTGCCAGCCTTAGTGCAGCTCCAACGTGGGTCCCCTCGCTGTCCTATCCGTTGAGACCGTAGAGTCGCCGGGCGGTTCCTCCGAGGATCTCGTGCTTGACCTCGTCGGTCAGGTCTTTTCGTTCCCTCATCTGGTGGATGTTCTCAGGGAACTCGTGGTCCCAGTGAGGCCAATCCGAGGCGTAGAAGATCCCCGCGCTCCCCAGGGACTGGATGGTCGGCCCGAGCAGCCATTCGCTGGCCTCCGCCGGGTAAAAGACGCGATCGCTGGTCAGATATTCACTCGGCTTCCGTTTGCAAACCGGAGCCTCGAGATCGCCCCGCTTCTCCCACTCCTCGTCCATCCGCCCCAACCAGTAGGGAACCCAGGTGCACCCCGCCTCCATGAAGGCCACCTTCAGGCGGGGAAATGCCTCGAGCACTCCTTGGAAGACGATGCTCGTCATCTGGATCATCTGGGCGAAGGGGTGAGAGAGGGTGTGGACTTCGATAAACCGCTCGAAGAGATCCCCGCCGAAGAAGTGGGGCCCTCGCACGGTCGCATGGACCGCCACCATGCACTGGACCCGCTCGGCCTCAGCGTAGATCGGCCAGAAATCCGAATGTCCCAGTGGTTTTCTCAGCCCCACGGCTGGAAGCATGGCCCCGACGAATCCCATTTGCCTTGCCCGACGAAGCTCCGCCACCGCCTCGGAAACATCCTGGAGCGGGAGAAGCGCCACCCCTTTGAGCCGGGGGCTCTGTGGCATGAATTCCTGGTGAAAGAAGTCGTTGTACGCGCGGCAGAGGGCCACCGCAAAATCGGGCTCGCGGACCCACCCGATCCCTAACCCGCCGGTAGGGAAAAGGACCGCCGCCTCCAGGCCGCCCTGGTCCATGGTCTCGAGCCATGTCTTGGCGTCCCCGGCGGAATGCCCGAGGGTCCCGCGGACTGAGCGGTCCCATCCGTCGGTCGAGAAGTAGCCGCGCGCTCCTGGCTGCGGCCCATATTCCCGGTACGCCGGGTCGATGTATGCGGCCAGCTGCTCGGTGGTCTCGGTGATATGTCCGTCGCCGTCGATGACTCCCATCGCCGCCCCCTCCAGAGTCTTAGGCTTCCATCGCGGTCACGGCATTCTGATAACACGAACCCCACGCGCTGTCCAGCCCATTGATGAGGCGGCAGTTCCCCTCTATAATGGCCGGGGAGTTCTACGAATAGCGGCTGACCGCTACTGTCTCGGCATGGGCTTGTACGCGGTATCGGCGGCCTTAGACGGGGCAATGATCTGGATCCGGCCGTTCTGGATCTGGGCCGAGTAGAGATACTTTTCGCCGGTGCCGTTCACGACGCGGTTCCCGAGCTTCACGTTGAAGTTGAACTTGACCGGACCGTGCGGCACCTCGTACGAGAGCGTCTTCAGAGACTCCATGAATTTTTCCCGATCCAGGGTGCCGGCCTTCTCAATCGCCTTAGCGATGGTCTCCAGGGCCAGGTACCGAATCGGAAGAATGAGCGACTTGAAGGCGTAGGGGTCGGTCACGTTTAGTTGCTTCAAGATCGCGAGGTAGCGCTGGTCCAGGTGCTTGCGCGCGAGGTGGGTCTCCCCTGTGACCCCCTCGGCAAGCTGCGCCCCGACATCCCGGACTAATTCTGGAAGCATATGAATGACGTGAAGCTCCTTCGGCTTGAGCCCCAGCTCATTGGCCTGCTTGACGAAGGGAATGGTAGAGATCGTCCAGGCCGAGACGTAGACGATGTCTGGGCTCCATTGCTTGAACTTGGTGATGGCCGCGGAGAACTCGCTGGCCGGAAAGGGGACCGTCTCCTGCGCCACGATCTCGATCCCCGCCCTTTTGGCCGCCTCTAAAGCGCCCTCGGCGACGTCCTTCGTGTGCGGGTGGTCCTGAATGAGGAAGGCGATGGTCCGGTAGTTGATCTTCTTCTCGTCATTGAGGCGCTTGATCATCTCAAAGTAGGGATCGGACCAGTACTGGGCCGGCTTATCCACGCCTGCGATCCACTGGAAGTTGCGCACGTAGATGACGGGGCTGTTCGCCTCAACCAGGAGCATCGGGATCTTTAGCCGTTCCGCTACGGTCGAGGCCCGGAGGGTGATGGGGCTGGATCCGGGGCCGAGGAAGAGATGGACCTTGTCCACGGCCGCGAGCTTCTCGTACAGCTCTACCGACTTGTCGGGGTTGGATTCGTCGTCGTAGATGACGAGCTGAATCGGGAGCCGGGCGTTGTATTCCCGGACGAAGACGCCGCCCCCGTCGTTGACCAGCTTCTCCCAGCCCTTCATGAAGTCCACGACCGCCGGGCCCCATTCGGGGGAAAAGCGACCGGTGATGGCCAGGGTCGCGCCGATCTTGATGCGGTCCGGCCGCTGGGCCTCGGCCCCAGGCACGAGGATGCCGAGGGCAAACGCCAGGATGAAGGCGAGCGTGATCATGATTCCAAGCTTTCTCATGGCTCCTCTCCTTTTCGTCAGGGGAGCGAGTTCCGCCCACTCCCCCCCTGGATCCCCCCCCCAATTGATTGAACGAGGAGAGAGCCCCAACTGCTCCCCCTCGTGCTCCCCCATGGGTTGATCGCAACGCGAGCTACTTCGCGGTCCACTCTTCCCATCTACTTGGCTTCGACTGTCACCGACATCCGACCGATTCGCTCGACCTCGATCATGACCTCCTCGCCCGGCTTGATGGGCCCCACCCCTTGCGGCGTCCCGGTCGAGACGAGATCGCCGGGGTAGAGGGTCATCACGCTCGAGGCGTACTCGACCAGCTTCGCCATCCCCCAGAACATATCGCTCGTGTTGGCGTGCTGTTTCAGGGCCCCGTTCAGCCAGAGCTTGAACTCGATATTCTGGGGATCCGGGATCTCGTCGGCCGTGACCAGAACCGGCCCCACCGGCGTGAACGTATCGAACGATTTGCGGGTGGAGCGGTCCTCTTTTCCGCGGACGGTGATGTCCATGACGCAGGTATAACCGAAGATGTAGGGGAGGGCATCGGCCGCCTTGACGTCCTTGGCGGTCTTGCCCACGACGAACCCGACCTCCGCCTCGTAATCGGTCCGCCGGTCGAGGTACGGGAGCCTGATGGTCTCCCCCGGGCCAATGATGGACGAGGGGGCCTTGAGGAAGACCCCGAACTGATCAATGGGATCGCTCACCCCCATCTCCTGCATGTGGAGTTTGTAGTTCACCGGGGCGGCGATTACCTTGCTGGGGAAGAGCACGGGGGCGCGAAGGCGGACGGATTCGAGGGGTCGCCCTTTGCCCTTCGAGACCGCCGCCTCGATCTTCGGCCGGAGCTGGCCGAAATTGGCGACGGCGCGGACCCAGAAGACCGGGGGCCACTCATCGGCCCGGGCCCCGACGATGTCGCTGACGTCGTGGACCTGCCCGTCCTTGAGGATCCCCATTCTCAGCTCATCGAAGATGACGAGTCTCATCAACTCCTCCTAGTGCCGTTCCGCGACCCACTGCTAAGCGAGGCGTTTTCGCGCCGCCTCCGCGCGAACTGGATCGATGGCGGAGGCGCGCTCGGCCTGATAGCCGCAGGCACACCCGAGAAGGCCGGCGGCGTAGAGATCAAATTGCTGCTCCTGGACCAACTCTTTACTCATCCCCGGGAGAAGCTTGTCGCCCACATTCCCCACCATCGCCCTACACCGAGCGCAGCGGAGACGGTAGTAGGTCCCGTACGTGGTCGGGGCCTCCAGCTCGATCCCCAAGGGCGCGTAGGCCGTCCGGATCTCGTCTACGATGTCGCTCATCCCCGAGCCGTCCCTCTGCAGCCGGTTTCTGTTTGATCTCCTGTCGGGCGGCCCCATCTTACTGGCCCGCCTCTCGACTGTCAACGGCGAGTCGGCCAACTCACCGGGTTCAAAAGGGAAAGAGTCGTCTAAAGAATCCTGGTTTCTCTTGGAGGCGAGAGGCGGTGAAGGAGATCATGATGCCATCCAGCCGTTGCCAGTAATCGGGAAGGCGCGCGGCGTAGTAGGTTTGGACGGCGAGGGACCGGTGTGTGTGGTCGCCCTTCGGGGCGGGCCGAGGAGGAGGCTCGAGCTCCGGAACCGCCGATCGAAGTTCGTTCTCGGCAAGGATGAAGAACTCCTTGAGAAGCGCTTGAAACTCCTTTCGATCGCTCGGGTCCCCGTGGATGGGGGCGGGGCGTCCCTGGCGAGCCCGTCGTTTCACGAGCAGGTCCATCACGTATAGGTTGAGGGCCTCTCCGATCCGCTCAGTGACCTGGTGCTCAATTCGTTCCCTGAGCCCTCGACGATCGCCGGGGTCGCGACGGAGGGAGGTGGGGAATGACTCGGTCATTATCGCTTGCCTTCAGCGTCTCGGATCCGCTCCATGATGACCTCGCAGATCTTGGGGTGGATCCCAAGAGGCTCTGTGATGACCACCCGGATCCCGGGAAAACGGCGCGCGGCGTCCTCCACCATCCGTGGGATGTCGCCCGTCGAATGCCGACCGGGGACGAGGAAGTACGGGTGAACAATGATCTCATCCGCCCCGGCCTTGACGCACGCCTCCACGCCCTCCTCGATGCTCGGACTGGCCAATTCCATGTGGGCGAGACGGACGATGTCGATCTCTGAGATTTGGCGAAGGAGGTCGACGACGTCGCCCAGCGTCTCATTGGCCTCGGGACGACGGCTTCCGTGATCGACAAGGAGAATGGCGCGCGTCAGATAGGCCTTTTTCATCAGCCTGCTAAGTAGCGGCGGATCCCGTCAGGGAACGACGTAAGGGTGATCCCGAATGCCCTGGCGAAGGGGTTCGGGTCGGCGACGTTTTGCTCCTCCAGCATCGTAAGCTGATCGAGCGTAACGGGGAAGAATGGAAGACGCTGGAATACCGCCACGAGCGGCCGGATGAGGCCGATCGGTTGGTGGAGCTTGCGAACGCGGCGGCGCCCCAGGGCCTCCCCGATCAGCTCGAGGAGGCGGTTGAACTCATAAGGCTCCGGTCCGGCCACCGAATAGGTTTCCCCCGCTGTCGCGTCCATGGAAAGCGCTCGCACGAACCCGGCCGCAACGTCCTCGACGGCCACCGGCTGGAGACGATATCGGCCATCTCCGATAACCGGGACGACGGGGAGGCGACGGACCATCCCGGCCAGCATGTTCACGAACTCGTCTTCCGGACCGAAGATAATGGAAGGGCGGAAAACGGTCCAGCGAAGGCCGCTCGAGCGGACCGCTTCCTCGGCCTGCCACTTGGCTCGATGGTAGCCGGAGACGGCCCCGGGCCGGGTTCCGAGAGCGCTCATCTGGAGGTGGCGACCCACACCTCCAACGCGAGCCGCGTCGAGAACATTTCGAGTGCCTTGGACGAGAAGTCGCTCGTAAGTGATTCCCCGTCCGGGGAACTCTCGGATGATCCCCACGAGGTGGATGACGGCGTCGCACCCCTCGAGGGACTTCATCCATAAACCGGGGACGGTCACGTCCCCAGGCACCACCTCGACGCCGGCTCGCGTCGGAAGGCGCCGCTCCGCTCCGGGGCGCAGGAGGCAGCGGACGTGGTGACCGTGCTCGCGGAGCGCGCGGAGCACGCTCCGCCCGACGAACCCAGAGCCTCCCGTGAGGAAAACCGTGCTCATTGATCTGACTTGGGCGGCCAGGAGCTGCCGCAGCGAGCGCGACCCTTCGTGTACGGGTGCCAGTGAGGCAGGCCGGGGGTCCCCCGAGCGCAGCATTCGCGGGAGCGACGGGGTCCCCACCGTGGGTGAGCGGGAAGGGGGGGACCGAGCCGGACTGGAGCCCCCGCAGGGGGCGTAGGGAGATATTGGGGGGGCCCCACCCGCGAACCACGGAAGGGTCGTCGCGGGAGCGGTGTGGAGCGAAGGGGATCCCCGGCCTCGCCTCTCATGCGCAAGCTGGTGGCGATCGTAGCACGCGCAAAAATGAGACGCAACGCGCTATAATCCTGCTATGGTCCGTAGAGTCTGGATGGGCGCAATCGCGGCCCTTCTCCTCATGCCCTGGACGGCGAACGCGAGCGAACCCTGGGAGGCGCTCCTCGACCGGGTGGTCGGGGAAGCCGTGGCGCAAGGGCAGATCCGCGGGGCCGTGGTTCTCATCGGCCAGGGTGATCGGATCGTCGTGAGAAAGGCATATGGGGCTCGCGCCCTTTCCCCCGAGCCCTCTCCCATGACGCCGGAGACGATCTTCGACGTGGCCTCTCTCACCAAGGTGGTGGCCACAGCGCCTGCCGCCATGCTGCTCGTGGAGCACGGGAAACTGGACCTGGATACACCTCTTGACCGCTATCTTCCTGAGCTCCGACGGAGCCCCGCGGGGCGGGTGACGAGCCGCCAGCTCTTGACCCACATGAGCGGCCTGCCGATCGCCCCGCCGTCCTCGCTCTTCCGTGACGGTCGGGCGGATCTTCGAGCCCTCGCCCGCCTGTCCCTCGAAACGGCGCCCGGTGAGCGCTTCGCCTACAGCGATACGGGGTTTATCCTCCTCGGAGAGCTCGTCCGTCGTCTCGCCGGATCACCGGTGGATCACTTCGTCTCGGATCGCCTTTACCGTCCCCTTGGGATGCGCGACACTCAATTTCGGCCGTCCCCCGACCTTCGTGCGCGCATCGCGCCGACGATTCTTGGAAACGGTCACATCCTGCGAGGCGAGGTCCAGGATCAGAATGCCGCACTCCTCGGCGGGGTCGCGGGGCACGCGGGTCTCTTCTCCACGGCCGACGACCTCGCCCTCTTCGCTCGAATGGTCCTGAACGAGGGTCATGCGGGGGATCGACAGCTTTTCAAGCCAGAAACGATCCGTGCCATGCTCGCCAGGTATCCCGACCGGACGGGGAGCGCCGTCCGCGGGCTCGGGTGGGATCGGCGCTCCCGCTTTTCCGATCCTTTCTTGATCGGCTTCCCAGACGGCGTCGGCCACTCCGGGTTCACGGGCACATCACTCTGGTTGGACCCGGCGACCGAAAGTTACGTGATCCTCCTCACCAACCGGGTCCCCGAAGGGCAATGGAGCGTCAGGTTCCTTCGAGCTCAGACATCGGCGCTGGCTCCGCTTCTCATCGGGCAGGGGGCGCATCTTCTGAAGGCGAAGCGGGCAAGTGAGACCGACGGCCAGCCAACTCCGGTTCTCACGGGTCTTGATGTCCTGGTCTACACGGGATTCGAAGCGATCCGTGGTAAGCGCGTGGGGCTCGTCACCAATCGGGCCGCGGTGGATCGCTTCGGTCGGGAAGCACGAGAGATTCTCGCCCAGGCTCCCAACCTGGCGCTGGCAGCCATCTTTTCGCCGGAGCACGGCCTTGGAGCCGATCTTCACGGGCGCATCGGACACTCGGTGGACCCGGCCACTGGCGTCCCCGTGTGGAGCCTCTATGGCAATGAGCGACGGCCCACTTCGGAGATGCTCAGTGGGATTGATGTCCTGGTCGTAGATCTGCCTCATGTTGGCGTGCGGTACTACACCTATCTGACGACGCTCGGCTACATCCTCGAGGCCGCGGCGCAATCGAAGATTCCGGTCGTGGTGCTTGACCGCCCCAACCCGGTGAATGGAACGACGGTGGAAGGCCCGCTGCTGGATCCTGACCTTACCTCATTCACGGGCTACCATCCGCTTCCGCTCCGGTACGGGATGACGATCGGAGAGCTGGCGCGCCTCTTCAACGCCGAGCGGGCGATTGGAGCTGATCTTCAGGTGCTTCAGGTTCAGGGATGGCGGCGAGGAGCCTGGCATGACGAGACCGGCCTTCCGTGGGTCAATCCCTCGCCCAACATCCGAAGCCTGACCGGCGCCCTCCTCTACGCCGGGGTGGGACTTCTTGAATCCACCAATCTCTCAGTCGGGCGTGGAACTGACCGACCATTTGAGCTTCTGGGCGCGCCCTGGATCGATCCGGTCCTTCTGGCCAAGGAGTTGGCGCTCCTCGATCTCCCGGGGGTGCGGTTTATTCCCTGGCGCTTCATCCCGTCCGAGGACAAATACGCGGGCGAGTTATGCGGCGGGGTCTGGGTGATCGTGACTGATCGCGACGCTCTCCGCCCCGTGACGCTCGGCCTCGAGACGGCAGCCACGCTTAACCGGCTCTATCCGGGCGTCTATCGGATCGGCGAGCTTCAGCTCATGCTCGGGAACCGGGACGCGATGCGCGCCATCATGGCGGGGCGACGCGGAGCGGAGATTCTCCAGGCGCAGCAGCCGGCGCTGGAGGTATTCCTCAAGACTCGCGCAGCGTACTTACTCTACTAGCGCCGTGGCGATAAGCATCGCACGACCCACCTTCGGTGGGTACCCCGCAGTGGAACGCCTACGGCAATCGTTGATTTTTCGGTCGTCGGGACTCCTCACGTACAACCGCGTACGCTCCGGGTCCCTCCTCCCTCGGGCCTCGATCTGCTCGCTTCTCGCCACGGCGCGGGTGTCGCCGTGAAGCAGTCTGCCAACGTGCAGACTTTGGCCCGACAAGCAATCTAGCGTACTTACTCTACTAGAAGACGAAGGCTGGCCGAGAGCGGCTGGCGAACCTGATCTACCCGTTCCTTTCGGACCCGCACGGTCGTCGGGTCACCATCGCTCACGTAGCGATCCCCGGGGGTTTGCTCGAAATGCCTGAGCCATCCCTGAAGCTCTGATTCCGTTGCTTGGATCCGAGGCAGATGATACGGGTCGAACTTTCGATGGAACGGCGACGGGGCGGCCCCGCCGGCCACCATGAGGATGGCTTCGTGGGCGTATTGTGTGCCGTTCACGGAGCCGCGAATCGCCCACTCGAGCTGGCTCGGATAGGCGCCCATCGGAAGCGCCAGGGTACGGAGCCGATAGCTGGGCACGAGCCGCTCGATCCGCTCCTGGGCCCGAGCGAGCTGCTGGCGAACCGTGGTCTCGGGATACTTCGCCAGGTTGGCGTGCCACAGCGTGTGATTGCCGATCTCGAACCCGCGCTTGACCAGGTACTCGAGCTTGGCCTGCTCGTGTTCGGGCTGGCCGAAGAGCTTGTGCGGCTGCTTCGCGCCCGGGAGGACGTAGAAGGTGGCCTTCAAGCCGAACTCCGGGTGCTCCCGCGCAAAGGCCTCCATGATCCCGACTGCCGACGATGGGTCCACTTCCACCTTTCCATTCCGCTCGCTGAAGCGGAGCTGCCCGGGCGAGGAGTCGTCGAAGGTGAGGATGACGGGCGTAGTTCCGGACGGGAGCGCGATCCGTCCGGCGATGTAGTCGGTGAGCCCCACGAGACGGTAGCCCTGAGCCCAGAGCCGCTCCAAGTCGCGCCGGAAGTTGGCGGGGGTCCGGGCCCAGCGCGCCTCGGGCTCCTCGATCAGGTGGTACTCCAGGATCATCACGCGCCCCAACTCGTTCGGCGAGAGCGACGGCTGAGCGGCAACTTGCCAGGGCAGGAGGAGCACCAAAACAAGCGCGATGAGCGGGAACGGGAAGGATCGCGGGAGCCGTGCGGAGCGAGGCGTACCGCCAGTCCGATCAGAGGCTACGGGCAATTGATCTACCGGGAGGCGACGTCGGCCCCCTTCGGGGCCAGAGCCTCGGCGGTGTATTGATTCTTCGGATTCCAGATCATCCATCCCTGGGCCCCGGCGTCCAGCGCCGCCTTCATCTGAAGCCGGATCTCCTGCGGGCCATACTGCCGCCGGTCGAAAGCGTAGTCGCGGAAATCCTGAATCCAAGGGCGGACCTTGACGATCTTCCGCTCCAGGCGCTCGATCGTCTTCTTGATCGTCTCGTGGACGATCGGGTAGGGATGGGCGATCGAGTAGCGGTAGCCGGGGATCCCCAGATGATAGCCCGACGGATAGGCCATCGGAGAGATGTAATCCACATATCGAGAAACCATGTCAATCCGCTGGCCGATCTTGGTGTCGTTTTCGTTGAAGGCGACGTAACCAAAGAGATCGCTGGCGAGGAAGACGCCGGTAGGCCCCAGGACCTCTCTGGCCCGGCGAAGGAATCCCTCGACGGCCGCCACCCGATTGGCCTCGTTGTTTTCTCTTGAATAGTGCGTCGCCGAGATCGTCCCGTCTGTCGGGAAGCGGATGTAATCAAACTGGATCTCATCGAACCCGTGGTCCGCCGCCTCTTTGGCGATCGCCAGGGTGTACTCCCATGTCTCTTCCCGAAACGGGTCCACCCATGCCAGATGCTCGTTATCCATCCATGGTTTCCCGGTCCGCGTGTCCTTCACCGCCCACTCCGGCTTGTAGTTGGCAAGGACCGTATCCTTGAAGACGTCAATCCGGGCGATGGTGTAAATCCCCCTCGCCTTGAGGGAGGCCATCAGCTCTTCCATGTTCTTGACCGTGACGATACGGTTGGCGCCAGCCTCCAGCGCCAGCGGCACGCGAGTGGGGTAGGGGATCATTCCACGATCCCCCTTGACGTCAATAACGACAGCATTCAGCTCGGTCCGCTCCAGCAGGGAAAGGGTCCGCGACCGGATTTCCCGGTCGCCGATTCCGTAGAAGGTCAAGTAGACCCCTTTCGTGACAAAGGGGTTTAACCGGATCTGGATCGGCGCCCCGTCGGAAACCGCTAACGTCACCTTCCGAAAGCCCGGCGCCTTGACCGTAAGGGTCGTTCCGATGGGGAGAAGGCCGAGGTCAAACCGCCCCTCCGGATCACTCACCGCCTCACGCTGACCGCCGCGAACCAGAGCGCCCACGACCGGAGAGCCCGCCGGGGCTTCCTGGATCTGGCCAGTGACCGGCGCGCGCGTGATTGCGACGGTCGGGGGGACCGGTGGCGGAACCAGCGAGTTGACCGGCAGGCGTCCTCCGAGGATCGCCAGAATCGCCGCCGCCGATACGAGGCCGATGGCGGCCAGGAGGAGTGGCCGAGGCCGCCGGCCTTCCGGTCTCTCTTCCAGAGCTTCGAACTGGTTTTCGTTGAACTTTTTGGGCTCCATCGAGCAGTTATCCTAACAGTACCCTCAAGCTGCTACAAAGAAATTTATGCAAATTTGGAGCCACGGAGAAGCAAACGGCAGGTTGAGCGTGGTCAGATGGTGGGCTCCCGGGCCGGGGTGGCCCGATCTGTTCGGGTGGGCTTATCCGACGTACTTGATCGGGTCGGCCACGCCCGCCTCCTTGAAGCCTTTCAGCCGGAGGAGGCAGGCATCGCACGCACCACACGCCCACCCTTCCGCCGTGGGCTCATAGCAACTCCAGGTCAGGGAGAGATCCACCCCCAGCTCGACGGCCTTCCGAACGATCTCCGCCTTGGAGAGGTGAATGAGGGGGGTGTGGATGCGAAAGCGGCTCTTCCTCTCCACACCGGCCTTGGTGGCGAGGTTGGCGAGCTGCTCGAAGGCGCGAATGTACTCGGGCCGGCAATCGGGGTAACCACTGGAATCCAGTGCATTGACGCCGATGACGATGTGTTCGGTCTCTCGCACCTCGGCGAACGCGAGCGCATAGGCAAGGAAGATCGTGTTGCGCGCTGGAACATACGTCACCGGGATGCCGGCGCCGATCTCGGCTTCGCTTCGGCCCTTTGGCACGGCGATGTCGTCGGTCAGCGCCGACCCGCCGATCTTCCGGAGATCCAGCGGGAGGATCAGGTGTTCTTTGGCCCCCAAGGCCGAGGCGACGCGCTTCGCCGCCTCCAGCTCGATCCGGTGCCGCTGGCCGTAGTCGAAGGAGAGCGCGTAGCCGTCATAGCCTTCCCGCCGGGCCCACGCCATGACCGTTGAGGAGTCCAGACCGCCAGACAGGAGACAAACCGCTCGATGTGCCATTATTTGTCAGGGGGGGAGCCGAGAAAGGTCATCTCAGCCGCTTCCTACCTGTGGACCCTCCCCCCTGGGTATTTCCTGAGGCTCATATGGCCCGTTTGGGCCCCCAGATGAGGATCTGGAGACGGGGCGAGTAGCGAAATCCATGGGTCTGGCACGCCTCCCAGACCCAGCGCGAGCGCTCCAGCACCTCATCGCTCCTGATCCCTTCCGGCATCAGGAGAATGCGCTCGCGCGGGAGCGCGAATTGCTTCTGAAGCTCGATCACCTCATCCACGTCCCCGGGTTGCGCCACGACAAACTTGAACCACGCATCGCGGGCCACAAATGCTCGGATGGCCCGAGGGCGAATCCGCCGACTCTCCGGCACGCCGGAATGGGCGAGCTTGAGCGAGACGTTCCACTGGTCCACCGGAAGATCGGGCGGTTCAAGGACACCGGCGGTCTCCACTTCCACCCGGTCGCCTCGCGTCTTCAAAGCGGAAACCAGAGGGATAAAAAGCGGGGACTCGAGTGGTTCTCCGCCGGTGACCACGACGTTGCCGGTGGAGATAGCTGTTACTTCTTCAAGGAGATTCTGAAGGTCTCGATCCTCGCCTTTGGTGGGATCCCAGCTGTATTTTGTATCGCACCAGACGCATCCAACAGAGCACCCCTGGAGGCGGATGAAGACTGACGGGAGACCTGCCGTCACCCCTTCGCCCTGAAGCGAAGCAAAGACCTCCGCGACCCGCCCGTGGGCTTGGGTGACGGCGCTCATGGCTCCACTTCGCTCGCGCAGGCGGGGCTCTCCCAGACAGTCAGGCGGGCGAGGCGGACGCCTGACGGGAGTGCCGAAGCCAAGGCTTCGGCCGCGGCCTGGGCCAGGACCTCTGCCGTGGGGTTCTGGGGGAAGGTGATGACCTTCTGGGGGGCCTCAGCCTGGACGCGAATAATCGCTGGGACAAGGGGATCGTCCTCGCGGAGGAGAGTCGCGTGGTCCCAGCGGCTGAGCACGCGCTTCTCCACCAAGGCCTTGAGGTCGTCAAAGTCCATCACCATCCCGAGGCGATTCAAAGTCTCGGCTTGCACGGTGACCCCGAGCCGGTAGGTGTGGCCGTGCAGCCAGGCGCACTTCCCCCCATGCCCCATGATTCGGTGGGCCGCATCAAAGCTGAATTCCACCGAGAGCTTCATGTCTCATCATACCCTCGATTTTTCTTGCTTGACAAGGCAAATTCTGGTATAAAGACTGCGCAGTTGCATTTGCTCGGCTTGATCCCTTCTTCTCAGGAAAGGGGGAGACTCTATGGCCCGAAACCTAACAGAGCAGGTGCTCGAAAGCCGGATGACCGTCGTTTCTGTCGATCCGTCTCGCGGGAAGGTGGTCGTCAAAGGAAGCGATGATGTCTGTAGTGATCTGAGTTGCTCTGGAGCGACCGTGGTGGCCAGAGAAGAAACCGAACGGCCGGATCTGGCGCTTCTGCTTCCTGGCGACGTGGTGAAGGTCCAGCCTGGAAGAGACGGTCATCCAGAGAAGATCGTCGTCCTCCGCCACGCCTGGCAGGAGACTGAGAGCCCGGAGACTTAATCAGCCTCAGGACCAAAAAGAAATCAAGCGCCCGCGGCGTTTCGCCCCGGGCGCTTTTCTTTTTCGAACGGGCCGCCCCCTCGTGCGGGGCTCAGCGCGTTCTCTTCTCCTCACCAAAGCCGGCGGAGGCCTGATAGCGATCCCCCGTGCCCGGGATGAATCTCTTCTCGAGCTCCCTAAAGTGGGGAACGCGCGCCATTTCGTGGTGGCTCTCGGTCGGGTGCCCCTTCTTCAACCGCTCCAGGGCGAGCTGCGCTTCCTCCTCGTTCTGCACGAGGTCCTCCATCGCGTTCCAGACCCCGTACATGGCCGCGTGAGCCGCGAAGATCGTGACGAAGATGAATTTGTAGCCAAGGTCGCCCAGCTCGCGGAACCGGAAGGGATTCGGGTCTTGATGCCACTTGAATGAGGACGAGTAGTTGAAGGCCAACGGCAGATGCGGGTGGGTCTTCCGCATGGCCTCAGCGAACGCGATGGCGGGAGCGCGGTCGGAGCTCGAGAACTCGCTCCAGACGAGATCCACGCCGGCATCGGCGTAGGCCCGTCCCCGCCAGACGGCCTCCTCCAAGCTCCCGCCGACCGCCCCAAATCCATCGGTCCGCGCGATGAGCACGAACTCCGGATCGAGCCGGTCTCTTTCCTCCACTGCGGCCCTGAATTTCCCGACGGCTTCCTCGCGAGAAACGAGGGTCTTTCCGGCGATGTGGCCGCAACGCTTCGGGAACTGCTGGTCCTCGATGTGAATGCCCGCCACACCGGTCTTGACATATTCCTGCACCGTGCGCATGGTGCTCAGGGCATTGCCATACCCGTCGTCAGCGTCGGCAATGATCGGGATCTCGACCGCGCTGGCAATCGTAGAGGCGGTCTTGGTCATCTCGGTCATCGTCAAGAGGCCCATGTCGGGCCAGCCATTGAGCATGGCCACGGAATAGCCGCTCATGTACACACACTTCAATCCCGCCCGTTCCGCAATCTGCGCGTCCAGGGGGGAGTAGACCCCTGCCGTGAAGAGATAGGGCTCGTCCCGCAGCAACTCCCTGAACCGTCTACCCGTCGTTTGCATCTTTGATATACCTCCGTTTCCTGCGTTTGTAGTGGAGTGTTGTCAATAGGTCCAGTCTGCGGGGCTGCAACGGCGCTGTCAAACTCATTGTTTTTATAAGGGCAATAGAAAACTTTGATCGGGCGCCATCCCGTCTGGTGTGTATAATCTGTCTTATCGCCATTGGCCGCCTGATAAATGAGATAAATCAAAGGAGATACTTAGCAGGGAATGGAGATCGATCAGATCGAGACGTTCCTGGCCGTGGGCACGTTCGGCGGCTTCCACCGGGCGGCGGAGGCGCTGAGGGTGAGCCAGCCGGCGGTCAGCGCTCGGATCAAGGCGCTGGAGCGATCGCTTGGCGTGACGGTGTTCGAGCGGGGCCAAACGGGGCTCGTCCTCTCCGCCGCGGGTCGGGCCCTTCGCCCCCACGCGGAGCAACTGCTTCACGCAGTGGCCCTCGCCCGCCAGGCCGTCCATGAGCTCAGGCCGGTGAGCGGCGGGGCCCTCCAAATCGCGGCGGCGCTGTCCATCTGTACGTATCTCCTGCCGGACGTCCTGAAGCGCTTCCAGCGGGTCCATCCGAAAGTGATGATCACCGTGCGCTCGGGTCACTCCAAGGACGTGTTGGAGATGGTGGTGCGAGAAGAGGTTGAAATCGGTCTCGCGCGCTCGCTCAATCATCCCGCCGTTGAAACCGTGAGTCTGCGAGAGGACCCGCTCATCCTGGTCGGTCCTCGCTCGCACTGGCCGACGCGGACCCGGCAGGCGCGTCTGGAAGAGGTGGCAGATCGGCCGCTGGTCTTCTTCGACCGGGGATCGAGCGACTGGACGCTCAGCCACGGGTTGTTCCGTCGCGCCGGTCTTGTCCCGAATGTGGTCCTGGAGGTGGAGACGATCGAGACCGCAAAAAAGATGGTCGAGCGCGGGTTAGGCCTTGCGTTCCTTCCCCATCTCGCCGTCGCCCGGGAGATTCGTCGGGGGACACTTGTGGCCATCGAGATCAAGGGGACACAACCGCTGACTCGGAGCCTCGATGTGATCCACTCGCGCCATCACCCGCCGAGCGCCGAGGCTCTGGCCTTTCTTCGTACGCTCCGGACCGCGGTCAGTGAGGTCAGACCGAGAGGTCGCGCCTCACGGTCCCGACGGCGACGTTAAGAACGCCCTTCCGCTTCTGGCCTGGGCTATTTCACCGTTCCGACGTGAATCGCCACGGTGCCGAAGGCGAGCCGGCGATAGATCACCTCGCGGAGTCCTGCCTCGGTCATCACTCGGACCAGATCATCCGGCGCAAGGAATCCTCCCGCGGTCCGGGGAAGATACCGGTACGCCTCCCGGTCGCCGCTCACGAGCCCGCCGAGGACCGGGACGAGGCGGTTGAAGTAGAAAGCGAAGAGACTCCGGAAACCGGGGAGGGTCGACCTCGACGTCTCCAGCGCCACCACTCTTCCCCCCAGACGCGTGACCCGCGCCATCTCCCGAAGCCCCTGGTCGAGGTCTGTGAGATTCCTAAGCAAGAACGCCGAGGTGACGCAGGTGAACGTCGCATCAGGGAAGGGGAGGGCCAGGGCATCCGCGGTCACAAAGTGGAGCCGATCCTCGAGACCCGACCGCCTTGCCTTTGCCCGCCCCAGCGCCAGCATAGCCTCCGAGAAGTCCGCCCCCACGACGCCCCGAACCGGCGTCTCATCGAGAAGCGCGCGGGCCAAGTCGCCGGTTCCCGTCGCCACGTCGAGCGCGAGCCCTCTCCCCTCCGGGCGGGCAAGACGCGCCGCCTGCCGCCGCCACGCCTGATCTCGTCCCCCGGTCATGAGGGCGTTCATCAGGTCGTAGCGGCGGGCGATCCGGTCGAACATCGCCCGGACCTCGGCTGCCCGGTCGGGGGGGAGCACGAGGAGAGTTATCTCAGGGGGACCGCGCCGTTGGCGAGGATCACCTGGTTGCCCTCGGGGCTCAGGACGAAGTCGAGGAGCTTCTTGATCGGGGCGCTTGGCTCTCCCTTGATGACAAAGAAAAAGTCGCGCGTGAGAAAGTAGCGCCCGCTCCGGACGTTCTCCGCGGTGGGCGCGACGCCGCCGAGGGTCAGGGCCTTGACCCGGCCGCGGCTCTGCTCCACCACGGTCATGCTGGTCATCCCGATGGCGTGAGGAGTCTCGGCGAGCGCCTTGGCCATGTCTCCGCCCCGGGCCATTACCTTCGCTGTGTTCACCTCTGTGAGGTCTTTAAAGCACGCGAGCTTTTCCCGGATCACCTGAGGATCCACCTCCGTCGGCGGCCGCGTCAGGACCACGATCGGCGCCTCTGTGCCCCCCATGGGCGGCCAGCTCCGGACCCTCCCGCTGTAAATGTCGCAGACTAGGTTGGCCGTGATGTCCGTGAGGGAGACCGTCGCGTTCACGGCGAAGACGATCGCGCCCTTCGCGACCTCGATGACCTTCAGATTTCCCTTCTGGACCTCCTCGGGACTGATCCCGTGGCTGGCCAGGGCGATCTGAATCTTCCCCTCCGCGAGGGCACGGAGCCGCTCCCCGGTCCCGAGACCCTTGCCTAGCTCTACCTGGGGGTCAGGAGACCTAGCTTGATAGGCTTTCGCCAGGGCCGTCGCGAGGGGGAGCATCCCGCTCGAGCCATCGAGAATGATCTTCTCGGCCCCCCATACCGAGGGGAGCGCGAGAACCCACAGGAGACTCGTTCCGAGTAGTAACCGCTTCATCTGCATTCCCTCCTTCCTTCGTTAGAACCTGAGGCCGGCCAGCGTGGCGGCGAAGATGATGAGCGCGATGTACCCGTTCACGTTGAAGAAGGCCATGTCGAGGCGGGAGAGATCGGAGGCGGAGACCAGGGAGTGCTCGTAGACGAAGAGCCCGACCACGGCCAGCCATCCGACCCAGTACGGCCAGCCGAGCCCCGTGACCCAGCCCGCGCCGGCGAGGGCGAGGACCGTCAGGAGATGGCAGTAGCGCGCCCATCGAAGGGCGGTGGGGATGCCGAAGCGGGCGGGGACCGCGTGGAGCCGCTCCCGCCGATCGAACTCGACATCCTGGCAGGCGTAGAGGAGATCGAAGCCGGCGATCCAGACCGTCACGGCAAACCAGAGGAGGTAGGCCGGAAGATCAATGGTTCCTCGGACCGCGGCCCACGCCCCGGCCGCCGCCGCGCCGTCCGTGAGCCCGAGGATCCAGTGCGAGGTCCAGGTGAAGAATTTGGTGTAACTGTAGCCGACAAGAACCAGGATGGCCAGCGGGGCGAGCGCGAGGCAAAGCGGGTTGAGCTGCCAGGCGGCGACAAGGAGCACGGCCGCCGAAGCGGCGGCCCACGCGCCGACTTCCCATGGGCGGAGGAGCCCGCGGGGAAGATGGCGGCCCGCCGTCCGTGGATTCCTCGCATCCACGGCCCGATCCACCACACGATTCGTCGCCATGGCGAGGGTGCGAGCGGCCACCATGGCCACGGTGATCCAAAGAAAGATGCGCCAGCCTGGCCAGCCTCCCGCTGCCAGGATCATCCCGATGTACGCGAACGGGAGCGCAAACACCGTGTGCTCAACCTTGATGGCTTCGAAGAAATACTTGAGCTTCACGATGATTGACGAAGTGGCTGGGCGGGGGGTGCCCCGACGCATATCTCAGCCGGCAAGGGAGGCAGGCTGGGGGTCCCCTGAGCGCAGCATTCGCGGGAGCGACGGGGTCCCCACCGCGAGTGAGCGGGATGGGGGGGACCGAGCGGACTGCAGCCTGCGCAGCAGGCGGAGGGAGATATTGGGGGGGCCCCGCCCGCGAACCGCGGAAGGGTCGTCGCGGGAGCGGTGTGGAGCGAGGGGGATCCCCAGCCTCGCCTCACTTCCTGGAGCGAGCAGGGTGCCTGGGGCCGGGCGCCGCGCCTACCCAAGCCCCAGCTCCTTCCATCGCTCCGTGACGCGTCGGATCATCTCCTCCGACATCCGGATCTCGTCGGGCCAGGGGCGCGTGAACCCGTCGAGCGGCCCCTTGGCGGTCGCGTCGATCCCTAGCTTTCCCCCGTAATTCTTCCGGAGCCCCGAGTGATCCAGGTCGTCCATGGGGCCTTCCACCACCACGAGGTCCCGCGCAGGATCAATGTTACACGTCGCGCGCCACGTGACCTCCTTCACGTCGTGAACATTCACTTCCTCGTCCACGACGATGATGGTTTTGGTCAGCATCATGAGGCCCAGGCCCCAGAGACCGTACATCACTTTGCGGGCCTGCCCGGGATAGCGCTTCCGAATCGACACGATCACGAGGTTGTGGAAGACCCCTTCCGCTGGCATGTTCATGTCTACCACCTCGGGGAGGACCGCGCGGACGATGGGGAGGAAGAGGCGCTCGGTCGCCTTGCCGAGCCAGTAGTCCTCCTGCGGGGGGCGGCCGACGATGATCGACGGGTAGATGGGATCGCGGCGGCGAGTCAGGGCGGTGAGGTGGAAGACCGGGTATTCGTCGGGCGGACTGTAGTAACCGGTGTGATCGCCAAACGGTCCCTCGGTGCGACGCTCCGAGAGATCCACGTACCCTTCCAGCACGATCTCGGCGTGCGCCGGCACCTCCAGATCCACGCTCACGCACTTGACCAGCTCGACGCCGGCGCCCCGCAGCCAGCCGGCGAATAACAGCTCGTCCATGACCGGCGGAAGCGGCGCCGTGCCCGCATACATGGTGACGGGATCGGCCCCGAGGGCGATCGCGACATCCAGGCGGCCCCGGCCGCTCAGCTCGCCCTCTTGCTGATGCTCGGCCCCGCCTTTGTGGCGATGCCAGTGCATCCCGAGGGTCTGTTCGTCATAGACCTGGAGGCGATACGTTCCCACATTCCTCGTGCCCGTCACGGGATTGCGCGTGATGACCAGGGGGAAGGTAATGTAGTAGCCGGCGTCTTTTGGCCAGCACCAGAGGATGGGGATCTCGGAGAGCGAAGGCCGACGGGTCTCCACGACCTCCTGACAGGGGCCGGACGTGACGCGCCGGGGCCCTGCGCGCGCGACCTCGAGGAGCTGGCCGAGCTTCTTGAGCTTTTCGATGATGCCACCGGGGATCGAAAGATCCAGCAACTTGGCGACCTTGTCAGCGAGATCGTTGAGCTCCTTCACGCCCAGGGCCCAGGCCATCCGCTCGGCCGACCCGAAGACGTTCATCAGGACCGGGGTGCGAAAGCCCTCGACGTTCTCGAAGAGCACAGCGACGTTCTGTTCCACCGGCCCCTTCACCACCCGGTCCACGATCTCGCTGATCTCGAGCTCCCGCCGCACCGGGACCTTGATCCGCCGGAGTTGTCCCCGCCCTTCGAGCCACGTGATGAACTCCCTCAGGTCTCGAAACGGCATGGCGCCTATTCCCGGGCAAAGAGCTGCGCGGCGAGCCCCGACAGGAGAAGGGCTAGCGCGATGATCACGAGCGTTGAGGCATCCATCGGCGACTCCTCTCGGCAGAGATGATCCCGGGGAATTATACCAAACTCTGATTCCGGGAAATCATTTTGAGGTTCTCTCCCCGCGCGGATTTTCCCTATTGACAGTGCCGAGAGCGCTCTGCTATATCAGGGGCGTCTTTTATTTCACGCGTCATCGGGAGGAGGTGAGAGTATGACAAAGGCGGAGTTGGTGGCGGCAATGGCAAAGGCTTCGGGGAGTTCCAAGGTGGGGGCCGAGAAGGCCCTCAACGCATGCCTCTCATCGGTGAGAGATTCCCTCAGGCGGGGGCGGCGAGTCACCCTGGTAGGATTCGGCACCTTTTTGACATCTCGGCGGGCGGCGCGGAACGGGCGAAATCCTCAGACCGGGAAACCGATCAAGATTCCTGCGGCACGGGTCCCTCGATTCAAGGCCAGCATGGCTCTGAAGAAGGCCGTAAAGTAGTCATCTACCTCAATTCCCGAAAAATCTTGAAGCCCCGAGGTCTCATAGCCTTGGGGCTTCGTGTTTTTCCCGGTCCCGACCTTGACTCGGTCTGTTCTCCCGTGTGACAATACGGCTCGCGCTGGGAGATCGTCTAGCGGTAGGACGCGTGGCTCTGGACCACGTAGCGGGGGTTCGAATCCTCCTCTCCCAGCCATTTTTGTAGCTGAAAGCTGATCGCTGAAAGCTTTTTTGGCGGCCCCATCGTCTAGAGGCCTAGGACATCGGGCTCTCAATCCGGAAACACGGGTTCGAATCCCGTTGGGGCCACCAATTCCTCTCGGAGTGGGCCTCGACGGCCCCCTTCCGAACCTCCCCCAATAGGTTGCGCGGGCGAAACCCGCGCTCGAACTAACCTCGCGACTCACGGCCAGGACCCTTGACGGCCGGTCATGCCTTTTGCACCCAAACCCCGCAAAAGGCCCGCCCGGCCGTCAGCCCCCGCAGGGGGCCGGGGCTCCTGCCTCTGGCCGTGCGCCCCGGCCCCTGCTCGCCCCCCTCCAGCCGTCCCAGTCGGGCGGCTCCATCCGCTCTCACGCGGATTCCGCTCCGCCCGTCGTGGGCCGGCTTGTTCTCAGCGGTGGTCGCCCGTGTCGCGCGCTCCGCGCCACGGGCTCCATCTTGATCTCGATCTCTCCTCGCTCCCGATCCCCGCGCGCCGCCGTTTCGGAAGTTGTCAACGATTGTGAGACACCGACTCGTCGCATTTACTGTCGCGCCTCGGCGCTCGCCGGCGCCGGGTTGGGCCGAATGATCCCCGCGTGCCCGTCAAGGGTTACCTGAAGAGGACCTGTGCCGCCCCTCCAGACGGGCGTGAGAGCCTGGTGGGGGGTGAAAGAGGGGGGCTGGGGCCACTCGCCGCGAGGAGCGAGCGTCTCAGCGCCTCCAGGATCGACAATCAGCGGGGCGGCCATACCTGGAGATCCCCCCTTTTCCCTCTCAGCGCTCGGAGGGCGGGGCCGGTTGATCCATGCGGCGGTCGGTACCGCCGGTGGTTCGGGCGGCTTCCGGACGAAGCGCTCCGGGTGCGCCGCATAGGCGGAGGCCAGGACGGTGCGCCGTTGGTCGAGCACGGGCCCGACGCGGCCGGAGTGGACGCTCTCGGGCGTCAGGAGGCCAATCCCCGCGTGGCGATGTTCCGTGTTGTACCAGGCGAAGAATTGCCGGCAAAACGCCCGCGCGTCCTCAATCGACCCGAAGCGCTCCGGGAACTCGGGCCGGTACTTCAGGGTTTTGAACTGCGCTTCCGAGTACGGGTTATCGTCCGACACGTGCGGCCGGCTATGGGTGCGGGTCACGCCGAGATCCGCGAGCAGCAGGGCCACAGGCTTCGAGGTCATCGACCCACCCCGGTCGGCGTGGATCGTGAGCTGCCCGGGGCCGATCCCCTGCTTCTCGCAGGTGGCGCCGAGCAGCCGCTCGGCCAAGGCCGCGCCTTCGCGGTGCGCCACCATCCAGCCGACGACAGAGCGGCTGAAGATGTCCAGGATCACGTAGAGGGAGAAATACGTCCACTTCACCGGTCCCAGGAGCTTCGTGATGTCCCAGGACCAGACGTGGTTCGGCTCCGTGGCCAGCAGTTCGGGCTTCTGGTAGGACGGATGGCGGAGGTGGTTGCGACGCTCGCGGACTTCCTGGGCGGCGGCCAAGACGCGGTACATCGTGCGGGGCGAGCAGTGATAGGTGCCCTCGTCGAGCAACGTGGCGTACACCTCGGTCGGCGCGGTGTCGACGAAGCGCTCGCTGTGCAGCACCTCCAGCACCGCGTGGCGCTCCGCCGCCGTCAACGCGCGCGGGGGCGTGGGCCGGACCGGGGCCGCCGCTGGCGCCGCCCGCCGCCGGCGGTAGAAACTCGCCCGGGCCACGTCAAGCGCTTGGCACGCGACCCCGGCGCCCACGGTGGCGGCGAGTTCGGCCGCCGCGGCCATCAGGCGCCTCCGGCGTCGGCGGGGCTCTTCAGGGGGATCCCCACGATCTCGGAGACTTTTTTTGAACCTCGATGATCATCTCGGCTTGCTTGAGCCGTCGCTGAAGGTGCACGGTCTCGCGCTCCAACTCGGCGACGCGCCGGCTCAGGGGATGCGGCGCGCGCCGACCGCGCTTCTTGGGCGTCAAGGCCTCAAGCGCGCCCTGCTCTCGTTGCCGGCGCCACGTCGTCAGATGCGACGAGTACAGCCCCTCGCGCCGCCGCAACGCCCCGAGCGCGCCGGGCTCGACGGACCCCTCGGCCTCCCGCAGGACCCGCAGCTTGTACTCGGCCGTGAACCGGCGCCGGGCGGCCTTCTCCGGCACCTCGGGGTCCGGCACCGTTGCGCCAGGCGCCACGCTCGGGGGCATCCGGCTGATCGTCGCCGGGCTGGTGGGGTTCTTGGCCTGAGACACCGGCCGCGCGTCGCTGCGCCGCTCGCTCATCTTCACGACCTCCACCGTGGCGTTCGGCCTCATCTTGATCTTTGCCATCCTCCCATTACCTCCCCGCCCTCTACAGTAATTCCAGGGGGGGTCGGTGTCTCACTATCGTTGGCACAGAGGGTTCGAGACCACTTCTTTCAACCGAGTTCAATGCCCCTGACGGCTATACAGCAGCTATTCCGACCAATGTGTGGCGAACGTTCAGCACCCCGTCATGTTTCGTTCGGACCTGAGCTTCAACGGCGTCAAGCGCTTGTTGGAGTGTAGAGCTAACCTCATTGATCTGTATAGTATCTGAGGTCGGACCGTTTGGAATTACTTTCCCGAGTTGCTCGATATCGAAGGTAGGCGAACCTTCTTGCCATGAGCCGTCGGGGCTCACTAGGAGATTCGTGTATATGGATTGTTTACGCCCATTCTCGAATTCCAGCCGGAAGAGAACCCGGATCGAAAGACTCCGAACCTGATCATTTGAGCGAGCCAGCCGGCTTCGCAGAACGGGCAACGAAGCACCGAGAGCGGCACCTTTTTTCTCTCGCGCTTGGCCTTTGCTGGCCGAGGTGTCACCTCCTCGCGACACCACGGACACGGCACAGTCTTACCGGATGAGTACGCCCAACGAACGGTTGTCCGACCGACACCCGCGGAGTAGGTTGAACTTGTCACCATGAGATCGGGCTCCGCGATGAGAGTGGCCGGCTCGACTTCCCAGTCGAAGGTCTTCTCGCACCGAGGACAGCGCGCATCCCGCCAATAGCGGATCGAGGGTGATTTCTGAGCGATCACGTAATCAGGGAAGAGGGGGATGAGAGTTTTCCTCGCACACGGTGGAGCCGCATTGGTGCAGATGGCCGACTTCACCCAGAACGTATAGATGATATCCGCGTCGCTGCTCCCGCAGCAGGGGCAGGTGGTCTTGTACTGATCGAGGAGCGTTTCGCGGACTGACTTCCCGCTCCACGGTACAGGGCGGTTGGCCAGACGCTCGAAGGCAGCCCGAAGCGCGTCGAGGTCGACCGGCTCGACCTCGGTCTTCACGATAAACCAGGCCACGGGGTTCAGATCGATGCCAATCACTTTGCACCCGAGGCGCAGCGCCTCGACGACGGTGGTGCCGCCGCCCATGAACGGGTCGAGGATGACCTTCCCCACCGTGTCTGGATCATTCGTGTGGTTCTTGTAGAACTCGGCCATGATGTCGGTGCCGGCGGGCTTGAGGCAGCCGAGCAGGATAGCCCGGAAGACACACGAGGCGCGCCGCGCGAACCACTTGTGCATCTGATAAATAGGCTTGAACGAGTTCCGCTCCGGCACGGCGAGACGGTTGATCTCGACGATCGGGAAGCCCTCTTCAATCGCTCTTTTCACGGCCTGGTTCGCTCAGGAGACTTGATACACTTTCCCGATCGGCGGCGGTGTAATGGTCTTATGGCTGAAGTCTTCACGTACCCGCTCAAGATGGCGGAGCGTCTCCGCGGAGTAATACGGCTCGCCGCACTCCCGGCACACCTCGGCCTCGACCGGGACGAGCAGGCGATCGCACCCCACCTTGATCTCGGCCTGCACTGTGGCCGGCTGAACCTCTCCGGTCTTACAGATGACACACTTCATGATGATCTCCTCTGCCTGAATTCCGAGTCCCATCGAGCGGGATCGGGCTGGTACGTCGTAATGATGATCAGCCGTTGCTCGGCCGTAACTGGAGCGCACACGACATGAAGCACACGGCCTGCGGCCGTCCTCCCCAGAGCCAGACAACTGGGGTACGGTTTATCCTGAGGGTACTCTTCAATAATCTCACCTGCCTGTAACGCTTGTAGAACCTCGTCCACTCGAATGACGCCGAACGGCTCTGCCTCCATCTCTCTCCGGGCATGGTCGCTGAAACGGCACTCGGCCGAACACCGGCGGATAGTTTCGTAGTCCACCAACTGCCCTCAACCTAATGGGCTACGCAGGGCGCGGTTCCAGCACAATCCATGGCGTCAACATTTCCATTAACGAAAGCCCGCCATGCTTGTAGAGGCGCGCGCCTGCCGGCCCGGGAGGATGGGTCTGCACTCGTCCTCGAATCATCGCGACCTGGCGGTGAGCAATCACTGCCAGGTCAGGATGTGAAGGAGGTTCCTCGCCGGGCGTGAGAGCATGCCATCGCTCGCCGCCAAACCAATCCGTGAGAAGCCGGACGGCTTGGTTCGTTCTAGGGGCCGAGTGGCCATGACCGAAGAAGACATAGCCATGATCGCTGGTGACGAGGATCCTCCGCCCCGATGGAATTGCTTGAACGGTGTTTCGCCAGACCGCTTCCAATCTTCGGTGAATCTCGACAAAATGGCTCGCGAATCTCGCGCCGGAGTCTTGATAGGTCTGATCCGGGAAGGCGGACCAGAGACAGAACGCCTGATGCTCGGGAGAAAGCTGGTGCCGGTGCCCCTCGTGATTGTAGTAGAACGCTTCGATACCGGCCTCTTTCAGCTCTCGACGGCCGTGAAGCTGCGACGGCGCGACCCGTCCGGCCCGGAGCCGCTGCTCGACAAAATCAAGCGTCTCACTCGGTACTGCCGCAGTGCTGACGTCAACCTCTCGGGCACGAAACCCTCCATCCTCCGCCAGCTGCAGGATGACGGGCACTTCTCTGAGTGGATGGGAAATCCCGAGCTTCCGCTCCTTACAGAGGAGTCGGATGGCCTTCGCCACGGAGCCCGCATGAGTCGGCACCGGGAAGCCTAGGGTTGATCGATACTCCCGTTCCACCTCTCGAACCGATTTGCCGTTAATTTGGTCCAACCGTTCCGACAGATGCTCCGCGATGAATTGAGGAGGATAGATTTTCTGGCTGAGGTGCGTGAGCACTTCTTCCCTCGACGCCGCCGTCCCGAGCGATTCCTCGTCGATTTGGAACCCATTTGGGCGGGCCTCGAATTTGACGTAGGAGAGCCCAGCCCGGCGAATAACAAGGAGGATATGGCTCCGATCTTCTCTCGCGATGCGCTCGTACTCGGCGCGCCTACTGGCCTCACGGGTCATCTCGACAAGGCTCTGAACGGCAAGAAGGCGTTTGGCCCACTTGATCACGTCTGGGTGAGCCTCAAGGTTGAACGCCTCGTCTCTGGGTTCAAGCAGCATCACTTGATTTCGCATGGAGAGGCCATGATAGAGGGTGTTGCGGTCGTCTTCAGAAAGGCGGCGAGCCGCCAGGATCCATCTCAAGCGATCCTTGTCCAGACCTTCCAGCGCAGCTTTAGTCTCGTCCGGCCCTGCCCAGATCACCGCTGCGGGCTCTTTGAAGAGTTCATCCCGCCACAAGGCTCTGAGCGTGAGCCGGGCTCGGTCGTCGTTGATCCTAAGAGAATGAAACTCAACCTTGGCGTCCGCGTTCTCCTCGCGATCGAAAAAGTAGCGGCCCTCCCGAGCGTGGAAGTACGCGGCGTATTTTTCAAACGCCCTGAGACTCTGCTCGAAGTCGTTGATATCGGACCCGGGGCGAAGGACGCTTCTGATCAGCTCCTCTCTTGTCGCACCGTGAGTCCTGCTGTCCACACCGCTCACTGTGTAGAGAAGCGTGGCTGAAGCAACTTCAACCGCGAAGGGAGTGGCCTTCAACTCCTCCAGGTTGCCCTGGGCTCGCGTGATCAGGTCGCTCCCGGGATCGAGGTCGCTCAGGCGGATTGCCACCTCGCGGTCTTGGATGTTCGCATGGCCCGGTGTAATGACGTCGGCGCTGGTGTGTGTTAGGCGCACCAGATGGGCCAGGAAACCCAGGGCGCCTCGCACATTCTGGAATCCTCCACGAGCTGGAACGCGCCGAAGCATAATGTCCAGCAAGTCAGGAGTAAAGGGGTAAGCCTCCAGCATGTTTTGTCGATATGCGTCAGCGTCAAAAGAGGAGAGGTGCCGACGCCAGGCATTGAGATAGCTCTCAATCACAGGAGCCGCTGATTCCTGCCTGAAGTCCAGGTAGTTTTCGAAGATGCGGTGAAGAACCACCCTGGCCCGGTCCTGCGCTTGAGTGAACTGGACTCGGCAGGACGGGACACGCTTCAGAGTTGCGCCAGGCTCTTCTTGGTCGCTGTAGATGCTAGCGAAAAGGGTAACCTGATTGGACCGGTTTCCCCATTCCGACAGCATCTGGAGGAAAGCGATATTTTGAGCCCTCACTGCCGGATCCGGGAGCACCCGAACGCCTTGCTCAAGCTCGTCGAAGATGAGCACCACGTGTCTACCACCCAGGGCGCCTTCCACTTCCGCCAGGCTTGGCTGGAGAACGCTCTTAGGCGGTCGCCGCCCCGTGACCTGTTCGAACACGAAATCCCAAATAGACAGGAGCGGCAAGTCCGTAAACTTGTTATGGACGAGAGCGGCGCTTTCTGGGAGCCGGCAGGTCAAACCATGACGGTCCAACCAACTCCGAGCTTCCTTTGGGCTTTTGAACAGGTGGTAGATAAGCAGAAGGAGGTGCGACTTCCCAACTCCCTTCAGCCCTTCAAACAGGAAAAGTCCGGCCGTCTGCCCTCCCTGCGCGAATCGCTGGTCCAAAAGCTGGATAACCCGCTTGACCTCCGCGGTGGGGTAAGTCAGCCGGAAGAACAGGTCTGGCTTAGCCTCAAGCTTCCGGCGCTTGGGGTCCGTAACGTTATGCAGATCGATAATGCCTTCGATCTCGCCGGCAAGCGTCTCGGCTCTTGGTTTCAAAAACGACGTGAAGCCCACGTGCAACTCCTCCTCTGCACCAGACAAAATGCTGAGCAACATTATAGTCGAAAAAGCATGACAAGAGCGCACTTAGCATTGAATCGAGGAGGGGCGAGGGAGCATGTGAGTCTGTCGTTTTTTTTGCGGGGTGGGGGAGTCCCCTTGACAAGCGTGTCAAGGGACGGAAGGCGCTGCCGTCCCGCCGAGCCATTCATGGCTAGGCGCGGCGAGCCGCAGGCGAGAGGCAGAGCGGGGAACCCCGACCCTTGGTGGGCGGGGCGGGACTGAGGCGACTTGCAGGGGGAGTGCGTGAGCTGCGAAGGCACGACAGCAGGGCGGTGCGCAGTCCGCGGAGCGGACACGCAGGCCGACCCCTAGGGAGGCCAGGCCCTGCGGCCCTGCCGCCGAAGTTGGGCCCTTGACATTCCCATGTCAAGGGCCAGGCAGGGGGGCCTTGTTGCCTCGAAGCGAGGAGCGGAGGGCAACACCCGAAGGCCGCAGGCCGGAGGGAGAGTGGCTTGGTGGCTACCACGAAGCCACACCTTATTGGTTCGAAACGAGGGAGTCTGCCGCAGGTAGTCTCCCGTTGACCGTGATCGATCTGGTGCGTATCATCTGAGGCGGTCCGCAAAAGGTAGAACGCCACTGGAGAAAGAGGATACGATTTTTCTGGTTCCGTTCTTCCTTCGGCGGCGCACGGGGGTCGGGAGCGAGGAGAGATTCGAATGAGGATGGAGCCCGTGGCGCGGGCAGCGCGCCACGGGCTCCATCCTCCTCCTCCTCATCTCAATTTCCAACCTCACCCCACTCCCGCTCCCCGCGCGCCGCCACCGTCTATCCCTCCTACGACGATTTCCGGTGACGCTACGCGAATCGGCTTCAACGGACACCCATGCGCCTCAAATGGGTGATGGCAAGCTCCCGGCCTGGGAAATGGACTTTGGCGTCTCGCTTGACAGTTCGTTGAAGCAAGCGGAAGAATGTAGCTAAAAGAGAAGGCTTCAACATGGCCCGAAGCGATAGATTCCGCCAAGAACTGACGAACCACTTCCTGCAAAAACGCGAAGGGTTGCGGCGGCAGTGGGTCCGGCAGATGAGAGCGAACGGGCTCCTTCAGGGCCTTACCCCGCAGGAGATCGAGGACGAGTCGCACGCGCTCTCCGACACTTACGTGAAATGCTTGGAAACCGGGAAATACGAAGCGGTTCGAGGTTGGGCCCGGTTCATGGCTCGGCCGGGTTTGCGGAGGGGAATGGCCACTGAGCACATCATTGACAGCCTCCTCGTGCTCCGCGATGTGTACGGGCGATCCCTCTTTAGGAAATATCAGCCCGATACCGGGCGGCTGGCGAAGGCCCTGGATCTCTACTCGCTGATGGCGGACCGCTTCCTGGCCCGTGCCGTTCTCGCCGTGGCAGAGGAGCGGGAGGCGGTCAGCAAACGCGAGATCGATCAACTCCGGACGCTGGTGAAAACGGGGATGGTATTGAGCGCCAGGCTCTCTCTGACGGCCGTGCTTCAGCGGATCGCCAACATGGCCTGCAAGGTGGTGAGCGCACGGTACGGGGCCCTCGGGGTCCTGGATGGGAAAGGTGGGCTGAGCCAGTTCATCACGGCGGGTATCGACGAGAAAACGAAGGGGGCCATCGGCCCTCTGCCGGTGGGGGAAGGCATCCTGGGCGCCTTGGTGCACGAGGCGAAACCGCTTCGCCTGAAGGACTTGACGACAGATCCCCGGGCCCACGGCTTCCCCCCGAACCACCCGCCGATGAAGTCCTTCCTCGGCGTGCCCATCGTCTCAAAGGGCAAGGTGTTCGGGAATCTCTATCTCACCGAGAAACAGGGCGCCGAGGAGTTCACCGAAGAAGATAAGGCTCTGGCCATGACGTTGGCCGCCCAGGCCGCCATCGCCATCGAGAACGCCAGCCTCTACGAAGACCTCCACCGCTCATACGAAGAGCTGAAGCGATCCCAGGCCCTGCTGCTCAGGCAGGAAAAACTGGCCTCCCTCGGTCGGCTCGCCGC
>Ga0184637_10000121_pt1 | contig 52165 bp, 43 predicted proteins | sample PLM3_127_b2_FD_133143 | JGI IMG/M metagenome (GOLD analysis project Ga0184637, IMG submission 133143) | Groundwater sediment microbial communities from an aquifer in East River, Colorado, USA - PLM3_127_b2 | ecosystem: Environmental > Terrestrial > Soil > Riparian zone | place: USA: East River...
CGCGAGGTTCGTTCCGGAGCTGAGCGCGAGCTGCTCGGGAGCGTCCCGCCCGCTGTAGTAGGCGAGAAAGTTGAACCTCTCCGCGTTCCAGTTGAACCGCGCCCAGGGCCGCTTCACGTCGACGAGCTGAACCCGGCCGATTCCCGTCTGAAAGACCGGGCCGGCGACGTCCGCGTAGCCTCCCTCGAAAGTGAGGGCCATCCCGTTCTGGAGGTATTTGTCGAAGCGAACGCCGCCGAAGAAAATGTCGTCGTCGTTCTCGCGGGCGAGAGGAACAGCTTCCTGGGGAAGGCAGTCGACCTGTCCCGCCGCCGTACAAGGCACGGAGTACTCCGCGGCGCCGCGCCTCGAGACGGTGAAGTCGCCCGAGTTCCGGAGCCCTCCCACCAGCTTGACGTACCAGTCGTTTCCGAGCGACTCCGCGAGGCGGAAGTCGAGGTTCACGGTGTCGAGCTCGCCTCCGGTCAAACGGAAGAGCCCGCCCTGGCTGTAGCGCGGCTGCTTGGTCGTCATGTTCAGGACGCCGCTCGAGGCGTTGGCGCCGTAGAGCGCGGCGCTCGGGCCGCGCACCAGCTCGAGCGACGCCAGGTCGTCCAGAGGAAACGAGATCGACGCCCACTCCTGGGCCCCGAGGAACGGCACCGAGGGATCGCGTCCGTCGATCAGAGTCGCGACCCTGCGGTTGAGGGAGCTGTTGAATCCTCGAGTGTTGAAGTTGAAGTCGTAGACCCCGCTCTGCGTTACTTCGGCGCCGGGGGTGTACTCGAGGAGCTTCGGCACCTGGCCGTGGGAGGCGGACTGCTCGATCTCTTTTTCGTCGATGACGGTGACCGCCGAGGGGGCTTCGACGATGCGCTCGATCCGGCGCGACACACCATAGACGGTCACCGTCTCGGCGTAGCCGACCTCCCAGTCCACTTGCTGCTCGATCGAGGTGGCCGGTCCCGCCGCGACCTGGACCTGGTCCTGGGTAACCACGTTCGTGCCCAGAACGAACGTCACCGAATAGGCGCCCGCGGGGACGGCGGAAAAGGCGAACGCCCCGTTGGCATCGGTGATGTCGGTCAGAGACAGCTCGTTCACGACGACGCTGACCCCCCCGACGGGCGTTTTGTCGGCGCGGACGACGCGGCCCTCGATGCGTCCGGTTTCTTGAGGGGATGCAAGAACGGAGGTGAGAAGCGCAAAGGCAAAGAACAGTGTGGTTCGGCGCATCATGGAGTTCCTCTCTTCGACGCTGCGATATAGCAGGATTATCAAGGAGAAGCAAGCCGCCGAACGAGCGCGACGGCGTAACGCGCGCAGTCGGCTCCGAGCTCGGGGCGGAACTCGGGCGCGTAGTGCTCGGAGTTGGAGAGGATCCGGACCGCGAGAAACGGGATCCCGTAGATCTGGGCCACCTGGTGGGCGGAAGCGCTTTCCATGTCCTCGCTCGCGATTCCGAACGTCTTCTGAGCCCAGAGAAGCTTGTCCACCTCGCGATTCCATTCGTCGGCGGAGCCCACGATCCCCTCGATGAGGCGTCCTCCTTCGTAAGGAGTCTCAAGCGCGGCCGCGAGAAGCCCGGGGTCGGCCGCAAAGCGGGTGAAACGAACGCGCTCCTGGCCCACTCGGAGGAGCCGGGGAAGCACCTCCCAGCTCGAGAAATCGACGCCTTCTCCGAGCTTCCGCGGCGGCGTGCGGAACGATCCGAAGGGAGCGGTCGCTTTACCGAGAACGATGTCTCCGACCCGGAGAGCCGGGTCGGCCGCACCCGCGGTCCCTTGATTGATGATGGCTTTGGGAGAGAACTCGCGAACGAGGAGTGTCGTTGCGATGGCCGCGTTCACCATTCCCACTTCGGTCCGCGAAACGACGACGGGGATTCCTCCGACCTCCCCTTCCCAGAAGCTGAAGCCGTCGATGACGCGGGGTCGCGGACGTCCGACGGCTTCGAGCAGCGGCTCGAGCTCGCCGTCGACCGCCCCCTGAACGGCGATGGGGGCTTTTTCCCCGGTCACCGGTTCCTGGACCGGAATCACGAACGCCCCAATCACGAATATCAGCGGTAGAGTAGAGGTATGGAGACGAACAAAGCGCTCGTACATCGGTTGGCTCCGTTTCTGGTCGTTGGGTTTCTGCTCGTCCTGAAGCCGGGACCCGGAGTCAGGGCACAGAGTGAAGTCGACGCTTGCACGAGCTTCATCGTGCTCTCGCCCGACCCCGGAGGAGAGCTCGCCTATACCTTTCCCCTTCATTACGGCACGTTCGCCGACGTGGAGGTGGGCGCCGTTGGAGCCTTGGGGGCCTTGGGGGCCTTGGGGGACAGTACGGTGCGGCTCGAAGTGACGGTCTTAGAGGACAGCTCCATAAAGGACCGCCGTATCTGGACTCTGATCCCGGGGCGAGTGGAGCTCCTGACCGAGATCCTGGACGTCGACAACCTCTTCGAGATCGGCTCTCCCCTTCTGGTGCGCATGACGGCCTCGGGCCCGGTCAGTGCGATGCTGGTCCGTGAGTGATCGGTTTCAAAGCTCCCGGATCCAGATGTTGCGGTAGCTGACCGGGTTTCCGTGGTCCTGGAGTGCGAGCGGGGCTTGCACCAGATGCGGCTCGTACTTCGGCTCGCCGATGTACGTCGTCGTCGTGCCCTTGACTTCCACGTGGTTCTGAATGAGGACCCCGTTGTGGAGGACGGTGAAAGTCGCGGCCCGTTCGACGCTTCCATCCGTTCGGAACCGGGGCGCGGTGAACAAGATGTCGTAGCTCTGCCACTCGCCCGGCCCGCGTGACGCGTTGACCAGCGGGGCGTGCTGTTTGTAAATCGATCCCGCCTGTCCGTTCACGTACGTCGAGTTCTCGAAGGAGTCGAGGACCTGGACCTCGTAGCGCTCCATGAGGAAGATGCCGCTGTTGCCGCGCCCTTGACCCTCCCCCTCGACGACCGCAGGGGTCCTCCACTCGATGTGAAGCTGGACGTCGCCGAAAGCCCGCTTGGTGACGAGGCTTCCGGTCTTCGCGACCACGGTCACGGCGCCGTCCTCGACCTTCCAGATCGGCTCGCGCCACTCTGCGAGGTCGCGTCCGTCGAAGAGAACGATGGCGTCGGACGGTGCGGCGCCATCTATCGCGCGAACCGAAGGCGGAACCGGAGACCAGAGCTCGGTCGCCTTCGGGTCGCCCTGCTGACCTGCCGCAGCCACCGCGAGAGTGTAGACGAGAACAAGGATCATGCGACCTCGCTTTCCCCCGGCCGAAACGGGAGTAACATAGCGCCTCTCGGTGGGAGGAGGGAAGTCCTTGCCGAAAACGAGAAAGCTCCGGATGGGAATGGTCGGAGGCGGCCGGGGTGCCTTCATCGGGGCGGTCCACAGGATGGCGGTGGCCCTCGACGGAAGAATCGAGCTCGCGGCGGGCGCCTTCAGCTCCGACCCCGAAAGGTCGCGCGCCTCGGGAAGGGATCTCCACCTTCCCAACGATCGCGTCTACGCCTCCTATGCCGAGATGATCGAGAAGGAAAGAGCGCGTCCCGCGCCCGAGCGGATCGATTTCGTTGCCATCGTAACCCCGAATCACGAGCACTTCCCCGCGGCGCGTCTGTCGCTCCTCGCCGGTTTCCCGGTGATGTGCGACAAGCCTCTAGCCCTGAATCTCGCCGAGGCCCTCGAGCTTCGCGATCTCGTCCGGAAGACGGGGCTTCTCTTCGGACTCACTCACAACTATTCGGGATATCCGATGGTGAAAGAGGCAAGACACCGTGTGGCCGCGGGGGAGCTCGGGCGGATCCGGCGAGTGGTCGCGGAATATCCGCAGGGATGGCTTTCGTCTCCCCTGGAGGCAACGGGGCAGAAGCAAGCGGAGTGGCGGACCGATCCCGCCCGCGCGGGCGCGAGCTGCTGCGTCGGCGACATCGGGACCCACGCCGCGCATCTCACGGAGTACGTGACCGGGCTTCCCATCGAAGAGATCGCTTCCGAGCTCACCACGTTCGTCAAGGGAAGAACTCTTGACGACGACGCGAGCGTTCTCCTGCGGCTCGGGGACGGTGCGCGCGGAGTCCTCTGGGCGAGCCAGGTCGCGATTGACGAGGAGAACGGCTTGAACCTCCGGGTCTATGGGGAGAAGGGGAGCCTAAAGTGGCGCCAGGAGGAACCGAATACGCTTCTCCTGAAGTGGCCGGATCGGCCCCGCGAGATCCTGAGGACCGGAGCGAACTACGGGAGGCTTTCGAAAGAAGCGCTATCAGCGACGCGGCTTCCCGCGGGCCACCCCGAGGGGTACCTCGAGGCGTTCGCGAACCTCTATAGAGACTTCGCTACGGCGCTTCTCGAGGGCGGAAAGCCCGACGTTCCCACGGTCGAGGACGGTGTTCGAGGAATGGCCTTCATCGAAGCCTGCGTCGAAAGCTCGAAGGCCGGCGGACGATGGACCAAACTTGAAGGGCTCCAAGGAGGCGAGTCATGACGAGACCCGTGACGATTTTCACCGGACAGTGGGCGGACCTCACCTGCGAGGACATGTGCCGGTTGACGCATCAGCTCGGCTACGACGGCATCGAGCTCTGCTGCTGGGGCGATCATTTCGAGGTCGACAAGGCAGCGAACGATCCTGGCTACGTCGAGCGCAAGCGAAAGCTCCTCGAGAAGAACCAGCTCAAGGCGTTCGCGATCTCGACGCACCTCGTGGGTCAGGCGGTCTGCGACATCATCGACGAGCGACACCGGAGCATCCTGCCCGGTTACGTTTGGGGCGACGGGGACCCCGAGAGCGTCCGCAAGCGCGCCGCTTCCGAGATGGTTCGGACGGCGAAGGTCGCGAAGGACTTCGGAGTCCCGACGGTAGTGGGCTTCACCGGAAGCTCGGTGTGGCACCTCCTCTATGCCTTTCCACCGACGCCACAGAAGATGATCGATAAGGGATTCGAGGACTTCGCGCGCCGATGGGTTCCCATCCTGGACGATTTTCAGAAGCTCGGAGTGCGGTTCGCCCTCGAAGCCCATCCCACAGAGATCGCGTTCGACATCGTGACCGCCGAGCGGGCATTGAGGGCGATCGACGACCACCCGGCCTTCGGTTTCAACTTTGACCCGAGCCACCTCGGCTACCAGGGAGTGGACTACGTGGAGTTCATCCACGACTTCGGGGATCGGATCTTCAACGTCCACGTGAAGGACGTCGCCTGGAAAAAGACGCTCGGCCCCTCGGGCACTTTCGGGGGCCATCTCGACTTCGGCGACCGCCGCCGCCAGTGGGACTTTCGGTCGCCCGGACGCGGGGACATCGACTTCCAGGCGATCGTGCGCGCGCTCAACCAGGTCGGCTACAAGGGTCCTCTCTCCGTCGAGTGGGAAGACAACGGCATGGACCGGGTGCAGGGCGCGCGCGAAGCCTGCGAGTTCGTGAAGCGCGTCGATTTCGACTCGCCCCGGGCCGGTTCTTTCGACGACGCGTTCTCGAGGTATTAGCGGGTCAGCCACCACTTCATCGTCTTCGACACCAGCTCGCTCGCGTCCTGTTGCACGAAGTGGTCCGCGCCGGGGATGGTGACGAGCGTCAGGTCCTTCTCGAGCCACTCCCAGGTGTCGTTGAGCGCGCCCGCGAGGAGCGCCTGGTCCGCGAGACCGTGGAACATGAGAACCGGCATCTGCGCTTTTGGCAGCGGCGGCGCCGGGGGAGGCTCGACTCCCGGCTGGACTCTCGGGTAGTTCGCCTTGTAGAAGTTCAGCATCGCGGTGAAGTCCGACTTCTGGAACGCCTCGACGTAGCGCTTCTTCGCTTCCGGATCCTTCACCCATCCCGAGAGCGTTTCCGGCGTCATCGGCATCCCGAAGAAGACGTCGGGCGCTCTCGGGTCCTTCTCCTGGAACGCCCGGGCGTAGGAGCTGTTCTCGTACTGCTTGGGGTTCGTCAGGAGCTCGCGGGTGAGGCCGTTGGGATGAGGCAGGTTCAAAATGACGAGCTTCTCCACCATCTGAGGCTGGGTCAGAGCGAGAAACCAGGCGACGGCGCCTCCCCAGTCGTGCCCGACGACGATGGCCTTGTCTTTCCCGAGATGCCGGATGACGGCGGCGACGTCGCCCACCAGAAGGGGCATGGCGTAGCTCTCGACGCCCGCGGGTTTGTCGCTCAGGTTGTAGCCCCTGAGGTCGATGGCGACCGTCTGGAAGTCGCTCGAGAGCGCCTCCATCTGATCGCGGAAGCTGTACCAGAAGTCGGGAAAACCGTGGAGCATCACGACCAGCGGACCCTGGCCCAGGCTCGCGTAGTGGATCTTCACTCCGCTACTGTCGGCGTAGCCGTGCTCGACGCGGTCGTAGACGTCAGAAGTCATGGCGGCCCCCATCAGGAACAACAAAACGTGCATCAACCTTCTCCTTGATCTTCGATCGCGATGCGGCCCGTCTCCTGGATCTCGATCCGCTGGCCCGTCCGGAGCCGCGCGAAGTCCTCGGGGGAAACGGCGAGGATGGGGATGGGGTTCTCGTACATCTCGTCGGCCACGATCGAGGCGAGAGCGAGAAACGCATCCTCGCCGCGACTCACGATCGCGGCCGGGGCGGTTCCGGCGCGGATGGCCTCGAGGAGGATTTGAGTCGTGGTGCTCGAGCCCTTGGTAAAGGGAATCGCGAGGACTCTGCCGGCGGCGCGTGCCCCGGAAAGAGGATGTCTCCGGTCGAGGATCTCTCCCGTTTTGGGATCGTAGCCACCCCAGAAGCTCAGCGGCTCGGAGCTCACGAGAGCGACCCCCACCGCCCGCCCGCGAACGACGGGTCGAGCTTCGATCGAGAGGTGGTAGGATGACGCCGTCATGCTCGTGCTCGCTTTGCTCCAGATTGCGCTATCACGCTATCCCATTCTCGATCCCGGCGTCCAGGCTCACTATCTGTCGAGCTACGACCGCTCGGGGGGAAACGACGACGGCTTCGACGGCACGTACTCGGCTCTCTACGTCGACGCGAAGGGCGAGCACGTGATCTTCGACGTGAAGGGGCCGGGGACTCTCTACACTCTCTGGTTCACGAGCCGGGTCAACGGATGGAGCCCGCTCGGGAGCGGCCGCATCCGATTCTACTTCGACGATGAGGCGAATCCGCGGATCGACATGGACGTCGACGAGCTCTTCAGCGGCCGGAATCCCCCGTTCACCCCGCCTCTCGTCTACCACGCGTTTCAGAGCACGGGCGGCTACGTGAGCACCATCCCCTTTCCCTTCGGGAAGAGGCTCAAGATCACGACGGAGAAGCGCGTGGGGTTCTACAACGCCTACTATCACACCTACTCTCCCGACCGCACGATCTCGACCTGGACGCGGGAGTCGGTCTCCGCGGCGATCTCCGGGCCGAGTCCCGAGGGAGAGCTCGCGAGCGGGACGATGAATCTCCCCGCCCCGGCGATGCCCGACGGCGACCCGGTGCCTTCGCGCCGGACGGTTCTCGAACGCGAGGGCCGAGGCGCCATCACGTCCATTCGCTTCAACCCGCTCTTTCCGCTTACGGCGTACCAACTCAACCATATCCTTCTCCGGATCTACTGGGACGGGGAGGAGAGGCCGTCCGTCGCCGCCCCCCTCGGGAGCTTCTTCGGCTCCGGGCTCGGGGAGGCGACCGTTGCCGCGATTCCCCTCGGGATGAGCCCGTCCGGACCTTATTATTGTTTTCTCCCGATGCCGTTCTGGGAGGGCTTCCGAATCGAGCTCGTGAACGAGAACCCGGAAGCGACGCCCGAGATCTGGTGGGAGGTGCGCGTAGACGATAGCGACACCTATTCCCTGGAGGCGAGCGGCACGTTCCACGCAACCTATCGGCAGGAGTGGCCCACGACCACGGGAAGAGACTACGAGCTCCTCGAAGCCACCGGCCGCGGTGTCTACGTGGGGCAGGTGATGACCGTCGAGCCGCTGCGCTCCGAGATCAAGAGGTGGTGGGAGGGGGATCTCCGCGTTTACCTCGATGGCCGTCGCGAGCCCGCGTTTCACGGCACCGGGCACGAGGACGAGTACCTCGGCGGCTGGTCCAACGAATGGCTCATGAACCCATACTCGCTTCCGATGCACGGCGAGCCCATGACTACGGGGTTGAAGCAGGTAGACTTCCAATGGAGCGCCGCGACCACGGTCTATCGCTTCTTCGTCGCCGGGATTCCGTTCCAGAACGGGATCTCGGTCTCGACGGAGCACGGGCCGCGCAACAGCGCCAACGCCATGTACTCGAGCGTCGCCTACTATTACGCGCGGGAGGATCCGCTGCAGAAGCTCGCGGTCGTCGACGTCGAGGGGCCACTCACGCTCACCTCGAGCTTCGAGGGACGAAACGACGCCGAAGAGGTGAGCGACAGGGGTCGCATGGTCGACGCGAGCTCGAAGTTCGAAATGAAGGTGCCGCCAGGGTACTCTCGCCTGCGGCTCCGAAGACTCTTCGACCGCGCAACCGTCCAGGACGCGGAAGTCTGGGTGAACGGAAAACGGGTGGGCGTCTGGTACAACGCCTCCAGGAATGCTCACCATCGCTGGGGGGAGTCAGACTTCATTCTCCCCGACTCGCTCATCCGCGGGGCGGAGCGCCTCGAGATCGAGATCCGCGTGCTCCAACCGGGGTGGAATGAATTCCGCTACGAGCTATGGGGCCTGGGGAGGATACCATGATCGACAGGAGCGAGCTCGATACCGCCGAATTTCCTCTGCCGCTCGAAGCGGGCGAACCACCGCGAGAGTTCTCGTCGCAGGTCCAGATCGACGTGGCCGCGCTCTCGGACAAGGGGAAAGTGCGCGAGCACAACGAGGATCACTTCTTCGTGGCCCGAGGAGGGCGTCACCTTGCGACCCTCCTCACGAACATCCCCTCGAGCGACGTTCCGACACGGTTCGAAGAAACCGGCTACCTGATGATCGTCGCCGACGGCATGGGGGGCCACGCCGGAGGCGAGGTCGCGAGCCGGATGGCCATCGCGACCCTCATCAACATCGTCCTCCACATGCCCGACTGGATCCTGCGCCTCGACGAGGAGCACGCGCAGAAGGTGATGGACCGCGCGGCCGAGCGCTACCGGAAAGTTCATGAAGCCCTCCAGGAAAAGGCGAAGCTCGATCCCAAGCTGCGCGGCATGGGGACGACAATGACCGCCGGGCAAAGTCTCGGCGACGATCTCTTCGTCACCCACGTGGGTGATTCGAGGGCCTACCTGTTCCGCGACGGAAAGCTCCAGCTCTTGACGCACGATCAGACACAGGCGCAGTTGATGGCGGACATCGGGATGATCTCGCAGACAGAGGTGGCGCGGCACCGGCTCCGACACGTTCTCACGAGCGCTCTAGGAGGCTTGGAGAAAGCGGTTTGCGCCGATATCCAGAGGCTCAAGCTCACCGACGCCGACCGGCTCCTGCTGTGCACCGACGGGCTCACCGACATGGTGGACGACGCAGGGATCACCCGTGTGCTCGCCGGAGCGGAATCCTCGGAGGAGGCTTGCCGTCAGCTGGTGGACCTCGCCCTCGAGAACGGGGGCAAGGACAACGTCACCGTAGTCCTGGCGCGGTACTCGATTCCGGAGTCCTGAGCGGGCCCTGGATTCATTCCCTTCGAACGAGGAAGAAGAGCATGAAGTGCCCGAAGTGTGGATTGATGCAGAGCCAGCAACCTCGTTGCAAACGCTGTGGAAACCCGTTGGAGTCCCGGAGCGCTCCGGAGACGCCTGTTCCGCCAGACAATCCAGACAATCCGTACGCGCCGCCGGTCTCGTCCCCTCACGACCTGGCCACTCCGGACGCGTCCGTGGAGATTTTCCGCGATGGAGAGATCCTCATCGCCAGAGACGGAACCGCCTTCCCCGATCGCTGTGTGCGATGCAACGAGCCTACCGATGGGTTCCGGTTCTGGAAGACATTCTCCTGGCATCTGCCGGCTTGGTACGCGCTCGCGCTCCTGAGCATCTTTATCTATGTGGTCGTCGCGCTGGTGGTCCGAAAGAAGGCATCCTTCGAGCTGGCGCTCTGCCCGCGGCACCGGAGCCGGCGACAATGGGGGTTCGCGATCGGGTTCGGCCTTCCGATCGTGGCTTTCATGATGATGATGGCCACCGAGGAGAACCTGCTGGCCTTCTGGGCGTTCCTGCTCGCGCTTCTCGTGGGAGCGGTCGTTGGCATCGTCGGCACCCGGGTTCTCACCTGCAAGAAAATCGACGACGGATACGCGTACCTGAAGGGCGCTCATCCTCAGTTCCTGGCGAGCTTCCCTGCCCTTCGCTGACCTCACGGACCGGATTTGACATAGGAGGGCTGGGTTTTCTTCTACCGAGCCCGCTTGATGGAAGCTCGAGACCAGCGCTCCGCTACCTCTGTCCGGAGATGTCGCCGCGCCCAGCGGAGGCGGGTTACGTCGATCGGATCCTGGCCACCCGCGGCAAGGGTGTCTGAGATCTAGACGGGCCTCGTCGTTTTTACAGACTCAACGGAGGAGAACCGGACGATCGACTGCGGCGCCCACGACGCCATCTTCCACGAGCGCGTGAATTTGGTGCGACCTCCAGCGGACTTGGGGTGATGGCACGAGAGTTGCTCTACAACCCTGAAGCACGTCCATCCCCAAGGAGGTTCCCAATGCGGCCAACTGTCCGTGCGCGCGTGAGCGGTTCCGCGCACCCCCGCACCCTGACGCTCGTATTGCTCGCCACACTTCTCGTCGGCTCCTCCAGGAGAGGCCTCGCCCAGAGCGAAGAGGAGCTCAAGGACATGTCGCTCGGGGAGCTCCTCGATCTGGAAGTGACTGCAGCCACGAAGACCAAAGGTTTTTCGACCAGAAAGGCCCCGAGCGTGATCCGGGTGTTCACCCGGCGCGACCTGGACCAATTCGCGTTCCAAACGATCCGCGACGTCCTCGCCAACGTTCCCGGCATTCAGGTTCAGGAATACCGCGGGGCGCACCAGTCTCCCTGGATCCGGGGCGTCAAGTCTCGTTACAACAACAAGATCCTGTGGCTCATCGACGGCGTGCCGCTGAGAGACAGTTACTACGGGCACAGCAGCATCGATGAGATTCTCCCTCTGGACATGGTGGAACGGATCGAGATCATCAGCGGCCCGGGGAGCGTTCTCTACGGCGCGAATGCCTTCGCCGGAGTCGTCAGCATCGTCACCAGGAAAGCTCAGGACGTCGGCAAAGGCGAAAGAGCCGCTCGCGCAAGCTTCGGGAGCTACGATACCGCCGAGGCGGCGGGCGAATTCGCCAGGAAGAACGTCTACGCCTACGCGAACTACTACTCCAGTTCCGGCTTCTCTCCCGAGCTCAATGCCGACGGAAAGACGTGGCCTCACGCGGTGGACTCCGATCGCACCTACGCCTTGATCAAGGTAGGGCCCGAGAATCTCCAGGGCACCTTCAGCTTCGCCGACTACTCCTATCCAGAACGCTACCGGAAGTCGGGGCGCGACCGATTTCTCGAGCGAAGGCCCGCCTACGGCTCGTTGCACTATCGGAAGGACGTTGGCCCTCGGGGCAATTTGAGCCTTCTCGGCTATTACGAGTCCTACGACCTGAGAAAGGAGGAGACGAGATTCGGCGACCCGGGCGTCGTCAAGAGCGTAACTACCGAGACTCTGGATTCGAGCCTCTTCGGCGCCGACCTCGACTTTTCCTATGAAGCCGGAGGGCACCTCCTGGTCACGGGAACGTCATTTCAGATCGACAAGGGTTCAGATATTCATTTGAACAACGTCCTCCCCAACCAATCCGAAAGGCCGGGGCTCGCGGTCTCCGGGGTCGCGAGACACGACGTGGGCTTGTTCGTCCAGGACATCTGGTCGCTCAACAGCAGCATCGATCTCAGCGGCGGCATTCGATACGACTACCTCTCGGACTTCGAGAATCAATTCAGCTACCGCGTCGGTCTCACTGGACGGAAAGGAGACGTCTACGGAAAGCTGCTCTATGGAACCGCCTTTCGGGTTCCGTCCTACCGGGAGTACCTGGACGTCATAAGCTTCAACGTCTCGCTGCAGCCCGAGCACCTGACGACCTTCGAAGCTCAGATCGGGACCCGCTTTTCCAAGGGGGACGTCAACCTCACTGTCTACAACAACCGGTACGACGACCTCATCAAGGAGCTCTTCGTGGACGTCATTCGAGAACCGGAGGGGACACGAGTCCTCGGCGACGAGTATTCCATCAACGCCGACACCAGCACCATCACCGGAGTCGAGATTCAAACGACTCTTTTTCCCACCGAACGACTGAGCCTGAACCTGGGCGCCGCCACCATTCTGGACGCGAAAGAGACGATCGGGCCAATCGATCCGTCCATCGTCACTTCGAGGGAGACCATAACCGAACAAACCGACTCCTTGTTCTTGTCCGATTTCACTGCCAACGCTTTACTGAGCTATCGATTCTCGGATCGGAACCATCGGATCGGCTTGAACGCGGTCTACTTCTCCGACCGCTCGGTTCCCGGAGACTACCAGTCGAGCGTCCCGAATGAGAGCCGAAATCCCGCGAACGCGGAGGGCTTCGTGAGCCTCGACGCCTTTTCCACGGTTCACTTCCTCGAGAACCTCTCCCTGAACTTTAAGTTCAGAAACGTGCTCGACCGCCGAATCTACTCCCCGCCCTTCGACGATGCCACGCAGTACGACGTGGAGTGCCGGGCCGCACCTTCAAGGCAGAGGTAGTGTTTCGATACTGACAGGGCGCTGAAGAAGAGTCGCACCCTGCGCGAGAGAAGCGGGCCTCGCAGAGACTCAGCCCGGTTGCTTCGGGCGAGCGAAGCGAGTCTCGAAGGGAAGAGCCGGGTGGGGCCCCGGCGCACCGAGGTGAAGAGCCCTGCGAGCACTAAGAATGAAATCGATTCTCAAAACGCAGCTGCTATTCCTATTGCTCTCCCCGCCGTCGACGGCGGACGATACACCGGTTCCCACCAGCATTCAGGGAGCCATCATCGGTAAGATCCTCCCCTACGTCCGCAGCTTTCGGGGAACGGAGATACACCTGCTGGTGGTTTACACCGTCGAGGGACAGAGCCTCGTCGACGAGGCCATTCGGTCCTTGAATGGGCAGGGCATCTCTCTGAGGCCGGTCGAGCTCGGCGAGCTGAAAGGAACGATCGCCACCGCCGACGCGGTCTACGTCCTACCGGGCGCGGCTTCAGCGTCGGCCAAGCAGCTCTGCCAGGAGAGCGGTGTGCTTTCCATCTCGGCCGTCCCCTCACTCGTCGAGAGCGGTGATTTCTCGATTGGGATCGGCACCAAAGGCGGCCGACCGCAAATCCTCGTCAACCTGAGCCGACTGGAAGCCGAAGGACATCAGGTTTCCTCGGAGCTCCTCAAATTGGCGAAAGTAATTCCGTAGATTTCATCATGCCCGAGATCGGAGTCCAGCTTCTAACCGAACGCCGCGCTCCGCGGCCGGCGAGCGCTATTTTCGTGCCGCGCTTCCATCGGATTGGTCCGACTGGCGCGCCTCGCGGGAACGAGGCACGCCGCGTACCCCGTTGCCGCCAAAAGGAATGCCGCGGCAACCAGAAGAATCGGATCGATCCTGTCGATCCCCTTCAAGATCGGTCAGACAGGCACCAGCAAGGCGGCATCGACTCCGTCCCCTTCGAACAACCGCGCCGCCTCGGGCACGACATCGCGATGAATCGGCCGGGAGCGGTGATCGAGCCTAGCCTATGAAGGACAGGTTGCGGACGTTACATCGAGGAGCGCCCTGAGGCTTCTGTATGCAGACCTCGTTCGTGGCAATGAGTGACGAACGCCGCGGAGGGGGCGTTCGGGATGGTGGACGGCGAAGGGATCGCCCGGGTGCTCGACGGAGCGGAATCCTCGGAGGAGGCTTGCCGTCAGCTGGTGGATCTCGCTCTCGAGAACGGGGGCAAGGACAACGTCACCGTAGTACTCGCGCGGTACTCGATTCCGGAGTCCTGATCCGGCTCAGGCGGTCGCCGATATTGCCAGCGAGACCCCCCAGAGAGCTCACCAGAAGCCGGGACCGCCCTCGATGCGATCGAGCTCCTGGAGGATCTCTTGCCGTGCTTTCGCGATCTCGCGCTGGTCCTGGCGCGCGAAACATCTATCAGGCCTCCGTGTGTCAACAGCTAGGTCTGTCCAGAAGGCACGAGCGCGTACCTTTGATGCCTGTCGGAAAACCGAATGGATTTGCTCTGATTTCGTTACCAGAAACAGGTACGACGAGTGGAAGCTCTTACCAAACATTTATAGAGGCTCAGCCGTCGGAGGGTAAAACGATGAAGGCTCTGGCGACGGCCCAGGAACGTCGAGCGTTCCCGACAAGCCGTGGGTCGAAACGCTGCAGGCAATGCTCGAACAGGGAGTCATGAGGGCGTGGAGCGGCGCAAGATCGTACGCGATACTGCCAAGCGCGATGCAGTCCGCACAATTGATGGCCTGGTTTCATTCGCCATTCAAGCTTAAGATGTCGGAAGTTGTGTCCGGGTTTGTAGAAGAGACTTTGTTTCGCTTGGCTGGCACACATTTTGAGTGCATAGTTTGGACTAAATTCTGATGGCGCGAGCTGATCTTCTAATCTCCCTTGTAAAGGCGGCTGCATCAGGTGATCAGGCCCTGATGAAAAAGGCCGTTCAAGCTATGGCCGCCGAGGAGCGAGCAAAGCATCATGGGCTCTTGGCTGACCAACTAGAGGCACATATTCGACCCAACGGCGGGCACTTGACGCACGAACCCGTTGTCGTGCGCCAGGCGCTTCATCATGAGCTAGTTATGGAAATTCAGCCCCAGCGCGGATTGACTGACCTTGTCCTTTCTTCAGAGGTACGAGATTCTGTCAGCGACCTTATCAACGAGCATCATCGGGCCGAACTCCTTCGATCGTACAATCTCAAACCACGCCATCGGATTCTCCTTGTTGGTCCGCCAGGCAACGGCAAGACCTCCCTTGCCGAAGCAGTTGCAACAGGCCTGATGGTGCCCTTGGTGGTTGTCCGGTACGACGGATTGATCACCAGCTACCTTGGAGAGACGGCCACGCGCTTGCGTCGGTTGTTCGACTTCTCTCACAGTCGCAGGTGTGTCCTCTTCTTTGACGAATTCGATACCCTCGGCAAGGAGAGAGGCGACATCCATGAGACCGGCGAAATCAAACGGGTCGTCAGCTCCCTGTTGCTCCAAATCGATGATCTTCCATCACACGTCGTCGTTATATGCGCCACCAATCATCCTGAACTCCTAGACCGAGCAGTCTGGCGCAGGTTTCAACTGAGGCTGGATCTTGCAAGGCCGACGTCGGCGCAGATCGAAGAATATTTCTCCGTGATGCAGAAGAGACTCAAGATGTCGTTGGGAGTCAGCGACAAAACGCTGGCAGCGCGCCTGAGAGGCGCCAGCTTTTCAGACTTGGAGCAGTTCGTTGAAGACGTTGCCAGGCGCTACGTTCTGTCCCTCCCTGAAGGAAACCTCCGGAAGCTGACCCTACAAACCCTCAGTGGTTGGAGGCCGTCCGCCGCGGAGTCTAACGGCAAGACTAGGGGCAGGTAGCCACGGCTCATGCCAGAGCTGCCTTTTCTTTTCCTTCAAAGACCGAACACGACCAATCGCTCGAAACTTGGCGGTGGCGGAGTGAAGTACGTGAAACCTTCGCCAGCCCGGCAGGCCGCGCGTCTGGAGGCGCGATTTACGGCTATCGCAGAAGGCTTCCAGGCTCTTCAGGTCGACGCAGTCGGACTGGTACCAGAGCAGGTCATCGTAGTAGAAACACTTACCGGGGCCGTCGACAAGGTCGCAAAGGCTGCATCCCTGATTCCAGGATTGGAATGGCTCGCCGAACTTGATCTCGATGATCAGGCACCTGAGTTCGGCTTCGCGGAAGACGGAGATCCTGGCGCGAACGTGTCGAGGAGACTGTACGCTCTCATGAGCAACCAGCAAGCGATGAACGCTCTCATCGACTTGTGGCACAGGTGGGTGGCCGACCCCGGTCAAAGGGCACAACGCGGTTTTGGACCGTTCAAAAATCTCTTCAAACTCCTCAAAGATATTAGACGCTGGTCGCCTGAGGATCGTGTTAGAGAGACAGGAATTCTCGAAAAATGGCGAGAGCACCTAGACCTCGGTGCGACGATGCTGTTCGAGGTCGAGTTCTGGTTCAGGTCGGATCCCGCCTCGCGCGGACGTGCCCTCGCTGAACTGCAGGCGGGCCTTCAGCAGGTGAATGGCACCGTTGTAGATCAAGCCGCGATTGGAGAAATCGCTTATCACGCGGCCCTTGTTGAGGTGCCAGGTGCTGCCGTTCAACAATTCCTTCAAGAAGTAGAGCAAAAGAACTATTCTGAAGTCCTCCGTAGCGAAGGCGTAATGTTCTTTCGTCCGAGGGCACAGGCAGCTTTCGGAATCGCGCCGATGGGACCAGTAACATTTGACATCGAGCCTCGCCTGGCCGGCCAACCGCTTCCAACTGGAGCCCCAACTGTTGCGCTGTTCGACGGAATGCCGTTAGCTCAGCATGCCAGTTTGGTTGGGCGCATCCTGATAGATGATCCGGACGGACTTTCCGCTGAGTACTTGAATACTGGTCAAGAACAGCACGGTACGGCAATGACGTCAGCGGTGATTCACGGAGACTTGAACGCGACCGGTCCCGCACTTCAGCGGCCTGTTTATGTCCGTCCAATTCTTTCGCCAGATTCTTTCGCAGGTCAGACGGAGATCACGCCTCCTCGGCGGCTGTTGGTGGATCTTATTCATCGTGCTTTCGTTCGCCTGTTTGTAGCTAGTAACGGGCAGGAAGCAGCAGCGCCTTCTGTGCGTATCGTCAACCTCTCGATCGGCGATCCTAGTCAGCCGTTTGACCGTGCCATGAGCCCACTTGCGAGACTGCTGACTGGCTCGCCTGGCGGTTCCGGATTCTCATTGTGGTCAGCATAGGCAATCATCATGACGTTCCCATCGAGCTTGATCCCGAGTGGGCATCATGGGATGACAATGAGCTGGCTTGCAGAGTGTTACAGAGCATGCACTCCAGTCAGATCAATCGTCGGCCATTATCCCCATCCGAAGCCATCAACTGCTTGTCGGTTGGGGCAGCCCATTCAGATCAGGCTGTGAATTTTGAGTTGGCGGATCGCATAGACCTTGCGAGGAACACCAGCTTGCCCAGCCCGCTCGCGACGGTATCTCAAGGTTTCCGACGAGGCACCAAGCCGGAAGTCCTCTTCCCAGGGGGCCGCTTCCTGCATCGCCCGGCAGTAGGTGGTAATGGGAAAATAGTCTTTGAAGGCGTCGATACGATCCTCGCGCCTGGGGTGCTAACTGCGGCTCCGGGTCTCGTGCCAATGGAACTTGGGCGCGTCAAGCACAGCTGCGGAACCAGCAATGCCGCCGCGTTAGCGACGCGATGTGCAGCACTTGCGCTTGAAAGCCTGAGCGCAGCGGCCATTCCGGCAGACATCGAGCCACTAGGTTCTGAGTCTATCGCCGTCTTGCTTAAGGCGTTGGTTGTTCACGGGGCGTCTTGGGGAGACGCCGAGGCCATTATCAATGGTGCGTTTCCTGAGGCCGATGGCCGAACTCTGGCAAGGCTGAAACAGCAGTTTCTAGGTTACGGTCAAGTCGACATGGCGCGTTGCCTTTCGTGCTCTGAGCAGAGAGCAACGGCTCTGGCGTGGGGAAACATTTCGCGAGAGCAGGCCCAAATCTACACATTGCCGCTTCCACCCTCTCTCGCATCGAACACTGAGATCCGGCGTGTGACGGCAACGCTAGCCTGGCTGACACCTGCGAACTATCGCCACCAAAATTACCGTCGCGCTCAACTGTGGCTCGATATCAGGGAAACCCGATTGGCGAGCAACAGCCGGGGTGTTGATTTTCAGGCAGCGCGTAGGGGCACGGTGGAACACCGAATATGGGAAGGAAGTCACGCGGTGCCATTCGTTGAGGGCGCCACGATGGAGATTGGTGTCAATTGCAAGGATGACGCCGGGAAGCTTGACGGCCGCGTGCCATACGCGGTCGCTGTGTCCGTCGAGTTGGGTGTGACCTCGACCCTGGACATCTATAATGAAATTCGCCAGAGAGTTCGACCGGCTGTGGCGGTGACTACGAACCCCGTCTAAATAACACCCACAACGCCACGAACGGGTCCCCCCGGGTAGGTACCACACGACTATTCAGGTGTCTTTCGGCCGGTAGTCATGAGGTGCTAGGTCGCTAGTAGGCGAAGCAAAGGAAGAGCAGATCGACAGGAGGTTCGCCACCGTCTCTTGCCGCCACTACCCACAAGGCGGTCCGCAAGAGAGCTGCCAGCAGGGTCTTTCGCCCGCCTCCAGCGACGGCGGTGTCGATCTCGGCTTCTGGATTCCGTGAGCACGAACATCTCGCGATTCTCGAATCCCCGGAGGGGGCGCTCGGTGAAAGCGGCGTGGATCGCGCTCAGCACGGATTCGACGGCCTCACCGAAGAGCCGGTGGAGCCGGAGGCCGTCTTCGCGGAACCGAAACTCTTGGTCGAGGAGAACGAGAACCGGGTCCGCGAGATCCTGCCTGCCCTCGAGGAGAAGGCTGAAGAGCTGCGTCGCGAATTGCGCGCGTACGTCGAGGCTCCAAAGGGATTCGTCGGAAAGAATCGCCCGCCAGTTTTCCTCGTTCCCTCGCGTCCTTCCATCGGCGTACAGCCGGCGCACGGGCTCCATCAACTCTTCGACCCGCCGAGTCACGCTCGGCCGCTCGTTCAGGACATCAATTGGGACCGGGGCGACGGAAGGCCCGATGGGCATGGCTCTTCGCGCTCCTCGAAGCCAGCGAGCGCTAGCGCGATCTCGTAGGCGTTGAAGCTCCTGGAATCCCATGGGGTCGTCTTCGGGGTTATGGGTCTTCAGGCGGAGGGCATAGGCCTTCTTGATCGCCCTCCGGTCGCGCGTGGGATCGATCCCGAGGACTTCCCAGGGAGTCACGCGGCCACCATTTTCATATTGACTAGCATACCCCGTCTCCTCCCGCGAGTCGGTCGTGCTAGTCTCTGGAAATGCCTCCCAAGGTCTGGGTTTTCTTCTACGGCTCGTACATGAACCCGGACGTGCTTCGCGAGGCCGGCCTCGAGCCGGTGAATCTCGAGCCCGCCCGCCTCTCGGGTTTCGACATCGTCATCGGACCGAGGGCGAACCTCGTCCGATCGGACCAGCATGTAGTCTACGGAGTTTGTGCGCAGGCCACGCACGAAGATCTCGATCGGCTCTACGCCCACGCGCGAAACGTCCTGGGAGAGGTTTATCTGCCGGAGCCGGTTCTCGCCGAGCTCCTTGATGGAAGCTCGAGACCAGCGCTCTGCTACCTCTGTCCGGAGATGTCGCCGCGCCCAGCGGAAGCGGGTTACGTCGATCGCATCCTCTCGCCAGCCGAGAGATTCGAGTTTCCTCCCTGGTACCTCGAGAGGATTCGAAGCTTCAAGCCCCGGTCCTGAGCCGCTACTCCTGCGGCGCCATTTCCCACGTCCCCTCCGCGACCACCGAGTCGTCGACGTAGCCGCCGGAGTCGATGTCGAAAGGCGCACAAGTCCAAAGGCCCCGGCCCCCGCCGGACGAATCCACGGTTCCCGCGAAGCGGGCGAGGTTCTGCCAGAACCGGCCCTCGGCAGTCTGGTTCACAGGGATCACGATCTCGACGGTCCCGGTCACGAAGAGATGCGCTTCCACCTCTCCGAAGACGTCGGCGGCGAAGGCGAACCCGGAGCCGTCGCGGGTGAGAACTGCCCTCTCGACGCCGCCACCGTGAACGCCTTCATAGTCGACGCGCTGTGCGGTGCGGGAGACCTCCGAGGTGAGCTCGAACACCAGGTCCAGGGAGCAGGTGGCTGTCAAACCCGCGGGGTCGGTCCCCGAGGCGTTGCCGGTGAGCCGGAAGTTTCGAGGCAGCTCCGTCACCAGCGGCGGGGCGACGGGGTTGTCCTCGCCGCACGCCGCAGTGAGAAGGAGAAGAACGAGAAAACGGCGAGAGACGGCGAGGCGTCGCATCCACGATCCTAGCGCGAGGGAGGGAGATCGTCAGGCGAACCGAGCCACAGGAATTGAGCTCTCATCTTCGCCTTGACCCGGCCGCGATGGATCTTGATGGCCTGCTCGGCGGCGCCGAGCTCAGAGGCGATCTGCTTGTTGAGGAGCCCTTTCACCACGAGAGCCATGACCTGGCGCTCGCGCCTTTCAGCTCCTCGAATCGCCGCTGGATGACGGCCCGCTCCGCCCGCTCGGCACGGGCTTTCTCGTCGCGAGCGAGTGCGGAGTGAACGGCCTCCGAATTCCTTCGCGACCGACAACCCCTTCAAGTACGAGGAGACGTCGGTGGCCGCGTCGCTTCCAACCCGGCCGAGGACTGAAGAGCTCGATCTGGACATCGCGCACTTCTTCACCGGCGACGAAGACAAGTAGCCTCCCCCCCAGCGTCTACGGCCCCCCGCCGGTACGCAAGTTGTGCATCACCGCATAACTGCAGGCGACGTTGAAGCCGAGGCGGGCGAGAAGGGCGAGCTTGGGCCTGCCGCTCTTGTGGAGCCGGTCCGTCACCCAGTACATCAACGCCGGTGCGGCCACGGGCGTTGCGATGCGAACGCCGCGGTTGCTTTGAAAAGGGTTGGCCTCGTAGATGCCGGGGCGGCTCGAGCCGAGCTCGGTGGACGCAAGGTCGAGGCCCGCGGCGGCGAACATGCCGACGCCCAAAGCGGTGTAAATGGCGCCGGGTTGTTCGAGGATGCCATCCGCCATCCGTCCCGGCCGGAGATCCAACGGGGACCCCGCACTGAGACGGAAGGCGCCCAAGGAGAGGTCCTCCAACGGGGACTGCTCCTCCGCAGCGGCGCCGTCAATGCGATTCGATGCGGTTTCCGCGCGAACGTCCGCTCGAGTACTGAGCCATGCAGTCAGCAGGATCACCGACACACGTCTCGCCATCATCGACACCTCCGGGAATAGGGAACGATCTGACCTGCGAAACGCTGGTCGCTCTCGTCTCTCCGTGGCTATTGCAGGCGCGGTGCCAACGGGAGCTTCGTTCTAGATCCTCCCGCGATCGCGAGGTCAATCGCCGAATCTGGCGCAACCCTGTTGTAACATCCCGGTGGTTACACACTTGCCGCGTTGACGTTGGCCGTTCCCCGTGCGATTTCGAGCGACAACGCGGATGAAGCGCCGGCACCGAACGTCGAGATCAAGGCGATACTTCTCAGAATCTTCGAACGCAGCGCCGGGAGTGAGACCGAACCGTATCGAGGTGAGACGACTACGGGTCCCCACCTCAGGCGCACGCGCGGGACTTGCTTTGTGCCAAGAGCGTCTTGACGCGATCCATCAGCTCATCGAGGTCGAAGGGCTTGTACATGAACCCGTCCGCGCCACTCCATGTTTTGAGGAACTCCTCCCGCTCGGAATCGAACACCGTACGGGCGGTGAGCATCAAGATAGCGGGCATCTTCCCGAGCCGCCCTTGCTGCCAGTCCTCCCTGAGAAACCGCGCGACCTGGTAGCCGTTCTCCTTGGGGAGCATGACATCGAGGATGATCGCGTCCGGCTGCTCGCGCCGGGCCACCTCCAGCGCTTGATGGCCGTCCGACGCCGTCAGGATCTCGAAGCCTTCCTGAGCGAAGCAGAAGCTCACCGTCTCCAAGATGTCTTCCTGGTCGTCGACGACTAGAATCCGACTCCTAGGCTCACTCATACTGGATTGCTCCTTTCTCCACCAACGTCCGAGCGGCTCCGGAGGCCTCATCCGATTTGCAAGGGAGCTCCAGAGCGAACGAGGATCCGGACCCGGGGCTCGACTCCGCCACCAGCCGCCCGCAATGCACCCGGGCGACTTCCTTCGCGAGAGCGAGACCGATTCCCAACCCATCGACATCCCGATTCAGAGGGTCTTGTTTCTGAACGAAGCTCGACGTCAGGCGCTCGAACGCTCGACCCTCGATGCCAATCCCCTGGTCCTGTACCGTCAAACGGCACCAATCGGTCGCGACCCCGCTCGCCTCCACCAGGATCTCGCCCGCGGAGGAGAACTTGATCGCGTTGTCGACGAGGTGACGAAGCGCGCGGCGAACTAGAGCGCGGTCGGCAGGGACCATGACCTCTCCCTTCCTGCCGGTCAGGGAAAGCCGCAGGCCCTTAGCGTGCGCCTGGCCCGACGACTCGGCGACGACCTCCGCAGCAACGTCGGAGAGGTCGATCTCCGCCTTCTCGTTCAGCTCGCCTGCCGACTGCAGCAGCGACAGAGCGATGAGGTCGTCAACGAGGATCTCGAGCCTTCGACACTGTTGCTCGATTTTGCTCACGAGAGGGGTCTCACTCTCTTTGAGCGTGAGGCGCAGTCGCTGAGCGCTCGCCTTGATGATGGTCAAGGGCGTTCGAAACTCGTGTGAGACGAGCGAAGCGAGCCGAGATCGCGATTGCCCGTCGTCGGCCTTCGCTCTAAGCGATCGACCGGCTAGACTCCAGAATCGCTCGTTCGCCGCGCGCAGCCGCGAGGAAACGAGTCGCACGCCGGCCAGCAGGAACCTCTCTCGGGCGCCGGAATGCCGGTCCAGCACTTCGTCGAGCTCGTCACGGCCGATTCGCAGGAGATCCGTCGGCCGAGCGGCAACCGCAGTGGCACAGCGCGGCTCGCCGTCGAGAAACGCCATCTCTCCGAAGGAGCTCGCGGGTCCCTGAAGAGCGATAGGGTGCTCGAGTTCGCGATCGGTCGTAGAGCTGAGGCGGATGCTGCCCGAGACGATGAGAAACAGGTGCTCCCCGCGGTCTCCCTGCCGGAAGAGGGTCTCCCCCGCTTCCGCGCGGATTTCGACCGCCGACTCCGCCACGTCCTCGAGCTCCTGGTCGCCGAGAACCGAGAACAGAGCGAAGCTTCGCAGGATCGAAAACCGCAGGTCAAGCTCCTCCGACCGGACCTCAGGCAACGACGACTTCACCGATGTTCTCCAAGGCAAGACGGTAGAGATCCGCGGCCGACCGGGCGTCCTCCGGATACTGCGTCGAGCCAACGCGCAGAGCGACGGCTCCGTCGGTGCCTATCTTTTCGAGCTCCTCCCGCAGGCGGTCTCCGAAAGCCCGTCCGCCCTCCCGCATGGTCCGCGGCAGAATGACGACGATTTCTCCCCGTTCGCTCCGCGAAAGAACGAGGTCCGAGGAGTGCCGAACGACCCTTCGACTCACCGTGACGAGGTCGTTCATGGTGCGCTCGAAGTCATCCTCCCCGCGGCGGCTTCGAAGGGTGGCGACGTCCACGAGACGCCCGACGACCAGCGCCATCGGGTAGCCGGTCTCGCGAGCGCGGTCGATCGAAGACGATATGGCGCGCTCGATGAGCTCTCTTTGCGAGAGAACCGGGATCACGAACGAGAATCGGCTCCCACGGCCCGGTTCGCTTTCCGCCCAGATGCGACCGTAATGCACTTTGACGAGCTCTCGGCAGATGGAGAGACCGAGGCCGGTGCCCGGCGCCAGCTTCCGCTCCTGCGCCTCCACCTGGTGAAACTTCTCGAAGACGGACTCGAGTTGATCCTGCGGGATGCCGACGCCCGAGTCGCTCACCGCTACCCTCACGGCGCCGCCCTCCCCCGCGATTTCGTCGCCCTCGGCGAACGAGACGTCCACCGATACCCGGCCCCGCCGCTCGGTGAACTTGATCGCGTTCGCCACGAGATTGACCACCACTCGTTGGATAGACGCCGGGTGCCCATGGATCAGAGGCAGATCGGGCGCGATGGTCGTCTGGAGCGACACTCCCTTCTCTTCCGCCTGGGGCTCGAGGGCGACGAGGGCGTCCGTTATCGGCTGGGCCACCGAGGTGGACTCGAGGTCGAGGTGCATCCGTCCCGCCTCGATCTTCGAGAGGTCGAGTAGATCGTTGACGATATCGATGAGCTGTTCCACGTTCCTCTTGGCAAGGTCGACGAAACGGTTCTGCCCCGAGCTCAGCGGACCGAGACGCGGTCCTCCAAGGAGGAAGAGGGCGTTTCGAATCGACGTCAGCGGAGTGCGAAGCTCGTGGGAGACGACGTTCACCAGCTCGGTCTTCATCTCGTCCGTTCTCTTCTCCTCTTCGAAGTCCCGAAACGCAAGGACCGCGCCCATGAGCTCACCCTCTTCGCTCTCAACCGGCGAGAGCTGCATCTGGTACGGAACACCTCTCAGGCAGACGACCTTCCGGAAGTTGCGCCGGTCCGCGCGCATCTGAATCATCGGGTCCCACTCCAGAAGCTTCGCCAGCGCCGCCGCGTCCGGTGTTTCCACTTCCGAGGGGCAGCCAAGGACACTCCTCGCAGCCCCGTTCATGGCGACCACCCGTCCTCTCGCGTCGAGCATGAGCAGTCCATCCGTCATGTGGTCGACCATCTGCTCGATGCGACCTTTTACCGCCGCTAGGAGCTCCCGCACCCCCTGGACGGAGCTCGCGAGGAAGTCGGCCGTGCGGTGCACGAAGAGGACGTCTTCTTCACCGAACGCCTGGTCTCGCCCGCTGCTCACGTGAACGAGCCCCACGACCGATCCCGCGACGCTGAGGGGAACGTTGACGACCGATCTCAGCTTGCCAGGCGTCCCCCGACGCTGCCGCTCCTGCTCGGCATCGACGAAGCTCACCTCCAGATGCGCAGGCAGCTCGAGCCCGCAGGTGAGCTTGAGGGTGCTCTCGATATGTGCGCGGATTCGCCGAGTGAACTCTTCGTCCATCTGGCAGCGTGCCTGGAAGGTGAGCGAGGGCACGTCCTCGAGCAGCAGCAGTGCCGCCACGTCGTAGTCCACGATTCGGTGGAGCGACTTCATCAGGAACTCCGCGACGTGCTGGAGATCGAGGGAGTGGCGGCTGGCGCTCGCGAGCTTCTGGAAAATCTGGAGCTCCTCCGCCGCTCGACTCCGCGTTCGGGCGTCCCTTTCGCTCGCGAGGGAGTCTGCCAGAATGGAGGCCAGACGCTCGGTCAGAGACGCGGCTACTTCGCGCCCGCCGGAAGGCCAGCCGAGCTGCAGCACGTGATCGGCAACGGTCGGAACCACGACGGGCGCGGCCACCGACGTGATTCCCCCTTCCATCTGGACCTCCGTGCTCCGGGACGCGAGCGCGCGTCTGGCGAGCGAAACGTCTTTCGGGTCGCTCGGGCCGAGGTCCACCACGGCTTCCAGACCCCCTTCATGGCTCCGCTTCGCCCACAGCCGGGCATAGCGGACGGTCCCCAGGTCCAGAAGCTCCTGGCCGATCGCTTCCATCACCTCGAGATGGGAGCCTCCCTCGGCCACGAGCTGGCGGGCGATGCGTAGGCTCGCGAGCTCGATTGCATCCTCCCCGAGCAGGGGTTCGGAAGGCCCCACCGTTTCCCGGTACGCGGCTTGAATGGTCGCGAGCGCATCGCTGAGGCGCGTCCGGCGGTCCTGGGAATCCTCCGGCAAACCGAAGTTGCTCTGCCCGGCTTCGAGTCCGGGCCGCCCTCGGTCGACTCCGCGCCGCACCGACAGGACGAGCTCGTCGATGTTGATGGGCTTCAGCAAATAGTCCTGCGCTCCCGCCTTGAGACACTCGACTGCCTGGTTCGCTTCGGAGACCGCGGTGAGCATGATCACCGGCATCTGCGGCCACCGCTTGCGAAACTCGGCGAGTAGCCAGCTTCCATCCCTCCCCGGCATGCGAATGTCGCTGACGACGACCGAAGGCGTTCGATCCATCGCCGTGGCCATCGCCTCCCCGGCATCGCTGGCGGTCCGGCAGGGAAACCCATTTCGCGTGAGGACTTTCGCCACGAAATCGCGCACCATCGGCTCGTCGTCGACGACGAGAACGTCGCCGGAAACGGCACCGTCACCCACCGCGTTATTCAGAAGCATTTCTCTTCCTGTAAGACTTGCGGAGCTGTTCCATCTTTCGGACGAGAGGTTCTTGGGCCTCGAGGGTGAAAGAAGCTCGTGGTTTCGAGAAGTAGTGTCCCTGCTGCGTTTCGGCACCGATTCCGAGGAGGCACGTTGCCTCGCGGTCGGTATCGACGCCTTCACAAACGAGCTGAACATCGAGCTTGCCGCAGACCGACACCAGAGACGACACCAGCATCCGCTTCGAGGGTTCCCTGTCGATGTTGCGCACGAGGCTCGTGTCGATCTTGGCGAAGTCGGGATCGAAGGTCGCCAGCTGATTCAGGGCCCTGTAGCCGGCGCCTAAGTCGTCGATGGCGAGGAGGAATCCTCCGTGCCGCAGCGTCCGGAGGCAACTGTCCATGTCATCGACCCCAACTTGTTCGGTAAGTTCGAACACGACCCGGGCGGCGTGTTCTCTGAGCGGGTTGGCGCTGGAGTAGAGCGTTTCGTCCAGGAGCTCCTTTTCATGAAGGTTCACGAAGACCAACGAGCTCCCCGCGAGCCCGTCGATGGTGTCGGCGACGGCGCGTCGAGCCTTCCGTCCCAACTCCTGAATGGCGTCCAGCTCCTCCGCGGCCGCCAGGAGATCTCGCGGCCGGGACAGCGGCTGGTGTCGCGTTCGAACCAGCGCCTCATAGCCGACGACCAGCCCTCGACGGAGCTGCACGATCGGCTGGTAGACCATGTACAAGCTGTCCAGCGCTTGCCCGAAGTCGGCGGAGATCGATTCGCGCGTCGGCGCGCTCGGGACTTCGTCTGCTGCCGTCGCGAACGTGCCGCGGGGCGATCCTGTCGCCGACCGGAGGCCGACCGCCTGGGCTACGGTGTCTCTCAGCTCTTGAATGCACACCGGCTTCAAGAGATAGCGAAGCGCTCCGCATTCGACGGCGGTGATGGCGCTGTCCAGCTCCGGCTTTCCCGTCACGATGACGATGGGAACGTCGCGGTCGTGATTGCGGACGAACTTGAGAAGCGCGACCCCGTTCATCCCCGGCATCGCCAGGTCGCTCACGATGGCATCGAAAGGCGTGTTCTCTACGAGAGAGACCGCCTCATCGCCGTCAGAAGCTCGATAGAGCTGGTAGTCCGGCCGGGTCAGGACTCTGCGGTAGAGGCTGGCCACCGCGTCATCATCCTCGACGATGAGAACACGCTTGCGAACCTCGTCAAACGGCACGGACTCTCGGCTAGAGGGGGTCGCCGTCGAATCGCGACGGATGCCTTGCTGCAACTCCATCTATCGGCACTCCTGGGCTTCGGTGGCGCTATGGTGCGAGGTCCACGATTGCACGGCGCATGCCACCGTGAGCCCGTCTTCGCGATGGCTCGGGAAGTCGCGCCAATGTTCGGGATCGGCGGCGACGGAGGCGAGCGCTCGACTTGCCACCGGCAAACAACCGTCTCCAATTGAGCCACCGGCGTCGTGATTCCGAAGGCGGATTCTCGAAAAGAGATCACCCGACGGATCCGTCTACGTAGTCAGGGTAGTGCTTCTCGAGACACTTGCGGCAGAGGGAATGGGTGAAAGAAGCGTTGGAATGGTCCTCGATGTAGCTCTCGAGACGGTGCCAGGTGTTGGCGTCGTCGCGAATCCTCTTGCAGTGCATGCAAATGGGAAGAAGACCCTGTAGCGTTTTCACGTGCGCGAGCGCGCTTTCGAGATCCTCCACCTTGGCCGCGAGCTGCGATTGGAGGAGCTGGAACCGCTTGCCGGTGCGCAAGCGACTGTGGAGCTCGTTCCAATCGAAGGGTTTGGTCAAGTAGTCGTCGGCGCCAGCATCGAGCCCCGCCACCACGTCGGACGGCCGATCCCGGGCGGTCACCAGGATCACGTAGACGTACCGTCGCGTCTCCCCGCACCGGAGTCGGCGACAGATCTCGAGGCCATCCAGCCCCGGCATCATCCAATCGACGATCGCGAGGCCCGGGGCATCGGCCGACTGAAGAATCTCCCAGGCTTCCGCCCCGTTCTCTGCCGTAACCACGTCATACCCGGCCGACTCGAGTTGGGCCCGCAAGAGTCGGCGGGAGAGAGGCTCGTCCTCGGCAACCAACACTTTGGGCGGCACGGTATGGAGCGGTGCAAGCTCGATGCCACGAGGAAAGCGCCTGGACCAAGCGTGATGGCCCTCGGTGAGCGGGCATCGGAGCTGTCTCCCGTCTCACATTGGGAATTCTGTCGCACCCTGCGACAGTTCAACGTTCGCGGTATTTCTTCAGTTTGCGGTACAGGGTTGCCCGCGAGATTCCCAGAAGTCGGCCCGACTCGACGAGGTTGCCGCGGGTCTTCTGGAGCGCCTTCTGGATGGCGAGCTCCTCGAGTCGCTGCAGGTTCAACGTCGCCTCGTCGCCGGTCCCCTGGGCCTCGCGTCTCGTCATGGCGGCGCCGAGGGTAGTCTCTACCGGCGACGACGGCCGATTCAGGAGAGACGATTCGTCACAAATGCGCGGAGGCAGGTGCCAGGGCTCGATCACCCCAGAGTCGGTTGAAACCACCGCGCGCTGGACCACGTTCTCGAGCTCCCGCACGTTGCCCGGCCACGAGTACGCTTCGAGGGCAGCCCTCGCCTCGGGCGAAACCACAATCGGCTCTTCAACGTCGCCTTGATACTGGCGGAGCAAGTGACTCAGAAGAAGGTCGAGATCGCCGCGACGCTCGCGAAGCGGCGGGAGCTCCAGCTCGAAGACCACGATGCGGTAGTAGAGATCCTCGCGGAAGCGCCCCGCTCTGACTTCGCCAGCCAGGTCTTTGAGCGTAGCCGCCACGAGCCGAAAATCGGAGTGAGTCTCGTGAGAGTCGCCCACGCGCTGAAAGGTGTTGTCCTGGAGGACCCGGAGGAGCTTTGCCTGCAGTGGAAGGCTCAGCTCGCCCACCTCGTCGAGAAACAGCGTTCCCTTGTCCGCGAGCTCGAACCGTCCGAGTCGTCTTCCAATCGCCCCGGTGAATGCGCCTTTCTCGTGACCGAAAAGCTCGGACTCCTGGAGCGTATCGGGTATGGCGGCGCAGTTCACGGCCACGAACGGCCCGCGCCTTCTCGGGCTTTGCGCGTGAATCGCGCGCGCGACCAGTTCTTTGCCGGTACCGCTTTCACCGTGAACCAGCAGAGTGATGTCCGTTCCCGTGACCCGGTCCATCTGGCGGAATACTTCCTTCATGGATTCGGCCTGGGTCACGATCCCCTCGAACCCGTTGGCGCTGCCCGCTTCTCTCTTCAACGTGGTGAGCTGGAGGGACATTCGATAGTGTCGGGTGGCGTTCTTGGCGACCGTCAGCAGTTTCTGACGCTCCGGCGGCTTCACCAGGTAGTCATAAGCCCCGAGCTTCATGGCCGCGACCACGGACTCGATACTGTCGTCGCCGGTCAGCATGACCACCGGAACGGCGGGATGCCTCGCGTGAATTTTGTCGAGGGTCTGGAGGCCTCCCAGTCCCGGCATCTCGAGATCGAGGAATATCGCCTCGGGCATCAAGCCCGACATTGCCGAGAGGCACGCCTCACCGCTCGCGAACGCCTTGACCTCGTATCCGGTCCTCACGAGCATAGTGGCCACCAGACGGCTGACTTCTTCCATGTCGTCGACCACCAGCACCAGCCCATACTCGGCGGGGGAAGGGCGCTCCTCGGGCAGAGAATCGCGCGCAGGAGCGACGTTGGCCAGCGGCGGAGCCATCTTGGATTGGGGTGGATCGATCAGAACCAGAGTTCGTTCGGAATGCTTTCAGAGTAACAGACGCGCGGCTCCTGGCAAACCAACCCGGCGCCCCCGCAGCCGGGCGTGCTTCAATCCGCCTCCACGAGCCCACTCGCGACCGCGAATCGAGTCAGTCCCGCGACCGTGTGGATGCCGAGCTTGCGGCCGACATGCTCTCGGTGGGATTCCACCGTGCGCACGCCGAGCCGGAGCTGACGCGCGATGTCCCGGCTCGTATATCCCTCTGCGACCAGAATCAGCACTTGACGCTCTCGCTGCGTGAGCAATGCGAAGCGCCCTTTCTCACGCTCGCTCTGGCCGACGGCTTCATCGTGGGCGCGCGCTGCGCGGGAACCGAAGTGCACTCCGCCGCCGTAGACCGTTTCGACGGCGCGGACGAACTCCGCCGGCGGCGAAGATTGCGAGAGATACCCATGGGCTCCTCCCCGGGCCACCTCCACCTCTTCCTCTGGATCCCCGGAGCCGAAGACGATCAGTTTCGCCATGGGAAGGCGCCGATGGATTTCCCGAGTTTCGCTTCCGAGAGAGCCGGCGTCGATGATAACCACGTCGGGGGGAGTTGCCGCTACGTCGCTGATAGCTTCGACGAGGCTCGATGCTTTCGAAACCACCGCGATCCCGGCATGGCGCGCCAGCAATGCCTCCAGCCCGCTCCGGATGACGGCATGAGCGTCCACCAGCGCCACTCGGATCGTCGGTCGGGTCTTGCTCGCCATCCTGGAGCGCGTGGACCGCGCATGAATCCTCAGAGAGTGATGCAAAAACCCGCAAAACCTTTCGCGGCTCGGCCTAGGCAAATGGTTCGGCGAACGCATCTGGCGCTGGAAACTTAATGGAGAGAACTAATTCCAGGAAGGCCTGGAAAGCGTCCCGGAAGTCACGGGACGATGATGCGCAAGCTGTACCTGCCGACGGTTTCGCGCCTGTCCGGCTCTGCGATTCCTTCAAGGGTAACGTAATAGTCCGCGTTCGCGAGCCTCGCCGCAGGTACGCCGAACGCCACGAAGATCCGTTCCTCCTCGACGGCCGCCGTCAATTGGCTGGCCGCATAGAGCTCTCTCGACTCGGCATCGTGGAGAACGGCGCGATACTCCTCGTAATCGCGCGAGCCGAGATCCAGCCTCAGCTCCAGCAGGCGCTCACCAGGGGAAAGGGTCACCGTCTCCGTCTCGCTCTTTCCGCGGAGGAGGCCAGCAGTCAGAACGACGGGTGGCCGGATGGCGCTCGCCGACTCCGCCGTCGCTCCGGCGACCTCCAGCTCCGGGATGCGAGTCCTCTCTTCCGGAAGGTTAGCCGCCGACCAGATGCCGGCCGCCGCCACCGCAAGGAGAGCCGCGGACCATGCCAGACGCTCCGGAACCGAGAGCCACGACCCGAAACGCGGCACGATATCCAGGCGCCGGGTCTTCGTTTCCTGCGGCGAGCGGGCGAGGACGGTCTTCAGACACTGCGCGAAATCGACCCTGTCGCGCCCTCCGGGGAGAGCCGTGAGATAGCGAAGGAAACTCTCGGCCTGCTCGTCCGCGAGCGAGCCTTCGATGCACTCATCGATGAGATCCTCTTCCGTCGCCCGGAGAAGGTCGTAGAGGTCATCGTCGGCCAGCAGATCGTGCTCCAGGCGGTCACGTTCCGCCTCGGACAGCGTGCCGAGGAGGAACTCTCGTATCGAGGCCGATGGTAGCTGCCCACTGACGGTCATGGTTCGTTTCTCAGAGCAATGGTCTCCTCACTCTACTATGCGGAACCAGCTTTTCCATTTCATCGGGGCTCGTCATTTTCATACATTCGAAAACGCAATTCTGAAGGCGCCGGCGAATTCGGCAGGCCCTGATTCTGAGAGCGTTCATCCCGATCCCGAGGTGGGCCGCAAGCGCTTTCCGGTAATCGATCTTCGCGCCTTTCCGATGCTGATAGTATTCGCCGATGATCCATCGGTCGTCTCGGCTGAGCGTGCCCATGCAGCCTTCGAGGCACTCGTACTTCGCTTCACTCGACGAGGCCTCGTCGCCGCGGGGATCTCTCCAGTCGAGATTCTCCTCGATTTGAACCGTTCGCGGACGGCGGGTGTATTCCAGATAGACGTTGCGCGCTACCGCATGGAAGAACCGAACCGGATCTCCTTCATAAGTCGGGGCGATCTCCGGGAGCTTCGCCACCACCCGCGAAACCGTCTCGTCCGCCAGATCCTCGGGAATCGAGCAACCCCGCCGAGCGAAGATGCGGATGAGCCGGCTCCTCAGCTCTTCGAACCGCGGCGAGCTCAGGAGTTGGTCGAAGCTCATGTCGTGAGCCTCCCCCGCGAGCGGGCGCGAGTCGCGGCCGATCATCTCCAGTCGCCCTGAAACTCGAACGCGGCCCAGAAAGCGGGAGAGAGCCAGCGCTTTTCCTGCCACATGGAACGCTGCGCCGACTGGAGGGCGCTCGGCGGCGAGAGGCCCCGGGTGAACAGGTGAGAGTAGAAGCGCCTCATGAGCTCCGCCGTCGCTTCGTCGTCCACGTCCCAGTAGCTCGCGACAACACCGAGCGATCCCGTCGAAAGAAAACCGCCGACCAGGCCGACCAGGCCCTCGCCGCGAATCGCTTTTCCCAGCCCGGTGCCGCATGCGCTCAGCACGACGAGCCGAACCGGGAGATCGAGATTGTAGATGTCGTGAAGCCGCAAGAACCCGTCCTGCCTCCGCCCCTCTCGGTCGAAGAGAGACAACACGATTCCGGAAAGCTCGGGCCGCTCGGCGTTCAGGACGCCGTGAGTCGCGAAATGAACGACTTCGTACCCCGCGAGCTCGCCGCTGGTCACGAGAGCGCGGCTGGCGTCGAAACCCAGGGCCTGGAACCTCTGGCTCAGCGGAACGAGCTCCAGGATGCTTCTCGCTTCCTGGCGCGTGGCGAGCAGGCGAGACATCGGAGGGCCGCCAGTCGAGATCGAGACCGGGATCGCCGCGAGGACGCGGGGAAGGCTCGCGACGCCCGGCTCGGACCGCGGAACCGGTGACGGGAGGGCGACGTCCTCGCCCTCCCTCGCGCTCTCCCCGAGCCGGGGATCGCGGGCGTCGAGCACGGGATCGGCGAGGACCGCGAGCTTCTTGCGGGGGAGGGTCCGGGCTTCGCGGCGCTCGTCGAGGGCCTTCAAAGTCGACGCCGACGGAAGCCGAACGATCTCGTAGCGCGCCACGAGCGGGACGGGCGCCTCCGAGGAATCCAGACCGGGGTAAGGGAGCGCCGAGAACGGGATCTGGTGGAGCGCGCCGTCGGCGATCACCACCAGGCGCGTGGCCTCGAGACCGCCGACCGCGTCTCCCAGAAGGGTTTCGCCGAGCGACGACGCGGCGCGCCAATAGTCGCGGTCGAGCTGCTGCACCCTGTCGTATCGCTCCTTCGCGGTCTCGCCGGCCCTACCGTCTCGGCCGGCGAGGTAGGCGTAGAGCTGCCGGGCTTCCGATTCGATCCGCTCCTTCGGAGGGAGGGGATGGACGGCCACCCTCGACGACGTGATGACCCAGAGGTAGCTCACGGGACTCGCGAGAAAGTAGGCGAGGACAGCCGTCCGATCGTCAAGAAACTTTCTCTGCAGCTCGGGCACGTCGACCAGCGGGGTGGGCGGCAGATGCAACGCCGTGGAGGACTGATTTCGCAGAACCGCCCTCACGCGATCGAGCTCCGCGAGGAGCTCATCGAGCGAAGACGCCGCCCCACCGGGCGCGGCTTCGAACGCGGGCCGACCGTCCGACGCCGGGGCCTCCCTCCGGACCCTCTCCTCGAGGCGCCTCTCATACTCGAGGAGCGCCTGGTCCATTCCCCCGGTCTCTCGGGCGTCGGCCTCGACGAGCATGTCGAGGAGCGACCGGGCCCTCGCCCTCTCCGCGGCAAGGAACGCCCGCTCCTGGAGGCCCATGTCGGGCCGCTCGCGATTTAGATCCATGAGGAGGTCCACGTGCAGAGCGTGCAGATCGTGGACCGACGCGAAGTAGGAAGCGCGAAGGCGATGGCTCGAGATCTTGGTCCGCAGGGTTTCAACGAGATCCAGCGCCTCCTCCGTTCGAGACAGCGCCCTATCGAGATCGCCCGACAAACGCTCCACCCGCGCCAGGCTGAAGAGCACGCGCGACTCGGTGAAGGGAGAGTGCGCCTTCTGGCTCAAGGCGAGCGCTCGATTGAGCCCATGACGGGCGTCGGCGAGCCGGCCGCGGTCGATGTCGATGCCGGCGACGCCGTTCAAGACGTCCGCCTCCTCCCGCTCGTATCCGCCTGCCCGGGTGAGAGCGAGGGCGGAGGCGTAGGCCTCCAGAGCCTCGCCTTCCCGTCCGAGGGCGTTCAAAACGAAGGCGATGTCGCCCAATGCGGCGGACTCCATCCGCTTGTCGCCGAGCCGACGCAGGTGGGTCAAGGAGGTACGGAGGTGGGCCAGGGCTTCCTCGGGCTCCGCCATGGCCGCCTCGACACGCCCGAGGTGCAGGAGATTGGCGGCCTGGCGGTACAGCGAACCCACGACCTCACTGAGCCGAAGCGCGCGACGATAACAGTCCCGGGCGTTTTCGTAGTCCCCGAGCTCGTCGTAGAGGTATCCCATCCCCGCGTAAAGAGACGCGGACTCGTAGGGGTCGCCCATTTCCTCCATCAGGGGAGCCGCGTGATAGTAGTGCTCGAGCGCCTTCTGTTTTTCCCCGATCTTGGAGTAGATGTGCCCCATAACCACGAGAGCCAGGGACTCGAGGCCCTGCTCCTCGAGCCCGCGGCTGAGCTCGAGGGCTTTCTGATACGCCGCGATCGCTTTCCACTCCTCGCCGAGGTCGGAGTACGTGGAACCGAGATACAGGGACGCCTCGAAGCGAGACCTCTCGTCGCCGAGGGACTCGGCGAGCCGCAGAGCGTCCTGGAAGATCGCGAGCGCCGAAACCAGATCCCTCGAATCATAGCGGGCGATTCCCAGCGCGAGGAGAGCACCGACTTCGAGTCTCGGGTCGCCTACGGCACGGCTGGATTCCAGCGCTCTTTGGGCTTGTCGAAGTCCTCCCCCGTAGTCGTCGAGCCGGAGGAGCGCGCGGCTCGTGCCGATCCGAGCTTCGATCGAGATCGAAGGGTCTCCGGAGCTTGCCCGTAGCGCCCGCTCATAGAAGACGAGCGATTCCCGGGCGAGCCCGAGGGCGCGGTGGAGATCGCCCAAGCGAACGCTGGCCCGGCCCTCGAGATAGCCGTCCTGGTTCCTCGACGAGAGATCGAGGAGAGTCTGGAACGCGACGATCGCCCTTCTCTTGTCGCTCGCCCGCCAGCTCCGCGACAGCGCCGCTGCTTCGGATAGCCAGCGCTCTCCGTAGGGAATGTCGAGCGCCGCCGTGGAGAGGACGGCCGCCCCCTCGGTCGCGGAAATGCTCAGCGGCGTCGCCAGAATCAACGCGGCAATCTGGGCGAGGAAGACGAGGAAAGCGGTCCTCGGAAACATTGGGTTCGGACCGTAAGGCTAGTACACTTGAAGCCCCGCTTCCAGTAGGCTCCTGCGCCCCCGTGAGCGAATCAAGGCATCGGACAAACGGGCGGCGGCCCGGGTACTCCAAGCCACCGCCGCAGTCGTGAGACGCGGCCCAAACGCCGCGTCGTCGCAGGTTACCTCAGTCCTCGCGCTTCCGCGGGTGGTTCTTCACGCGGGAGGAAGGCGCCCCCGCGGTTCCCCTGGCGTTCCACGGCGGACAACACCGGACGGGGAGCGGGCGCTCGCTGGAGCGGTCCTCACTGGGATGATTCTTCACCCGCGTTCTCATCGGTCCACCTTTCGCGCTCTGCGACGGTACTCTTTGGATTGCCATTCGGTCCTCCTTTTGCACGGTTAGCTTTGCCTCACGCGTTTGCCCGCCTGCGAGCTCCGAGCGCGGCGCGCGCCTGGTCGCCCACAAGTAGGCCTCCAAGAAGTCTCCCCAAAGCGTTTCCCGGCTGAAGGCGAGCTTCCGATAGCTCTCCAGATCCGACAAGGCGCCCGCAGCACCTCGCCTCGCCTTCACCGCGTCGTAGCACCAGGGGAAGTAGATGGACAGCCCCGTCGAGAATTGGAACGCGGAACCGCTGAAGCCGGTCTCTCCCACGACCTGGGCTACGGCCGCGATGACGTCCGAACAGGCGTCTCGAACGTCGCTATCTCCAATGTGAGTCCGCAAGCGATCGCAGAAGTCGGCTAGATCGACGTACTCCTCGTCCTTGTAGGACTGCGCCTCCCAGTGCGCCAGAACGGCAGGACGCCACACGTCCGCGTCGTGGATCGTGGATATGAGGAGCTGGCTGAGCCGCCGCATGGGTTCCGCGAGCAAATGGGCGCGCTCGAGGTCGCAGACGGCGCAATGAGAGGGAACGTCCAGGATCGCGTAATCCGAGTACGAGCTCACGAACTGACGGACGATCTCAACAGCGGCCTCTTCGGGTTCCAGATCGACGATCGCGTCCAGGATCGTTCGATAGGGCCACCCATGGTTGAGGATGTCCCCCTCGGACGCCACCATGAAGCGGGCGTAGGGAGCCACCTCGAAGGCGACTTCGACCATGCTCATGCTGCAGCAATCCATCCCGAGGATGTCCATCTTCCTTTCGAGCTTCGCCGAGCTCTTGGGCGCGAGCGCGTTCTTGAGATCGTGCAGATAGAGGGGCTCGCGATGCTCCCGAAAGCCGAGAAGCTCTCCCACCGCCCCGCTCGAATGGCCGGAAATCGCCAGCATCCAGGGGCCGTCGCCCGCCGCGGACCGTCCCGTTTCGACGAAGTCACTCAAAAGCTTCAGAGACGATGACTCCGAGCTCGCCGTGCGGCCCTGGCCGGCCTGGTCAATGACGTATTCATAGTTCGCGAGCCCATAGGTGGTGGGCGCCCGGCCTCGTTTCGTCGCCGGAACCGTAAAGTGCGACCGCAGGTCGTCGTCGAAAGCGAAAAGGCGCGAGGGTTTGGAGTCGGGCTCGAATTGAGCGAGAAGCCGCAGGGCGTGTCGGTTCGCGAGCGCCGCGTCTCTCATGTCGTGAAGCGCGGGGATCATTTCGCGGCTGACGTTCTCACCTCCGGCGAGGTACACGGCAACGGTCCACCTGCGCGACGAGCCCACCCGTTCCTCCTCGAGGTTCGTACTCCTGTGACCCTCAATAAGCTAATGACGAAACGTCAATTTCATTTCAGTTTCCAACCAAATCGGCAGTCCGTAATTCTACGGATTGATCGTCAAACGGCCGGCATGCTAGCCTTCCGCATCCGTGAAACTCAGACGTCTCTCTTACCGAGCGCTATGACCGTGGCGTGACCCGCAGGATCTCGCGGCGACCTCCTTCGCGGTTTTTTGCGCTCGAGAAGTGGTGTCGATGATATCTACCGCCTCCCGTCTGTTACTCATCGAGGACGACCCGGAGGAGTCGATTGTCTTCGAGGGAATGCTGCGGCAGCTCGCACCGCATCTTCAGGTTGAACGCGCGGACTGCCTGTCTACGGGTCTCGAATGGCTCGCTCGTGGGCAGTTCGACGCCGTTCTCGTGGATTTGTGGCTGCCCGATAGTCGTGGGCTCGAGACCTTCGAACGAATCCATGCGGCGGACGCCTCGGTTCCCATCGTCTTGCTGAGCGACCAGAATGACGAAGAGCTGGGGGCGTTGGCGGTGCGCGCGGGCGCGCAGGACTATCTGGTGAAGGGCACTGTCGACGGCGCTTCGCTCGGACGCTCGCTTTGCTACGCGATCGAGCGCAAGCACGCGCGAGAAGCCCTGGATATCAGCGAGGCGCAGACTCGCGCGCTCTTCGACGCGATGCCCGACACGATGTTTCGCATTCATCGGGACGGGCGGTGCGTCGATTTCAAACCATCGGGGAGCTCCTCGGTTTCGTCTCCCGCCGAGCATCTCTTGCGAGAAGGTTGCGAGAGCTCGTTCGCTAACGAGCTCGACGAGCTCAACGAGCTTTACATGCGAAACCTGGAAGCGGCCCTCGATTCCGGCGAGACGCAGGTGTTCGAGTACCAGCAGCGCTCGAACGGCGAGACCCGTCACTGCGAAACGCGGCTGGTCGCGACCGGAGCCACCGAGGCGGTCGCCCTGGTAAGAGACGTCACCGACTCACGGCGTCTCGCGGAGCAGCTTCGGTTGTCTCAGCGGCTGGAGGCCGTGGGCCGCCTCGCGGGAGGGATCGCGCACGACTTCAACAACATCCTCACCGTCATCTCCGGCAACGCGGAGCTCGCGCTCGCGATGCTTTCCGAGGATGAGCCGAAGTGTCAGGAAATCGAGGAAATCCGGGAAGCCGCCCGGCGGGCCGCCACGCTTACGCGCCAGCTCCTCGCCTTCAGCCGAAAGCAAGTTCTGAAGCCCGTTCCCCTCGAGCTCAATGCCCTGGTGAGAGGCACGGAGAAGATGCTGCGGAGGCTGATCGGCGAGGACCTCGAGTTGGTGACGAGCCTCCAGGCCGGGCTTGGCACCATTCGCGCCGATCCGGCGCAGATCGAGCAGATTCTGATGAACCTCGCCATTAACGCCCGGGATGCGATGCCCAAGGGCGGAAAGCTCGTCTTCGAGACCAAGGACATCGACGTCCACGATACGTACGTCGGCCAAGGGGTCGAGGTGACGTCCGGGCCCTACGTGATGCTGGCGGTGAGCGATACCGGAATCGGCATGGACCCTTCCACGAAGTTGAGAGCTTTCGAGCCGTTCTTCACGACGAAGGAACGCGGCAAGGGGACCGGCCTGGGGCTCTCCATGGTTTATGGGATCGTGAAGCAGAGCGGCGGATACATCTGGGTTTACAGCGAGCCCAAGATGGGTACGACCTTCAAGATCTATTTTCCCTGCATCGACTCGCCGGCGACGTTTACCGTCCGTTCCGACGAGGCGCAAATCGAGCTCGGCCGCGGTGAGACCATCCTCGTCGTCGAGGACGACGCGAAAGTGCTCGAGGTGGCCCATCGCTTCCTCGAGGAGGGTGGATATCACGTCATTTCGACGTCGGACATCGCGAAGGCGCTCGAGATCGTCCGCGATCGCGAGGACCCGATTCACCTTCTCGCCACGGACGTGGTGATGCCGGGAATGAGCGGCTGCGAGCTCGCCGAGCGGCTTCGCTCCTCCCGTCCGGAAATGAAGACCCTCTATGTCTCCGGGTACACGGACGACGCCATCGCCCACCATGGGGTGCTGGAGGAAGACGTGGCGTTGCTGGAGAAGCCTTACAGTCGTGTGACTCTTCTCCGCGCGGTGCGGCGAGCCCTCGATGGCCTCGACTGACGAAACGATGTGACCGCTCAGGCCCGCTCAGACGGAGCTGCGCCGGAGCATCGCGCGAACGCGGGCGAGAAAGCGCGCGTGATTTACGGGCTTCTCGATATAGTCGTCGGCACCGAGGTCGATGAGCCGGGCTTCCCCCTCACCGTCTTCCGAGCCCGTGAGCACCACCACCGGAATGCCCGCCGTCGCCACCGAGGCCTTCAATCTGCCGAGGAGCTCGAGCCCTCCCATCCGAGGCATTTCCAGATCGAGGACGATCAGGGTGAAGTCTGCGGGCTCACGAAGGCGCTCGAGCGCTTCGAGCCCGTCGGCGGCCTCAGAGACGCGGAATCCGTTCTTGGTCAGCAGGTTTTTGACGACCATTCGATTGAGAGGGTCGTCGTCGACGACGAGGGCGTGGGACATGGAAGCGCTCGCCGGCGTATCCTCGCGCACCTCCCCGAGAACGCGCTCTACCTCCGCGAGAGTCGTATGTCCGGCGCTCGCCTTCTCCAGGGCCACGTCGGCCATGCGGCGCATCCCGCCCTCGATGGCGGTTTGCTCCAGCTGCGCCGTTCCCGCTCCGCGCAGCACGAGCTCCTGGAGCTTGGGCGTGTTTACGAGCACCTCGGCCACGGCGAGCCGCCCGCGGTAGCCGGTGTTGCCGCAACTGCTGCATCCAACCGCGCGCACCGCGGGAAGCGTGCCAAAGACCCTTGCCAGCCTTTGCTCTTCATCGGTCCAGTCCTTTGAGATCGGGACGGTGCAGCTCTCGCATACCCTTCGTAGCAGACGCTGCGCCACCGCGCCGCGGAGGCCGGCGGCGATGGAAGGAGGGTCGAGACCGATGTCGAGAAGTCGAGGGATGACCCCGGTGGCATCGTTAGTATGGAGGGTGGCGAGCACGAGGTGCCCGGTCATGCTCGCCTGCGCGGCAATCTCCGCCGTCTCGCGGTCGCGAATCTCGCCGACGAAGATGACGTCAGGGTCCTGTCGGAGGATGGCGCGAAGGGCCGAAGCGAAAGTCATTTGTTGCCGCGTCTCGACCTGGATCTGGGTCACCCCGGGGAGGTCGTACTCCACCGGATCCTCGACGCTCATGATGTTGATCTCCCCACGGGCGAGCTCGCTAATGGCGGCGTAGATCGACGTGGTCTTACCCGAGCCCGTCGGCCCGGTGACGAGCACGATGCCGTGGCGATGGCCGAGAAGCTGCCGGAGCCGGCCGAGCTCCGTGGGGGCGAGGGCGAGGTCTTCCAGAGTCCGCGTCGCCTGGGGATCCAGAAGTCGGATGACCGCCTTTTCCGATTCGCGAGTCGGAACCGTGGAAACCCGCATGTCGAAGACGTGGTCGTCGACTTGAAGCCGGGCGTGGCCGTCCTGTGGCCGGAGCCGGTCGGTGATGTCCATGCTCGCGATGATTTTTATCCGCGAGACCACGCGGGCCAGGGCCTGCCCGGGCAGCTTCATGTGCGGACGCAGCACTCCGTCGACCCGGAATCTCACGACGCCTCCGTTTGCGGCCGGCTCGATGTGAACGTCGCTGGCACGCTCCTTGGCGGCTTGACGAAGGATTAGGTTGGTGAGCTTCACCACCGGTGCGGACTCGACTTCGCGGGCAGCGACGGCTTCAGGCCCGTGCGGGTCTACCACGCGGACGACCCCGTCGCTTCCGGTAAGGTCGAGCCCGTCCAGGAGAGATTCGATGACGCGGGTGGGCGTGTAGCTGGTCTCGATGGCGGCCAGGATCTCCCGGGGTGCTGCCACCTCGAAGCGGGGCAGCCGACCGGAGGCGAAACGAATGGCTTCCTCCATCTCGAGGTTTCTCGGGTCGCTCGTGGCCACGGTGATGGTTCGGCTGTCTTCCCGCAGCGGAACCACGCCGAACCGCGTGGCCACCTTCTCCGGAATCAACCTCATCGCTCGGGGCTCGGCGCGCGCCACGTTGGCCAAGGGCAGATCGAAGTGACGGGCGACGACGCGGGCGAGCTCCTGCTCGTTCAATTGGCAGACCTGGCAGATCGCGAGCCAGCTCTCGGATTGAGACGCACCGGGCTGGAGCAAGGACGAAGCAGCGCCCTGGTAGCCGGCCTCGACCGCGATCGACGCCAGCCAGTGGCTGCGTGCAGTGGTGCTGCCGGTGACGATCATCGAAGGCCTCCCGCGCATACCGATCCCGGAATGCTGCGGAGACTTCATAGCAACGGCCGTGCCAGATGTGCTCGCGCCGAAATCGCCCCCGCGAGCGACCTCGCGGGGGCGTTCATCGCATTTTCGTATACCTGGATGACGGCCGTGAGACGAAGCGTCTCAAGAATGCCAAGGAGGGCGTCCGCCGACCGGCGAACTCCGTGGGATTGCGCGGGTTCTCGCGCCGCCGGAGCTGGCACCGGTCTTGCGAATGGGAAGAGATTCATGCGCAGCCTGCCCGAGGCGAAATGAACCATGAGAGCGAGATCCTGGTCCATCAAGAAAAAGCTCGTCCTGATCACGACCGGGATCTGCTGCTCGACGCTTCTCGTGGCGGGAGCCGCCATCGCGATTCGCGATCGGGTGGCGCTTCGGCACGCGATGGTGCGAGATTTGACGATCCTGGCGGACGTGATCGGCCGGAGCGCCGCACCATCGCTGCTTTTCGAGGACAACGAGTCGGCGGAGAGCACTCTCCGGCATTTGAGCGCGCATCCCCGGATCGTCGAGGGCAGGCTGTACGACGCCGCGGGGCGGCCCTTCGCCGAATACCGGCGGGAACCCGCGTCCAAGAGCGTGGCGCCCGCGACCAGCCAACCTCCGGGATACCGGTTCCGCGGGACTCACCTCGAGCTTTTCGAAACGATCTCCCAGGATGGCGCGACCCTGGGCTCGCTCTGCATCATTACCGACCTCGAGGATCTCACCGCGGGCGCGAAGGCGGACGCCTTGGTTCTGGGAGCGGTGCTCGCGGGCTCCGCGTTGCTGGCTTTCATGATCACCGCCAGGATGCAGCGGCTGATCTCGGAGCCCATTCTCAAACTGGCCGAAGCCGCCTCGGAGTTCGGCCGGGGCAATTTGTCGCTTCGCGTCGACGATTCGTCGGACGACGAAGTCGGAAGCTTGGCGAAGGCCCTCGACCAGATGGCTCGAAATCTGGGAGCGACCACGGTGTCGAAGAACTACGTCGACCGAGTCCTGGAGACCATGGTCGACAGTCTCATCGTGACCGGGACCGACCGCCGCATCGAGCGCGTGAACCGGGCGGCGACGGAGCTCCTGCGCTATGGGGAAGGGGAGCTTCTGGGCCAGCCCATAGAAGTCATCTTCAGTGGGAGTGCTTCGGACTGGCCCAAGATTCACGAAGTCTTCGAAAAAGGGCTCATCGAGCGGAGAGAAACCCGCTACCGCACCAAAGACGGAGAGGAGATCCCCGTGGCCTTCACCGCCGCTTTGATGTCGGAAGAGGGAACGCGCGACTCGGGCTCCGTCGTCCTCGTCGCGCGGAACATCGCCGAGCGCAAAGAAGCCGAGCGGCGGCTCATCGAGGCCCGCGAGGCCGCGATCGAAGCCTCTCGGCTCAAGTCGGAGTTCCTGGCGAACATGAGCCACGAGATCCGGACGCCGCTGAACGGAGTCATCGGGATGACGGAGCTCGCCCTCGACACGGAGTTGACGGCGGAGCAGCGAGACTACCTCGAAACGGTAAAGACCGCCGGCGTCTCGCTCCTTTCCGTGATCAACGACGTCCTGGATTTCTCCAAGATCGAGGCGGGAAAGCTGGAGTTCGAATCCATACCCTTCCTGCTCCGCGACAGCGTCTCGGAAGCGATGAAGGGGCTCGCCGTAAGGGCTCATGAAAAGGGACTGGAGCTGACCATGGACCTGAGCCCGGATCTCCCGAACAACGTCGTCGGGGATCCGGCCCGCTTGAGGCAAGTGATCGTCAATCTCGTGGGCAACGCCATCAAGTTCACCGAGAAAGGCGGGGTGAACGTCCGGCTGCGTATCGAGGGCACCGAAGGCGAGCGTGCCCACTACCACTTCGTGGTGTCCGACACCGGCATTGGAATACCCGCCGAGAAGCAGAGCGCGATTTTCGAAGCTTTCGCGCAGGCTGATGGATCGACCACCCGGCGCTATGGGGGAACCGGTCTCGGACTCGCGATCTGCTCGAACCTCGTTTCCAGCATGGGCGGGCGGTTGTGGGTGGAGAGCGAGGTGGGCAAAGGCGCCGACTTCCATTTCATCGTCTCCTTGCCCCTGCAGGAAGCGGGATTCCAGCCGATTCGCCCGACCAACCTCTCGGCGCTGAAAGGAGCCAACGTACTCGTGGTGGACGACAACGCCACGAACCGCCGGATACTCGTGGGCGTCCTCAAAGGGTGGAAACTGCGCCCTCGAGCCGTCTCGAGCGGCGTCGAAGCACTCGAAGAGCTGCATCGGGCGATTTCTACCGGCGCGACGCCGGCGCTGGTCCTCCTCGACGCGCAGATGCCCGAAATCGACGGCTTCTCCGTGGCGCGGCGAATGCGCGAATCTCCGCAACTGGATGAGATTCCCATCATCATGCTCACGTCCTCGGGGAGGCGCGGCGATGGGGCCCGCTGTGACGAGCTGGGTATCGAGGGATACCTCGTCAAACCCGTCGAGGTGGTCAAGCTCGCCGAGATGGTCTGTACCGTCCTCGGTGGCGAGCCTCGCCGCGGAGCGAAGACCCCGGTCGTCACCAGGCACTCGATCCGGGAGACTCGAAAGCGGCTGCGGGTGTTACTCGCCGAAGACAACGAGGTCAATCGAATCGTCGCCCTGAAGAAGCTCGAGAAGCGGGGGCACGAGGTGACGGTCGTTAAAGACGGCCTCGAGGCGGTGAAGGCTTACGAGAAATCGGAGTTCGACGTCGTGCTGATGGACATCCAGATGCCGGTCATGGACGGGTTTCAAGCCACCGGCATCATCCGGGAGCAGCAAGCCGCGAAGGGGCGGCGCGTCGCCATCATCGCTCTCACCGCACATGCGATGAAGGGGGATCGGGAGCGCTGCCTGGAAGCGGGAATGGACGACTACATCACCAAGCCCTTCAAAACCGACGAGCTCGTTCGAGCCGTGGAGGCCAGCGCCCGCCACCCCTCCTGCGAAGGGAGCGAAGCGTCATTCGCGCCAATTCTGAACTGCGAGGCTCTCTTGGAACGCGTGGACGGTGACCATGATCTCCTCGTGGCGCTGGTGAAGGCTTATTACGAAGAAGCTCCCCCGCTCCTGCGAGCGATACGGGAGGGACTGGCGGGGGCAGATACGAGCTCGGTGGGCAGGGCCGCCCACCGCCTCCGGGGCACGCTCTCGACGCTCGGGGCCGAGGCTGCCGCCGAGCCCGCGCAACGACTCGAGTGCCTGAGCTGGGAGAGAAAGATCGACCTCGCGGAGAGAGCTTTCGTCGAGCTCGAGACGGAGCTGGGTCGGCTGGATCCAGAGCTGGCGAGCCTCTCAGAGAGGGAGTAGCTCTTCGAGCACTTCGTCGTTGAGAAACGCGGCGAAAGCGGCCTAGCGCGAGGGAGGGAGATCGTCAGGCGAACCGAGCCACAGGAATTGGACCCCGACTCCGCCTGGCGGGAGCGTAGGGCTTACCGCGAACCGGGCGTTTCTGATCTCGACGGTGACGGTGCGGCCCACCAGGATCCCCACCGCGGCGCCGAAAACCACGTCGCTCAGGTAGTGCTTTCCCTCGTTCAACCGCGAGGCCGCGACATAGGAAGCGACCGCGTATGCGGGGACTCCGGCTTTCCAGCCATAGTGGCGCTGCAACACCGTGGCGGTCGCGAACGTGCCGGAAGCGTGCCCCGAGGGAAACGAAAGCTGGTTCGAGCCGTCGGGCCGCTCCCTTCGGACAAGGAGTTTCACGCCCAGGGTGAGAGACTGCGTCACCACCTGGGCGCGGACCAGATCGCGCCCGACGAGCTCGACCCCCTGACGATGAAAGACCTTACCGAGCCCGTAGGTCGCGAACGCCCCTCCCACCTGCACCAGGCTGCCCCCGACGTACTTGCCCGGATCGAAGAACTGGTCGAGCGCCGTCTCCTCGCGGAGCGTCGAGTTGAAATCGCTCTCCGCGATGTCTTGATCGAACGGCCAGGCAACCAAGGCCGCGCCCAGGCCCACAGCGGCCGTCACCAGATTCTCTCGGGTGGTGAAGACGTTCTTGAAATCGATCCCAATCTGACGAACGAGCGGCGGACGTTCGGTCTTCGTGTTCGACTCCGCCTGATCGATGGCCGAGAGCGAGAGAAGCCCGAAGACGAGAGGCTGAACGATCACCTTCCGTCCCCCGCCCTCCGGAAGCGGACGGTGAAACAAGAGCCCTCTAAAAGCCGGCTCACGACCGTGAGCTCCGCATCGTGAAGGGTGGCGATCCGGAGCGCAATCGAGAGCCCCAGACCGTGGCCGCCGGTGGTGCGGCTTCGCGACGAATCCACGCGATAGAACCGATCGAAGATCTTCCCGAGCGCCTCCTCGGGAATGCCCTCTCCGGTGTCGGCGACGCTCAGCTCCGGGGGGCCCTCGCCCTTGACCGTGACCGTGATGCCGCCGGTCGTCGTGTGAGCGAGGGCGTTCTCCAGGAGGGATGCGATCATCCTCCGGAGCGACGGGTCGTTTCCCATGACCTCGACGGGGCGCCCGGGACGCTCGAGCTTCAGGCTCAAGCCCTTCGATTCGGCCTCCCTCTGAAACTGGCGGCAAACGTCGGCGGCAAGGTCGAGGAGATCGATCTCGGACCTGACCACGGCGCGCCCGTCGAACCCTTCGCGCGAGAGCGCCAGAAGAACCTCGACGAGCTCGCTCAGTCGAACCGCCTGCGCATGGATGTCCTCGAGATCCGCGCGGTACTCAGCCGCGGTCCGCCCGTGCCGCAGGGCCAGCTCCGCCGTGGTGCGGATGACGGTGAGCGGCGTGCGGAGCTCGTGAGAGGCATCGGCGCTGAACTGCTCGATCCGTCGGACGGAGATCTCGAGCCGCTCGAGCATCTCGTTGATCGTCAGCGCCAGCCGCTCGAGCGCATCTCGAGTCGGCGGAGCCGCGATTCGGCTCGAGAGACTCCCCACGGTGATGCCGGCAGCGGTTTCGGCCATCTGGTCGAGAGGCGCGAGCGCGCGGCGCGCGATATAGAAACCGCCGCCGGAGCAGAGCAAGAGGGCGAGGGGAGCGGCGAGAAAGAGAGCGCCTGCGAGGCGCTCCCGCACCAGCACCAGAGTCTGAAGCGAGCTCGCGAGACGCACTTCGTAAGATTGGCCCAGGATGGAGACAACCTGCGTCAGAACCCGGTACGGTACTCCGTCCCAGTCCACCGTGTCGAAGCCCGAAACGACGTTCGCCTCCAAGGGATCTTCTTCGATGGGGTACACGCGCTCGCCTTCCGAGTCGCGCACCTGGGCGAGTTGGCTCTCCGGCAATGCCGTGATGTATTCGACGAGATCTTCCTCGACCTCTTCCGGCCCGTCGACTTCCGACGCGACGATGTCGACCAGACGCTCGAGCCGGTCGACGAGGTGCTGGTCTACGGCGGAGCTCACGGCGTAGCTCACGGCGAGCCACAAGGCGAGCCCGAAGATGGCGTAGCCGAGAAACAGCATCAGGGAATACCAGGCGGTGAGGCGAACCTCGAGAGAGCGCCAGGCGATCACTGGCCGTTCTCTTTCAAACAGAACCCGATGCCTCGAATGGTGTGGACCAGCGGCGGATCTTCGGCGGAATCCACCTTTCGCCTCAACGTGCTGATGAACACGTCGACGGTGTTGAGCTCGACGTCAGCCTCGTGACCCCACACCGCCGAGAGGATCGCGTCTCGCGACTGCACCCTACCCACCCGGCGCATCAGGAGCTCCAGCAAACGGAACTCTTTCGGAGTCAGGTTGAGCTCTCGCGAGCCGCGCCGGACTTCATGGGACGCCGGATCGAGGGTGAGGGTCCCGACCCGGAGGACGGCCGGCACGGGAACGGGGCCGCGTCTCGCGACGGCGCGGATGCGCGCGAGGAGCTCGTCGAACGAGAACGGCTTCGTCAGGTAATCGTCAGTGCCGATGTCGAGGCCGTTGACGATGTCCCTCGGGGCATCCTTCGCCGTCAGCATCAGGATTGGCGACCGGCAGCCGCGCTGTCTCAGCCGGCGCGCCACCTCGAAGCCGTTCAGCTTCGGGAGCATCACGTCGAGGATCACCACGTCGAACGACTGCGAGAGAGCGAAGTCCAGGCCCTCGGGTCCATCTCCGGCGACTGCGGTGACGTGGCCCTCGCTTTCGAGCCCGCGCTTCAAGAGCGCGGCCGTACGTTCGTCGTCCTCGACGATCAGGATCTCCACGAAATTAGTTTATAGGACCCGCGCCGAAGGTGAAGACCACGCCGACCTCTGGGGTCCAGTCTGTTGCCTTCGACGTCAGCCCCAGGCCGTTGTTGAGCCTCACGAAAATATTGCGGGTCACGTGCCACTGCGCTTCCGTGATCAGCGAGACCTCGTCGGTGTTCCCCTCGATCCCAGCGTAGAGCCGGAAGGCGGGCGAGACCCGCTTGAGATACTCGAAAGCGTACTCCCCCAGGTCGAAGTGGCTGGTTGACGCCTGGTCATAATCGATCGCGGCACGCATGGTCAGAGTGCCCCAGCGGAAGCCCCGGGTGAGCCCCGTTCCGAACTTCAACTCCCACCCGGGAGTTCCAATGAGGACTTTCTCCTCGTTGTGGGGAATGACGAACTCGAAATAGCTGAAGAGCTCCGGGCGGCTCTCGTTCTCCCTCTTCCATCGCCACCGAAGCTGGCCCTCGACGTCTCCCAATCCCGATTCCTCGATTCTGAACGGCAACCCCGAGGGGTCATCGGGCGATTTCTCGAACGACGCCGAGATCCCGGCGACTTCCATTTCCAAGGCCAGGTCTTCGGTGATCCCATAGCCGAAAAAAAGAAGGCCCTCCTTCGCGCGGTAGCGTCCCCGGTAGTCCTCCAGGCCCTCGCCGCCGAACTCGTCCGGGTTGTACTCGAGGTCGTCATCGCTGTAGTACTCGAAGAAGGGATAGAGGATGAACTCGCCTTTGCGAATGTAGGTGCCGAACATCGAGGTCGCGACGCCCGTGCCCCGATCCTTCAAGTACGTGGGTAGGGGGGGTTGGGATGCGGTTTGGGACGTCGCCGTCCCTCCGGTGAGGCCCCAGGCGATAAGTGCCGCGAGTCCAACGAACGGGGTGCAGAAACGCATGGTTGCTTTCTCCTTTCGGCGGGGTGAGCCTGCTTCGAGGATAGAGGAGCCGTATGAAGATTCTCTGAAGATTTCGTCAGGGCGATGCCGAAGCACTTTTCCACGTCGGACGAAACACGATTTCGGACTTGAGCGCCTGCGCCCAGCCTCGAGGCAGGCGATAGACGCGTTGAGTCAGCGCGTCCTGCCGTGGGCCACGTCGGCGTACTCCACCTGGTGCGCGTCCTGCGGCTCGCCGCGGAACACCAGTACTCTTACCGCCGCCATGAGCAGAAGGACCATGCCGAACGTCACGACGATGGTGGCCCCGGTCGGAAGGTCCAGAACGAGGGACAGGTAAACGCCGAGGGCCGAGACGATGGTGCCCATGCTCCAGCCGATGGCGAGGCGGGGTCCGATGCGAACCGCGTACAGCATGGCGCCGACCGAAGGAACGATGAGGTAGCAGAAGACGAGCAGCACCCCGGCAATCGCCACTGACGAGGTCACGACGAAGCCGAACGAGCCATAGAAGAGAAAATCCCACAGCCGGATGGAAATTCCCTGCTCCTCGGCGGCCTTGGGATTCATGGAGATGAGCAGAAAGTTGTGGCGAAAGATGTAGTGGAAGAGCCCAACGGCGGCGTAGAGGGCGCCCGTCTTGACGACCTCCGACCAGCTGACCGCCAGGATGTTCCCCACCAGCATGTCCTTGAGATGCTCGCTCTCGGAGGTCGCTTTGCTCAGGGCGAGGATCGCGGCAGCCGATGCCACCGCGTACGAGATTCCGATGATGGCCTCTTGCGGAATCCTGGCGCGACGGCTCCGGAGGAAGGAGAAGACCGCGGCTCCGAGAAAGGTGAAGGAGAGACTCACCCAGTAGACGGCGGGGCCATGCACATCCCCCCCGCTGATGGGCAAAAGGAGAGCGATCGTCCCTCCCAGCGCGGCGATCTGAGCCAGGGACAAATCGACGAAGATGACTCCGCGCTCGACGACGTGGACTCCCAGGTAGGCGTGAATGCCGGTGAGAATCAAGCTGGCCGCGAACGGGGCCAGGAGAAATTGCAAGACTTCCATCTGCTCCTCCGGACGGGTCGGCGCCCGCGATTGACGAGAAGAAACGAGCCTCTAGTTGGGCGTCGCCCCGACCTCCTTGATGGCCGAGATCAAGAGGTTGATATCGTAGTCGAAGAGCTGGATGTAGTTGGTCACATCCTTGACTCCTCCAACCGAGGGAGGGAACACCAGAACCCTCCCCCCGGTCTCGCGCGCGATGGCGTTGGGGGTCTTGAGATCGAAGTAGGGCTCGACCAGGATCAGCCTCACTTGGAGCCGCTTCATCTCGTTGATGAGATCGAGCGTGTGGCTGGGCGATGGCGGAATGCCGGGGCGCGGCTCCACGTAGCCCACGATGTCCAGACCGAACCGGTCGGTGAAGTTGGGGAAGGAGCGATGGTAGGTCACGAGGTCGATGCCTTTGTAAGGCGTCATCAGCTCCTCCCACCGCTTTTCCGCCTCGGTGAGCCGCTTCTCGAAATCGGCGAATCTCCCTTCGAAGTACGTTCGGTCGTCGGGACGAAGCTCGACCAGCTTCGCCAGGATGTCCCTGGCGATCGCGTGCCCGTTCTCGGGGTCGAGCCAGTAATGCGGGTTACCCTGCGGATGAACGTCGCCCATGGCGCGGGTGATCTGACCGGTGGGGATCTCGAGGATCCTGGCGTGGAGCGAGGCGTCCAGGTAGCCCTTCGCCCCCACTTGAATCCTGGAGTTCCGGCTCTGTTGGATGAGTGGGGGGAGCCAGCCGATCTCGAGCTCTCGTCCCACCAGCACCAGCAGGTCCGACCGGTAGAGCTTCAGGATGAAGCTGGGCTTGGCTTCGACGAAATGAGGATCCTGGTAGCCGCGGGCAATCGCCTCGACGCTCACCCGGTCCCCTCCCACCTCCTCGGCCAGCGAAGCGAGATCCTGCGTGGTAGCGACGACGTTGAGCTTCGACTGGGCGCCGGCCGGCTCCACGAGACACAGGACGAAAACCAGCCACGACTCGAGAAGCGGCGTTCTCATCGCGGAAACCTCGACTCTCTCCAAGTTAGAAAGGATGCGCTCCATGCGCTCCGATCGAGAACTGAAACTGAAACAGAAACTCGTTGGCGTCCTCCCCCTCGGCGTAGCTCGTTCTCTTAAACTGTCCCCGAATCTGACTGAACTCGCTCGGCCAGTACGTGAGGAGCAGGGAGTAGCCTTCGTCTCTAAGGCCGGCGTCGTAGGCCCGCTCCGAGTCGTCGTATCGGACGCCGCCGTACCAGCGCCGGGCGAACTGATAGTCACCGGAAACGAAGTAGCCGAAGGCTCCCTGGCGCCCGTCGATCTGATCGCGCCTGCTCCACACGAGCTCGGAGCGTGCAACGAACGAGCGGTAGATGGCGCGGCGAAGGGGTCGGTAACGGAAGGTGAAATCCGCGCCATAGAGGTCGGTGGTGAACCCTGGCCCCGCGTCGTTGTGCCCGTGCGCGTAGGAGAAGCCCATATCGAGGTTCGAGGCTTCGGTCACGTCCTGATAACCGCGGAGGTGCCCGACGTAGCTCAGGTCTCCGCGCTCGTGGGACTCGAAGACCCCGGGGGAGTCGCCGCGATAGACCTGGCCCGCCGCTTCCAGAAACACCCAGGGGTTCGGGATCAAGCGTGCCACCGAAAATCCCGCGTCACTGATCCCTTCCTCACCGCCCACCAGGTTCTCGGTGACCAGCGGCCGATCGGTCCAGGAGAGGACGTGGTTGTGCATCGGATTCACTTTTCCGAAGGCGGAGCGCAACTTGCCCGCTTTGAGCAGGAGCCCTCCCGGTACGGCGGGAAACGTGATGTAGCCCTCCTCGAGGTCGACTCCCTCCTCGCCGAAGGCCATGAAAAAGTCGGCGCGCGCATAGGGATCGAGAATGGCTTGGAACGACGCTTCGCTCTCGTGCATCTCGAGGGCGGGACTGGGCTTCACGGGGTTGTTGCCGGCCGCTCCCAGGAAGTCGCCGATGACGGCTATGTCCGGATTGAACACCTTGGACAGGGCGGACGCTCCGCCGTAGACAGGCAAAGCGCCCGAAGGCCCTCCCGCGCCAGCAGCACCCGCGGGAACGGTGGCGCTCGGCTGCTGGGTGGCGGGGGCGGGGTTACTCTCGAGCGCGATGAGACGCGACTCCAGGTCGGCGAAGCGGGCCTCGTAAGTCTCTCGTATGTTCTGAAACTCCTGCCGGAGCGCCGCGAGCTCCTGCGCTACCTGGGCGGTCTCGGGCGGCGCCGGATCCTGTCCGGCGAGCCCAGGCGGCGCGAGCAGCCCAGCCGAGGCGAGAACAGAGAGCAGAACGAATCTTTCACTTCTTGTCATTTCCCTCTCCCATGATTAAGAGAAGCACGCCACCCCGACCCTCGCGGTATCGGTTCCGCCGAACCGTCACTTGTAAGGAATCGAGTCGGGTTGCGACCGGGTGGCGTTCACCCGGGGAACGAGGTCGGGGGAGCTCGGGAGACGGGATGGAGCGAAGGCCACCGTGACGCCACCTGCGACCGAGCGGCGTGTGTCGACGGGGCCTGGGAGGGAGGAGGGATCTCCTGGTAAGCGACGTGGAGTGCGCCGTCCATCGCGTTGGTGAAAGCACAGACGCCGCAGAAGTGAATCTCAAGCGGGCCGGGCCCTCGGTCCGCCGCCCAACCCTCACCAGGGCTTTCCGACACCGAATGCAGGGCGGTGACCCACTTACTCAGCTCGCCGTCCCGAACCGCGTGATAGAGCGAAAGGAACCCCGAGATCGCCAGAAGCAAAACTAGCGGTACGCAGGTAACTGAGCGCATCACCCACAGAGGGCTAGACCAAGTTGCGTTGTTCGAGTGACGCACCTGGCTCACGCTAGCACAGCGGCTCGACCGTATCAAGAAACGGTTAACCTCTCTCCTCCAAAATCTCATCGCGCTTCGCCAACGCCGCCTGTAGGTGGTTGTTGAAGGACGACATTCGGGACATCGGGTGCGGGTTCAGGCTCTTCAGTCGAGTTATGCAGGTCCCTGCCCCAGTTCGATCCCATGCACCGGGTCCTTCCGGTCCTGGCCCGTCGCATTGGAGCGAAGGCGATCTCGGTCGAAGTCGGACCGCCCTCGGCGCTCCAGGATCGAATTAGCGGTGTTAACGACCCCCTCTGGGTGGCGATCGTCGACCTGTTCGGGGTTCGGTGGCTCCAGCGCCGCGCCCCCGAGATAGACTGC
>Ga0184637_10000122_pt1 | contig 52030 bp, 87 predicted proteins | sample PLM3_127_b2_FD_133143 | JGI IMG/M metagenome (GOLD analysis project Ga0184637, IMG submission 133143) | Groundwater sediment microbial communities from an aquifer in East River, Colorado, USA - PLM3_127_b2 | ecosystem: Environmental > Terrestrial > Soil > Riparian zone | place: USA: East River...
ACCTCCGCAAACTGCGAGGAGCGAGGCGCTGTAGCACTCCGCAAGAAGGCCCGAAAATTTGCTGCGCGCGTATACGAGGAGGTTCCCTGGCTTCTCACGAGCTGCCTGGGGTCTGGCCCCGGGTATGCTTCGCGACTCGCTGTGGCCTGTGCGCTGAGCGCATGAGCCACAGCACCAGTCAACTAGTGCTGAGCAAGAAGCGTGCCAAGGCTGCGCCGAGGTCCAGCCCGAGCGAAGCCTGCGTCTGATAATGAAAGATTATGTCAACTCTTCGCAGGGTTAGGCGACATGCTGGCGCAGAACAGCGTTAGTCACTTCACGTCCCGACGCTGAAACCCTTGCCGCTCTAGGCAGTACGGGCAGTACGGCGAAGTACGGCGAGGTGCTACCTTGATAGCATAGCCTAAGGCTGCGACTTCGTTGACTGAAATGCGCCCAGGCACATGCGCAGCCGTACTGCCGTACTTCAAGTCGTACTACTTGGCTCCCGTGTGAGGCAGCCAGGGCGCGCAGCCGGAGCGGAGCGCCCGGCGCCGAGCCGGGTTTACCCCCTTAGGGGCCCGTACTCCCGTACTTCGCAATTCGCCAATGACGACGCAGGCTTAAGCCGGGCCTTAGCATGTGCCAGTATGGGCACCCCCCGTACTGCATGTGCTGTGTCGCATTGCGCGATTCGCTTGGGTTGGCGCGAGCTTGCGCGCGCTATGAGCTGTGCCATGGGCCTACCAAGGTAGCAGATTCCGTACTACCTCCGTACTGCAAGCGCCATGTTTCTGGCACTCACTGTGCGCAACGCTAAGGGACTTGACACGAGTGGCGTAGAAGTGCCAGAAGCGTGCAGCGATGACACGCCGCGACCACTGGCGACCATTGACTGTAAGGGACGAAGCGTGGCGAGCAGTTTGCAACGGGAGGGACGCATGAGGACACGAGCACTGCGGTACACTTCGTACGCGACGTTCCGAGCCATCAAGCAGGCGGCACTCGCGGCGGTCGCTGCGCTGGTCGATGGTCTCCAGGCAGGCGCCGGACGCTGTGCCTGCGGCGAAGTCCTGCGTTACGGGACCCTAGGGACCAGCAATGCGTGGTGGCACTGCATCCGTTGTCATGAGTAACGCGCCGCGAGGCGCCACAACCGGAGGGAGGACGAGAGTCATGAGCACGACGATCGCAGTAGCAACCGAAGTAGGGAAACGCGAGACGGCCTGCTTCGGCATGCGCGACGGACTCGCAGTAACGACACCGCTTCCATACGACCGGAAGCGCTGCGGCCGTTACGTCATCACGCACATGGCGAGCGGGTTGAAGTTTGGCGGCTTCGCCTCGCGGCCGGCGGCATTGAAGGCGCTTGCTGCGGTCGCCACGTTGGCCGACTGGACGCAGACGCGGGAGGCGCTCAACCTTGCGTCGCTTGTCGAGCCGGTGCGGGCGGCAATCGAAGCGGCCGGCGGAAGGTGGGTGTAGTCCCATGAGCACGACAGCAGAGACCCTGGACCGCGAAGCCTATCGCAACGGCGCTGCCTTCGCGCAGGCGTACGCGAGGAGCTATGGACTCGACGCGGCGCGACGGGCGATGTTCAAGCTTGCGGGGCGCGAGACGGCGGACTACTTGCGAGGCATGCGGGCGAGCGTGCGGGGGATGGAGACGGCGAAGCAGGGGAGGGCGGCGGCATGAGTCGGGCGCGACGCAAGGACCCAACGTGCATGCACTGTGGACACAGTGACCGCCGCCTCTACGCGACGGCCGATCGCTTTTGCACGCACGGCCGTGTCAATCAGACATGGACGGCGCGTACTCGGGCCGCCTACCGCAAGGCGCGGCGCGCGGGGGAAGCGGTATGACGCAGCCGGCAATGACGGAGAGCGAGTACGCAGCACGCTTCACCAATGCGAGCCGAGCCGACTTGCTCAGGTTGTGCCGAGCAGCAGGCCTCGCAGCACGCAGGCTCAAGACGAACGAGGCCCTCATTCACCTACTGTGGCTCAAGGAAGGTCGAGCAGCGGCAGTACGGTACACCGAGCGCGTCAACGAAGCACTGCGTAACCTTGGCTGTGTGACGAAAGGCAAAGCCGCCCACCACGGAGCACGAGACAGGGCGGGACGAGTAATGGCTAACGAAGCGAAGCCGCAGGCGCATACGCCGGGGCCGTGGACGGTCGGGACGACCGAGCGACCCAACAAGCGGTTCATAATCTATGGTGACGAGCGGCGCATTCCGATCGCCGAGTTGGATGCGGACGACAACGAAGCCCGCGGCAATGCCTGCCTCATCGCCGCTGCGCCCGAGACGGCGGCCGAACGTGACCGACTGCGGGAGGTGAACGCCGAGATGTTGGCGGCGTTGCGCGAGGTACTACGTGAAATCGACGCCTGCGTTGATGACGGCTCGCTGTCTCGCGATGCCGTCGAGCACACAACCGCTATCATGTTTGCTCGCGCCGCCATCGCCAAGGCCGAGGGCACGTCATGACAGACGAAATCCGCGCTACGATCTTCCGCGCCATGCGCGCCGCGATTGACGATGTAGAGATTGATCGCGGCGGGTATGGGTATTTCAATGGGCCGGCGGCTTCGTTGTACATCGCTACGCGGGCACTGGCGCAGGAGGCGCTGAAAGAGGCGGAAAGGGACGGCGAGTGATGGCGCGGCGCTGGACCACAGACCCGGGCTGCTACTGTATGTCTAGCTACCACAACGCAAATTGCTACATGCAGACGCCGAGTGGTTACGGCCTGCGCTCGCACAAGATGCTTCTCGGCTCGCGGCGCATGCCCTACGAGAAGTGGGCGCGCACCATGAGCCTCTATACCTGGCCGCTGTGGCGAAACTGGAAGCCACCAAAGTCGATGGTAGTGGAGTCGGCGGAGGAGCATACGAGGAAGGCGATTCGCGCCATCCGGCCGAGCGTGCAGACCGGCCACGAAGGCGGCGCTTCGTGCATCGTGCCCTATCCCTGGAAGCTCTGGCATCAGCACAAGGGGGCGGTCGCGGCGCATCGGGCGTACCTAGCGGCGCGGTGGGCCCCTGTGGGCGCGAAGCGGAGCGCAGCATGAGCAAGCCTGACGGCTACCGCTACGTTCGCCAGTACGTCAAGCCGAGTGTCGGCCCCGTCGAGCGGTGGGGATTGTTCGAGGTCCGTGAGGGCCGGGCGAGGAGGGTAGGGACGGCCGCGAGCGCTGCTGAGTATCGGGCGTTCTTGGCACGCGAAGCGCAAGCGGGTAGTTCAACCGAAGAAAGGGAGGGTCAGCTATGACGCATTGTGAGAGAATGCAGAAGCATCCTGAGTACGAGACGATGCCTGGCTACTGGCGGCGGCACGTGGAAGCGATCCTTGCCGTGCGAGCGCCGAGCATTGCTAAGTCGCAGCTAGAGCGAGCAATGGCGCTCATGCTCGCCGGCTGGGCGTACTACGCCGACGCGCACCGCGCAGCGTACGAGAGCGGCATCGGCGAGGATGGCGTGCTCGGGCCGGAGTGGGAAGCGATCGGCAAGGCGCTTCGGGGGTTGCTGAATGGTGATCTCGGGCGGCTCGATGCGGGCGCGATCGACAGTGCGCTGCTCGGCAGCTTGCAGGCCGAAGGGTTCAAGGAGGACTAGACATGTTCAAGGTGGAAATCGAGACGCGCAACGCGGCGTTCGCGGACAGGGACGAGTTGATGCGCTGCTTCGAGCGCGTCCTCAATGCACTGTCGACCGGCAGTCGCAGAGGCCCCGTAATCGACACCAACGGCAACCGCGTCGGGCGGTTCGAGGTGGTGGAGGACTAATGGAAGCGGTAGCAATTGACGACAGTCTGAACCATCCGAGCATCGTGTTCTTTCAGTGTCGGGAGACGCGGTACACGATTGCGGTCGACCGGGCAACGGGGATCGCCTTCGGCGCGGCAACGGTAGCGTTCGATGCGACGCGAAGCGGTGCGGTGTGGGATGCGGTGATGGAATATCAGCGCGCGCTGGAAGCGCAGCGGTGCCCCATGGGGATCGCTTCGGTATGCCGAAGGGCAGGCAACGGTAATGGATCGCAATGAGCTGTTTCGCTTGCTCGTTCGGGACCTGCAAGGCTTACTGAACGAGGCCGAAATAGGTTGGCCGGCGTCGGTGAGTGGTTGGAGCCTTGCCGAGCTGGCTCGATGGGAACGATGGGAAGGGGCCTTGATCGCAGCGCGCACGACACTGGCACTGGCAAAGGAGGGCAAGGATGCCGCAGCTTCGCGGTGAGCACGTATGATCGCTGGAAGGCGACCGACGATGCTGGCGACGAGGCCGATCGAAGCGAAGCCTCGTGCCGTTGTCGAGAATGCGGAGCCGAGTTCGAGAGTCCGTACGGCGCTGACATCGAAGGCTATGTCTGCGACGAATGCCTTGCAAAGCCAAAGCCGATCAAGAAAGGAGTGTTTACATGAGCAAGAGCGAAGCTAGCGAAGCGGCGCGGAAGGATGTTGAGGAGTGGACGGACGGCTTGCCCATTCAGATACGGGGAGTGGTCCATCTTCATGATCCCGACCTCATCTCCCGCCTCACGTCGGTCTACGCGCGAGCGGCGATAGCTGACAAGCTCGATGAACCGATCTGCACAATGCGCGAGTACAAGACAGTGCGCGAACGCGCCGAGCGCGCGGAGGCCGACGTGGCGCGGCTGCGAGTACAGGGACTTCGCGATAGCCGCGCCATCCACGCCCGCGAGTGCATGAAGTGCGAGCACGGTGAATCGTTCGAAAAGTGTGGCTGGTCCTCGTGCAAGGAGCGACGCCAACTGCTCGCCGCCACCGACCCGCAGCGGGGGGAGAAGGACCATGGCTAGGCCACCAACGTACAAGCGGGGACGTGAGGGAGCACCAACGCCGGAGGAGATTGCCGAGGAAGCGGCGTCGCGCCAACCCGATCCCGACGCGCAGTCGCAGCTAACGAACGGTATCTGGTTTCTGGAGCACAACCCGCGCGTCGAGCACTACTCGTTCACGCTGCAACAGATGCGCGACCTGACTCATCACATGAGCGACCTGGAGGCCGAGAGCGCGCGCCTCACGGCCCAGCTGGCGGAAGCCGAGATGCTCAGGAAGGGCGCTGAGTACGATGTCGGTCTGATTCAAGCTGAGCTAGAAGACACGACGGCTCAACTCCACGCGTGCGAGGGGCAGGTCTGCCTGATACGCGAGGCGCTCCTACAGGTCATCATCATGGCTGAAAGCTACGTGAAGGAATACGGCCCGACCTCAGGTGCCGATGAATGGCTCGAGTTGCAGGAAGCACGGGCTCTCCTCACCAACACCGCCGCTGCCGCCCACCAGCACGACGCTCGCGTGGCCCGGGAGGCGCGGTGGGGAATGCGGGAGGAAGCGGCGCGGCTTGCGGAAAAATGGTCTGTAGACGCGCAATCTGACTGCCAGTATATTGCTGAGGCCATTCGCGCCCTCCCCGACGACCCGCCGTCTGGAGCGAAGCCGTGAGCCGCGTTACGATCGTCGCGCTCTGGCTCGTTATGATCGTCGTGTGCTGGTACGTGCCGCGGGCGCTTTGGGACTTGTGCCACTCAGCGGCAGAGCTGGTGCAACCGGCCCGGTGAGTAGTCGCGGGGCCGCGCGGCCTGGCAGCGGAGGCGGAATCGCGTGTAGGTCGTCGGCTTCGCTGCGAACAGTCAGCATCGAGAGCGGCTCGCCGTTATCGTCGATCAACCCGAGCGCCGCACTGCACTCCTGATAGATCATCGCGCGCAGCCCGGCTGCGCCGTAGCGTCGCGACTCGGCCGCGAACAGCAGCCGCGACAGCGCCGCGCGTAGGCGCTCGATCTCTTTTAGCCCCTCGAGCATGGTGGCGAGCACCGGATCAGGGGCGGACGCAGGGTCAGCACTAGGCTTATCGGTTGCTGAGCGAGAGTCCGATAGGGCGCCGCGCTTCGCTGCGAAGTTGACATAACGTACCGACGAGGACTTGCGTTCCATGTCGGCACTTCGCATAGAAAGTTGAGCCAACGTATCGACACGCGCAGATGATGTGTGGTTTGCTTGGTCAGCTGCCAACGTCTGATAAGGTACGAGTAGTGAACTTTCAGTGGCACTTGGCACGTTATTTGCTCGGGGCGAAGAGATGGCGAAGCGGCGCGATGCGAAGGCGTACACCTTTGCGCGCTGCGTCGTTTTGGGCGGCACAGTTTCGTCGATGATCGGCATGAGGCCCATTGTTGCAAGCAAAGTGCCGCACGAAAACGCACGCGAAGCGGTGCAGAATCGGCCAGTAGGGGCGTCAGGATCGTGACCGAGTGCCAGTCTGGCGCCGCTCATGGGGCGCCGGCGGCTCGGTAGGAATCGTTGGCACTCCGTGCGGCTCGAGCGCTGCCCGATGCTCGAGCGCCTCGAGGCCGACGCGGAGGGCGATGCGGGCGGCCTGGGGCAGGCTGTAGGGCTCGCCGCTGTGCGCGGCGCTCAGCGTCTCAGCGACCCGGCGCACGCGCTCAGCGAGGTCGGGCTCAAGGAAGATGTTGAGGCGGGACCAGCGGGGACGAGACGGGCGGTTGATGCGATCCGGCGTACCGTGCTGCTGCCGAGGCTTGCTGCGCGTCATAGGGATCCTCCTGTGCGGTAAGCTATAGCTCCCAGTCGCTCCCCGTGTCAACCCCCGGCGCTTGCATTCGTGCGCCAGCGGCGCAGAATGTGGCGCGAGTGCCAGTGACGACACGCGAATGGCAGTGGCGGAGCGCGGCAGAGTGAGCAACGGCGTGGCGCCCAGCGACGGCATGCAGATTGCTGTCTAGCCGTCGCATGATGACGCGAACGATCCTCTTGGGAGTCTGCTTCTTCGTTGGAAGCGTGCTCGTATGCGAAGCCGCGCAGCCGCCATGTACTGGCGATCGGCATGAGAACTGCGCGACGACTTCAACGACGCTGCCGAGCGATGGTGTCGAGCCGAGAGCGTGTCCTGACCCGGGGCCGTGCCCGAGCTGTGTGTGCGTCTGCGACGGCGCGAGCGCGACCGTTGCGGTCGAGCGCTGCCCGATGTTCCCGGACTACGTGCCGTGCCGCAAGCGCAAGAACGGCACGGTGAAGTGCCCTCGACGAGGTGCTGCACGGCGGGTGCTCAAGCCGTTCACGGGGTCGCCGAACGGCGCGTTCTGATGACGATTCGTCAAGCTGTTCTGAAGTCTGCGAGCCTCCTCGATCGGCTCAAGCCGGGCTGGTGGAAGCCGCGGCGCTTCTCGCTTCGCCGACTAGCCTTGACGAGCTGCACCGATTGCATCCTAGGGCAGGTGTTCGAGCGTGAAGCTCTCAGGATCAACAAGGCCGAAGGTCACGACTGCTGTACCGGATTCGACTTTGGTCTTTACCGTTCCGAAGGCCCGAAGTTACCAAGCGGCACCGGCGAACATGGTACGTTCTCTAACCCCGATAGCGAGCCTGAATGGCGCCGTCTGATCGAGCGTCGCCGGCAACGAGCGAAGGTCGCCTGATGTTCCTTCCGGTTGACACCATCGACGGCGCCGCGCCGCCGCTTTCGGCACTTGCGGGCGCGCGCACGCTGAGCGAAGCCGAGCGCAGGCTGATGGCCGATGTGCTGATGCAAGCAGTTCAGGAGGCTAGGGCGAGTGCGGGCAGTGCGGCAACAGTAGCGCATCAGCTACGGCAGGCGGATCGTGACGCCGCTCGCGCGTGGCTGCGGGCGCAGCCGGGCTTCACGGCGCGGGAGTGCTGCGAGGCGCTGGGTGTCGAGTACGAGGCGATGATGGCAAAGCTGGAAGCTGAGTGGCGCCAGACGAAGCCGAAGCCGGGGCCGAAGGTGAAGGAACGCGCAGCGTCGCGCGGAACGCGGACGCGGCTAGTGGTGGTGAAGTGATGGAGTGCGCGATGCCCTACGAACTGATGCTGATAGAGGGGGCGCAGCTTCTCACCTTGCTGGTCCTCGTCGTGTGGACCTTTTTCAGGGGCCAGCGATGAGCGCACCGAAGCGCAAGGCAGCACCGCTCCCGCGCCTCACTGAAGCGCAAGCGTGGCGCGTGATCGCAATAATGTTCAAACGCCCAAATGGCGTGTGTTACGCGATCCATAGCTTGGCAGAATCCGGCGTCATCAGCGAGGTGATGTGCGATACCCTAAACGCTCGAGTTGATGCGGAGTTCAAGCGGCTAGAGAAGTCGCCGAATAGCCCGTTCCTGTGGCCGCTTATTATGGCATCCTCAGACTCACAGCGGATGGCGTTCGCGGCCAAGCAGGCGCAGCGCGCGGCAAGGCGGCTCAAGTGAACGCTCCCGCGATCGTCAACGTGAGTCCCAGCGTCCTTGCTGACGTGCTCACTTGCGAGACGAAAGCCTGGTCGCGGCACATCAAGGGTTATACGTCGAAGGGCGACGCGATCAAGGCGGTAGCAGGGCAGGGGTTTCACGCCGCCATCGCTGAGCACTTCCGGCCCGATCGCGCGTTCAGTCAGAGCTTCGCCAACACGATGAAGGCGTTTCACGACGTCTACGACTCCGCTTTCGCTCGCCTCCCCGCCGACGCGCTCCCCGATCAGGCGTACTTGCCCGCTAACCTTCATCGCGTACTGGCGCGCTGGATCGAGATGCATCCGTCGAGCGCGTTGCCGTGGCGCAAAGTGCTCACAGTTGAAGAAGCCTTCACTTCGCGGACTTTCACAGTGGGTGACACGACGGTCAAGCTAATCGTTCGCCCCGACCTCGTCATCGAGGACTTCAACGGCGCCATTCGCTTCGTCGACACGAAAACAACGGGTTGGCGTATTAGCGACTCGGGCTGGCGGCGCGCGCTTCGCTTGAGCCTTCAGGTCGCGCTCTACACCGACGCGGTCGCGCAGCGCTACCCGGGGCGAAGCGTGTGCGGCGGCTGGATCAACGCGATTGAGATGCGGACGCTGCCGAGCGACCCAACGCGGAAGTGCGCAACGCACAAGCTGACGTACGCCGAGTGCGGCAACGAGCACGTCAAGTACGAGTTCATCGAGTGCATGACGACGCCGGAGCGGCTGGCGCAGGCGTTGACCGACGCTGAAAGCGCGGCCGAGCGCTTCGTGCGGATGCTGCGGCTCAATGAGCATGAGCTGAACGGCGCAATGCCGTGGCTCAACATGAACGGCGGTGCGAACGGTGCTTGTCGCTTTTGCGCTGCGGGCAATTGGTGCGAAGCCGGGCGCGTGCCCGAGGCGCTTGGCAGCTTCATGCAGTACGAACCGTGGGTCGTCGAGGAGGGAACGCGATGAAGGTGCTGCTTCTCTTCGTGCTGCTCGCTGGCTGCGACGGCGCGACCGGCGATCCGACAGCCAAGGACCCGACTGAGCGCGGGCTGTCGTATCTTGCGGCGGCGATCGTGACGAGCGCGGTGCTGCGTGCGATCTTCAACAAGTGAGACGCTGATGCCCTACGTGACGCCTGACGATCGCAAGTGGATCGACCCGATCATCGACAAGCTGGTCGAGGAGCTTCGCAACGGCATCGTGACGAAGGGTTGCATGAACTACATCGTCACGAGGCTGATGTTGGCATTCGTCGGCACCGATCCGCGGTACGCGGACTACAGCGACGCGGTCGCGGTCGTCGAATGTGTGAAGCTGGAGCTGTACCGAAGACATGTTGCGCCGTACGAGGACGTGCAGCGCGAGAAGAACGGAGACGTGAACTGATGACGCATTCCTGTCGCTGCGGCGCTCTCATCCGCTGGGCGCTCGCGTACTGCTTCGACTGCAACGCTGCGCTGCGCAAGTCGAAGCGGCTCAAAGGCTGGTGGTTGCCAGCGCGAGGTGATGCGTGAACGTCACCCTCGCGGACGGCCGCACGCTTGAGCTGCCGCGCCTCAAATTCGGCGTCATGGGCCGCCCCGGCAGCGGCAAGAGCACCCTCATCTCCTCAATGGCGATGGAAGGGCATCCGTTGCTGGTGTTCGCGGTGGACCCCGAGGAGAAGCTGACGCCGTATTTCGATCGCTGTGGCGAGATCAAGCGCAGCGTCGGACAGTACGGCCAGCCCGTGCTCGTTGGTCTGAGTCCCAAGACCGGCAAGCCGTTGATGCAGGTCGAGCTGTTCTACGACGACGAGCCGAAGATTCCGCGCGCAATCACGATGCTGTTGGCGCGGCTCGAGCAGGTCCGAGGCGAAGTCGAAGCTGGCATGTGGGCGTCGTTCGGTCTCGACTCGTGGACGCAGTTGGAGACGTTTGCGATTTGGCGGCGGCAGACCGGGCCGATGGCAGTGAAGGACGCGGACGCCTTCGGACGCGCGCACGGCGCAGCGAAGGACGATCTCAAGCCGATCGTCGTAGCGCGGCTCATGCCGCTCAAGTGCAACGTCGGCATCGTGTTCCATACGACAGAAGTGATGAAGGAAGAGGGCGGGGTGAGCTTCTTCGGCATGAAGGCGATCGGGACGCTATCGACGGAGTTGTCGGCGCTGTTGCCTGAGCGCTACCGCGCGACGGCCGAGGCTGATGGCGTGACGCGGCGACTGTGGACGCGGCCTGATGGACGATTCGATCTTTGCACGCTGATCGACGCGCCGAGTCCGTGCCGAAACGATTTCAAGGCGTTGTGGCAGAACTGGATTGCGAAACGCGCTGCGGCAGCCGCGGCCACTGAACCCGTGAAGGAGGAACCGAAGTGAAGTTCACGATCGACCGCAATGTGTGGCTGCGCGGCGAAGGCGTCTGCAATAGCAAGCTACTGCGCGACGACGGCAAGATGTGTTGTGTCGGCATTTTCCTGAAGGCGCTTGGCGTCATGGACGAGGACTTAATCGACCAGCGCGTTGCGTACGACCTAGGTATCGTTCGCCTGGAGAAGCTGCAATGCCCGTGGCTAGCTGCCCATGGTGCCGACGAGCCGGTGCCAAGTATCATCGAGCTTTATCGCACCAACGACAGCCGTGTGATGGACGATGCTGACCGCGAGCAGCTCATCACCAAAGAGTTCGGCAAGCACGACGTCGAAGTCGAATTCATCAACTGAAACGCGCAGCGCAAGCTGCCCTACCGGCGACTGCGAGCGCAGCGCCGCAAGAAGGAGAGTCGAAGTGAACACAGAGCAGAATCAGGCCGCGCTCGCCGAAGCGTGGTCAGGTACGGTGACGCCGTACAGCCAGATCAAGGACCAGCTCGGGCTCGACGTTGGGCAGTACGACTTCATCGTCGGCAAGCTCGAGCCGCAGCTCGACAAGAATGGGCTGTACTGCATCGTCGGTGAGTTCCCGGTGACGAACCCAACGGGCTTTCTGTATCCGTACAAGCGCACGCTGTACGTCGGCACGCACAAGGACCCGATGGCGAAGCTGCCTGACACGCGGCTGAATAATTCGGCGCTGCGGTTCCTCAAGAACATCGCCAAGGCGAACAACGTCCCGACGAACGACCAGAGTGACGCGGCGCTGTGCACGAGCATCCTCGGGCGTGCTTTCGGGTGTCCGATCGTCGAAAGCAAGCCCTACAAGGACGCGCATGGCAACGATAAGAAGGGCGGCACCGAGTTCGGCCGCAACGTCACCCCTGCGGGGATGATCCCGGCGCGGGTCTACGCGACGCCGGTGGCGAATGGCGCGGCGGGCACGCCGACGGCTGCGCCGGCGCTCACGGGCGCGAGCTTCGGGACCGAGTAGGCTTCGCACCCAGGTTGCGGGCGGCTCGGTAAGGAGCGTCCACCCAAAGCGATAGCAGGCTCGATTCCTGCTCGCCCGCATCAACCTCAACGCAGGTGCCACGGATGGCGCCTCCAACGTCAGCATAGGAGATCATCCGTGGACACAACGAACGAGACCAGCACCAACGGCGCCGACACCGAGATGACCGAGCGCGCGAAGGGCACCGTGACCCGTAACCCGCGCATCGTCGCCATCTCGAAGATCAGCAACATCCTCGATGCTCTCGACGAGGAGTCGCGCGGCCGTGCCGTGCGCTTCATCGCCGAGGAGTACGAGAGCGACCTCACTTCCTGACACAAGGTGTGCAGGCTGAGCATGGTGTGCAGGGAGACCCTGCAACGGGCAACCCCCCTCTGCTCTGAGAAACACTCAGCCTGCGCTTCAACTGCCGCGGACGCCGGCCCGGCGGCGTGGACCTGCGGCGGCGAGGGCCGGGACGAACCCCTCGCCGTCCTTAACTCCAACGGAGAATACGAAGCAATGGCCAACGCACTCGGTAACGCTGTCCGCATGAACGAGGCTCCCTCCCCTCGTGAGAGAAGGCGTCCCCAAAAGGGCGTGCGGCAGGGCCATCATTCTTCGCCGTCGAGGCCGTGCGCGCGGTGCGGCGAGACACGCCAGGCGGGAGGGTATCGGTCCTGGCGATACGGCGTCGCGTACTGTGACGGCTGCGCAAAGCTGTTGCCATCGTGGAACCTCGGCATGGGATGGGCGAAGTTCTCGCCGATGGTGGTTGAGGCGTTCAAGCCGACGGGCGTGGACTTGCCGGCGGTCAACCATGTCTGAGCACAACGATTACCTGCGCGCCGAAATACTGCGCCTTCATCGCTCGGCGCTGTCGAAGGTACGCGATGGGCTGATACCAACGCGCATCGAAGTTCTGGCAATTGCCTACGCGATGGCCACCGTCGAGGCGTTCAACGACATCGTCGTGGAACGCTACAGTGGGCTGGGCGCGCTGCAAACTGAAGTGCTGGACCGCGCCGACATTACGATGGACAAGCTGATGCTGATGACGAGCGGCAGCAATGGGTGAGCCCCTCGTTCTCTGTCCCGTGTGTCGCGTCGCAGTGCCCGACAAGGACTACTATCGTCACGCGCAGAAGCATCAGGAGCGCGAGTCGGAGCGGAAGGAAGGTGGGAAGTGAGCGCGTGGTTCTTCATCTTCATGTTCGGGTCCAATTACCCGACAACGTTCGGCCCGTTTGCAACACCAGCCGAATGCGAACGAATCCGCAAGGAGCTAGTGGAACCTCGGCATGGATTGGTAGGACGCGCCTTCGTCGGGTCGTGCTACCGCGGACGGCTACTGCCGGTCGTGAAGGCTACGAAGTGAGCACCGCCTACAACCGTCGCCGCGGTGCGAGCGCGCGGAAGATGCGGAAGCCGAGACAGTGCTTCGCCGGCGTCGTCGATGCGTACACATCGACCGTAAGCACTGCTCAAGCGTGGGACCTCTACCGTTGTCCGCGCCTCGCCCCGCGCAATCGCTTCTGCGACGAGCATCAGCGAGGTGCAACATGATGCTCGCGTGTGACAACGGCATCTCCATGACCGCCATCAAGGAGCTACAAGCGCGCGGGCACGAAGTCGTCTATTGGGCCGACGACGAGCACGATGAGTGGTGGTTTCGTGCCGCATTGGACGCCGGTGCTGAAGTGTTCATCTCACACGATTGGGACATCGTGCTGATGGCCGATGCAAGATACAAGCCCCGCATTCACATGAAACAAGGTATCGGCGGCGCGCGACAAGCGGCGTTCATTCTTCGTAAGTTGGAGGCGCTATGATCTTCGACCATCAACGCTTCTTCGAGCAAGTTACCGTCTTCATCTTCTGCCAGCGGCTACAAATCGTCTTCGACCTCGCGACCGATGAACGTTTCGCTGCGCAGGTGTTTCGTGCGTTCAGCGCGACGGCGCGCTTGCGGCTGATCGCGAAGATACTGGCGTTGCGAGTGGTGAAGCCGAGCGGAAGCGAGCCGCCGGCTTCGCTGGCGGTGGTGCAGTAGTGCAATCGCGTGACGACGGCAGCACCCGCGCTCCGATCGCGATGGTGGGCGAGGCGTACGGGCATTGGGAAGGTATATACGACCGCCCGTTCGTCGGCCCGTCGTACAATGACAAGTTGCAGCCGTGGTGGAGAGACGCTGGCCTGTCGCGCGACATGTTCTACATCACGAACGCTTGGGACCAGGGCCAGCCGCAGCCACACATCGACCGAATCCCTGAAAGCGAGCTGCGCGCTGCAATGGATCGCCTGCACGATCGGCTCGCCACACTTGAAGGTCCCGATGGCAACGGCCCCATTGTCATAGTGCCCACTGGCAACGTGGCGCTCTACGCCTTGACGGGCAAAGGCAAAGTCAGCTTCCACTCGCGCGACGGCCGCTGGGAGCGACCGGGCATTCAGTCGTGGCGCGGCAGCATCTTGCAGTACGAAGACCGCAAGGGCCGAAGGATCAAGGTCATCCCGACAGTGCATCCGGCGGCGACGTTTCGGCAACCGGGGCTCGAGTGGGTGTGCGCGACTGACTGGCGGCGGATCGCCGGCGACGTCGCGTTTCGTGAGCTGCGCCTGCCTGATCGCACACACATGATCGCGCCCAACATCAGCGAGGCGATCGAGTGGATGCGGTGGACGCGGAGCTTGGCGGCGAAATGGGCGGCTGGCGCCGGCGGCGACCTCGCGCTCAACGGCCGCCTCGCGTGCAGCCTCGACGTCGAGACGCCGAAGCGGACTGAGTATGCGACGAAGGAAGGCGTGAGCGCATCGACTGCACCAGGCACGAAGTGTCGGATGTGCGGGCATACGCTGCGCTGGCACGAGAAGCCGGAGAGTGACCCGGAACTAGGCGCGCTCGTTGGTGTAAAGTTGTCGATTCCGTGTCGTGGGCCTCACAAGAAGGGATGTGGTCATGACTGCCGTAAGTTCTCGCCGCCGCTTCTCAAACCCAAGCGCATCAAAATCAGCGAAGAAGCCTATCTCGGCTGCATCGGCTACGCTTGGGACCCGAAGATCAGCCTGACGATCCCAACGACGCTCGCGTACTGGCAGGACCCCGCTGCGTGGGCGCTCGTCAAGGCCGAGCTAGTTGCCTTCCACGCCGACCCGAACATCGACTTTGGCGGGCAGAACCAGCCCTTCGACGCCTGGTGGTGCGCGACCGAAGGCATGCCGTTTCGGATCGCGTGGGACTTAATGAACATGCATCGCGTTCGGGTGCCGTTCAGCGAGTGGCACGATCTTGCGTTTCAGGGATCGCTCTATACGCGCCAACCGTACTGGAAGGACGAAGCCAAGGACCCCGATTCGGTTCAGCGGTACGCGCATAACAGCGAAGCCCTGTGGACCTACAACGGCATCGACAACTGCGTTCAGCGGGAGCTGCTGTCGAAGCATCTCGAGGCGCTGCGCGAAGCCGGGCGGCTCGAATATTACGAGCAGCTCGAGGCGTCGATGTTCGCGCCGCTTCTCGAGCTGAGCCTCACCGGGATTCGCGTTGACGCAAAGGGCCGCAGCGAGGAGCTAGCCCGGACGAAGGTCGAAGCCGGCGACGTCGCGAAGCAGATCAACGAGGCCGCGGGGACGAAGCTCGTTGCGAAGACGGCTGTCAGCAACGCGAAGATGAAGATGTTTCTCTATAGCGCCGAAGGGCTGCGGTTGCCTGAGCAGTACACGAAGAACGCGAAGAAAGAGAAGGTCGTCACCGTCAACGTCGTCGCGATCAAGCGGCTGATGGAGCGCTTCCCAGGGCACGAGAAGCTGCACACTGTTGGGCGGTTCGTGCTGCGCCATCGTCGGCTGCTGAAGATCGCCGCGTTCCTGAGCGAGTCGCGCGTATCGGCCGACGGGCGCGTGTACGGGATGTTCAAGCAAGACACGATTCTCGGGCGGCTGTCGTGCGAGTCGTTGCCGAATGACGAAGGCGACAACCTTCAGAATCAGGATCGGAAGCTGCGTAAGTATTTCGTAGCGGATACGAACGAGGAGAGTGTGGCATGAGCCACGTTTGCTTCACTGAAACGTGGTGGGTGGATGTCGCGCATTACGAGCGAGTTCTGATCCATGACTTCTGGTGTCAGGTAGCCATCGCAGCGATGTGCAAGCTGATGTTCCTCGAGACGGCCATTCAGTATTTCGACGAGGTACAACTGTGATCCTCTTGTCGTGCGACTTGTCGCAGATCGAGTCCCGCGTCGAACTGATGCTCGCTGCCGCGACACCTGAGTTCGAGGGCACCGACGTTGCCAAGGAGTGCGTACGCCTCGCGACCGCGCATCCCAGCGAGTTCGACATCCACACCTGGACCGCTGCGGTCGTGCTCGGCAAGAGCGAAGCCGACATCAGCGACATCGCGCCCGAAGGCGGCAGCGAGCCAAGCGATCGGCAGATCGGCAAGACAACCGGCCACGGCTTCATGCGCGGCATGGGCGCGCAGACGATGGCCGACGGGCTGCTGAAGATGGGATACGTCGTTACGCCGGAGACGTGCGCGCGGCGCCTCGGTCGACTTGCGGCGAAGCTGCCGGCGATCCCCGATGGCTACTTCCTCGACATCCGTCGGCAAGTCATGCGTTACCGCGGGCTGGCGACGACATGGGGCGCCATCTGGCGCTGCGACTATCGGCGACTCGAGGAGCATCTGTACGCAGTCGGGTATAGCTATCAGCCGCAGCGCGAGACGATTGACCTCATCAACCAAGAGGGCTTCTTGCCGCTTCGCAATGCGATTCACCTGCGTCGGCTCAACCCCGTCGAAGGTCGTCCCGCGCCGCGCATCCACATCCACGGCCACGACTCGCTGCTCATCAGCGTCCATCCTGATGATGCCTGGACCGTCGCTAACTTCATCGACCGCACGCTCGGCTGTTGCGAGCGGCGGTACGCTGCGGGGACGCTGCGGGTGCCGGTGACGTACGCGCTCGGAGAGACGTGGAAGGCCCGACACGAGCTGAATCGCCTTCCTGATAAGCGCGCGTTCCGCGACATGGCGTGGGACTGTGCAGCACACGCTACGAAGTAGAAGGACTCTATGTGTGGATTTACGCCGAGGACACCGCGATGAAGAAGCCGCCTGAGTGGTTGGTTGACGGGCTACTGACTGTCAGCAGCGTCAGTGCGCTCGTCAGCGCGCCCAACGTCGGCAAGACGTTCATCGCGCTCGATCTCGGCTTCAGCATCGCCGCCGGCGTTGACTGGCACGGCTACGGCGTTCGCCGCGGCGGCGTCGCCTACATCGCGAGCGAAGGCTACGGCGGGCTGACAAACCGCGTGCGCGCGTGGCGCGTGGACCGCGACATACCCCCGGGCGCTGACGTCGGGTTGTGGTTCTGGGACCGTGACATTCAGCTCGCCAACCGCGTACGGCGCGAGCAGTTTCGCGCTGACCTGCATGAGCTGAAGACGAAGATGGGCACGATGCCGATTCTAACCGTCATCGACACCCTCAACGGCTGCTTCATCGGTCAGGACGAGAACGCCGCCGGCTCGATGGGCGAGTTCCTGAGCGGGGTGAAGCTGGTTCAAGACGTCACCGGCGGCGCCGTGTTGATCCTGCACCACAGCGGATGGCGCAAGCGCGACGACAAGGGCCGGGTTGAAGACGAGCGCGAGCGCGGCAGCACGGCGCTGCGAGGCGCGGTCGACCTGATGATGCTGCTGCAACGCGGCCTTCGGCCTGGCGAGCTGGCGATCAAGTGTACGAAGAACCGCGAGGGCGAGCTGTGGGAGCCGCTTGCGCTTCAGCTTCGACAGGTCGAGATCGCCGATGGCATCAGCTCGTGCGTCGTCGATGACGGCTCGTATGATGCCGAGACGGCGAGCCTGCCACCGCGGTGGCTGACCGCGATCCGCCGACTCGGGAAGTTCGGCGCCGAGGGCGCGACGTTCTCGCAGTGGCTCAACGCGAGCGGGCTGTCGCGAGACACGTTCGGCAATCGCATGCTGAAGCAGGCGATACAACGTGACCTCGTGGCGAAAGAAGGCGAGCGGTACGTGCTCAAAGTGCGTGAGGCGAATCCAACAGAATCACCTCAAAGGGAGGATGCGTAAGTGGAACTTGTAACGCTCGACACGGGCCGCGCGAAGTCTATCGTTGTCGCGCCCATTGGTGACTTTCAGTGGAGCGGCGCCAACGGCTCGACAGCGCAGGATCATCTCAAGCGCCACATTGACCGCTGCCTCGCGCTCGACGCCTGGTTCCTCGGCATGGGCGATTACATCGACTTCATGTCGCCGAGCAACCGCGCACGGCAGAAGGCTGCGGGGCTGTACGATACGGCCGAAGACGTACTCGAGGACGCAGCCGGCAGCCTGGTCAACGAAGTCTTTGAACGATTCCTGACGCCGACTGTAGGGCGCTGGATCGGCCTTCTCGAAGGCCATCACTTTTTCGAGTTCGGCGGCCGCACGAGCGACATGCTGCTCGCGGAGAAGCTGAAGACGAAGCATCTCGGATCGAGCTGTTTCGCGCATCTAAAGCCGTGCGGTGTCACGCTTTGGGCGCACCACGGACAGGGCGGCGGCATGTTGCCAAGTGCCCCATTAAACAAGCTGTACCACGTCGCGGCGGGACTTGAAGGTGCTGATGTATACCTGATGGGACACACAACTAAGGCATCCGCGGTGCGACTAAGTCGGCCACAACCTACGTGGGGCAAAACGTCTGACCTCGTGCATCGCGACATCTTCTTGGTGAACACGGGCGGCTTCAGCAAGTCGAGCGTGGTCGGGCACCGTCGCGGAAACATTCCGCGCGGCGACTATGCTGAGCAGGGAATGATGACGCCAAGTCCACTCAGGTCGCCGCTAGTATTAATCGACGCGGAGGCGAAGCGATTGGAAGATCGCGTGCAGGTGGAGCTGTGAAGAGTGACAAAAGCACAACGACGAGCCGCCTACGCGGCCCGAGAAAAGGAGAGAAAACGAAAATGGGACCGCAGTCCAAAAGGACGAGAATATCGCCATCAACAGCGTTACAATTGGTATCACAGCGCAAAAGGACAAGCGGCATATCGTCGAAACAGAGAAAAGCCAGAAGTGGTGGAACGATCGCGGCTATATCAACGAAAGTGGAGGATCAGGAATCCTCACTATCAGCGCCAATGGCACGCCAAGAATCCGCTCTACCAGTACCTACACGACTGCAATCGCGCTCTCCTTCGGCGCTTCGGAATAAAGAGCATGAGAGCCTTCGATCAAATGGACTCAACTACACGACGGCAGCTCTGTGCGCGGATACTCCAGGACTTAGAGGCACGCACAAGGAAATCTTCAATCTAATGACGAAGGTCGCAACTATGGCTTTCGCGAAAGGAAACCTCCGTGAGATGATTGCAGCAGGGGCCATCGCCGAACGCGCTGCTACCAATGGTGCGAAAGTTAACTCACCGCGTCTCGTACGTTCCCAAGGGAGACTGCCTTAATGACCCGCCCATCAATCATCTACTGTAGCGGCCCGATAACGACCGGCGGCAACGTCCCGGTGAACGTGCGCCGCGGCATCGAAGCCGCAACGATCATCATGGATCGCGGGTACGTCGTCATCTGCCCGCACGAAAAGGCGTTCGGCATGGAGATGCTGAGCCCGAGGTCGTACGAGGACTGGATGGACTACGATTATCGGTGCATCGAGGCGTGCGACGCACTATATCGCATGCCTGAACCGAGCGTCGGCGGCGACCGCGAGGTCGCATACGCGCAGAAGATCGGGCGGCCGGTGTACTGGAGCTATGAGACGCTGTTCGCGGGAGTGCCGTTATTGCAGACGGTCGACCGCAAGTGGGCGTATCCTACGACGCCGGCAAAGATGTGCTTTTCTTGCGGGCTGCTAGTGCTGCGCGAGGCCGACCACGTTGCGTGTCGGGGGGCGGCATGAGCGCGCACGTTCCCATCGACGCGAAAGCCCGCAAGTCGATCCCGCTAGCAACCGGCGTCCTCGACTACTTCCCTGACGCGCTCCTCGCGGTGGCCGAGCTATCGCGCATTGGCAACGAGCAGCACAACCCTGGCGAGCCTCTTCATTGGGCGAAGGAAAAGTCGACGGACGAGGCCGATGCGTTGATGAGGCACCTCGTCGACCGCGGGAAGCTGGACACCGACGGTGTGCGGCATAGTACGAAGGTCGCATGGCGGGCGCTGGCACTGTTGCAGCGTGAGATCGACGCGGAGCGGACACCCATGCGGGTCGATACCGGAGGTGGGTTCATGCCTGCCGGTCGCATCATGCGAGTGAACCCGCATGGCATCCTCGTTCCGTTTCACGTGACCGCATATAGTCGGAGCGACGCCGCGTGGGATCAGGTTCGTGGCTTTGGCATCACAGAGCGATGAGAAACAAGGTCATCGAGACGTCGTGGCTCGACTTCGTCGTTGCCTTCACGATCGCACTCGTACTGCTGTACGCAGCCCTGACTCCGCTGCCAGCGCCGTGAGGACGTCAACGATCGCCGTCGCGAGGTCGCTGCCGCTTGCATCCGTCTCTACGTAGACGCCGCGGCTCAGCTCGGCGACTTCGCGCAACAGCCCTGCCTGGTCGTCGTAGTCGCCGCCCGTCGGCACGAAGACGCTCGCGATGTGGATGCCGAGGCCGCGGGCCTGCGCGCCGAGCGCTCGGGCGTGCGTGACCGACGCGGGGCTCGAGACGATGTCGAACCCGCTCGGCGGCGCGTCGGTCACGAGCACGATGAGATGGTAGACGCCGGGGCGCCAAACGCCTATGAAGTTTCCGCTCTGGAAGCCAATCGGGCGCTGCGAAGCGCGAAGTCGATGCACGACCGTGTTGAGTGCTTCGTCCCACGACTCAGGGTTGCCGACGCCCTGGAATTGCGTCGAGAGCCTATCGAGATGTTGACGTACGCTGACGCTGTTATCGAGCGCCAGATCGTTCATCACGATGACTTGCTGATCGCGGAAGGTCACGAGGCCAAGCTGGAGGTTGCTCTCGCTTATCGCGATGGCCGCGTCGAGGATCGTCTGCGCACCAGTTCGCACCGACGCGATGGCATCTCGCATGCTGCTCGTGGCATCAAGGACGAAGACGAGGTCAAGCGGGCCAGGAAGCGGAGCATCGCCCCCGCCTTCGCTCAAGGTGCCGAACGGCCCCCATTCGATGCGCAGCTCGACATTCAGCTGTAACACATGCTATCCCGGCGGCCGGAGGTGAGTGCGATGAAGATGCTGCTAGCTGTAGGGGTAGCTGTGCTCGCGATGGCAGTCGAAGGCGAGGCGAAGCGGTACGTCGGCACGGGCGCGCTCGGCTCGACAGTGACGATCGCGCGCGTGCGCTGGAAGCCGCTCGCCTGCACGACGATGACGCCGTGCTGGACGCTGCGCGCGAAGTATCGCTGCCGCGGCGAAGTGTGCCCGAGTCCGCGCCCGGGAAAGCTGCTCGCCGAGATGCGCCACGCGGGCGACTTCGGCGGCGTGTTGACGTTCGGGGATGGGGCCATGTGTACGGTCGCTGGGTCGCTCACGAATCGTGGCCTCGGTGGCGGGCTATGGGAGACGGACCTGCCGAAGCGAGCCCCGCGTATGACGTTCGCGCTCGAGTGCGGCAGCGCGGACGGCGACCACTACGGCTTCATTGGGGAGACGCCGGCGCCATAGAAGCAAGTGCAATGCCGGACACTAAGGTAATTCGATGGGGCATGCCGTATCCAAACGGACCATTTTTTCGTGAAGCGTTTGAGTTCGCCTGTCGACAACGTGACCTCTATCCATACGTGTTCCGTAACGATACGAAAGGTCGGCTGTTGCTCGAAGAAGCGCTTGCCGCGGCACTAGCCGCATTGATAATAAAAACTGAAACTACGGAATAACCGGCTCGCGTTCCTGCGTTCGCACGCTACCGCGGCCCGCCGCGGGCACGCTGGCGAGGAACTCGTCGATCGCGTTCTGCTCCTCAATCTGCTTCGCGGCAATCGCTAGGCGGCTGATGAGCGAGCCGGCAATCTTGGCCGTCGGCGGTGTCTTTACGGCCATCATCAGCAAGCGCGCGGTCGGCTTGCGGGTCAGCATCTCGGCGAAGACGCTCGGCGAAATCAGGGTCGTAGCAATCGTGCCGAGAGCTGCGGGTATAAATCCCGTCGCCGCCGCAGTAACTACAGCGGCGAGCAATGCCGAGCCCTGCGTGAGCTGAATCAGCATCGTTCCGCCGCCGCCGGCTTCGCCCGCCTGCTTCTCGATCGTCCGCAGCGCGTCGCCGAAGTGGACGAGGTTGCGACGTACGACAGGGTCGGGGAATGCTGCGGTGAAGCGCGCCTCGGCCTGGCCGCCTTTGCCGACGAGTGAGTCGAGCAGCTTGGCTCCGCTAATGTTGCCTTGCTGATCGGTCGCGTCGGCGAACGCGCGACTGACGTAGCGACGCTGAAGAGCCTTCATCTCGGGAGAGTCGGCGCCCAGCGCGCGGACAGTCGCCTTCGCAGTGTTCTCGTTAGCGAAGACGCGAGTGACCAGCTCGTCGGCGCCTGCGCCGCCGCCACGCACGCCGAGCTTCGCCGGGTCGCTGATGCGCACGAGGCGCTTCAAGAAGGCCGAGTCTGTCGTCGCCATGCGTTCCTTGACGAGTGCGTTGGATTCACGCCAGAGCTTGATCGTCTCAGGGTCCTTGACGTTCGTCTCGATGAGCTGATCGACTTCGTGGATCAGCTTATTGATGGTGCGCAGCATGCCCTTCGGCACCCGCTCGCCGAGCTGCGTTCCGCGCTTCTGTTCGAGCAGGCTGGAACGAAGTTCTGCAAGGTCACTGACAGTCGTCGTCTGCGGTATATCGAGCACGCGCTCAGCCAGTGGCACGCCTTCGCGCGCGGCGCCGACATGGCCGCGTCGTTCCGAGCCCTCGACGATCGACTTCGCGATGGCGCGCAGCTTCCCGGTCTGCGCGATGATGTGACCAGCGCGATCCTCGAACTGCTTGCGCAGCCCGGTGCTCGTCAGCATCGCCGCGGCGTTGCGACCCTGAACGCCAGCGACGAAGACGTCGGCGATCGCCGAGGGCTCGAGGTTCGGTGCGATCTCGTTGAGGAAGTCATCAGCAACCTGCTTGAGGCCCTCGCGGCGCGAAGCGAAGTAGCGCTGCATGCGCCCGCGAGAGAAGAAGCCGCCTTCGGCGATGTTCTGGGTGAGGTCGAGTAGCGCAGAGTCGCTCGACTCAGCCGGCGTGAGCGCCAGGTTGATACCCGTCTTTCGCAGTCGAGGCTCGAGGAAGGCACGCGCTGCGGCTGCCTCGGCCGTCTCGCGCGTGGCGCCAGTGGCAAGTGCTGTAGGGACGCCGATACTGAGAGCTGCACCAGCGCGACCAACGGCTGCGCCGGCGCCAGCGGTGCCCGCAGCGGTCGCCAGCTCTGCGGCACCGCCCTCACCGAGCACAGGCTGCCCCGCCACGACGCGCTTGACGGCTCGCCCGGCCGCACCCCCTAGGGCAGCGCCGCCGAGGGCTCCGCCGGGCACTGGCGACGCCGCGCCGGCTAGCTCACCTGCTGCGCCAAGTAGGAACTCAGGGTCCGTAGCAGCCTGCACAGCAAGCGAAGCTGGGCTCACGGGCTCGCCGCCGGGGGTCAGCGGCCGGGCGCCTGCGCCGGCGGCCGCTTGCGCACGACCGACCATGCCCGGCTCGGGCGTCGCACCGATGCTCTCGGGGCTCGTTGCGAGCGCAGCCGCACGCTGCATGATCTCTACGTCGGACGTGCCTGGCGGCGCCGTTAGGCGGTAGCGCTTCCCGTCGGGGCCGACGAGATCGAACGCTCGAGGAGCGTCGGGCGCCGGTGAAGGCGCAGCGGCGACTTCGCTTCCCATCATCGCTTGCGCCCACTCTGGCACGGCAAGCGTCCCGCGAGGCGTCTGAACGTCCACGTTCTCGTTGATGTTAACTGTTCGCGGCACGACTACTGTACCTGTTCGATCGTCCAGCCTTCGGGCAGGCCGCCCGCCGTCGGCGTCTGCACCTGCTCGCCAGCCTGCGGCGGCGTCTCGACCTGCGCAAGCCACTGCTGAAGCCCAGCACCGACGTCGAGCGGCACCGTCACCTCGTTGTTCGCCCGCAGCACGTTGCTCATGTTCTCGTGGATGTTGCGCGTACCTCGCGCCATCTCGACTACGCGAGCGAAAAACTGCTGCGGCGCCTGGTTCAGGTTGAGCAGCTCTTTCTTCATGCGCGACAACTCTTCGACGCTGGCGCCTTGGCCGGTGGTCGCGAGCCGCTCCGCGCGCACGAAGTTATCGATCGCGGCACGAAAGCGCTCCTCGGGGATGCTGAGCGCGCCGATGATGCCGCGGATGTTCGTGACGCGGCCGGCGAGCGGGCCGACGACCTTCGGGTCGAACAGCTCTTGTACGGTACTGAGCGCATCCATGGCGTTCTGTGAAGCGGTCAGCCGCGTACGCGCATCAGCGGGTGTCGGCTGCGGCGCTTCGGGCGCGAGCCGGCCCTTCGCTGTACCGACCTCGCGTGAGGTCGCCTCGGCGCCGACGCGACGTGCACTGAGCCCCTCGCGGATGTCTGCGGCGACGCCGGCCGCCTGCTCGGGCGTCAGGTTGTGGCGCCTCGCCATGTCCTCCGCCATGACGGCGATCTGTTCATCTTCGCTGATCGGCACCGTCGTACGCGCCTGGCGCTGGCCGATCTCCGTCTCGCGGGAGATACCACGCGCGGTCGCTCGGTCGATCGCCTTCTCAGCCTCGCGCGTGGCACGCTTCAATGCCACTGTTACCTGCTGCTGCGTCTTGGCGTCCGAGAGCTTGCGAGCTTCCTTCGGCACGAGCAGACCTTCGCGATCAGCCGCGTCAGTCGCTTCGCGGAGCGCCGTCAGGTGCGCCTGCACCTCGGGCAGCCCTTCGGCTTCCAGCTCCCGCCGGCGTGCTTCGGCCGCCTGGTAGAAGGTCAGCTCGCTGAACTCGCTCCGCGTTGGGCCGGTGAGCCCGACCGTCGTTTCACCCTTCGCGCCCATGCGTACCGTCGCGCCGGGCGTTGTGCGGCCCGCGCGCACGACCTTCTCCTTGAATACAGCATACGGCTGTGGCACAGGAACGCGGGGCGGCGCAGCCGGCAGCGGAAGCAGCACATTCGCGGCCGTTGGACCGACGATCGGCACCTGTCCGATGACGCCACGGGCGATGCTGGCGATAGGATTCATCGCCGGGGCGCCCTGCGCGTTTGCTGCACGCGCAGCCCGCGCCTGACCTTCGAGCCCCGCGACTCGCTGCGCGTCTTCTGGCGTAACTGCGCCGAGAGCCTGTGCTTGTTCATACGGCACCCGCGCCCCAGCTTGCGCCTGCGCCTGATACATCCCCTTCACCACCTCGAAGGCATCCTTGTCGCCGATGTACGCCATGATCGACTTCGACGCCTGCGGGTCGTCGAAAAGATCGGGATCGGTTTTCGCGGCCTCTAAGAGAATTTGTCCAGCGCGCGCCCGGCGCGATTCGGTCTCTTCGCGCGCTCGAGCCGCCCCGCGCGTAAATCCAGAAAGCGCCTCGCCAATTGGCGATGTGCCGATGTCAGGAGTGAACGGAAGTCCTGGCATATTAGCCTCCCATTCCGCCGGATGTCGCGTATGACCGTACGTTCCCAACAATCCCGTTCACAAGCCCGCCGATCAGTGACATTTTGTACGCATAATTCTGCGCCTTCGCGGCTTGCTGCAAAGCTTCCCCTTGCTGCGCAACGCCCATGAGCTGCATTGCCGCTTGATTTGCGGCGGTGATCGTGTTCGACGCATTCATCACGGTCTGACCAATGACTTCGCTCGGAATCTGCGCCACCGCACGCTCCGCCGTTGCGCGGTTCGTCGCAAGCGTCTCTTGCACGTATGGTGTCCGACCGGCGCCTGGCGCTGTGGCGAGGGCCGATTCTGCCGTACGAAGGTTCTGCGAGCTTTGCTGCAAGCCCTGCTCGACCGCACTCTGAATAATCGGGATGCGCGCCTCGATATTGCCAGTACCAAGCGCTTCCTTGAGCTGCTGAAATACCAGCGTGCGGCTCTGTTTGCTGCCCCTCATGAAGCTGTACGCCATCTGTTCAGCTTGCTTCGAGAAGACGCCTTGCCCTTGCTGTTTGCCACCCATGATTATGATCCTCCCCACATGTTACTGAAGCGAGAAAACCAACTCTGCGACGGTTGCGCCGGCATTGCTGTGCCCGTCGCGAGCGCTGCGCGGCGATCGTACTCCGTTGCCCTGGCATTGATAACCGCTGGATCGAGCGACCGACCAGGATAACTGGCGTATGGGTCGATCCCACCGCCGGTTCGCACGCCACTCGTACCAGGGTTGCTTCTCATGAAGTCACCTTCGGTCTTGCTCCCAACAGCCTGCGCGATTTGGCCCATCATTTGACTAAACGCCTTCATCCGCGAAACGGTTGCTTCGATCCCGGCTTGCTGACCGCTAATGCCGGTCGCTAGACCTGCCGCGGCTGGACCGACTTGACCAAGGGCTGTACTAGGAGCCTGCTGAATCATCTGCGACGCCACTGCCGTCGGAATCTGGCTCGTGATCTGCCGATTGGTCATCGACATGCGGTTGAGCACGCGATTGCGAATCGAAGCGTCAACACCCGCAAGGCCGCCGCGAGCACCAGCCATGGCTGCGGTGCCCGCAGCACGCGAACGCGCGACCGCCTGCTGTACGAATGGCATGCGAAAGCCCTTGCCGCCGCCGGTCTGAAGCGCCGACGCGAGCTGCTTAAACAGCATATTTCGCGCGGCGTTCGTCTGCCCAAAAATCTGACCGCCGTACCGACCAGCCGCAACACCCATGCGATTGCTCGTATCAACCTTACCGCCCATTTGCAGCCTCTAAAGAGGGCGAATCGAACAGCCGACCATACTTCGCGACTGTTGGATAGAAGTGCTCGCTATCGAGCCACGAGAGCGTCGCAGCTTCGCCGTCGAAAATACTAGGAATGTCGCCAAGCGTAACGAAGCCGAGTCGATTGATCTGCTCAACGACCTTCGGCTGCTTCGTCACGCTGATGAGCACCGGCCAGCGCTCGAGCCCGAAATGCAGCGACTCGATCATCGCGCGAAGCGCTGACTTCGACGCGCGGCGATCGGCACGAATCCACGCATGATGATACGCGCCCGCGAGCGCTACATCGTACCAGGCCGTGAACCAGAAGCCCTCGACATCGGCCTCGTATACGAGCGCGCAGCGTCGCATTTCGGACATGAATGCCGAGCACGGAGCCATCGACGCACTGAAGGTCTGCTCGAGAGCACCGCTTGTCGCCATGTGGTGCCACCAGCTCAGCACCAGAAGGTCAGAGTTGATACCGGGCTCGTAGATGGTCAGCATGGGCGTTCAGCGTGCAGCGGCGCACGAACGCTGGCAACAGGGGATCAGGGCTCCGGCGGGATGTAAACGTCCATCTCGACGGCGCTGATCTCGATGCGCTTGTTGAGCGCAGTGCCGACGAGACGCACGCCCTGGATGAAGCCCGCGCGTTGGACCGCAACCTCCATGACGCGCTTGATGCCGACCGCCGTGCTGACGTTGCCGAGCGCAATGACGGTATTGTCTACGATGGCCGACACGGCGAGGTTCTGCGCTTCGGTCTGGCCTTCGATGTAGATGCGCTGAAGGATGCCCCAGAGCCCTGTGCCCTTGAACACGCCACCAGTCTCCAGCTCGAAATCGCTAGTCAGCGAAGCGCCGCCGACGTCAACCGTCGCGTCTGCAACCGCGCCGCCCTGCTCGCCGCTGGCATCGCCCTCGAAGCTCGTCACGCGCGTTGTGCCGCTGATGGTCGGCGAGGCCAGGAGAATCCTCGTGTCGACCTCCCAGAAAAACGCCTTACATGGGATGCCGACGTTGCGCCAGCCCTGCGGGCCGAGGGCGAGCGTCGTGTTAACGTCGGCGACGTAATACTCGTCCCGGCCCCACACCGACGCCGTGCCCACGAACGCGCTGATGCCGTCGCTGCTGCCGCCGCGGAAGATGGGCGCGAGCGCGTCATCGGCGACGAGCGCGCTCTCGTTGCCATCGAAGATGCGAATGCCATCACGCGCTTGGTAGATGATGCCCGATGGCATCGCCACAACGGTGAATGGAAAGAACGTCCCGGGCGCCGCGAGCACGGGCACGAAGAGGAACGGCTCATCGGTGTTGACGAGGCGGTAGAGATACCGAGTCGTCAGCACGAATAGCGTATCGTTCCACACAACGAGCTTCTGACACTCCTCGTCAGTCGAACCGACGGGGACGAAGCTACTGACCGTCTCCATGCGCCCGGCTCCGCTGTAGTACACGCGATTCCGCGCTGTCTTATCAGTTACATGGTTGTCTCGCGTCAGCCACATGCGACCGAGGAAGCCGACGGCATCGTTGAGCGTGTCTCGCGGCCGGGCGTTGTCGTCGGGCAGCTCAGTCGGCTGAAGGAACGCTGCGCCGCCGCCAGAGAACATCCCTGGGTAGTCGGCGACACGGTCGATGTAGCCGGTCGCCGGCACCGCGCTTGTGCTCGCGACCTTGGCGGCGAAGAAGAACAGCGTGCCGTTACCGACAGTGCGCCAAATCTCGATGTGCGTCACCTGTGAGTCCGTGGGTGCAGGTAAGTTCGTCACACCTGCTGACGAGCCCAGCTCAATGCCGTCACGCTCCACCCCACGAAAGATGAGCGGATCGTATATCTCATCGCCATTCGTATCGGTCGTCTTCGGGTACGGGTTGCTGCGCGTGCCGGTATCGTTATTCAAGAAGGTAAACATGTACTGATAGTCACCCTGCATGCCAGCGCCGCCGATCATGCGAATGCGATCCAGCCAGACGCGCGAGCCGCCCTGCTTGTTGCACTCGACGCTGATGCGCACGCCCCTGACATCGGCCCAGGTGAACGTCGAGCCGACCGCGAGCCGCTCCGCGAAGGTCGCCTTGGGGATCGTCAACCGCGTCCACGTCCGCCGCGTCACGGCGATCTTGTCGTCGGCAACGAATTCGGCCATCGAGAAGTCGACCTTGTCGAGCCGGCCAGTCCTGATCGCCTCTTCGATGTCCTTCTTGCGGATGAGATCGCCGGTGCCGATCAGCTTCTTCTTCGCCTTCCGCTTCACCGCCTTGATGATGAACTCGCGCGAGTACGTGTCGTTCTCGTTGTCGAAGTCTGCCGGAGCGCCCGTGCCGAGATAGAACACGATCTCCATGTTCTTCACATGCTTCGGCCGGTTGAACGCGATGAACAGCTCGATGTAGTCTTCGTCGCCCGAGTCGCCCGGCGCTGCAAACTGCAAGAGGTTCACTGCGATAGCCTTATTGACTCGCGTCGTTTTGTCCTTTGCGGCCTTGAAGCGCAGCGAGCGAAGGCCCTGTACCTTCTTGCCGGTAACAGGCGTCAGGTTCGGCGGGAAGGTCGCTGATACGTCGTTGTCGTCGTCGTCGACTGTCGTTCCGGTCCAGGTTGCAGGGTCGTCGTCGAACGTGTCGATGTCCTTTGACGACAACGACGCTCGATCAATGCTCGGCTTCGTGCCTGCTGGCGGATCGAGCGCCCACTGCGTCGCAGTGTCTAGCGCGGGGTTAAGCTTTCGCAGCTTCACCCCCGCGCCTGAGCCACTGCCGGCTAAGAAGACATAATCCTCTTTCGTCGTCGTGGGCGGCGCCGAAACGAACGTAAGGCGATTGCCCGAAAGAACGACCCCGAGGCTCGTGAAGACGCCGCCAACTTCACGATAGATGTCCGAGAACACGGCCGCGATCCGCCGACCGCCGAACTTGAACAGCGAATGCGCATCGAGCAAGGCGAGCGTCGCAATGCCGCTGCGCGAGCGCACACTTCCCGTGCGAAGCGGGAAGACCGACTTCGCACGCCGCAGCGTCCCATCGGGGTTGTTCTCGCGCGGCCCCTTGAACCACAGGCCGCTCGTGAAGCTGCGCCAGCGTATACGCTGAATCGGCACTAGGAGCCCACTTTCTGAAGCAGGGTCGTCGTGTGCCAGACGACGTTGTTGTCGAGCGCTCCAGTCACGCGCACGCGCACGTTAGCTCCCAAGACGTCAAGCGTTGCATCCCAAGCTGCCTGATCTTCCTGCGTCAACCCGTCCTGTACCGCGTTGATCGTTACCGTCCCGGCCTTCGTCGTCACCATCGAGCGGCGAATGTAGACCGCGCCGTCGTCGGCCGTGCCAGCGGCGCCGCCCGTGCGCCGAGCTGTTATACGCGCCTCGATCAGGTACGTCATCGACGCGACAATCGGGATCGTTTGAAGCGTCGTAACCGTCGCGTCAGTCGTGGTAACGCGCGCCTGGAGCCCGGCGAAGTCGGGATCATCGTTCGTCGCTATCGTCTCGAAGCGGAAGACTTCGTCGCCAGCGTTGTCCTGGACGGTGTGAAGCTGCGCCGAGGCGTCGGTCGCGATGCCGATGCTGACGTTCCCGCGCGCCGAGATACGCGCCTTCTCCGTCAGCGTCGTGCCGCCGAGCGAGACAGTAAGGAACTTGATTCTTGTGCCCTGCGCGCCAACGGCCCACGCTTCGGATGTCTCGGCCTCGGCAGCAGCGCCAACGCCGAAGCTCGTCCCATCGTGCCCGTAGCCGTCCCAGCGCGAAATGACTGTCGCGTCGGCGGTCGCGGTTGGGGTGCCGAGCGTGCCGCCCGGCCGTACGCCGCTGACGGTCGGCGCCGCGCCCGTGCCGTAGACCCGCACATTCGGGTTGCTGGCGTCGGCTATTCGCAACCTATCGGTCAGGCCACCTGAAACCACCGTGCCGAGCCGCGTATCGCCGCGGTTGTCGAGCGACACCGCGGGCGTGGTCGTGCCGATGCCGAGGCGCTTGGCCGTATCGTCCCAGAACAGGTCATTGTCGCCGTCGATCTGGAACGAGCTGGAGAAGAAGGCCACCTGCCCAGCCGAGCCGCCCGCCGGCGGAGCCCCGAGCACGCCGCCATGTGTGTGGTCGCTCAGCGCGAACAACACCGGATCGGTTGTCGTGCCGACCGCCGATGCCGCAGCCACGTTCGGCGGCGCCACCGTCGAGATGGCGTTCTCGAGCGCCGCCTGATCGTTGTCTTCGTCCTCGCCGCGGCCATCGGACGTACTGTCATCGCTCGACGTGCCTTCGTCGTCGGCTTCGCTCGTCAGGTCCGCGCGCAAGCGATTCTCGAGGTCGCTCAGCTCAGCCTCGAGCTGGCCCAGCGGCAGCGCATCATCATTGGAGACGGCCGTGCCGAGGTTCGTCAGCCGGAAGCCGCCAGCGTCGAGATCGCCCTTCAGCTCCAGCTTTCGCGGCGTGCGATCGAGCAGCTCGCTGACGCGCCGCAGCCGAGCGTTCAGCTCGCGGACGAAGGCGTTGAGCGTTCCCAGCTCCAGCCGCGAGATCGGCGCGAGGTTCAGGTTCTCGGCCATTAGCTCACCAGCATCCTTACAATCGCCGCGAGCTTGCGCCACGTATCGGCCATCACGGCGTCGAAGTGATCGCTCTCGCGGGCGAACTCACGCGCCGTGACATCGAGCGCCGTCCACAGCTCGTCCCACGGTAGCACATCCGTGACGTTCTCGGTGAAGATGAACATGAGGTTGTTGTCAGGGAACGAGCCGACGAAGGGCGTCGAGGCACCAATCGTCTCGCCCGCACGATCGGGCACCGGCACTAGGCGCACCGTGCGCACGTCTTCGTCTTCAGTGACGAAGGATGTAGGGCGGCCTTTGCGCGTACGCCAATCGTGATCGTACGTCTCGAGCGCGCGGCGCATCGCCGGCCGCAGGTCGCGATCATCGTAGACAAGCGTTAGCAAGCGCAATGCGGCCGACGGCAGCACGTAGGTCGCCGTTGCGACGACGCCCGCGACGAAGCTCGCATTGCACGAACTCTCGCCTGTCATACCTGTCTCGCGCACGATGTCAGCGTAGTACCTGTCGATCGCCGTCGCGTCGCTGAGCGTCGCCGCGTCGCTCCGCAGACTGGCAAAGTCTTCGGCAAGCGTGATGACGTCGAGCTTCGCCATCAAGTCTCCGTCAACGGCTTCGCGGCCTTCGGTTGCAATGCCGCAGCAAGCCTTGTCAGCGGCGCGTCCATCGCGTGCGTGATGCGGGCTTTCGCCAACATGATGCCCTCGGCTAGGTCCATGACCATCGGCAGCAGCTCATCGGGCAGGTCGACGTTCGTCGCGCCGTCGATGACGTCGGCCGGCACCGTGACGTAGATGACGGTCACCGCCTCGGGCTCCCACAGCGCCGGATGCAGCACGAAGAGGTTGCCGCCGATGCGCGCCCACTGGACGTGCCGGCCGCCGATGGCGCGGTACCAGTGGCGATCCGTGTCCTGGAGCATAGGCCAGCGCACCTCGGGTAGCGTGCGGTCTGCGATGATGCGGAGAATACGCCCCACATTCGCCGCAACCTCGGTCCTAGTATAGATCGTCCGCCCCGGGTCGGGCGTGAAGCTGACTGACGCCTTCTTCGCCTGCTGCGCGAGGTTGATCGCGCGCTGGCTGTGCGTCAGGATGCGCTTCAGCAGGTCCCGGCTGTGCGCCGTGTTGCTCGTGTCACGGAGCCGCCGCGAGAGCGCGTCGATGAGCGTCGCCCCGGTCGTTGCCATCGGTCATCGCCTGCGATCGAGAAGCCACTGCGGGTCTTTGCCGCCAGAGCACTTGCGCCCGCGCACCTTCGGACGGCGCAGCGGCGTCGTCGGCGAGCCCGTCTCATCGAGTCCGCGATGGTCGAACATGATCGGCACGTCGGCTTTGCGCTTGTCCCGCGGGCGGCTCATGGCCGGTTGCCTCGCGTGTAGACCATGTCGTACGCATTCCGAATCATCCGATCGCCGCTGCGCGGAAACCCGCCCGTCTCCATCTGAAAGCTGATCGTGTTCGTCGCGCGGTCCTGCTTGATGGCTTCCTTGATCTTCTCTTCCCAGCGCGTCACGAGGCTGTTCATCTCGTTCCTCCACACGCCCGCGGCTTCGACCTGATTCCCGCGCAGCGCCTTCGCCATCTCCCAGCGATGCAGGTCAACAAGCGCCCCGACCTTCAGGATGTGCGGGTCCAGCTCCGAAGGCAGCGGTGAGTCCAATGTCAGCACAGGCGCGTGCGCCCAGTAGATGAACGTGATGAGCTGATCCGTCTTGACGTACGGATAAATCTCGACCAGCTTGCGGCCGTCTTCGTTGACGCCGCGCTCGGCGATGTACTTCGGCAAGTCCGCGACCAGCACCCGCGACACCATCGCCTGATCCATCTCCTGCGGGTCGATCATCTCGAGGGGCTCGTACAGCCGCGGATGGCCGAAGACGCCGACATGGCGCAGGCCCTCGGGCAGCGCGAGGAAGCGCGCAGCGAGCTTGTACGCGACGCCCGCGGCCGTCGATTCGACGAACGATGACTCGAGCACGAGGTCGCCGCTGCCGTCCGTACCGACGATGCGATACCAGTTCCGCCGGCCGTCGAGGCGCACGTAACGGTCGACGACGGTGTCGGGAGGCCAGGCGGCCCGCGCGGTCGCGTTGCCGACGATCGTCCGCGAGCCCTGCGTCGCTGTGACCGTACCGGCCGTGATGACCGCCGGCATGACCAGCTCGCCAGCCTGCATCAGGTGGCGGAACCGCGAGCGATTCGTGAGTTCTCTGTACCTTTCTGAACACCATCCTGCTACGAGTTGAGGCGCCGCATCCGAGTCGACAGCCGCAAGAACCGCATCGACTACATCTGACACACTAACCACGACGCACTCTCCGAATGTCCTCAATCACCGCGCCAATGCGCTTCATCTCAGCGGCTGTGAAGAATTTGTTTTTGACAATATTACAAACTCGACAACACGGAACGCAATTGTTCGCGAAGTAGCCTGCATTGTTGTCAAGGCGATCAAGTCCACCAGTCATGGGAAGCGGCCCAGCGCAGTAGTAGCAGACCCCATCACTCACCAATTCACGATACTGTTGCCGCGTGAGATTCCACAGAATGCCCCGACGGACGGCTCCGGCCTTAAGAGAAGCTTCCGGGGCCGTTCTCCAGCGCCGTCGATTCGCTTCCTTGATGCGATCAGGATGCGCCTTAGCCCAACGTTTCGCACTAGCCGCAGCGCTGGGTGCGCGGCACAAGCGACAAGAACGTCGCCAGCCCACGTTGCCACTGTTAAGAGGAAACGTTGCGAACGCCGCGAGCGGCTTCTCCTCGCCGCAGGCCGTGCAGACCTTCGTTTCGAGTGCGAGGACCGCGCCCATCGGCGGCCTTCGCTACCCTACACGAGAGTTGTGAGTCTCGCCGAAGCCGCCGCCACGCGGGAAGCGCCGGGCTTCGGCCATCTGCTGAAGCCGCGCGCCCGACAGGCGGGCCATGGCCGCGGCGACGTCCTTGCGCTGCGCCTCGGGTACGTCCGCGAAGCGCAGCTCGCTGGTGCGAACGCGATAGGCGAGATCGAGGATCGCTTCGTCAGCCGCAGCCATCAATCGAGGCCGGAGCCGTCCTGGACGCCGACGGTGTCGTAGCAGCCGACGAGAGTAAAGCCAGTACCGACCATCGCAATGTTCGTAGTCGTGATAGCGTCAGTCGCGAAATAGCAGTCCTGGATACTGCCCTTCTGGTCGCTCGCAGCGCCGCCGTTGGCAGTCGTCAGATCGACATACACAGACTTGTTCTTGTCCTCGAAGGCGCAGCGATGAAGAAGGAGATTCTTGACGGAGTACGTCGAGCCTCCGGCTACGGAATCTTGCGTCACGATGTCCTTGCCGGCTGTGCCGTCGAGCGAGGACACGAAGCGGCAATTGCGGAATGTACAGTCACTTGATCCGACGCCGTTCGTTGGCGGCTCGCCGGGCTGGAAGATAGCCCCAACGCCACTAGCACCGCGAAAGAGACAATCTTCGATCAGCCCCTCGCTAGCCGTCTTCTTGTTCGTCGTCGAATCGCCCTGAAGACGCAAGAGACCTTCGGTGGCCGCGAGCCCTGTACCGCTATCAAAGACGCACCCAATGTACTTGAATCCGTTGGCGCGCTGGATTACTACATCAGAATCTTCACTCACGAAGCGGCAGTTCTTGGCGACGAAGCCCTGACCTGTCACAGTGAGCGCAACGCCAGTTGTCGGCGCGATGTCTGGCCGCCCGTACCCGCCAAGCTGCGCACCGATGATCGTGATGTAGTTCTTGCTGACAGTCAGAGCTTCGGCATAGGTCCCTGGCTGCACGAAGATGACATCACCTTCGGTCGCGTCGATTAACGCAGCCGCGATCGAGGCATACCCGACGTAGTTCTCGCTCGGGCCAACGAGCAGAGTGCGCCCGGCGGCCCCGCCAACCCGAAGGGGAAGGTCGCTGATCTTCGTGCTCATGGATGCGCTCCTGCGCGCGGCTTACGCCGCTGCCTTGCTGCCGTCGATCCCGCGGTCGCTGCCGAAGCCGACGTCGTACGCCATGAACGCGGTGAAGATCGCGTTCTTCGTCCACGGATCGTCGAAGCCGTCGAACATCGGACGATCGCGCCACTTCATGTTGATGTCGTGGACGCCCTTCGCCGCGGTCACGAACCAAGCCGACTTGGTCGTGAAGTAGTGGCAAATCTGGTAGCTCAGGTCATCCGCGACCAGTGCGTTGATCTCGTTGTCGGGAGTGAACGGCTTGCCGCCAGAGCCGAGAATCTCGCGGGCGAGGAAGCGGTTGGCCGTGCTCAGGAGAATCTTGCTCGGCGAGAGGAGCATCGGCAGGCCGCGGTCGTTGACCTGATCCTCGAACCGGATGATCGCGTTCTGAAGCGCGGTCACGCCGAAGCCGATGTCGACCGCGGGGCGGTTAGCGCGGCTGACGCCGCCCGGCGCGTACGCCGGATGCGCGGTGTTGACCAGCGACACGCCGTCGAAACCAGGGAAGGCGTTGTCAAAGGAGTTCATCAGGATCGACCAGAAGTCGACTTCCTGCTTGTTGCGCATCGCGCGGGCCAGCTCAGCAACGAGGTCTCGCATGACGCCGTACTTCTCGTCGCGCCAGAGTCGATACGTGATCTCAATGGCGAGGCCCTTGTTCGTCACCTCGTAGGACTTCGTGCCACCGAGCACCGCCTCATCGAGCGGGAATGTATCGCCCTCGCCCATCACGAGCGCGGTGCCGAGCCCGCTCACCTGCTGGTACTTCTCTGGGTTCGTCTCCATGTCGGAAACGTTGGCGAAGAAGGGATACTCGAGCGGGCGCTCCTTGTAGGTGCCAAGGTAGACGCCAGCCAGCTCCGTGCGGAGCAGGGCATTGAAGCCGCCGCGAACCATGATTGCCATGAGAGTGCTCCTTGTCCTTCAGCCGGTTACGAGTAGATCGTGCCGGCCACGACGCCGTTGTCGGCGGCGTTCTGGCGCGTATCGAGGAAGACGAAGTAGACCTTGCCATTGACAGTCGCTACGGCGTCCTTCAGAGCGACGACGCGGCAGCCGGCACCGGCCACCGGATTCGTCGCGTGCGCGTCGTTCGCACCGAGATACCACGACTTGTTGGTCGCATCGCGGCGAAGCGCGCAGAGCTTGCCAACGTCGGCCGCGAGCAGCGCGTAGAGATCGTCGGCCACGTTGCCGAATACGGCCTCGAACACGAGCCCCGGTAGTGCTGGAGCGACTACGACTGGATCGCTTGTGGTCCCGCTCGAATCTTCCGTCGCAATGCCGACGATCTGCTCGGTGTCACCGACCGGATCGGTGATCTCCGCGACCTTGCCAGCGTTGAAGAACAGTGGGGCGCCGGTCTTGAACGTCTCTGTCGCATCTTCGACGTACGTCTGAAGCGCGTGCGAGCCGACGGAAAGATGCTGCTTGCCGGCGACGCGGATCGAATTGAACGCCTTGACGGTTGCCATGGATGATGACTCCTATTACGCGCCCGGGGGCATCCCAGGCACCGTGCCTTCGCGCAGTGCGCGGTCGAACTTGCGATTCGCCAGCTCAGACGCCAAGACGCGCTGTCCCGGCCGAGCCTGGCGCATGGTGCTGACCATCGTCGCGCGGGCGGCTTCGGCCGCAGCGCGCTGCGCAACGGCGAGCTGCTGAGCCCGCGGGTTGTTGGACTCGAGATCGTGCATCGGGATGCCGGCGCGCTCGGCGGCTTCCAGCACCGCGAGTCCGACGCCTTCCTTGCGAGCAATGCGGCGCCGGCGGTCAGCGGCATCGAGCGCGGCGTACCGCTCCTTGCTGACGTACAGCAGGATCGTGTCGCCCCAGCGGCGGGTGCCGTCCACGGAGCGACGCTCTCGCGCTTCGGGCATGTCACCTTCGACGACTCGCCAGCCAAGCGCCTTCGCCTGCGTCACCCACATGTCGCTGCGAAAGTTCTCCCAGATGTAGGCGTAGGCGGGGTTCGCGTTGGTCACTTCGGAACCGTCGAAGCCGTTACCACTGTAGCAGGCGATCTCATTCTCGATCTTGAGCTTGCTGGGGTCGACGGTGCCGATCTCAGCGGCGCCCGCAAGCGCTTCGCCCGCGGCGTGCAGCGCGTCCGCGCGGCGCCGAAGCTCCTCGCGACGCGCGTCGCCAGGCGGAGGCAGCGTGGTCACGTCGGCGGCCGTCGAAGCGGCCTGCTCGGCGCTCAGTACAACCGGGTCCTTGGCGATCTCAGCGTCGGTCGGCATGAGTCTGCGATCCTTTCGTCTACGGGTCTACGCTCGCAACAGGGGCGAAGCCTACTGAAGGCCCTTCGGCATGGCTTCGTCGCCGTTGCCGGTCAGCCCGCCACGAATGGCCGCAAGTTCCTTGTCGATAGCCCGGCCGCGCGTTACGTAGTCGTTCCAGTCCTTGTACTTCTGCGACGCGGGCTTGCCGCGGTTGATGCGACGAATGAAGTCGGCTTCGTCCATCTCGCCGAAGAACTCGGCCTTATCGCCGAGTACCTCGGCTACGGTTGGGATGGCGTCGTCGTCATCGGAGCCGCCCGAAGCGCCCCGCGCCGTCCTCGAGCCGGGTTGCGGAGCCGCAGCGGCAGTCGCTTCGTCTGCGCGCCGGCGAAGCTCGCCTTCGACGCGCTCGTTCGCCAGCTCGTCCGAATGCACGCCCTTGACGTTGTTGAAGCACGCCTGCCAGGTGTCGGGATGGCCGCGCAGCGCCGGCTCGCACTGGCTCAAGAGCCCGCGGACTTCCTTCTCGTAGCGCACGAGCAGCTTCTTGTCGGCCTCGCTGAGCCCGGCGATGAAGGTGCGTTCCGCCAGGGAACCCAGCATCGTCGTGCCGTACTCGCGCACGGTGCCGATTTCGGCCGCAGCCTCGCGCTTCGCCGCAGCGACTCGGCGGTCGATCAGCTCCTTGATGTGCCCGGCGCCCTTGCCTTCGGCGACCGCGGCGTCGAGGCCCTCGTCGGTGATTTCGGCCGCCATCGGCGGCGCCTCGGGCTGATGCGACTGCACGATGACCGGGCGCTGAGCCAGGTCCCTGACGGACTCGGCGAGCGCCTTCAGCGTTGCGTCGAGCGCGCCGAACTCGGCCCGCGTAACGGGCGGATCGGCCACCGCCGGTGCGGGAGTCTCAGCAGGCTTGTCTTTCCCGAATAGGCTCACGAGGGGTTCTCCTTCTGGTCTTCGGCCTTCTTGACATCGTGACGTAGCGACCGCAGCTCTGCTACCCGACCGCGCTGATGCTCGACCGAATGCTTGTCGTCGACACGATCAAGGCTGTTCTCGGCGGCGATGCGCCCATCAAGGTACGCGGCGAAGCCGTCGCGAAGTGTAGAATCAGCAGCGAGGAGCTGCATAAACGAAGGTAGACTCATTCGCCGCCGCCACCGTTCGCAACAGGGGGCGTTTCGCCGCCTCCGCCGAGCGCGCCCATGATCGGGCCGAGCATGTTCTCGAGCTGCCCAGACGTCTCCGCGGCTTCCTCGGCGTCCATCTGTGCTTCGCCGATCTCTGCGTCGATGTCGACGATCATCCGCTCGGGGTTTCTCACCTGATCGAACGTCCGAAGGTACTGGTCCATCGTCACGTTGGTAGCTTCCAGAATCTTCCGCGCGACGCGATGCACCAGCGGGTCAATGCCAGGCTGCGTCAGCATCGCAATCGACTGCATGACTTGCTGGAAATACCCGCCCTGCGTCTGCATGCGCAGCATCGCGTCCTGACGATCGGCCTCGCGGTTCGTACTGGCGCTGACCGCGGTGAACTCGACGGCGACGGCGCGCTCGAAGTCGTCTTGACGAAACAGCTCGACGACGCGCGCGGCGCCAACCGAGCCAAGCAGTCGCGTGAAGTGCTCCTCGACTTGCGTGCCTGCCTTGCCACCCTGTCGTACGCGCTCAGCGTAGCGCCACAAGCACTGCCGCACCGCGGCTGCGGTATTCAGCCGAATGCCATCGAACGCCGGCGCGAAGCGTCGGTTCACCTGCTGCATCGCCGTCATTGCGGTGATGCCCGGCGTGCGCGTGCCGAGAAGCCGTGGCGACGTCGCGCCGCTAGAGAAGTCACCGCTGACGCCCACGCGGCGTTCGGCGGCTTGAATCACTTGATTCAGGCCCATGAGCGCGCTCGGGTAGACGTCGGTCAGGCGCAGCTCCTTGATGTCATCCGTCGACTCGACGCCGACGATTTTGTTCGGCCAGATGCGCGTGAAGTCGTCGACCGTGCCGTGGCGGGCCATGAACAGCCGACCGTTCACGAGCATCATGTTCAGCAGGTAATGGTTGAGAATCTTGCTCGCGGTCGACTGAAAGGGCGCGACCATCTCAAGCACACCAAGGCCCCAGAAGAGATGCGGCCGAATCTGATACCGCATCGTCTCAACAGGTCGGGTGTCGTAGCGGTTGTACCCGAGACCGAGGATCGCGTGACTGTTGCGGTCGAACGCCACCATGAGGTCGCGATCGATGCCATCGTTGAAGTAGTCGAAGTACGTCCAGACGATCTCGACTTCGTAGCGCTCACGCTGGCCGGTTGTGCTCGACGTGCGATGAAGCTGCTCGTAGTAGCTGCGCGTCTGGTCGATGTTGGCCGTCGGCTTGCAGAGCGTCAGGTCCCACTTCTGCGCACGTGCTTGTGCTTCCAGCTCGCCCTTCGTGTACCAGAAGCGTAGGCTCAACCACGGGTCCTGCTGATGGTCGCCGCGCGAGCCGCCGGGCACGAGCAAGTCCTGCGGCGCGATCGGGAAGAGGCGCGGCGAGCGGTACACGACCTTGTGAACGCTCGTGTTGCGCTCCTCTTCAACGAATGGACAGTAGAGCACGCCGGTGCCGAGCTGGATGTCGTCTTGCGCCGCGGTGTCGACCGCGAAGCGCAGCCCGATCTCGTTGTTCGCCATCCAGGCAACGAGCTTCTGCATCGCCTTCGCGTGCTCGGTCCATTCGCTGTCCATCTCGCGGACGGTCAGCAGCGGGTTGCCGCTGAACAGCGTATCGACGCCTGTTGCGTACAACGAGTCGCTGATGATCGCGCCAAGAGGAAACTCGATGTTCGGCGCGTTCGGAATCGGCTGATTGACGACCGGCGTATCGGGAACGGCGGCGTACTGCCGCATGCCTTCCATCCAGGCCGAGTCCTGTGGGCGTCGCGCCGCGTAGCCATCTTCGATCTCGTGAACGAGGTGATCGAGAAGGCGGCCGTCGGCGTTCGCTGAGCGCTCCATCGGACGCTGCGTCTCGGGATGACGTTGAAGGTAACGTGCCATAATCAATCCGCGACGAAGCCGACGATGCAATATGCGACGATGGTCGTCGATGTACCTGCCGTGCGATGAAAGCGCCACGAGACGAAGTCGCCCGCGACCACCGCGACTTCAGTCGTCCCATCATCGACCAGCGCGCCGCCGGTAGACGTCGGCAGTGCCAGCACGATCGCTGACGCGATGCCGTTTATCATGAGCGTCGCCGTGTACGCGTTGTCAGAACCCGTGCTGTAGCGACAGCGTGCGAACTTGAACCGACCAGGGACCGATACAACCGCCCGGGCCAGTGCGTCAGTAGTAGCTCCTACCGTGCCCCGCGAGTCGATGCCGCGGAACTCATCAGTGGCGCCGACGGCGAAGTTCGAGGCGCTGTCCCCAGAGGCGAAGAACACCAACCCGGGGATGTCCGTGTGCTGATAGACGATCCCGATGTGCGCATCGACCGCCGAAGGCGAACCGCTCGGGATCAGCCGGCCAAAGTGAATGCCGCTGCCATTGTTGAGCACGGACGTCGTAACGGGGATCGAGACGTCGAGCGCTCCCTTCTCGGATACCTCGGCGTCTGACAGCACGATCGAGTTGGCTCCCGGCGTGCCGCCCTGGTCGATCCGCAGCGTGACCGACTTGCCAGCGCCAGGCGCCGTCGGCACATGGATCGTCGCGTCCGAAATCTCGAGCGCCTTCGGGGTGTAGAACGCCGCTTCGCCCGCGCTGGCACCGCCAAACTGGTCAGTGCCTCCGCCGAAGATGGCGAAATACTGGTTGGCAAGGACGATGTTCTTGCGATGAGAGCGGATCATGCTTCTGGCGCAATCAGGTAAGCGATGCTGATGGAACGAATCTGCGGCAGGCCGCCAACGATGGACACCAGCTCGATGCACAGGAGGTCGTCTTCCGCGATTATCAACGCACCGACGGCTCCCTTCGTCTGATCGCCCGCCGCGAAGGGCACAGAGATGAGCGCACTCGGCGTGCCGTTCACGTTGAACTGATAAGTGCCCGAGACGCCGCCGCCGAGCACGCCCGCGTGGTGAAGCCACAGCGCCGTCAGCGTGAGGTCGCGCGGCGATTGCCACTGCGCGGCCGCGACTGTTGAATACGCAGTACCCGGCAATGGAGACGTGACGGGCAGGAACTTGAGCGTCGCCGAGACGCTCATGTCGGACGTCGCCGTGTTCGTCCGCAGTATCCACATGTCGCCGACGAAGCCCGGCAGCGAACGCTGCCAGCCGAGGCCCACTGTCGTACGGACTTGCGCTACTCGAGGCATCGGTCATCAGCCCAAGAACATCCCCTCGGACAGCTCGCGCGAGATGATGTCCAGGCACGGCTGGCACAGCGGCAAGAAGCCTTTAGCGTCGGTCGGCTCCTTGCACCGAGCGCACGGGCGCGAAGGCGGCGTCTCGTCCATCTATCCACCAGTGCGAATCATTAGGAGCCCAGCACGACCCCGCGGACCTTCGCCGTCGACCCGCTGGCGTTGTTGACTGTCGGCGGATTGGTCGCAGGGGTGCCGCCCACGATGATGATGAAACCGCCGGCATCGAGCGCGATGGTGCCCGTCGTCACCGTCACGGCCTTGTCTGCCTGGACGATGATGACCTTCGGCGTTGCGATGTGCGACGACGGGATCGCCTCGGTCGTCCCTGTAGCCTGCTCCTTCTCGAAGCCCGCGATCTCGGCGAACTCACGGCGAATTGAGAGCGGCAGGTCGGGGACGAGGGAGTCGGGCAAATCAGTCTCCACATTCAGGCGAACGATCGGCATGGCCTCACTTCGCCGAAACGATGCCTGTGATCGGCTCTTTGGTGAGCAGACGCACGACCACGTTCAGGATCGCGAGCGCTGGCACGCCGTACTGCGGAGGCACGACACCCGCGAGCTGCGTCGCGAGTCCGACCACGTTGAGCCAGAAGGTTTTGCTTGTGAGTAGTGACTTTCCCATTGCCTTCTCCTTCTCGGCATCTGCCCACACGTCAAGTGCCGCGCGGCCGAGTTTGATTTTCTCCCACAGTGTCATCACGCCGCCCCTTCCGCTCGCAACAGCGAAGCGATCGTCTGCGCGCGGTCGCCAACCTGTGTAGCCCATTTCGAGTGGATGGCTTCTGAAGCCGCTGTCTCGAAATCCCGTGCATTGATGGCTGCGATCATCTTGACGAACTTGCGCAGGCGCGGCGGCCCAAGATTGAATGCCATGTCGATGAGCGCATGCTGGCGGCCCTCGCTGAGCGTGTCGAAGCCGGGAAAGATGTGCTGACAGGTCGCGCGGGCTTCGTTGATGTCCTCGTCGAGCATGAGCGCGACGACGGCATCACTGAGCGGCTTGGCCTCGAGATTGCGCCCGACGCCGATCGTCCAGTGGCCTTCGGTGTCCTGGTACGGTTTACGCTTGTCGCCTTCGTGCTTCACGAGTTGGATTTTCAGGCGAGTGCGATGCATGACTAGCACTCCACTCGCCATTCGCAGTCGTTCGTATCCAAACTGAAATGCCAGCGGTCGTTGCACGGAAGCGTCAACGTCACCGACAACGCCGCAGCGATCGGCACGACGAGAAGCCCGAGCAGACCGCCGATGACAATGGCTAGGCGCATATCCGACACAGCGCTTCGGCTGCGGCGACACCGATGTCGCGCTGCTGAATGAGGCCCTCGACTTCCGCCAAGGCTCCACCAACAGCCGTGATTTGCTCCTTGTACCGCTCGGCGGCGAGAGCCGCTTCGGCGCGAAGCTGATTGAGTCCCTGTTGTAACCGCGTTCTCTCTGCGTCGAGGTCCATCCGTGCCTTCCTATAGTAGTTCGACTACGCTCGTGAACATCGTGATGCTGTTCGCAGCGTTAGCGGTGCCCCACTGAGCCGTGACCTGGATCAGGCCGTCGACGGTCGTGTCGACGGTCTGCGTGGCGGTCGCCACTAGTTCGAATGACTTTTGTGCGAGACCTGAATCATCGAATAAGATAACCCAGCCCTCTGGCGCAGCCTTACCGCTCGCTCCGACCGAAGAGAACACCAACAGCACGTCGACACCGAAGACATGCGACGCGGCGTTTGCTATCGGGCACGTCTGCGCGCCCGAGTCGAGGATCGTCGACGCGCCGATCTTGACGCGGATACGAAGGGTCGGCGGGATGAGCGTCGTACTGTAGAACCCGCGCATGACGATACGCAGCGCCGTTCCGATGACGACCTCGTTCGCAGGCAACGAAATCTGCTCGGCGGTCGGGAACAGTGTGTTCTCGACGACCGAATTGTCGAGCGTCTTCGACTGCGTAGTGACGTGGAGGGTTGCCATTAGAGGTTTGCCCACACGCCAGCTATACGCCCCTGGAGCGTGTTCGTAGTCGTGTTGTAGAGGATCATACCGTTGACGGCGGTCAGGGCATCGCGCTGAGTCGTCGTCATGCGCGAGGGCAGAAAGGCCTTCGTGGTGCTTTGAATCTCAATCCCGACCGACGTGTTGGTCGGCCCAGCGTTGGCACCGTTGACGATGTAGCCCACATGGCGCATGCCGACCGTCGCGCCAGATGATCGCAGTGATAAGGGCGTCGTCGTGTTGACCGATGTATCTTCGACATCGAGGGCAACGTCGAGCGTAATCGCCGGCGTCCCGAACATCGTCGCATTGTCGTGCCAGAAGCCGCGTCGAGTGCCGATGTTGAGGGCGCCAGCAGTCTCGCGGAACGTCGGACGCGAGAGAATCGTGAAGACGTCGCTGATCGTGAACGTACCACCGGCAAGGACGTTCTCGAACTCACGTATGTCGGTCATGCAGCTGGAGTCAGTCAGCGTTCCCGTACCGCTGGCAACGTTGTATCGCATCCGCGCCGTGATGACGTTTTGGATGAAGCCGAAGGGCGCTACTCCCGCCGTCTGCGACTCGTAGGTCGGCCGCATACGGAGAAGGATCGCGTTGCCGAGGCCGTTCGCGACCGTATTTACCATCGTCCCCGATACGTCGAGGGTAGAGATGACGGTGCCGTTGAGCCCCCCAGTCGATCCTGGCGTAATGCCGCTCACGTCCATCGACAAGGCGTTGATCGTAGCCGCCACGATGACTCCGGACGGCGTAGCGATGATAGTCGGGGCGAAGTGGTAGCCGGAGAGAATCGACTCGCCCGACGACGGGCTCATTACTAAGGTAGCGGCAAATTGTGCGACTCTTGTAGCGCCAGCAACCGAAAGGTCAGGGATCGACGGCCACCACTGTTGGGCGTCGTCGAAGATCAGGTCACCCTTAGTCGCGTGCGACGTCGACTGAAGTGTAGCGTCGTCGCCGGCGCCAGTGCCGCCGATACCGACCTGGCCGCCGGGCCGACCCGCCAGGAGCCAGAACTGCGTATGCCCGGCGTCGCCAGTCGTAAGACCGGCGAGCGTGGAGTGAGTGATGCCGCCGGGGACGACGGCCGCGGAGAGCGTCGGGTTCCCAGCAACACCGTCGGCGTTCGCGATCGTCAGGTCGATCGACCCAGTGTCGGTGACAGCAATCGACCGCTGGACCCAGGTGTCGGCGGCGCTCCGCACAGCGATGCCGGTGCCAACAAGCGCCTCAAGCGCCGCGAGGTCGTTAGCGAGCGCGAACGTCGGGTCGCCCAGGACGCCACCGGGGTTGGCGATCGTGATGCCGGCCGCAGGTGGCTGGAGTGTGCGCAGCGCCCACGTTCCGGCTGCGGTGCGACACGCGATGCCCGTCCCGATAAGGGCCGAGATCGCCGTCAGGTCGTCATCGAACGGCTGGGCTCCGCCAACGCCAAGGACGCTAGTGCGCTGCAAATCTCCAGTGAAAGGATTGAGCAGCGACATCGGTCAGGTCTCGTAGATCAGGCCAACACGCGCGGTCCACACGTTGTCGAAGTTCGTGTTCCCGTCGACCCAATTCAGCTCGAGCGTTCGCTGGCTTCCGTCGACCGTTTCCTTGACGATGCGCCACAGCGCCGTACCCTCGGCGGTCCCCGGCTCGGCCCAACCGTGATAGACCGTGCTTGGCGTCGATATGTAGTCGCCGCGGTACTTCACGGCCGCACCGCCGGCGACACCGACGGCTGTGCAATCTTCGTGATGCCGCGCATAGCGCCGGCTACGCCAGTCAACGAGCGAAGGTGCGTCGGCAGAGTGTGCCGAGGCTGCGTCGCGGTAGGCGCGGCGCCGCTAGCGGGCACGTCGGGCGAAGCCGCCGCGGCTCCTGCATCAGGCGAAGTCCCCATCGCCGCGTCGAGCTTCTCCTCGATCCGTTCGAGCCACGCAAAGATGAGCTGGAACGATTCGGTCGCGCTCAGGTGGCCGCCGAGACTGGCGCGGCGCCGAAGGGTGTCGGCGAGCACCTTCTCGTAGAGGCCCACCATGGGGTTAGCTCCGGTTCAAGTCGAGGTACAGATACAGAATGCCGCGATCGAGCACCGGAACCCGCAGCCCGTGCAGGTAAAGCGGAGCCCCGCTCTCGTGCTGGAACTGCGCCGAGCCTAGATCGTTCACCGACTCCCACACGACGTCGCCCTCACCGTTGGCGATCTGCACGTTGTCAGTGGCGACGCCCGCGGCGGTCACGACCCAGCGGACCAGCTCGATGCGGACTTTGTCGGTGGCGATGTTGGTCGCCGACGCCGTGTCGATGACCCAAACGTTGCCTTCGTTGCGGGTGAGATCGTTGGCCATGGCTTACGCCTCCGGCTTCGCGCGGTCGGTCGAAAGTGGCGGAAGGTTCTGGTAGACGATCTCGCCGCGGCACTGGTCGAAGATGATCGCGAGGCGCGCAGCGGGATTGATCGCCACGGGCACGAAGCACGCCGTTGCCGGCGTAATGGTGCAGCCGGCGGCAGCAACGGCCAGGAAGACGAACATCGCCACGGCGGCCCAGAGCGAGTCGCGCATCAGCCTGATGCTCCGCTCATGTAGACGATGGGCGGGTAGCCCCATGATGACTGCACCTGGATTGGCTGCGCGTTCGGCCGCCCGCAGACGTTGCAGTGGCCGCAGCCGGGGCAGACGTTCGGCATCGGCATCGGAACTGGGCTGAGCGGGATGAACGTGATCGACGGCGCTGTAGTTGACGGCACGTACATCACTTCTTGTCCTTCACAAACCACGGCGCTCGGGTATAGTCGCGGCAGAGCCCCTCACGCGAAGCCGCCTGGCGGTCGCGCAGGTCGATGTCGGCCGCCTCTTCCGCCATGACCCGATCGAGCGTCTTCTCCATCGGGTCTTCGTAGTTTGGGCACGCCGGCGGCGGGCCGTTGTCGTTCACCTTGCGCAGATTCGGCATCAGTAGTTCACTCCAAACTTCGTCTTGTCGGTTCGCGGGTTGCCTGCCGCCTCGTGCAGGGCGCGAATCTCGGCGTCGCTCAGGCCCTTACCGACGAGCCCCGTACGCTCAGTCGGCTGCCCCGCCGGCATCGCCGACTCGAAGCCCCCACCGCCGGTCGACCGCAACGGCGATTCCGTGGCGCCCTTCATGCGCTTCATGGACTCACGGTCGCGCTTGCGACGCTCGGCATCATACGGCATCAGTTACTCGCCTCGCTGCGCACGGCGGCCTTCGCTGAGCGCGATGGCGACCGCCTGCTTGCGCTTCTTGACCTTCGACCCGCTGCCGGATCGAAGGCTGCCGCGCTTGTACTCGCTCATGACCTTGCCGACCTTGCGACGTCCGCGCCCGCTGCTGACCTTCACCACGCCAGCGGCCATTAGGCAGCCCTCCGAATCACAATTACCTTCTCGCGGCGACACTGTTTGCACATGCGATACTTGCCTAGATAGAGATACGTGTTCAGCGCGTCGAATGCATGTCCCTGCGGACAGTGCGTCTTCGGCTTCCGTCCCGAAGCGCACCAAGCCGCAAGCAGTTTCTTGACCTGATCTTGCCGCCGAGGACTGAGCAGTGTGTAGAGCGTCATCGACAAAGCCGCCGCGTATTTACCATTCAGCTCCCAGCGCCACAGCGGCTTCTTCGTAAGTGGACTGAGTGAACGTGCGCTGACGGACATGATGTATCCACCAAACAACGAGCGCAGCTTCAGCAGCGGCCATTCCTGAGCCTGACATGCCGATACGCGAACCTTGCGCTCGTTGCGGCTCTTGCGGACGTGAGTAGTGAAGCTACCTTCACCGTCCAAGAAACCAGCCGTCCAATGAAGGTCGGCAGTGGTCATCTACTCACTGGTACCGGACTTCAGTGCCCTGTTTATTCCCCCAGACTTCACTGGATTGTCTTTGAGGGAACCGGAACTGTACGCCGGGCCGACCTTCACTTCGGCCGCGGTGTCCTGGCCCTTGCCCTGGTCGTAGGTGTTCATGCTCTCGACGGGAACTTTCGTGACTGGCTGACTCATGCGATGTCTCCTTCGGCGTTCGTAAAGCTGCCGGTATCGTCTCTCACGCTGCGCCGCGAGGCAGCGCGCTCGCAACAGGGGAGGGGCGTGATGCGCGAGCTTCGCGCTCGATGACATCAGGCGGCGCTCCACTTTCCCGAAGGTAACGAAGGTACGCCGCGCGTTCGTCATCAACGCCAGCGCGCTTCGCGCGCAGCGGCATCAGCCGGCATACGCTGGCGAGCGTGTCGATCAAGTCCTTGCGAAAATTCATCGGGAACGTCGTGATCTCGGCCTTCAGCTCGAGCATCCCCGAGTCGTTGCCGAGCAGGAACAACCGCCCATTTGCGACGAGCGGCTGCAACGTCGTGCGGATGCGAAAGTCCTTCTCCTGATTGCTCGGCTGCTTGACGCCGACGAGCGGCAAATGCCGATGCGAGAACAGGCGAAGCACGTCCGTCAGCAGCCCCGAGAAGGCGACTTCCTCGCAGCCGATCAGCTTCGGTCGGAAGCGCTCGTGGATCGAAGCCAGCGTATCGAGGAACTTCTCGGTCGAACACCGCGCGGCCCAGGCGTGCAGCACGAAGACACGGCCGAGATCGTCGCTGCCGGCGACAACGATGGCACTGCGCGACGCGACGTTCTTGAGCCCTTCGGCGCGGCGCTTCGGCCCCGCTGGGTCAATGAAGCCGTAGAAGGGCTTGAGCTTTTCAAGTGGGAAGCTAGTCATCGCCCCGCAGCGTCTTCACGATCTCTCGCATCAGCGTCTCGCTGACCTCGATGACGTTCGTGCCTTCAGGCGCGTCCGGCCCGCGGCCGTGCAGCTCTGCGTTCAACGTCTCTTCCAGCGAAGCCGCCAGCATGCGGGCCGCGATCGTCTTCAGCCCCATCATCGCGCTCGCCGTGGGCCGTTGCGGACCTGCTGCTTCAGTTCCGCGAAGTTCTGCGCATCGGCTTCCGTGTGCGCTTCCAGCTTGGCCGCGACGACGTCGAGCGCGCCCTTAACTTCCGCAACCTTCTCTCGCGTCGCACCATTCTGCTCGACGGCCTTGACTTCGTTCGTGGCGAGGCGTCGATGGAGTGTCCACGTCGCGCCGACGATCGACACGATGATCGACACTGCAACGCCGAGAAAGGAGAGCGCACTGTCCATGACTACGCGGCCTTCGGCGAAGCGAACAGCAGCACGGCGTCGCGCCCGATGAAGCCCCAGACGCTAATTGCTGGCTCGTGATAGAAGACGAAGTCGCCGGGCTCGGGGCTGCACTGCTTCTTGTACAGCTCGAGCGCCGCATCGCGGGCCTCGAGCGTGGGTGCTAGCTCGGGTAGCCAGTGCGCCGTGACGGCGAAGGCTGCGTTCATTCGACGATCCAATCACGAACGCTGAAAGCCCCGGTCGAAGCCGTCAGCTTTAGCTGCGGAACGCAGTCACCTTCGGGCACGACCCCAAAGCTATCGTGTGTGAACACCATGATAATATTCTTCGTCCATGGGTCCTTGAAGATGTCGTCGATCTTCGCATCAGTCGGCGCTTGCTGAAGCGCCTCGATCAGCCTGCCGACGGTGCAGGATCGAAACAGCTCCAATGCCGCGAATCGTCCGTTCATGCGTCCTCCACGAGGGGTTTCATCAGTCGCGCATGCTCCGGCGCGCGCCCCCCGCCACGCACACCCTTGATGTAGTCGAGCCGCTTGCGGCTCAGCCCGCTCGCCGACTTCGCCTGGTCGCAGTAGTCGAGGTACTCGGTGAGCGTCATCCCGCGGCCACCATTCGGCGGCTCGACTTCGCCCGTCAGCGCGGAGCGCATCGTCTTCGCCAGCGTCGCGTCGCGATCGTCCTCGCTGATCCACACCATGCCACTGCGCAGTTCGTATTCTCGAAGATCGGCCGCACTGAAGTCCACGAGTGCGCTATCGCTGACGCTGTTCATGTAGAGCAGCCAGAACATCGACCCGTGCTGCTTCATCAACTGCTCGATCGCGCCCGGCTTGCCGAAGTCGGTCAGCTCATCACGCGAGTTTTGCGGGTAGATGACGCGGCTGCCATCGACGACTTGTCGCCACTCAGGATTCACGTCGACCGTTGGGTCGTTGTTCTCAATGTGGTCGATGAGATCGCCGACGGCCCAGCGCGTGCCGGCGATGAACTCAAGCGGGTTGGCGCCCTGCGACGCCAACAGCGCGCGGACGTTCTCGTGCCAGCGGATCGCAGCGTGCATGACGACAACGCTATTCGCCGCCGCTTCGGTCGTGATGTCGTCCTTGATGAGGCAGCTCGGATGCGCGCCGGTGATGGCGCCGCCGACGCCGATCGCGCGCAGCGTCGGGTCGGGCCACTCGCGCTTCCGCGGCACGATCATCTCGGTGTCGTTCCACTTCTTCGACTGCCGCTTTGGGTTGTCCCAAGCGACGTGCGGCCAGAGTGCGCGCAGCAACGTCGAGTTGACGAGATGGTCCTCAACGACGCGAAGATGGTCCTGCGCTCGGTCGATCTTCTCGCCCGCCAGAAGGATGCGCGTGTCGGTACCCGGCTGGCCGGGGAAGTAAATGTTCCCGTCCTCGGGCTGCACGATCATGTGCAACGGCAACGCCTGACAGACGAGCGTCGACTTGCAATGGCCACGGGGCGTCACGAGTGCCTTGCGATGCGGCGGCACGCGCTGGAGCCAGGCGCAGATGAGCCGGTGCAGCGGCGGGTAGAGCCACCACTGATCCAACACGCCGAAGGCGAAGAAGAAGAGATCGCGCTCGGCGCGCTGGCGGAACGCGCGCACGGTGGTGCCTTCGGCCGCGGTCGCGCCGGCCTGGCGAGCCTGCCCGTTCCGCTGCACGACGATCTCTTCGCGCGGCGAGCGCTCCAGCTCGGGCGAGGGCACTCCCGTTTCCTCGCCTTCCAGCTCGGGGACCGCAAAGCCCTCGCCCCGCAGCTTGTCGACCTCGCGACGGTCAAGCTGGGTGAACATCGCTAAACTCGTCCGCGCATACCCAAAGTGGCCCAATGTGCAGAGCCCATAGCAAGCCGTCGTAGTAGTCGAAGCCCACGTAGAGATACGTCTTCTCGGGCCACGTATGCCGTGTATTCCAGCCCCACGACCAACGCGCCCAGCGGAGCAACCACCACACACGCTGATGAAAGTTGTACTCAGGCATCAGCTTCTTCGATCTCGTCCACCGGCGCAGCCAGCAGCTTCCGCATCCGCTCCACCTGCATCGGCGTTACGTCGATCGCGCGCGTCGTCTCGATCGACACCGCGACCTTCTTCGGGACCTGGCGATCGAGGAGCGTCTTCGCCGCGTCGGTGCGAACGCGCAGCAGCTTCGCATCGACCTTATCGAAGGTCCCTTCGCGCACCTTTCGCAACCATCGAATGTTGCGCTCGGCATCACTCATCAGCAGCTCGTTGATATCGCCGGGGCGCGGCAGCAGCCCACGGATGTCGCTCACCAGCTCGACTACGTCCGGGTCCTGGCGCATGCGATCGACGTCGTCGAGTGCAAGGCCGAAGGCCGCGGCGAGCTGCGCCGGCGCGAAGCGGTTGAACGCCAGCAGAATCGTCAGCATCTCGCGGTTCAGCGACTCAGGATCGGTCGGCAGGCCACGACGAAGGTCGGGTCGCGTAGCGCGCGAAGCCGTCTCGATGACGTCGCGCGGCTTCGTCTTCGGCTGCCTGATCCACTCGCGACTCATGGCCCCACCATTGCCATCGCCTGCGCCGCGCTCGCCACAGGACAGGCTTCGTTCAGCGCGTCTTTCGGTGCATGCTGCACCGCCAGCTCGCAGAGATCGCGTCGCACGTCATCCGCGCTCAGCTCGAGCACGGCGCACACGCTCTCGAACGTCCCGAGCGGCTCGGCTTCGCGCGACAACGTCCATTCGACCGCCTCGCGCCAGAGCGCCAGCGTCGAACACCCAGCCTCGAGCTGACAGCCCTCCCAGCGCGTGTCGACTCGCGACTGCGGATGCCGACCGCGCAGCGCGCTGATCGCGTCAGTCAGCACGGCGGCCCACAGGCGCTTCGCTGCTTCGATACTCTGCACAGCACGCGCCAGCTCCACCTGCCACCGCGGCCGCGTCGCCAGCACTTCAAACCGCCGCGCCGTCTCGCCGCGCCCGCTGGGAGACTGTCGCCGTCCACAAGCAGTGAATCGCATCAGGAGTTTACCGCGGAGTGCCGACCCACACCTGACGGCACACAGAAGCCCTGGTGGAGCCGGCGCTTCATCGCCGCGTTCCCGTCCGGACGGGTCCACCGATACCCATAACTGCGTCTCGCTGTACGCGACGACACGCGAAGCGTCAAGCCGCGTCGCTACTGCCCGCCGCAGCCCGCCGCATGTAGGCGATCGGCCACTTCCCGGAATGTCGGCGATCGGCGACATCGGGGCGGGCCGCGTTGCGGCACTGCGCCGGCCCTGCTGCGGGTATTCACTGCTGTGTGGTATGAAACCTCCGCAAACTGCGAGGAGCGAGGCGCTGTAGCACTCCGCAAGAAGGCCCGAAAATTTGCTGCGCGCGTATACGAGGAGGTTCCCTGGCTTCTCACGAGCTGCCTGGGGTCTGGCCCCGGG
>Ga0184637_10000123_pt1 | contig 51919 bp, 102 predicted proteins | sample PLM3_127_b2_FD_133143 | JGI IMG/M metagenome (GOLD analysis project Ga0184637, IMG submission 133143) | Groundwater sediment microbial communities from an aquifer in East River, Colorado, USA - PLM3_127_b2 | ecosystem: Environmental > Terrestrial > Soil > Riparian zone | place: USA: East...
GCAAGGAATCGGCCGCCGAGGCGCGGTAGGCGCGTCCCGCGCGCCCCGCGCGGAGCGTAAGTGCCTGATTACCCTGCCGTGTCCATTATAGTGGACATGCAGCGAGGTACTGGCAGTACATCGCCAGTCAGAAAAAACGCTATGTTTTTCTGACAGTTATCTCTTGATGGTGGGCAGTTTTTTGACCGTTTCGACGAGACGTGCTGGGTAGAGGTGGGTGTATCTGCGCGTCGAGGCAAGCGATTGATGCGCCAGCGCGACGCCCACCTCGGCGAGCGTCGCGCCGCCGCTCAGGAGCGCGCTGGCGAAGCTGTGCCGGAGGTCGTGCGGCCGGACGTGCCGCAGGCCCGCCGTGTCTCGCGCGGCCCAGAACGCCTCGTAGTAGGCCGAGTCGGACCGCCGGAAGGGCAGGTAGGCGAGTGCCCAGCGCGCCGCCGGATGGACCGGGACCATGTGCCGGACGCCGGTCTTGGCGATCCCGAGGTCTAGCCACGCCGCGCGCCCCTGGCGCACCACGGCGCCGGGCTCGAGCCGCAGGAGGTCCGACCGCCAGCGGAGCCCGGTGTAGAAGGCCAGCGTCCAGAGCGCCCGGTCCTCGGGCTCCATCGCCGCCATGAGGCGCTCGAGCTCGCCCGCGACCAGGTAGATGTGCCGCGCGTTGTTCGCCGCCGGCAGCCGCATGCGCGTCGCCGCAGCCCCGTCCCCGAGCCCGTGCTCCTTCCAGGCGTACCTGATGGACGCCCGGAGGTAGGCGAGCCGATTGCGCACGGTGCCGGGCGCGAGGGCGGGGTGCGCCGCGACGTACTGTCGGCAGATGTCGTGAAGTGCCGACATTGGCTTGCCCTGGAACCAGGGCAGGACGTGCGCGAGGTGCTGGGCGGCCTGTCGGCCGCCTTTTAGGTGCGGGAGCCGGTGCTCGATGTAGAGCGCGACCGCTTCGTCGATCGACGGCTCGTCGCGCTGGATCCCGGCCGCGATTGCCGTGAGGCGACCAGTCTCCACCCGCTCGAACTCGAAGGCTTGAGCTCGAGTCCACCCCGCAGGAAGCAGTTGATTGTGGCGGATACGTCGACCCGCGAGCGCGCGGCGTAGCTGGAATCGCCAACGCTTCTTTGCCTTGTCGAAATAGACCGGCACGCCGCTTTGAACGCCCTTACGTCCTGTTCCTCGAACTCTACCCGCCGCCCGATCCGTGTGCAAGCGAGCGGCCCGCGCGGCGCGGCGAGGTCGTAGACGGTCCTCGGCGCAACGCCGAGGATTTTCGCGGCGTCGGCGGCGGTCACTCGATGCCAGGCGCGAGGAACAGACACGTCGCCGGGAAGTCGCCTGCCTCGGCGCATACGCAGCTCACCTCGCTGCACGGCTCCGTGACCTCCCGCTCGATCAGCAGGCCGAGCTCAAGCGCCTTGCTCTGGACCGAGCCGCCGTCGATGTCGCCAGCGTATCCGTCGCCGCGCGCCTCTTTGAGGCACCACGCGCCAAACTCAGCAAGCGCCGCCTCGGTGCCCTCGGTCTCAACGAGCTTCTTCGCGGTTATAGGAGCGTCGGGCGGACCAGGTAGGCTTGAATCCATAACTGCACCTCATGTGCGACTGCGATGTAGGCGGCTGACGGCCGCAGATCGTTCTCCTGGCCCGGCCTGTAGGCTGCCCAGATCCTGTTTCGTAGCGCGCGTGGAAGCGTGAACCAATGCTTCAAGCAGCCCCACATCGCTGGCGGCACACGGGCCTCGCAGCCCGGCCAGTGGCACCCGTGTCCGCGCGATTGCCGTGCGGCCTTGACGTGCGCGACCTTGTCGCCGATCGAGGTCATTACGCTCGTCCGCTCCGTCTGTTGGAAGTCCCCCGGTCGGGGTGTTCGGTGAATCGCTCGAGGTGCCCGTCCAGTACGGGGCCTGGGGCGGCTTGCTGTTCGGTCGCGTGGTCTGTGACGACGCCGCGCTCGAGGTGGTAGGTCCTCACCACGACGCCGCCGGCCCGGCGCTCATCCGGGAGCTCCAGGTGGGCGCGCACCTTGGCGGCGAGCCGCATCATGGCGTCCGCGAGGTTCTTCTCCCGCGACCGCTCGCGCTGTCCGACGCAGCGGAGCCCCGTTGGCTTGTGGAGGAGGCGGCAACAGTTCTGGTGCTTGTTGCGGTACTGCCCGCCAGCCCCCGAGCCGCTGAACCAGGAGACCTCGACGTCATCGGGATTCATGCGATCCAGTGGGGGTGGATCCACCGACGTTTATCGGTGTCGATGTTGCGGACGTAGACACGTCCGCCGTACCCGTGCCGGATCACCGCGCCGGTGTGAAGGTGGCTGCCGAGCTCCCAGCTTATGCCGTCACCGACCGGGTAGAGGCGGCGCACCAGCGTCGAGAGCATGTCCTCGGCCGCGGAGACCGCGGCGAGTGCGCGGCGGACCGCGTCGGCCCGCGTCTCCATCACTCCCCCGCGACCGCGTCGAGCGCGGCCTCGATCAACATACCGAAGCCGATCACCACGTCGTAGTAAACGGCCATAATCTTGTAGCGCATCACCGCGGCCTCGGGCCGGCGCGGTGCGCCTTGTTCGGCACGATCCTCCAGCCGTTTCGGTAGGCGGCCCAGACGGCGAAGTCGAGCTGCGCCGGAGTCATGCCCATCGTGTCAGCGATGTTCACGAAGATTTCCTCGAGCCGGACGTAGTTCTCACCGGCCGGCGGCGTGGTCTTGGGAATGGTGCGGAAACCCTGGTCCTTGAGAAATTTGAGGACGTGCGTGTCGAGCGCCGCGACCTTCGCCTCCGGGTTCACGAGCATGTAGAACCAGCGCGCGGTCTTCGGGCCGACGCCGGGGATTCCCTCCAGGAACTCCAGCGACCACGGGCGCGGGTCATCGCCGCCGGTGCGCCAGCCGGCGATGTACTCGAAAGCGCGCTGGATGCGGGTGTACTGGCCGGTGCGCGCCTCGCGCAGACAGACCCCCATGACGGCGCGGCATCTGAAGTCCTTGACGACGTCGAACGGCAAGCTGTTCACGCTCCAGTGGTATTTACTGAGGAACTCATTGAGCTTCCGCGCCGTGATCTCGGCCGGCTTGTTGGCGACCATGATGGCGAACAGCAACCACCACTGCGCGTTGTATACGGACTCCCCGGCGTCGCCGATGGCGTTCGCGGTGATCTTGTCGCCTGGCTCGACCATCAAAAGGACCCTCCTGGCTTCTTCACCCATCCCAGCATGCCCAACCTGGCCTCGAGGGCAGCCTGGTCGAGCGGGTTGTTGGCGTCCTCGTGCCCGAGGTAGAGGAACACCATCCGCGTCGTCTTGCTCGGCGAGCGAAAGGTGAAGGTGGTGGTGCCACTGACGACCGAGCACGTCCTCATCGAGGCGACTTCTCCGACTTTCATGTCTTCCTCCGTCGAGCCCGCATCCGCTGCGCGCCCGAGCTCCATGTGTCCGGTACGACCTCCTGGTGATTCTCTCCGGTCCTCGCTTCGGCGCGCACCGTCTTGCCTTCCAGGCGGATGCCGCGAAGGCGTGCGTCCTTGACGTAGGCCGCGATGCACTCCTCGATCGGCCGGTCGGTGCTGAACGTCCTGGTGTGGGCGCCATCCACGAAGAACGACACGTCGCGTGCATCTTTCATCAGTAGAGCGCGTCTCGAGTGATCTGCTCGATGAGCTGCTGCGCCAACTGGCGCGCGCGGGCCAGGCGCTCCTCCGCAACCATCGCGCGGGCCTCGGCGTGCGAGAGATCGCCGCGCAGTTCGCCGATAGCCTGATGAGCTACGCGCCATTTATCGTCAAGCTCGGCGAGATCGGCGCGTAACTTCTGGGTCTCGAGCGCAACTCGTCTGTCGAGTTCATCCTCCCAGCCGGGGCTAGCAACCATGTCAGTTCAGCTTCGTGGGATCCTGGGGGTTGTTCTCGGCGTCGTGACCGGCGCGAATAGCTGACAGCAGCGCCGACCCCTGCTCGCGCACTGTCTGGTAGGCGTGACCAAGGCACCCGAGGACCTGATAGCCGCCCGACCCGTCCTCGTTCCGCCACATCACCACGATGGCGTGCGATTGCTTGAGGAGCACGATCAGCTCGTCGATCGCCTTTTGTTCCTCTGTGGAGCCAGGCTCGAGCTGGACGTAGCTGCCTGTGTTCATGCGCACTTCTCCCGGTAGAGGCGCTCCAGAAAATCGGCCTGCCGGCCGGTGAGGACGGTGGTGTCAGCCTTGAGGGGGGTCATCTTTCGCACGAAGGCGCTCTGGTAGTCGTCCAGCTCGTCCTGGTCCACGCGCTCGAGCGCCTCGATCATTTCGGCGATGGAGACGGAGCGGGGCATTACGGTCTACGCCCCGCGGCGAACGGCGCGCTTCGCGCCGAGGGCGTTTGCGATCCTTCGCCGCTGCGACAGCTTTGTGCGCGCGGTGCGCAGGCCCTTCCGCGCCTGGCGGCCACCGAGCTTCCGGCGTTCGGCCCTGGCGTTCACGTTCACTCCCCCGAGGAGAGCCGCAGCATCGTGAGGCGGTCCAAATATTTCTGCCACATCTCCATCTGGTAGGCGCACGCACGCGCCTCCGCGATTTTCGTGTGGTCGGTCTTGCCGGCGGCCTCGCGGATGTCGGCCCAGATCCGCACGAGCGTAGGCGCGAGGCGGTCGCGTCCGAGGAGGACGAACATCGGCTCGTCCGGGTGCGCGTTCGCGTAGCAGTCGAACGCGCCGGGGTTTGCTTTCGTGCCCATTTGTCTACTCCTAGTGAACAAATCAGAACGGGATGTCGTCGTCCATATCGCCGAGCATGCCGCCGGTGGCGGGCTTCGGTGCGGGCTTCGGTGCCGCAGGCTGAACGCGCGGCGCTGGTTGTTCGTCGCCGGACTGCCGGCCGCCAAGGAGGACCATGTTCGCGACGATCACCTCGACCGTGTAGCGGTCGACGCCGTTCTTGTCCTGCCACTTCCGGGTGCGGAGTTTGCCCTCGACGCAGACCGCGGCGCCCTTCTTGAGGTACTCGGCCGCGACCTCGGCGATCCGGCCGTAGAACACGAGCCGATGCCACTCGGTATGCTCCTTGTCCTCGCCGCTGGCCTTGTCCTTCCACTTCTCGGTCGTGGCAATGTTGACGTTGGTGACAGCGTCGCCGCTCGGCATGTACTTCGTCTCCGGGTCCTTCCCGCAGTTGCCGATCAGAATGACTTTGTTCAGGGAGGCCATAGTAGTCCTTGACTAGATTGAGACAAATTGGTAGTGGACGTGCTCCTCGTAGGCGAGGGCTCGTGTGATCTCGTGCGCGCGCACCGCCGATAGCGGGCCGCCGCGCTCGACGTCTTGGGCAAGGGCATGCTGCCCGAGGTCGTGCAGCGCCTCGCGGATCTCGAAGGTCGCGAGACGCCCGGTACGGCCCTTCGCGTCGGCAATGCGGCGGTTCATGCCGTGACCCCCAGCTCCGCGAGCTCCATCAGAACGTGACCCCCAGCTCCGCGAGCTCCATCAGAATGCCGGCGCGGCGACGCGCCAGCTCGCCCAGGATGGGGCCGCGAGCCAGATCGCGGAGCTCCTCGTCAGCCGAGGAGCAACCGATTCTCACATCGAAGCCGCGCCCCTCGTGCATTGCGTCGATCGTGGCCGCGAGGCCCACGAGCTTCGCGTGGAGCGACAGGACGCGATCCAGGTTGGCGAACTTCATTTCGTCTTCTCCAGCGGAGCGGCGTGCATGGCCGGCGGGATGTACCAGGCTTGCTCGAACACCAGGCGCCGCATGTCTTCGAGGTGCGCCTTGATGGCGTTGATCGTCGGCGCCGCGTCCGGTTGCCCGGTCGGGCGCATGCCGGCCCCACAGAGGGCGTCGAGGAGCGTCTGGGCCACGCGCCTCTCGAGCGTCATGGTCGGCTGCGCCATGTCGTCGCTCGCCGGCAGCGGCTCGAACACCGCTGGTGCGTAGCAGATCCGAAGGTCGCTGACCGGGTCACGCCGCGCGAATAGGATGTTCACCTCGCGCTCGAAATTCCTGATCTCGGCATACACCTCGATCGTGCCCTCGCTGTTGAGGCGCTGGAGCTTCATTTCTTGCCCCCGTCCTTCTTTTCCTCTTCCGGCTGGTGAACGCCATTGAAGGCGTTGCGGATGTTCGCCGCGAAGTACCCGCCGATCGACTCTGCGCCGCAGCATGCGTCGTACTCCTTCTGGGAGACGCCGTCGTAGTGGTACAGGCGGCCGAGCTTGCCGTCCTTGCCCTTGAACCGGATCGCGAGGGTCTTCGTGCGCGGCTCGTAGCCGACCTCGGCGATGTTGCTGCTCTTGACTGGCTTCATGTCCATGATGGTTCTCCTAGATCAAAACGATGGTGACGGAAATCGCCGCCGCGAGAGCCAGGCAAAAGCCGAGGCCGGTGACGCTACGGGATATGGCACAGGCGACTGGAAACGCCCACACGCCAGCGATGGCGATACCGAGTCCGAGGCTCACTTGGACCTCGCGCGCGCTGCGACGGGATCGTTTACGGCCACGAAGCCGGGGACGTTGAAAGCGGACTTCTGGGCGCCCGCGGTCTTGTTCAGCGCCGACTCGTCGAGCGAGAGGTAGGCGACCAGCTCTGGCCGGCTCTGAAGCTCGCGGGCGATCAAGCGAATCGCCTGGGCCGCGCCGATGCCGGTCTGAAATTGCGCTACCCACCGCTCGCGGGTGGTGAAGCCGGCGACCTTCGTCGCCACGGTGGGCATGACGACGGTCGCGGCGCCGGCCTCGAGGACGGCATCCTGGGCGGCAGCCTCTCCGGCTGCCACAGCGTTCTCGGCGCGCTGCGTGGCGGAGGCGGCCTGGGCGGCGAGCCGGGCGACCTCAGACTTCTTCCCGGCCGCCTGTGCGACCTCCATGGCGGCCTGGGCGGCGGCGGCCTTCGCCAGCTCGGCCTTGCTTCTCTCCTCGGCGGCGGCCCGTAGGGCGGCGGCCTGGGCCTCGGCCTCGGCGCGGGCCTTGCGCTCGTTCTCCTCGTTCTGGCGCCGCACCAGCGCCGCGCGGTCCTCGAGCAGCTTCGTCCAGCCCTTGAGCCCGTCCTTGAGGAAGAGCTCGGCCCGGTCCAAGTGCTCCAGCGCCGGCTTGAACATGCCGCGGGCGTTCTCGATGATGAGCCGCGCCGGGGCTGTGATCGACCCTCGCATGTCCTCGATGCGAGTCCGTAGGGCGGCGATCGTCCGCAGCTCGGCGGCGGCTGACTCCGCGATCTCCTGGGAGTCGAACTCGTACGCCTGGGCGACCGCAAGAGTGCTGATGCCGGCGCGGATCAGCCCGAGAGCGTCCGGGCCTACGACCACGCGCGCGACGAGCGCGGTGGACTCGCTGTCGGGCTTCGCGGGATCCACAGTCAGGATCCGCTCGCGTTTGTCGTCGTCCGGTCCGAGTGGCATCACTTGATCTCCAGCGCGTCTGCGTCCTGTGTCAGCGGCCGGACCTGTCCGGCGAACCAGATGCCGGTGCGCTTGGCCTCGAAGACCGTCTTGTCGCCGGTCGGCGTGACGGTCGTGGTGCGGTAGGACTCCCCGGTCGCGCAGCCGGCGAGGGCGAGGAGAGCGATCAGGATTGCGGCGGTTCTCATGCGAGGCTCCTGGGGTTGAGAATTGCGAGCATCACTTCGCGCGCGCGGCTGTTGACGTCGGTGTCGGCAGCATAGATGAATTGCCCGATAACATTGGGCGCGAGCCCAAGGCGATGGCCGGCCCGCGCGGCATCGAGCTTGAGGTTGTCGACTCCAGCGTCGTAAATCTCGTTGTAAAGCGCGCACAACGGGCACTCGCCGCGCGAGTTGCGGATGCGGTTGAGGAGGTTCACATCCCACGGGCCGCGCTCGGCGATGATTGGCAGCAGGTCCAGAACGTCGTAGATCTTCACGCGGCAGTCCTCCATCGGTGCATGGCGACCGCGGCGAGAAAGACGGTGCGGTCCATCGCTGAAAAGAGCTTGCTGTTCGGGTTGTTGGACGACTCGTACTTGTACGTCCCATTCGCGTCGAGGCGCAGCGCGCCGCGCTCGTGAACGCGGGTCTCCGGCTCCTCGGACTCGATGAGGTATTCGTAGCCCGCGGTTTGGAGCCCGATGTTGCGGCCGGCGTAGAAGCTGCGCTTCGCGTCGACCACGGCGAGCCGGTTCGGCGCCTTGCGGAAGAAGCCGTCCAGGTCCGGCATGCCGGCAACGCGGATGCGATCGGAGTAACGCGCGCGTTCACAGAAGCGCGGGGTGAACCCGGTTTCGGAGCAGAACTTGAGCCAAGCCACGTAGCGCATCTCGAGCCACTCCGGCAGCAACGCGAGGTCGAGGCGATTCTCGACGTCGAGCTGGATCATCTGGTGGATCGCGATGCCCTCGTCGCGCGCATGCGCGAGCCGGTCCGGCGGGATCTTCGAGTAGTCGGTGAGCGGCGCGAGGACCTGAGTGACGCTCGGAACGAGCGCGTCGCACCAGCGGTACTCGTGGCCGACTTCGGTGAAGGTCAGCACGGGGGGGCCATCAAAAGCGGCTCGTAGAGCTTGCCGTCGGGGCCGCACGGGCTCCAGGGATCGCGCCGGCGCACGATGTCCGCGCCGCGCGCCGCCCCCGTCACGAGATCGCCAGTGTCAGGGTGCCCGCACACCGGCACCAACCCTTCCGGGTCGTACCACTTGCAGTTTCGGCAGTAGCGGGTCTTTTCCATCACATCCACCCTCCGATGCTTCGTGGCCCGCGGCCGCCGCGGCCGTCTTTGTAGCCCTCGTCGTAGTAGTGCTGGTCCTTGCTCGAGCCGGCCATGAGGCCGGCGATGAACACGATGACCAATCCGGCGATGTACCAGCCCATTACTTGTCTCCCCCAGAGAGCCACTTCTGGGCCTCGTTGAACTTCTCGAACGGGAACGCGGCGACCAGGACGCCGTACTTCGCGCGGAGGTCCTCCTCCGTCTTGCCGGCGCGGGCCAGGCTCGCGGTGAGGATGCGTTGCTGTGCCGGCTTGAGCGGCGTGTGTGGCGCCGCCCCTGGTGCCGCAGGGGGAAGTTCCGCGCCAACGGGAGGAGGACCATCAGCGACAGACTGCGACACGGGGGCGGCATTGACGGGGTCCGCAACGGCCGGCTGCTGAGTCGCCACAGGAGCCACCCGCGGGGCATCTACGACAGTTGCCGGCGTTGCGGATTCGGTGAGGGACTTCGGCCCCTCGACGCGTACCGACTCGACATCGATCGCATCGTTGAGGGCCTTGCCGTGCATTTCCTCGGCGGTCGGGCCGCCGCAGAGCTTCGGGAACGCGCGCCGGAGCGCCTGGGCTTCCGCGCACTTCTCGAGCTGGCCGATGGGGCGCTTCGTCCACATCGCGTTTGGGACTTTCGTGTCCCTCCCCTTCGTGGCGTAGGTCTCGGTCCAGAACACCTTGGCTGGAAACTCCGCGACCTGGCCCTGCACGAGCCGCTTCACCACGATGCGCGCCCACTCGGGATAGTCGATCGTGAAGTCGGCGACGGTGAGCGTTTGCATCGTGCCGTACTCGGTGTCGCTCAGGCCGATGTACTCGCCCGTGGACTCGGCTTTCTGCCGGTAGTAGTCCACCGAGGGCATGATGACGTCGCGGTAGCCGTTCGACTTCTTGTCGAACATCGGAACGATGTGGCAGGGTTTATCTAGGGGGTCCACTCCACGCGCTTCGCACCACCCGAGGACCATTTCGATCGATTCCAGCGCCGCGCCGGGATAGAGACTCGATTGGAGGACCAGGAGCGCCTTCGTGCGGTCCATCTTGAAAATCGGGAAGTTGTGGTCGTTCACCGATTCGCCCTCACTTCTTCCCCCTCTTGGCGGCGGCCTCGCGGTCCGCGATGATCCTGGCGGCCTCGGCGGCGATGCGGGTCTCAACGCGCTCGATGGCTTCGCGCGCGAGGTACTCGTAGTGCGGCTGGAGGAGGTAGACGGTCCCGAGGACCAGCAGGCCCCCGAAGAACCCAGCGAGCGCGTGAGAGACGCCGCTCACCTGGAGAACCAGGTCGCGGCGCTCGCCGCGATCAGGCTGATGAATACGATGAACGTGAGCATGGCGCGGAGCCTAGTCAACCGTTGCTCTCATGTCAAGAAGAAAATGACTAGTGTCGAAGACCCGTCAGATACGGGACGGGAAACGGATGACGTTCGGGGGAAGTTCGGGGGGTGAGACGCTTGCCGCGGCCTCGACATAGAGGATGACCAGCGGCTTGTCGTTGCGGTGCAGGCGGCGGTACATCTTGAGCAGGTACGCCTCGTCCTCGGGGAGGGGAGGGGGGGCGGTAGTAACCAGTTGCTTGGTCATGTCAGCATGCTGCTCTCCCGCCTTTGGATTGGTGAATTATGCCTGGGCTCTGCTGCGCTGCTGCTGGCGCGCGATCTCGCGGCGGGCCGCTTCGACGGCGTTGTCGAGGATTCGACGCCCGTCCGCCGTGGTGTTGGTGTAGGTCCAGACGACGCTCTTGATGTTGTCGGTGCAATTTGGCACCAGGAGCTCCCAGACCTCGGCGCCGAAGGCGTGCGCCACCTTCTCGACGTTGGACAGCAGCGGATCGTGGCGGGCGTTGAGGAGGTTGTTGACCGTCTTCTGCGGCACGCCGGCTGCCTTGCCGATCTTCACGCTGGACATCAGCCAGGGCCGGGCGGCACGCAGCCTGTCGAGATTTCCACGGATGAACGTCATGGTCGAGCCCTCCGGCAACCGCTTACGTCCGCGCACACCACCTCCTAGTCGTCAGCGTCACACGCGGATCACACCACGGGGCTGGTGCGCTGTCAAGTCGGCCATCAGGACTTGCAAACCTAGTAAAGCACGCCTATCCTACACCTTCACCCCTATGGACGAAGCCTCGTTCGTATCACACTTCCCAGGCGCGCGCCCCGCGGGCCGAGGGAAGTACACCGTGCGCTGTCCCGCGCACGATGACCGCGATCCCTCGCTGTCGATCGCGTTTCTCCCCGACGGTCGCGTGCTCGTTCACTGCCATGCTGGATGCGAAGCGGCAAGCGTAGTCGCGGCCGCCGGGCTCACGATGGAATCGCTCTTCCCCGAGGGCGTGAAGGTGCGCGACTACATGCCGGGCGGCGGCCCGTCGCGGCGCGAGCGGCGCACGCTTGACGACGAGGTACGCATCATCGCCATCGCGAAGGCGGATCTGGCCCTCGGGAAGAAGCTCTCCGAGCCCGACCAGGCGCGGGTGCGAACCGCGGCCGATCGTCTGCGGCGCGCCGGGAGGGCGGCGTGACGTCGTACTACAACGGGAAATTTGTCGACTTCACGCAGGCCGTCCAGCGGACTGGCGCGAAGACTCACACCTGGGCTGTGCTTACCGTCCAGGGCCACATCCCCGTCGGGGCGGTCAAGTGGTTCGGCCGCTGGCGCGGTTACGCCTTCTTCCCGTCAGCCGAGACCGTGTTCGAGCAGCACTGCCTACGCGACATTGCTCGCTTCTGCGAAGAACGGACCCGCGAGCATCGCCTGGCCCGGAGGGTGGCGGCGTGAGCGACGGCGTCCGGTACTTCCGCGTCCGCAACTTCGAGCGGTTTCAGCACTACCGGGACCGCTCCCCGCCGTGGATCAAGCTCTACAACACCGTGCTCGAGGACTACCACTACACCCGCTTGCCGGACGCTGCGCGATCGCACGTCGTTGCTATCTGGTTGCTAGCAAGTCGCACCAGTAACCGTATCCCCATGGATGCAAGTTGGGTGCAAGCAGCTATCAAGGCCACGGGGCCGGTAGACCTGGAACTACTGGAAAAACAGGGGTTTATCGTTGTGGAGCAGAGTGCTAGCGAGGCGCCAGCAAACCGCTCCGGTCACCGTACAGAGAGAGAGAGCAGAGGAGAGAGAGAGCAGACACGCGCTGCGCGCGCGGTGTTCACACCCCCCTCACTCGAGGAGGTGCGGGTCTTCGTCGCCGCGGAGAAGCTGAACGTGGACCCGGAGACGTTCGTCAGCCACTTCAAGTCGAACGGCTGGAAGGTTGGCGGCAAAGCCCCGATGAAGGACTGGCAGGCCGCATGCCACACCTGGTCGTCGCGGAAGGGTAAGGAGCAGCCGCCGGCCGTCCGGCCAGAACCGCGCGGGTTGATTTGACCATGCAAGTCCTCAACGAGATCATCACCGAGTCGGACATCGCGAAGGTCCTGGACGCCATCGAGCTCCAGGAGGTCCGGCCGGCGTCGGACTGGTGCTCGAAGCTGCTGCTGCCCGATCCCTCCGCGCAGGGCCGGATGCTGCCGTGGGGGAAGGCGCACGGCAAGTTCGATCTGCGTCCAGGCGAGGTGACGATCTGGGCGGGCGAGAACGGCGCCGGCAAGAGCGGCGCGATCGGCCAAGTGATCGCGTGGCAGCAGCCGAGGTGCCGGGCGATGATCGCCTCGATGGAGATGCCGCCGGTCCTCACGTTGCGGCGGATGGCGAACCAGATGTTCGGCGGCCCGGCGCCGCGCGAGTTCGCGGCGATGTTCGCCGACTGGACCGGCTACGGCGAGGAGTCGCGGCTGTTCATCTACGATCAGCTCGACACGGTGCCGGCGAAGAAGATCCTTGCGGTCACGCGCCTCGCGGCCGAGCGGCTGCGGCTCCACGACATCGTGATCGACTCGCTGACGAAGTGCGGCGTCTCCGGGCGCGACAAGTACGACCAGCAAATCGCGTTCGTGGACCGGCTCGCGTGGATTGCGAAATCGACCGGCGTCCACATCCACCTGATCTGCCACCTCCGCAAAGGCGAGGACCAGTACGGTGCGCCGAATAAGTGGGACGTGCGCGGCCCCGGCGAGCTGACGGACCTGGTAGACAACGTCGTGCTCATGTGGCGTAACCGCGCGAAGGAAGAGGCCGAAGAGGCGGTCGCGCTCGACAAGACGGTCGCGGAGGACATCGCGAAGCAGTGCGACGTCTACCTCAAGCTCGGGAAGCAACGGCATTTCCCGTGGGAGGGGACGCTCGGGCTCTACTTCGACAAGCGATCTGGTCAGCTCACGCCGCGCCAAGACCGCGCGCCGATGCCGTGGCCCGCGGCCGGGAAGCCGGTGCCGTTCGAGTATCGAGCGGCGGACGCCGCGCCAGACCGAGTGACCGATGAAGGTTTCGAGGAATTCTAGATCGTGGAGATCGCCTGGATCATTTTCGAGTTTGGCGCACTTGTATTCTTCGCCGGGCTTGGGCTCTGGTGGATCGTGTTCAAGACGTTCGAGTACCTTGACGAAGACCGACGCGACTAACCCGTTTCGACTTGGACCATACCGAGACCAACCCATGATCCCGCCAGAGAAGCTCGCCGAGCTTGAGCTCAAGCACCCGGGCACGATCATCGTGGGCACGGTGAACAAGTCGAACGGGCTCAAATCCGTCGTCTACTTCCCGCGCTCGCTGAAGACGATCGAGCTGCTCATCGCCCGCTTCGGGTTCGGCGAGGAGCTGCACGGCTCGGTCATGCACATCAACCCGCCGAAGGAGCCCGGTGAGGTCGCGATCGGTTCGCCGCTGACGAGCGCGCCGCCGGAGCTGACGAAGAGGTCGACGTGAACTGCCGTCGCTGCGCCAACATCCGAACCCGCCTGGTGGATTGGTTCATCGCGCTCTGCTGCCGCTACGGTCGCGAGGATCACCTCATGGACATCGACGGCAACGGGCACTACATGCGCCGCTGGGAGTTGATCCGCACGCCTTGGTTCGGCGTCCGGCTACACAACACGCTGCGCCCCGACCTGGACAGGTATCTGCACGACCACCCCTGGGCCAACGTGTCGATCATCCTCAAGGGCTTCTACGTCGAGGCGCTTCCGCTGTTCGACGAGCCGACGTTCGTGATGCACGCATGGCGTGGCGTGATGGTTGAGCCAGTGCGGAATGTCACCCGCGAGGCCGGTGCCGTGATCTTCCGGCGCGCCTGCGATCGGCACAGCCTGACCGCGCTCTCGTGCGTGCCGTGCTGGTCGCTGTTCATCGTCGGCCCGCATAGGCGGGGATGGTGTTTCTACACGCCCGCAGGCATGGTGCCGGCGGACGAATACAAAGCGAAAGGGAAACAGTGAGCACACCTACCGAAGAAGGCATCCAGGTCGGCGACGAGCGGAGCGTCCCCGCGGCGCTCGAGGAGCAACCGCGGCGCGGCCGGGCGTTGGATGCCTCGGAGCTGGCGGCGATGGAAGCCGTGCAGCAGCGCGGCGCCTCGAGCGTCATCGACGTCGAGATCAACGCCGCGATCGAGCGCCTCCTCGACGGGGGCATCAAGGTTGCGGAGTTCGCTGTCGTGGTGCAGACAGCCGAGGGCGGCGTCAACGTCACGTCCAGTCACGGCGTCATGGGCGCGATCGGGATGCTGGCAAGGGGCGACGCCCTCGCTCGCAAAATCATGTTGATGCAGAAGTGAGCCACGAGGGCGACATCTTCCTGCGAATCTCCGCGGCCATCGGGTCGGGGAGATCGCTGGTCTTCATCGGCGAAATGCAGCTCGCCGGGTGGCAGGACTCGCACAACGGCGGGTCCAAGGTGACGCTCTGGCTGCCGGACGCGGAGGCGCTCGAATGCTTCCGCGACCTGACCGCCCGCAAGGGCAAGATGGCAGGACAGCGGCTCGCCGTCGTGATGATGGAAGTTCTCGACGACGAGTCATTCGGTTCCACACCGGCTGCGCCTAAGGCTTCCGAGCCCGTCGGGCGGGCGCAGCCGGTTGTGGAGCCGAGCGGCCCGGCGTGTGCCTGGCTAGTAATCCGTTGCCGGGAGCCGGTGTTTCAGACCTGGCTCGCCCACATCTACCCGGCGCTGTGGTTGAAGCACGATTTCCAGAACGCGGAGCCCCGGGCGCGCAAGGTTGTGCTCGACCTGTTGCAAGTCAACTCCCGAAAGGATGTGGATGGCGACGAACTGGCGCTGCGCCGCTTCAACCACCTTCGCGTCGCCTACGCGAAGCACCTCGAGTCGCGGGTGGTTTGATGTACGTCACCTACAACAACGCGCAGCCCGAGGGCTCTTTCCGGCCCGCAGTCGACTTCGAGCTCATCCACGAGCGCCCGCTGGAGGTGATTCCGTACGTCCGCCTCGCGGCGACGATGTTGAATCAAGGCGTCAACGACAGCCGGATCAACACCTGGACCGAGGTCAACCGCAAGCGTCGTGGGCGCAAGGCGCGGCCGGGTTTGCCGCTGACGCCGATCGAGCGCATGCGTGAGGACGCGCGCGGCTGGCTACTCAGCGACAGCGAGCGTCCATACGGGTTCGCATGGTGCTGCCGCTTGCTTGGACGCGATCCTACGGAGACGCGCGCCAAGGCGTTTACGGCTCCGCGCACGATGCACTACGTCCCCCTGATGACATGACCCCGAATCAGCGCAGCGTCGTGCGACTCCGCGGTCTGGGCTACGACCCGATCGAGACGGTCGAGCATCGCATCCGCGGGCGCCGCTCCAAGGATCTGTGGGGCGGTGATGTTCTGGCGATTCGTTCGGCGCGGCCAGTGGGTCCAAGGATGCACTCGTGGTTCGTCGGCGAGACCTTGCTCGTGCAGGCGACCAGCGACAACGGCGGCAACGTCGCGGCGCGGGTGCGGAAGCTCATCGGGCTGCCGTCGACGGCGCGGCTGCTCGCGGCTGGGTGGCAGATCGAGGTCCACGGATGGGAGGGGGACCAGGTGCGTATCGTTTCCATTTTGCTGCTCAACGGCGTCGTGCAGGCGCCAGGGATCAAGCTCCGTGACTAGACCGATCGGCTCGACGCGCTACCTCAGTCGAGGGATGCCGCACAGCTTGAAGCGCGACCGCAAGGTGTTCGTGCTGAACATGGCGGACTTCCCGGCGTGGATGACCCAGCAACCGAGGGTGCGATGGCCAGCAGTTTCCTACCTCCCGGCCTGACGTTCCGCGCCGCCCTCCAGTACGGCTATGTCGGCCGGCTGGTGTGCGAGGACTACACCCGATGGGTGAAGACGCTGGAGTGCTGCTGCGGTTGCGGGCAGCCGGCGGATGACCCGCACCACCCTAAGCTCATGGGCTTCGCTGTCGCGGGCTCGAAGGTGCCGGATTGGTGGACGATCCCGCTCGCGCGGGCTTGCCACGATGCCCTGCACCAAAACGTGGAGCTGTGGGAGCGCCGGCACGGGCTCCAGAGCGACCACATCCTGATGACGTTGACCAGAGCCCTATGGGCTGGGGTGTTGAAATTCAACTCGTGAAGGAGTGATTTAGTGGAAAGCGTGATGCTGGTTACGTTGGGGTTGGCGGTAGCGTTCTTGGCCGGAATCGCATTCGGATGGGTGGTTGCCTACCAGCGCGGCTTCCGGGCTGGCTGGACCAAGCCGCGGCGCAAGCCGCGCGGGTTGAGGGAACTCGCGGAGGCGTGGGACAAGCAAAAGATCGCCGCGCGGCAAGAGCGGGTCGAGGAGGCGTGGGATAAGCAACAGAGCCCCCCCCTCGCCGGCGGGGTTGCGCAAGGCGTCCAGATGGGACCCGGCGACGCCTTCAAGCCCGGTGACGGCCTGTACCAGCCGGTCGCCAAGAGCGAGTCGTGAACCGCGTAGATTGGCCGCACGTCCTCCGCTCGATCGGGCTCCAGCTCGATCCGAAGCGGCCCGTGGCGGCGCTCGCCGAGGCCCTCAACGCCGAGGGTTTCGAGGTCTCTCGCGACACGGTCCGTAACTGGACCGGCGGGCGCAAGGGGCGCCTCACCGATCCCGACGTGGTTTTGTGGGCGTCCCGGCAAGCGATCCGCCGCGGGATCAAACTCCGGCCGCCCTTGTCCGCCATGACGGCCCAGGAGCTCCAGGACGAGGTCAACCAGCGCACCTCGAAGGTGCTCCAGGGGATTGTCCGGCGGAATCCGCCGCCGGTCGGCGGACGGCGTGGCGTGGCGGTAGCTCAGTCGGTAGAGCGCGGGGATGTGGCCCCCGTCGTCGTGGGTTCGAGCCCCACCCGTCACCCCCCGCTGCCTGCCGACGCCGCCGAGAACGCCGCCACCGCCGCGGAGTTCGCCGCGCGCGAGGTCGCGCCGGCCCCCTCAGACGATGACGTTGGAGACGTAATGTGATGGCAGCCTTTCACCAGGACCTCCTGCCGGCGATCGAGCTCGCCCTGATCCAGTGGGCGGCCTGGGTGCGGGCGTACAACGTCCGGGGCCGGCTCGGGCTGCCCGATCATTCGCCGGGCTTCCTGTCCGGCGGGATGCATGGCAGCGTGGATGCCTCCTTCGAGGAGACATACGGCCACGAGATCGACGTCCGCCGCGCCAGCGCGATCGAGGCGGTGATCCAGGGGCTCGTGCGCCCCGAGCAGATCGCCCTCGAGGACGAGTACGGCCTGAGCATCAACAAGTGGCGGTTCGTGGTGTTGCAGGAGGGCTTCGAGGTCGTCCTGGCCCGCGCGAAGCGGAACGTCCTTGCCGGTGTCCGGCGCCGCGGCGATGTTTGGCTTGGCTGAAATGACCATCCGGCCGCGAATCACGCTGCGGCGGGTCAAGTCGGGGACCGGATACCTCGTCACCGTGAGGTCTGACTACTGGCACCGATCCACCTACGTCCCGGTGGCTACGTTCGGGGAGGTGGTGCGCGCGCTTTCGGAGAGGTGGGAGAGGTACGCCCCATGAACCGGCGAGGCTTCCTTGCCGCTCTCGGGTTGGGGTTGGTCGCCCCTGCCTGGGCATTTAAGCCAAAGCCAACTCACCCACTGTTCGCCGGGCAGGTCGGCCACTACAGCGAAATCACCATCCGCCACATCGAGGCCATGAGGGCGGCGATCGATTCCGCTGAGTGGGGTTCCGAGTATTTGATTGTCGTAAACCCAAAGCAATTCAAGTGGTTGAAGGAGGGGGCGGCGCGCTCTTCCTGGAGGGAGGTCCACCGGGCCTGGAGGGTGGCCGGCAGGCCAGGAAGCAGCGATCCTCGCTCGGTCCTGGCCGCGACGAAGTGCGATCTGTGGCATAGCCTGCGGTTTGCGGAAAAAGTCACGCTTCCACTCGACGTGGTTGACGCCGGTCCCTAGTAGGGGGATACTCTGCTCGTGGGGACGGCGCTCGCCCCAACTGAACGGCGCCCTCCGGGTTCCCGGAGCTATCTACCCAGCGCCGGCTCCCGCCGGCGCTTCCATTTCTGGAGCTCAACATGCCCGACAAGGTGCGCCCGCTGAACGTGTACGCCCCGGCGGGCGTCCGCAAAGGCAAGATCGAGGAGCGCGTGCGCCGCGGCGAAATCGGGGCTCTGAGCGATGTGCCCGCCCCGACGCCGGTACCAGGGCTCGGCGAGCGCATTGCGCCCGCCGGCAGCATCGAGGAGAAGCTGTTGAAGGACGCGGAGCGCAAGAAGCGCGCGAGCGCCCCGCCGATCAAGGACTAGCGCGCGGGCTTCACCACTTCGGCCCGAAGAGCAACTCGAGCAGCACGAGCAGGGCGATCGCCACGATGATGGCGATGATCTCGCTGCGGCGGTTCTTGGGACTGCCCTCGTTGGGGTCATCGTAGCGGTCGCCGCTCATGGCAATAGCGGCCTAATGTCGAGAGGGATGTTTCGCCTCGCGAAGCGGTAAGCTGCCAGCCGACTCTCGAACCCTGCGATCGGCGCATGGAATCCCAGGAATGCCGACTTCGAGCTGTATCGAGCGTAGGTCACGCGCATGTCGTAATGCACGCCGTCGAACGTGACTCCCGGTGGGACCGCGACGAGCCAGTAGTAGACGTCGGACGTTTTCATGCGAGCGCTTCCACGTCGAAGGCTTCCATCGCGGCGTTGAAGCCGTCCGGGTCGTTCTCCGAAAACGTCCAGTCGGAGATCACGTCGATGCCATTGCCTAGGACCAGGGTGATCGTGTGCCGGCGCTGACTTGCCGGACTGCGCCCCACGTCCTTCGTCAAGATCAGGTAGGCCAAATCGACGTTGAAGACCAGTTCCATCGCGGTCTTCATGTCGCGCGCTGGCTCCAGCTCATCGCCGCCATCGTCCACGGCGATCAGGGCGAAGCCCGCGGCGTCCAGGTGCGCGATCAGATTGGCGACGATGCGCCGCTCCAGGCGCCCCCCGGGGCTGACTTCCTGCGCTGCATCGACGGCGAGGGATGGGACCTGAACGGCCCCGCAGGTCGGGCACTTCATGTGAGCTTCTCCCCCGCCTCGTTGTAGCGTTCGACGCTGTTGACCTGGGGATCCATGCCAACGATCGTTTCGATCATTCGCATCGCGACGGACTGAGCCATGGTGAGGAGGGCGTCCTCGCCGCCGCTGATGACCGGCTCAAACTGGATGCAGATGTCCACCTTCGTCTGGTCGGCGTCCGCCGCCGGGTCCTGGATGGTGATGATGACCTTCGCCATGCTATACGTCCTCCCCTAGTTGTCGGACCAACATCGAAACGCACAGGTCGTCGGCGAGCACATCGGTGCATCGCCCGTCATGGACGACGAATACGCGATCTACGTCACGCGACATGGAGACGAGCCGAAAGCGATCCGGCACTGCGTTGCCGCAAACGTAGCAGCGAAGCGCGGGCTTAGACGCCATGCGGGAACGCGCAGATGAGGTACTCGCGCCCGTCGATGTACGCGCGGCGCATCGCCTGATCGTAGATCGAGTAGAGCGCAGCGACTTCGTCGCTGACGAATTCGTGAGCCGGCTCGGCGGTGTCGCCCATTACCGCGTAGGCTTCGACGTGCATCGGCACGCCGATCGCGATGGTGAGCTTCTCGCGCGCAGTGAGGCGCGCCCAGGGCGCGTCCGCGGGGCCGGTCTGTTCCCATGTGGTATCGAAGCGCATGCTGTTCTCCTCGTCGTGGTGGTAGTTGGAGGCGCCCTCCCGTGGTGGGAGGACGCCTGGGACTACCGGCAGCGCGGGTCGCCTCGCGGAAACTCGATGCCGCCTTGCTTGCAACCTACTGAGGGCTGACCTCGCCCTGGTCGGTCGAGAACTTGGGGCTGGCTTCGGCCGCCAGATCCGCACGCGCTTCGCGGATGAGGGCCTTGCCTTCGGCGACCATTGACGTGTCCTCGGTCTGGATGCCGACGTGGACCATCTTCACACCCAGGTCCAGCTTCGAGCAGATGAAGTCGCGAACGGAGCCGTTCGCGGCAACGCCGCCCCAAATGGCAGAGACGCCGCCACCGACTGAGATCCGGCACTGCGCCGACGGAGCAGCCGCGCCGAGCGAAACCGATGCCGCCTGCCTGGGGGCGGAAACGGTCTGCACCGGAGCGACGGTAGTCGGAGCGGTGGCTTTGGCAACCGAAGCGGCTGCCGCAGCGGCGAATGACGATGATTTGCTGCTGGCGTGTGACGAAGGCGAGAAGTTGTTGAAGCCGTTGCCGATGTTCACGGAGTTGTTGGCGTTGCCGCCCTTCCCGCCGTGACCACCCTTGCCGCCTTCGCCGCCCTGCCCACCTTGGCCGCCGTTCCCGCCGTTGTTGCCGTTGTTGCCGTTGCCGTTGCCATTGCCATTGCCGTTGTTGCCGGCAAACGCGGCCGACGCGAACGCCAGCGCGAGCGCGACGATGATGGTGGTGATGCTCTTCACTTGAGGATTTCCTTTCATGGTTGAGGGACTCCTTGGCCTTGCTGTTTGTTGTAGACGTTGGGGGTGGTACGAAACCTCTCCAGCACCTCGGCGCGCACGCTGCGCACCGATGCGATCGGAGTGATATTCGCTACGTTCGTCACCTTGCCGTGAAGCACACGCAGGACGACGCCCGTCTCGAAGTTGATGAAGAGCCACGGCATTGGCTGCCGCACGCTCCCGGTGGTGATGGTCGGGTCGAGGTTCACTCGGCGCGCTCCTGCCCGTCGCGAGCCGTGATGACGCGCGCCGGAGCGGCGCCAAAAATCTTGTCGAGCGCCTCGCTCATCTGGCGCAGCCGAGCCTTCTCGCGATCGGCGCATGAGAAGTAGGCGTGAAGCATCGTCAGCGGCAGGTTGCAGTAGGGGCAGAGCGGGATCATTCGCCGCGGTCCTTGGCGACCAGGGAAGCGAACAGGCACGCGAGGATGCGGATGCCGCGATGCTCCTCGTCCAACGGCCCGAGCCAGTAATGTGGCGGGCTCTCCTCAAACTCGAGGTCGGTGCGCGCGTCTGCCTCGAACAGCTCCGACATGATTGCGTCGGCGCGGCGCTCGGCCCGCAAAGACTCGATGTAGTGTTCGGACCACCCCTCGCCCCAAAGCCATTTACGGGCTAGGGCCGTAGCAACGCACGCGCCGATGGTCGCATCCTTGTTCTGTTCGATGAACTTGGCGGCGTACAACAGGACCGTCGAAGGCTTCTTTATGGCGGAAGGTTTCATTCCGGGTCTCCATTGGTTCCGGGGTGCGCCTCGACGCACTCGGTATCGGTGTGGCACCGCTCGTCGAAGAAGGCCGGCGCGAGCGCGAGAACGAAGAACAGGATGCCGATGCCGCCGATGATGACGGCGTAGGCGAAGAAGCTCGCGGCGTCTTTAGTGTGCGTCGAGCGCGGCTGATGCCGCGCCTCTACCACGCGCTTGACCATGCGCTGCGGGTATTTGGACCAGTTCATTTGCATGACTCCGATAGTAACCGATTGCTAGGCGAGCGCGCGCCAAAATATCCAGGCGGCGACTGCCATAATCCCGACGATGATCGGGTAGAACAGCACCGACGACTCGTTGCGGCGGCGCATCAGTAGCCGTCCCGCGCGAAGCCGGTGGAATAGTGCCTGTCGATGCTCTGCGACTCACGGCCGTAGTTGGGCGTTTCGCAGTAGCGGCGATTGAGTATTCCTTGTGCCGCCCGGACGGCGTTGTGCAGCGCCTCGTCCTCGTTGCGACCGTATGTCGCGCAGAGTGAGAGTGGGTGGTGGTCGCCCGTGCCGTAGGAGTAGACGCGCGCCATGAACGGAAAGATCGCGCCGCGTGGCGCGCGGTCTACCGAGACGCGCAGCCGCACGGGGATGGTGGGCTCGATGATCTTCACAGCGGCGGCTCCTCCTCTTCCTCGTCGGTGTAGTCACCGATGAGGCTGTCGAGCACGTCCAGGAGGTCGTCCATCGCGTTGAGCTGGCGGGTGATCTCCTCGCGTTCCTCCGGGGTGCCCTCGGTCTCGTCCTGTGCGGCGGCGTCCCATGCCTCTCGCACGTCCGCTAGGCGTGCGCCGGCACCTATCAGGTGCTTGCGGATGCCCTCGCGGGTCGTGAGGTCGTGTGTGCTCATGTTGGTGCTCCTGATGTGACAGGGAAGTCCCCAAGGCCGGGCCAGTCGTCGCGCTCGCGCGCGGATAGGCTCACGATCAGCCCAAGCTCGCTATCGTAGGCGTCGCCCTCCCAGCCATCGTGCGCCCGAACGTGATACATCTGCTCAAGGCTCGGATCAACGTCCGGGCCGTCCGCTTCCTCCGGCGTGCATTTGCGGAGGCACAGCACGATCTGTCCGGCGTGCGCCGTGTAGTCCGGGTGCATGCTGAATTCGGTCGGATAGTAGAATCGCCAGCACAGGCCGGCTTTCTGATCGGTGCGGGTGAATGGCATGCTCACTCCTCCCGCGCGGCCGCACGCATGGCGGCGGCGACGGCGGCCGCGGTTTGCCCGCGCCCATCGTTCCAGAGCACGAGGTCTCCCCCGGGGTCGGACGACAGCTCAAGCCCAAGATGTGCCAGCACGCGCCGGGTGCTGTCGTCGACGATGGCATGCGGCAGCGAGAGCCGGCAGGCGGCGGCGCGGATGGCGCCGTCGGCACACCAGGAGCGGGCCGCGGCTTCGGTACTCAGGCAATCCGCGCCCATGGCGTCACGGGCGTAGGCGCCAGTCGTCCAGCCGCTGTCGATGAGCGCGGCCGCGGCGGTGAGCACCGCAGTAAATGGTTGTGGCTTCATGCGTGTTGCTCCTCTCAGGTGGCGTGACAAGTGGCGTTGCCGACCGGGAAGAACCACTCGTCCGGCATGCCGTCATGCTCGCCGTCGTATGGGTCGATGTGGGCGAGTTCGCGCGGGCGCAGGATCACGCCCTTGACCGGGCAAGAGAGGCGCACGCGGCTCGGCGCACGCGGCGCCTCGTAGACGATCGACGGATCGAACAGGCCATAGCGCCCCGGCGGCGGCGGGTGGAAGCCCCCCGCGGCCTTGACGGTCGCGCCCAGGAGGCCCAGGCCGACGAGCATCAGGATGAGGCCCAGCGTCTCGCGTGCGTTGGCGCGGATCATGCGGGCGTCTCCCCCAAGAGCTTGCGACCCTCGGGCGTGCGGGCGTACTGGACGGTGCTCCAGGCGTCACGCGCGCCTCTGTCGAACTGGCGTTTCGTCTGCCAATCGAGGGTGCTGTGAAAGATGACGTGCCGCATGCAGTCCTCGATCTCGGCCACGTCGGCGTCCGTGAGCGGCGACTTGATCGCCGCGCGGATGGCTTTGGCGTAGGCGGCTCGGGTGCTCATCAGATGCCTCTCTGCGCGTCTTCCGCGTCGTTGCGGGCTACGGCGGCGAGCGGGCCATAGACCGGCTGCCCATCGTGCCGGGCGAGCGCAGCGGCGTACCGCTCACGGCTGATCTCGTCCAGCGAGGCGAGGTAGTGGACCTGCTTCGCGCGCGGGTCGTCGCTGTCGAGCCACGCGCCAGCGGGCGCGAGGTAGGCGACGTAGCTGGTGCCGGGCTGGCGAGCGTTGCGTGCCATCGCAATGGCGGCGGTCAGCGCGTCCTGCGGGAAGTGTTCGGGGAAGGCAAGGGCGACGATGATCCAATCGCAGTCTTCTTCGTACCAGCCGAGCCCGAAGCCGCCGACGGCGGGATGGGTTGCATCGACGTATGGTGAGCGAATCGCGCGCAGCGCGGCGGGCATGTCAGCCATCTTGGCGGGGGTGATGTAGTAGCCGCCATGGGATGACGTGGATACCCGCACGATCCCCTTCGCAACGTCGGAGCGATGATCGGCGCGGCCCCAAGGGGTGCGCCCGATAGCGAGAGCGTTGTTCATGCGGCCCCCGGAGCGGTCAGCTCCCACTTGGCAGCCACGGCGGCAAGCCGATCCAGCCACTCGGCCGGCGGGAATTTGTCATGAACGCGTTGGAGTGCTTCGAGGAAGAAGCGATCCCCTTGGCGCTCGTGCTCTACGCCAAGGCTCGCGTAAACCTCGTCGAGCACCGCGACCACGGGCATGGCCTCAATGTCCATGTCAGGGTAGTAATGCTCGTCCGTGATGAGCGCGCCAATGGCGCACTTGAGGCCGGGCATGTCGTAGGCGTCGCCCCGATAGCGGCACTTGAACATGGAATGCGTCTCACCCTCGAAATTGTTGGCCTCTTCCATGCGCCCGCAGGGCACGCCCTGTGCCATCAGATGCGCGTGAACGCGGTTGAGCACGTCCTGCCTGTCCATGTATGTCATTGCGGTCCTCTCAGAAGGTGAATGCCGGCCCCGATCCCGAAGAGCGCGGCACAGGTGGCCGCGACCGGGAACAGGACCGACGTGAAGAAGTCGGCGAGCGCGAGCGCGATCAGGATGCCGGTCATTTGCGAAACATAATCCAGAGCGGGCACGCGATGAACGCGAGTACCGCAACCTCTCGGGCAAGCTCGATTTCGGCGGGGCTCATGCGAACGCCTGCCCGCGAGTCCAGGCGACCGTAAAGCCGGTGCGGACTTCGCTCGTGATGACGTGCGTTGCGCTGGGGTGAGCGGTTAGCGCCTCGCGCGCCGCGCTCATGTGGTTGAGGTGATGGTGGGCTGGCTCGAGGACGCCGCCGCCCCCGAGCAAAGCAATGGCAATGTCGCCGGTGTCTCGGCTGACGATCAGCGGGATGGCGCGGATCTTCATGCGCGCCCCCGCCATGCACCAGCAAAGGCTGACGGAATCTCGCTCAGGACTTCCAGGACGCCGCGCGCGGCCGCCTCCACGCACGCCCCGACAACCAGGAACGGAAAGGCGACGCACAGCACCACGCGCCGGGCGATTGTGTTGCGGATGGTGGCGATCATGCACCCTCCACGGCGAGCGTGACCAGGAGGCGCGAGCCGATTGCCGGCGTGGCGTGGCCGACGAACGCGCTCTTGCGGACGTAGAGCGTGCCGATCACGATGTCGTCCTTTTGGACGTTGACGCCTTCGGCATCGACTTCCGTAAAGCGGAAGGTGCCCGGCGTTTCCTTCTCGAAGGCGAAGCGGACGGTCTTCATGGCTACTCCTGGTGGTTTAGGGGGATCGGGTAGCTGCGCGCGACCTTGCCGACGCGCGCCGGCTGCGGTTTGAGCATGGTGATGCGGGAGAGCAGGTGCCGTGCGCCGTAGAGGGGATACTCGGCGGTGAGCTTGCCCAGCGCGTCGCGCAGGATTTCGCGCTCGGCCCCGGTCATGTAGAGGGTGTAGTGGTCGCTCATGTGCATGCCTCGCAGTAGCGGACGCGCGCAGGAACGCTGGCATTGCAGCCGCGGCATTCGTGCGTCTGGTTGGAGCAGCCGGTTTCGTGAGCCGGCATGCCGTTGATGACCAGCGCCGCGCAGGACGAGCACGCGACGCGGTAGGAGCGGGTGAAAGGGACGTGCGTCGTTCGGTCAAAGCCGGCGAGCCGGAGTGCTTCGATCTGGGTCACGATTAGGTGCGCCTTATCAGATATGGCAAGATTGCCTAGTCACAGATTACTAGGAACCGGCAGGAAGTCAAGCCCCTCTAATTGAGGGATCGTGAACAAAGGTCACACAAGGATGCGTGTCGAACCATCGACGGCCGAGACCATGCGCGAGGCGCTCGCCCGCGTTGAGGTTGTGGCGCGCGCGTTCGGGTGGACCGAGGACGACAAGGCCGCGGCCCGTGCGCTCGCCCAGCGCCGGCCCGGCGCGCTCCTGTCGCAGCTTCGGGTCTGGTCCGCGATGAAGCCGGGGCCGGACCCCGCCATCCCTGTCACGTTCGCCGTGCCCGGCTGGGGCGCGATGGACTGTCCCGTGTGCGGGAGGCCGGCGGGGACATGCGACTGCCACGGCGGCGCGACCCCGGCGTGAGCCCCAGCCGTATGCAGAACGAGCCGCGCAGCGTCGCCTTTCGCGCATGGGAGGGGACGACGGACGCCCTGTGGCGGGGCGCGATCTACACGGTCCTCGCGATTGCGGGCCTGATCTTCTGGACTGCCACCGGCGGCGCGAAAGTGACGGAATACCGCCACTCTCAGGTCAGGCGTCGGAACCGCGACATGGTTGCCAGGCGCGCCAGGACGCGCTCCAGCGCCCCGATGACCGACCGGCATGGTAGGTAGCTTGGAAAATGACCAACCAGACCCTTACCGCGGTGCAGCAGGCAGCCGCCGCTCGCGACGCGCTGCTGCAAGGGCATGGCTCACCGCCGCCCACGACGCCGCTCCCAGCCGACGCCTTTGAGGACGTACCGGCTGACGAGTCGGTCCCGCCGCTGGCTCAGTCCGAGCCCGAGCGGATCATCCACGAGGTCGAGGCCGCGGGCGAGCACGACCCCGCGCGGGCGCCGGCCACCCAAGATACGGTTGATGCGCTTGCGCAGCGGATCGTGCTCTTCGACCGTATGAGAGCAGACTACGAAGCCGGCCTGTCCTTCGCGGCGCTGGGGATGAAGTACTGCATGAGCCGGCAGAGAGCCCAGCAGCTCCAGAAGCAGCAGGGGTGGATTCGCCGGCTCACCGGGCGCGTGGTCGCGAGGCGGGAGGAGCTTGTCGCCCAGGACGTGCTCGACAAGGCGCGCGCCGATGAGGGGGCGCGCTTGACGACAGAAGCAGCAACCGCACCGCATCGGTTCAAGGACAGCAGCGGTCAGCCCTTGACAGCCCTTGACAGCGCGGGCCTTGACACACCCTTGACACCTGCGTTTTTTGGATCCTTGACGCCGGCCAAGAGGCGCAAGACCGAGAAGCAAGCCGTCGATGCTGTCGCCACCGAACAGGCTGGCGTGATCGCGGACCACAAGGTCAAGCTGGCCGCTGCGCTCAAGCTGGCATCGGACCTCACCGACACGGCCGCCGTTATGCTCGGGGCGCTGAAAGTCCTTAGCGAACAGGGTGTTAGGGCCATCATCGAGGAGGCATGTAGCATCCTGGCTACAAGCAAGGAGCACGCGCCGCTCGCGCGCAGCCTGGCTCAGTTGCTACGCCTCGATGCGCAGGTCACTGTCCTGAAGGACATTGCTGCCACGGCTCACCGCTCGATCGGCGGGGGCACGGTGCATGTGACCGAGGCCAGGCGTGTAGCGCATGACATACGAAACGATGCGGGTGAGGGTGATGACGGGAACAACGAGATCGTCAAGCTGATGCTGGAGAACAGGGGACGACGACTCAAGGGAGGGGGAGGCAGCGCGCCCCCTGCGTTGCCGAGCCCCCGGAGTCCCGTTTCCTGACCCCGCCCCCCCCCAGGGGGTGCGCGCAAAGCGAACTGTGGCTCCGGCTCGGGTGGGAGAGAGGACCCTCTACCTCCGACCCCCTCACTTTCCCGAACACGAGAGACGGGAAGGTTGGGTCCTCTTCCGGTGTTTCGGAGGCAACCCCCGCCGGGGGTGATGGGACCCGGTCGCAGGGCAGTACCGTCACACGATTTTGCTGCGCGCGATCGCAAGAGTCCTGCGCGCGATGATCCGACCGGCGGTGCCGGAGCTCGAGATGGCGCGCCCTGCCGAGGCGCCTCGGGCCGCCCTGAAAAGGGCCTTGCCGGTGCCGTCGGTCGGCTTCTCGGAGTTCCAGATCAGGGCGCGGCAGGCGGGGTGTCGATGACGCGGGTGGCTCCGCCGGGGTCTTCGCCGCCGGGTAGCCGCCGGCACGCAGCGCCCTGTTCTGGGACCCCCTGATTCGTCACGCTTTACCGTACGCTGCCCCGTTGCGCGCGTCGGTACGGTAATCGTTTACTAACCAAGGAGTTGCAGATGGCAAAAGACCGGCCAGCGATGGACCGAGATCAGATGGCGGCCGATCATGCGCGGGGCGCGTGGTCGGATGTGCGCGAGCCGAAGACGGCCGCCTACAAGCCGAAGGACAAGGCGGGCGAGACCCCCTGGTCCGCGGCTGTGCGCCGGGTGAGGGAGTCCTACGCCGCCACCGCCGGCAAGGCTGCCGAGGCCGTGAAGGGTGCCGCCTCGAGCGCCGCCGACGTCACCTACAAGGCCGTCACCGGCCAGGACGCCGGTGCCATCCGAAAGCGGGCCTCCGACGCGGCCGGGCTCCGGGACGCTCTCAAGCGGGACGAGAGCACGGGGTACGGGGCATGAACGACGCCAGCAAGCCCGTGGGTCCCGGCACCTTCCGGCTGACCATCATCGCCGCCTCCGTGCGCGCCTGGTTCCTGGCCGCCGACCGCCGTCGCGCGCGCCGAGCGGCGAAGCGGAGGGGCCGATGAGCCACGAGCGGTCCGAGACGATGCAGCTTCCCTCCGGGAAGTGGCACAACGTCTACGGCAAGGACACGCCGAAGGCCGGGGAACGGCTGCCGGACACGGCCGAGTACGACTCCGTCGACGAGGCGGTTACTGCCGCCAAGGCGCGCTCCGCGGCCGAGGGCCGGAAGACGCGCCGGTCCGAGTCCCGGGAGCTCCGGGACTCGTTGAAGCCGGACCGGACCGGCGGGTACGGGTACTGACATGCCCGAGGAGTCCACCGTGCCGGTGCCCGAGAACGCCTCGAGCGCCTATCCGCCCTACCGGAAGGCGAACCCGCCGAAGCGGCGCCGGCGCAAGAAGGCCCGCCGGCAGTCGCCGGGTCTGAGCTCGGTCAAGCGGCCGGCGGGGTACTGAGATGCGCCTCGAGCCCGTGCCGATGCCGCCGTGGCGGCCCCGCCGGAGGGGCAAGTGAAGGTCGTGAAGCTCCCGAACCGCACCCCCATCTGCCCGGAGACGAGGATGGCCTGCGGGCGGAAGTGCATGGGGATCATCTGCATCCGCGCGCTCGAGAGCACGCGGGCATTGAAGGCTCGTCGGGACGCGGAGCGGGCCAAGCCATGAGCACGGTCCGGGAGCTCTGCACGGTCCGGGAACTCTTCACCCCCGAGCGGGCTGCCGCCGTACTGGCGGTGGGCAGGAACAGCCGCCCGCTGAATCCCAGCCGGGTGGCGGCGCTGGCCGCCGCGATGCTGGCCGGGACCTTCGACTCAGAAGCCGGGCTGCCGGTCAGCTTCCGAGCTGGGCATCCGAGGAACGGGCAGCACCGGATGGCCGCGATCGTGCTGTCCGGCGTGACGCTCGAGCTGCCGGTGAGGTGGCGGTAGTACCGCACTGGTGATGCCATGTCGGTGAAGCGGAAGCTCCACTCGACGTGGCAGATGTCGAAGGAGGACTTCAAGATCCTCGAGCTCATGGCCGACTACTACGCGGATCCGTACGGGTTCGTGTGCGACGTCTTCGCCTGGGGCAAGGGCGAGCTCTCCGAGCACGCCGGCCCGGACGACTGGCAGCGCGAGGTGCTGCTCGAGATTGGGCGCCGGGTGGCCGAGAACACCGAGGAGAAGCCGGACGGCACCTGGGACATGAAGCCGTTGGCTGACGCCATCCAGATCGCGGTCGCGTCGGGCCACGGGGTTGGGAAGAGCGCACTGATCGCGTGGATCATCCTGTGGTTCATGTCGACGCGCGAGCACCCGCAGATCCCGGTAACGGCGAACACGCAGCACCAGCTCTTGACGAAGACGTGGCGGGAGCTGTCGCGCTGGCACCAGCGGTGCTTCCACAAGCACTGGTTCGAGTGGACGGCGACGCGCTTCTACCACAAGGCGTTTCCGGAGACCTGGTTCGCCGCGGCGATTGCCTGGTCGAAGCAGCACTCGGAGGCGTTCGCGGGAACGCACGAGAAGCACGTCCTGCTCTTGATGGACGAGGGCTCGGCGATCCCGGACATGATCTGGGAGGTGTCGGACGGCGCGATGTCGACGCCGGGCGCCATTCGCATCGCGTTCGGCAACCCGACGCGGAATCACGGCCGGTTCTCCGAGTGCTTCCGCAAGTTCAAGGCCCGGTGGTGGACGCGGCAGATCGACTCGCGCACCTCGCGGCTGACGAACAAAGTCCTGATTCAGCAGGCGATCGACGACTACGGCGAGGACAGTGACTTCGTCCGGGTCCGGTGGCGCGGCCTGTTCCCGCGGCAGTCGGAGACGCAGTTCATCTCGAGCGAAGCCGTCTTCGCGGCCCAGCAGAAGAACCTCCCCGAGGAGGCGTACAAGGACCAGCCGAAGGTGGTGTCGGTCGACGTCGCGCGGCACGGCGGCTGCAAGACGGTCATCACGATGCGGCAGGGCCGGAAGGTCTGGCCGCAGATCAAGCTGCGGATCCCCGACCTGGTGCAGGTTTCGCGCCACGTCGCGAACGTGATCGAGGATTTTCAGCCGGACGTCCCGACGCAGGTTGACGCGACGGGCATGGGATGGGGCGTGGTCGACACGCTGCGCTCCTGGGGCTACGCGGTGAGCGGCGTCGAGGTCGGCACGAAGGCGGACCGATCGGAGCAGTACCACGATCGCCGATCCGAGCTCTGTGACAAGATGAAAAAGTGGGTCGGCGACGGCGCGGACATCCCGCCGGATCCCGAGCTCGCGGACGAGCTCACCTCGCTCGCGCACCGCTACGACGACAAACAACGGCTCGAGCTCCTCTCGAAGCAGCACATGGAGAAGGTGCTCGACCTCCCGAGCCCCGACTGCGCGGACTCGCTGATGATTTCCTTCAACGCGCCGTTGGTCGGGACCAAGTCGTCCGACTCGACGGCGGCCCGACGCAAGGCCCGCGAGAAGCGGGGCGAGCGTTTTAATTGGAAAGCCGGAGCATGAATAAGGTCAAGTACCGCAATCTCAAGACGGGCCAGATCAGGACCGTGACCGTCGTGCAGAGCCGGAAGCTGGTCGAGCAGAGCGGCACCCTGACGCTCGCGCGCGCCAACCGCATCCTCACGCGGGGCGGCTACGAGCGCGCCGGGAGCCGGGCGTGAAGACGTCGGCCATTTTCCTGTGGCTGGTGATGTACCCCGCCTGCGGAGACGCCATCTACGACCTGATCCAAGGGCCGTTCTCGTCTGTCGCCGCGTGCGAGATCCAGCAGGAGCTCGTGGTCGCGGTCAAGGGACCGCCCGCGCCGGGCTCGATCTACAAGTGCGGGCCGAGGCCATGACCCTCGATCTGCGGGACCCGTCTGGTTTTACTCACCGACTCGTGCTAGAGCGCGGCGTGTGGCACGGCGCCGAGAACATTGCGCACATCGTCACGCGCAAGGATCAGAAACGGCTGCGCGAGGTGATCCTCGCGCGCCTGGAAGAAGGTCGACTTCTGCCGACCGGCTACACAGCAGACGTGGTTGCGGGGACGCTGAAACAACGGGGCGCGAAGAGCGCCACTATTTCAACCGACTGAGGTAGCGCATGGACTACAACATGGGCGAGACGAGTCAGGGCCAGGAGACTAACCTGCGCTCGACCGACGACCGCCTCGCGCGCTACGCCGACGGGATGCAGCCTGGCTCGTTCCAGAACGTCCTCGAGGAGATCCGCTGGGAGCCGCCCTGGCGGCGCCAGTCCGACAAGGGCGCGGACTACTACGACTCGAATCAGCTAGACAACGAGACGCTCCAGCGCATGCGCGATCGGGGCATCGCGCCGATCGTCTACAACATCTGCGCGCCGGTCATCGACGTCTCGATCGGCCTCGAGGCGCGCAACCGCACCGACGCGCGCGTCCTGGAGTCCGGCGACACGCCGGAGAAGTGGACGCAGGTCGCCTCGGTTCTGGGCTCGCGGCTGCACAAGGCCGAGCGGAGGAGCCACCTCGACAAGGCTTGCGCGGACGCCTACGGCACGATGCTCAAGGCGGGCATCGCCTGGGTTGAGGTCGCGCGCGAGAACAACCCGATGGAGTACCCGTACCGGGCTGCTCACATCCACCGCCGGGAGATGTTCTGGGATTGGCGCGACCTTTCGCGTGATCTCCGGCACGCGCGCTACTTGGTGCGCTCGAAGTGGCAGGACGTCGACGTGGCGCGGATGTTGATGCCCGAGCACAAGGAACTCATCAACGAGGTCTACAACGGGTGGCAGGGCCACAACGACCTCGACCTGGACCTCCTGTCGCGGACCGACCTCGCGCAGGGCTTCGAGGACGAGCGGATCTTCGTCATCCCGGACTTCGAGTGGCGCAACACCGCGCGCCGCCGGATCCGCTTCTACGAGACGTGGTATCGGGTCTGGAAGCGCAGCTTCGTGATGAAGCTCGCGCACGGGAAGACGCTGCCGTTCGATCGTGAGAACCGCGAGCACATCGCGGCTCTGCTGTCGGGCCAGGTGCAGGTCGAGCCCGCCGTGTTCCCGGAGGTGCGCCTCGCCATGTGGATGGGGCCGCACCGGATGTTCGACGTCCCGTCGCCGTACCGGCACGGGCGGTTCCCCTACATCCCGTTCTTCTGCTACCGGGAGGACCTGACCGGGGTCCCGTACGGCCTAATGCGCCGGATGATGCCGGCGCAGGACGAGGTGAACGCACGCCGCAGCAAGATCATGTGGTACCTGGCGTCGCGGCGCCTGATCGCCGACTCCGACGCGATCGACAAGACGCACAACTCGCACGACGAGGTGATGGACGAGCTGTCGCGGCCAGACGCCGCGATCTGGCTGAACCCGGAACGGAAGAACCGCGACGACAAGGCGTTCCGCGTCGAGGCCAACCTCGACATCACCGACTCGCAGCGGTGGATGTACGAAGATGCGGTCGGCATGGTGAACAAGTCGGCCGGCGTCTTCCAGACGATGCTCGGCGACACGTCCGCCAAGGGCCAGCCGCGCGCGGGCGTGGCGATCAACTCGCTCATCGAGCAGGGGATCACGACCCTAGCGGGCGCGAACGACAATTTTCAGTTCGGCCGCGTGCGCTGCACCGAGCACCTCCTGGACATGGTCAAGGAGGACCTGGAGACCGGCGAGAAGCATCTGACGATCGGCTCCGGCAAGGCGAAGCGCACCATCATCCTCAACCAGCGCGTCGAGAAGACGGACGCGGCAGGCAACACGACGTCCTCGATCCTGAACCACGTCCGCATGGCGGAAGTGGAGCTCGAGCTCGAGGAGGTGCCGAGCACGCCGACCCAGCGCCAGCAGGATTTCGCGGCCCTCTCGGAGCTCGTGAAGGGCCTCGCGCCCGAGGTGCAGGCCGCCGTCACCGACTTCATCATCGAAGCGTCGACCCTCCGCGACCGCGCGAAGATCGCCGATCGCATCCGCCGAGTGCTCAACCTGCCGGAGGACGTGCCGCCGGAGCAGGCCGATGCTGCCCGCGAGGCTGCCGAGGCCCAGGCCGCCGAGCAGGCCGACCTGATGAAGCGCGCCGCCGAGGCGAAGATCCGCAAGGACAACGCCGGGGCCGAGAAGACCGAAGTCGAGGCCGCCGCCAAGTCGGTGGAGATGGCCGCTACGATGCAGACCGGCGGGGTGGACCTGAGTCAGGCGCTCGAGCAGAGCCAGAAGGCGCTCGACGCGGCCGAGAAGCAGATCCAGGACCTCGAGGCGACGATCCGCGAAATGGAGATCACCACCACGAGCGAAATCGAGCGCGAGCGCATGAAGACGGCCCTGACGAAGGTGCAGTCGGCGATGCGCGAGGCCCAGGCCCAGATGAAGGCCGCCCAGGCGCAGGACGCCGCGCAGGCCCAGGTCACGCAGCAGGGCGTCAAGCACGAGGTCGAGAAGGGCTCGATGCAGGTCCAGCACGCTGGCGAGCTCGAGCGCGCCTCGATCCAGGGCGAGCAGCAGAAGGCGAAGGCCGGCTTGCAGCTCCAGAACACGAAGGCCAAGGGCGAGGTCGCCGCCGATCGCGCCAAGCATGGCGGCGCGCAAGCGACCGATCGCGCCAAACACCAGGGCCAGCAGCAGGTCAAGCACGAGCAGCGCAAGGGCGAGATCGCCGTCGCGCGCGAGAAGCAGAAGGGTCTGGCTGCCGTGCAGCAGGCGCGGCGCCAGGCGCAGTCGAAACCGAAGAAGTAAGGAGACGAGCATGCCAGGTCAGGACAGCTACAGCGACGCGGGGACGGCCAAGCTCCGCAGCTTCACCGTCGACAACGGCGGGCGCTCGGAGGCGGTCGCGGTGAGCTCCACCTCCGCGGAGTCGAGCCCGATTCTTGCGCCACAGGCGATCGTCACCCCGACGGTCGATGTCTTCGTGCGGCAGGGTGAGGACGGCAGCAACGATGCGCTCGACGACGGCACCGACATGGCGCTGCTCGCGAACAGCACCTACCGGCTGACGGACATCACGCCGGGCAACACCCTCGCGTTCATCGTGGTGGAAGCCACGGATACCGGCTTCGTCTTCATCACGCCCGAGAACGGCGAGCTCGGCTAACCGTCATGCGTTTCCACCGCGTCGGTAGCGTGCAGCTCGGCGTGACCATCGCCGGCAAGTTCGAGGCCGGAGGTGGCGGGCCCGTGGCCGACCTCACCCTGATGCTCGCCCATTTCGACGGGGCGGACAACCAACCCACGACGACCGATGAAGTCCCGACCGTCCTCTGGGACCTGGATCCCGCGGCTGGCGGGGCATCCGAATCCCATCTCGATACCGCGCAAAGCGTGTTTGGTGGGTCGGCACTGACCTGCGGAACCTCCACGGGGATTGACGCTACGGCCGCGAGTTTCGTGTCACCCCACGCGGGCTCTTGGACATACGAGGTGTTTTATCGGATCTCCGCGGCGGACTTCTCCGGAGGCATGGCCGTCCAGCTTTTGACCGCCGCAGGCGAAAATTCTGCGTGGTTTCAACCTGGCGCCGGGGCGGAGAATGACTTTGCCTTCATCGTCTGGAATCAGGCTGGGGCAATCTTCATCATCAATACCGCTGTCGGAGTCCAGAACGCCGATGAGTGGTACTACGCGAGCATTGTTCGGGATGTAGTGGCCGGCACCTACGACCAGTACCACGGCCTCGTTTCGGGGGGCGTGGCAACCCGCCAGTTTCAGGACGCGGTAGCTACTGACGCGAGGAACATGGAGCGCTTCAACTGGAGCGCCAATATCGGGAGTGACGGCCGATGGATCGAGGAGAGCAGGTTCAGCAGGGTGGCCCGGCCCGGCTATTCCGGGGCGTCCTATGCGATCCCGGCGGCCCCGTTTGTCCTCGACTAGCAACGGTTTACTTCAAGGAGACACCAATGTCCGAACGAGTCAATGACCCGCGCCTGCAACTGCTCGAGCGCACCCCCGAGGGGGACCTCCAGCTCCAGGGCGACGCCCAACTGCTCGACGCGGACGGCAACGTCCTCGCCGCCGAGGGCGGCACCGGCGAGATCGCGCGCGAGACCGTGCCCGAGTTCTCGACCGACGCGGGGAACTACGTCGAGTATGTGCTGCACCGTGAGCTCGTCGCCGAGGACTTCGACACCCCGATCCAGGGCGCGGTCACGGCCGAGCAGACCGTCGACGTTGGCGGCGCAATCCTCGGCGCTGATCCGACCGGCCTGGCGGACGACACCGCGGGATTCCAGGTGGTCGACGTCGGCGGCGCCAAGGTCGGCGGCAGCGCGACCGGGCTCTCGAACGATCCCGACGCAGCCGGCTTCCAGGTCGTCGACGTGGGCGGCACCAGGGTCGGTGGAGACGCCACTGGTCTCGCGAACGACAGCACGATCTACGAGGCGATTGTCTCGGTGGACGGCGGCGCCCCGCAGGGGATCGCGCTGCTCGGCTCGGCGGCGCAAATCTACACGGATCTTCTGACCGAGCTCAACGCCGAGACCACTGGCGCGACCTGGGCGCTGATCGGCGGCAATCTGCGGCTGACCTCGGATACCCCCAGCGGCGCCGGCAGCACCATTCTCCTGACCGACCTCACCGAGGACGATGTCTTCGCGGCCCTGACCGACTTCGTCGAGTACGAGGCCCCGGTGGCGGGTACGTCGCTGACGACGTACACCGCATCCGTGGTGATCGACGGCGCCGCGTCGGAGCCCATTAGCATCGAGGGTCCGGACGCCCAGACGTACACCGATCTCCTGGCCGAGCTCAACGCCGACACGACCGGGACCTGGGCTATCGTTTCCGGGAATCTGCGGCTTACGTCGGGGACCTTGGGTGTCGCCTCGACGGTCGTCATCACCGCTGGGACGCTCTTCCCGGCCCTGGACGACTTCGTCGAGATCGAGGCGGCCGTTGACGGGACCACGACCGATTACACGTTCACATTCTTCGTCGATGACAGCGGCGCCGTTCCGGTGACGATCAACGGCGCGGCTGCCCAGGACTACGACAGTCTGGTGGCGCAACTCAATACGGCTACGCCCGGCTTCACCTGGTCGGTTGCGACCGGGAACCTCGTGGCGACCGCGGACACCCCCGGCGCGATCGGGAGCTTCGAGATCACCCTGGATGAGCTCTTCCAGTTCCTCACCGATTTCGTCGAGATCGAGCCGCGCATCGCGGGCGAGGACGCGATCACGTCGGTAGGCATCCTCATCCAGCAGCTTCCCGCGGACGCGATCTTTCTTGGCGGCATCGTCAGGGTCCCGATAACGTCGTTCAACCCAGGCACCTCGCTGACGATCGACGTGAACATCGGCGACTTCGAGGATAGCGGCGAGACGATGGTCAATGACGTCGACCTCACGATTGCTGATGTGGCTACGCTTTCAGCCGCGACGACCTTCGTAGGCGCCCGTGTCGTCGGCGAGTTTGAAGGCGATGGCACGGTCTGGGTCGACTACATCCTGACCGGCGCGGCCCCGACCGTCGGACGAGCCACCATCATCGTGCGGTACTTCGTCGCCGCACCGCTACCAGCGTAACGCTGACAGCAAGCCGCTCTCTCGCGAGAGCGGCTGACTGTGTGCGTTCTACAGAACAGCGCCCGCGCGGGTAACTCTCGCGACGACGCTCCCGGCCCCGATCGCGGTCTTCCGCTCGGGATGCGAGCGGGCGCTGTTCTGTGTGCGTTCACGCATGCCTGTGCATGGCAGTCTCCGTGCCCCTTCGTCTGGGTGAAGACGTCCCGTGACCAACGCGATAAGTGGAGACCACAGTGAGTACCGTGAAAGACCTGCAAGACCTGACGTATTTCAACGACCACCCCAACGAGCTTCCCGAGAACCAAGACCTCATCGACAAGCTGCTGGCCGGCGAGAAGATCCCGACCAAGAGTTCACTCCTCGCCGGAGACGGCGCGGGCGACGGTGCGGACGAGGGAGCGGATGCCGAGGCGACGGCCAAGGCGGAAGCGGAAGCGAAGGCGGCGGCCGATGCCGCAGCGAAGGCGACAGCCGACGCGGCAGCCAAGGCCAAGGCCGGTGACGATGCCCAGAAGGGCGCCGTTGCCACGAAGGACGGAACCGGGACCATCCCGTATGAAGTCCTCCAAGGGGCGCGCCAGCGAGGCGAGGCCGAGAAGATCCGCGCCGATGAAGCCGAGCAGCGCGAACGCGACGCGAACACCCGTGCTGCCGCAGCGGAGAAAACCGCCCAGGTGCTCGAGGCGCGCGCCGCCGAGCTCGACGCCGCAGCGAAGGCCGGCAAGCCCGCATCTGGCAAGTCGACCGACACCGACGAGATCCGCGAGCAGATCAACGCCATGCGCGAAGACCTGCCGGCGATGGCCGGGATCCTCGAAAAGCTGCTGGCGCGCGTGGACTCCTCCGAAGCCAAGGCCGCAAGGCTCGAGGCCAAGGACAAAGTCAACGACGACGCGGAAGCGGAAGTCGTGCGCGATGAAGTCCAGGTCCAGATCGACAGCAACCCGTCTCTCGCCCTCTGGCAAGAGAAACACCCCAAGGTGTTCGATCGGGCCTGCGCGATCGACGACCGCCTGAAAGAGGACCCCGTTTGGGGGAAGAAGCCTCTGACGGAGCGGTTCGCCAAGGTAGTGCGCGACGTACTGGAAGAGGAACCCGAAGCACCGAAGCCCGACCCGGCGAAAGCCGGCGATGGCAAGGACGGCGGGAAGCTCTCTGTGGGCACGGATGTTCAGGCCAAGATCGATGCGGCGCTCGCCAAAGCCAGCAAGAAGGCTCCGGTGACGCTGTCCGACATGAAGGGCGGCGAGGCGCCCGGCCCGGACGAAATGGCCGACATCGAGGCGATCTCGGTGGATGAGCTCGCGGTTGCGATGCAGAAGATGCAGCCGGCACAGCTCGAGGCTTTCCTCGGACGTTACCAGGGCTAATCGCGCCCGCGGTTAGTAACCGTTTGCTAGCGCGCGCGCCCTGACCCAATTCACTTCAACCAGCAAGGAGTACGAAAATGCAGACCCAAGTTCCGGTCGGCTCCCCGCTCGCGCGCAAGCTGTTCAGCATCGGGCTGTTCACTCAGTACCAGCAGGCAGCCGGCTTCGGCCGCAATCTCCGCGGCCCCATGCCGACGCAATCGGCAGCGGAGGGCAAGATCAAGATGCAGTCCCCTCCGGGGATGCCCGTGGTGATGGCGACCGACCTCACCAAGACGGCGGGTGACGCCGTCAGCATCGACTGCTTCGACATCATCGGCGGGAAACCGCTGGTCGGCGACGTCAACGCGGAAGGGAAGGGCGAGAAGCTCACCTCCACGTCGATGGACGTCCGCATCGACCTTCTCACGAAGGTCGTGGATGCCGGCGGCAAGATGGCCCAGAAGCGGACGCTCCATCAGCTCCGCGGCATCGCCCGCAGCCAGCTCGTCGGCTACTACGCCAAGCTCGACTCGCAGTCGACCCTGGTCCACATGGCCGGTTCTCGCGGCACGCAGTCCAGCCGCGACTGGCTGATCCCCACGGCGGCAGACGTCGACTTCGCCGGCATCCTCATCAACACGGTGAAGGCGCCGACGTACAACCGTCACTTCGTCGCGAACAACGGTGCCACGAAGGAGATCACGCAAGGCGGTCTCCAGCTCGCGTCAATCGACTCGGGCGACGTGCTCTCCCTGGAGCACTTCGACATCTTGCGCGCGATGCTGGACGACATGGTGTACCCGCTCCACCCCGTTCGGATCCAAGACGATCCGGCCGCGGCGGACGAACCCATGTGGTGCATGTACGTCACCGCGCGGCAGTGGAACTCGATCCTGGTGAACACGACCGGGCTCGTGTGGCGGACGTTCCTCCAGAACGCCTGGAACCGCAAGAACTACGGGTCGAAGCACCCGCTGTTCAGCGGCGAGACGGGCATGTGGAACGGCATCCTCGTGAAGCGGCTCGATCGCTTCTCGATCCGGTTCCTGCCGGGTGACGCCCACCAGTTCGTTGCTGTCGCCGACCGCTTCACCGCGGCCGAGACGGCGGGCACCGTCAACGCTGGCCTCACGGCCGGCTACGCGGTCGACCGCGCGCTGCTGCTGGGCGCGCAGGCCATCGGCTACGCTCTGGGCGTCAACGAGGGGTCGCAGTATTTCTTCTCGTGGCTCGAGCGGAAGTACAACTTCGAGCGAAACCTCGAAGTGGCTGGCGACCAGATGCACGGCAAGGCGAAGATCCGCTTCGGCTACCCCGACAACGAGGGGAACGTCGAGCCCACGGATCACGGCGTCATCGCCTTCGACACCGCGGTCAAGCTGTAATCCACCGCACAACTCAAGGAGAACACCATGACCATCATCAACCCCGCGGACCTCTTTCTCAAGGCGGTCCAATCCAGCGGGGAAGGCAACGCGGTTGCCGACCAGCGCAAGGTCGTCGCCGAGGACGGCTTCTTCGAGACCGTCGGCAACAAGCTACGACTGGGACTCCTCCCGGCCGGAGTGGAGCTGCACGAGCTCAAGATCGAAGCGCCCGACTCGGATGACGGCGCCAACCTCGTCGTCGACATCGGCTACGAATTCGCCGATGGCTCCGGCGGCGTCAGCGACTTCTTCCTCGACGGGTCCACTGGCCTCCAGGCCGGCGCCCCGACGGAAGTCGTCTACGACGTCTTCAACCGTGGCCCGGATGACACCTTCCCCCTCCTTCTCCAGAAGGATGCCTACATCACGCTCGTCATCATGACGGGTGCGGGTGCGAGCAACGTCGGGGGCGGGACGTTCTACTCCGCGTGGCGCGGCGTCACCTTCGGCGCCAAGTAACCCCACAAGGGTTGCATCGCTACTCAGCTCGCCGGGCCACAAGCCCGGCGGGTTGTTCTCACCGCACTCACCGAGCGCGGCGAGCACAGCCCACAGGAGACCGACGTGAAATTCGTGAAATACATCGGCACGAAGCCCCTGAAACGCGACGAGATCACCGGCCTCTTGTTCGAGCCGGGCCAGGTTCACCCGGTCGACGACGCGCAAGGCGCGCGGATGACCGGGCACACGGATATGTACCTGGAGGTCGACCCGCCGGAGGGCGCCGCGCTGCCCGATGGCGTCGGGGCGGGCCTCGCCGACGTGCTGCTCAGGCGGCGCGCGCAGCGCCAGGCCGAGGACGAGGCCGCGGCGTACCTGTCGGTGCCCGTGAATGTCGGCGGCATGAACGGCTCGGCCCTGGAGTCCTACGCGCTACGCGAGTTCGGCGTCCGCTTCGAGCCCGGCATGAAGGAGCCCGCCATGCGTGAGCGCGTGGTCTCGCTGGTCCGCGGGCGCGAGTTCGACGTCGGGGTCTCCAAGATCGAGGACGTCCCGCAGGCGTCCGCGGTCCCGAAGCCGGCGCAGGAGCCGAAAGTCAAGTCCACCACGAAGCGGCGCGCGCCGCTCGTGATTCCGCCCGATCCCCGCGACCTCGAGGGCCTCCGCGCCCAGAACGACGGCCCACAGCCAGTCACGAAGTCTCCCCTGGACGACGGGGTGCCCGTCACCATCACCGACAGCGGCGATGTGGTCGAGCAGAAGCCGACCACGTTCCTCGAGATCCCCGAGGTCGGGCAAGGGCCGGCGGCGGTTGAGGTCGTCTGATGGCCTACATCCTCCAGGACGTGCTCGACCGAGCGCGGTTCCCGCTCAACGACGACGACGCGGACCGCTACCCGGACGCCCGGCTCATGCCGGTCGTGAAGGGCGCGTTCGAGACGGCCTTCCGCAAGCGGCCGGACCTGTTCTTCGCCCTGCTGACCGACGTGCCGCCGCTCGACTTCTCGGCGATGGTGGTCGGCGAGCCCTTTCCGCTCCCGGACGAGTACCTCCAGGTGATCGCAGATTACGTCACGGCTCGCGCGGAGGGCGTGGACGACGAGCACATGAGCACCGGCCGCGCGCGCAACTACTACGAGCTGTTCCTGATGGGGTGATGAAATGTCGACGGCCTGGAGCGAGTTCTTCCCGAGCATCGTGCCGGACCTCCCCGGCGCCCCGCTGCCCCTGGTGGAGCATCACGTCCGCGAGGCCGTGCGCGAGTTCTGCGAGCAGACCCTCTACTGGCGCGAGATCCTGACGATCGACCTCGAGGCCGCGACGCACACCTACCCGCTGATCCCGGCTGGCATCGGCGACCCGCCGGTCATCCCGTACATCGTCCACCGGATCAACCGGGTGGAGATCGCGAACCTCGAGGACCCGCTGGACGAGTCCAACGAGGCAGTGCTCGACGCCACGGACATTCGTTGGCGGACCAAGCTCGGGCAGCCGTTCGCCTACCTGCAACCGACGTCGGCCTTCGTGCGGATCGTCTACACGCCGGAGGCGGATCTGACCGACGGGCTGATTGTCACCGCGGCCGTAAAGCCGCTGGCGAACGCCCCCGAGCTGTTCAATGACGACATCCTCGAGCACCACCGCGAGGACATTGCCAGCGGGGTGAAGGGGCGGCTCATGCTGTCCCCGAAGAAGCCCTACACCGATGCGGCGATGGGCAAGATGCACGCCGACAAGTTCAATGCCGCCTGCGGCTCTGCCGCCACCCGCCGAGCGCGCGATTTCACGAAGCGGCCGATGCGGGTGCGCGGCTACGATCGTTGAGGCGGCTATGTCCAGCCGCAGTCGCCCGCGCGCGACCCGCGCCTATGGGAAGACCTACGCCATCCGGTACTGCGACAAGGGCACGATCAAGCTGGACGGGGAGCTGTGCGACGGGCTGACCGTCCACGAGTCCCAGCAGATCAGCGTCGAGCGCGGGATGACGCCCGACAACGAGGCCGACACCCTGATTCACGAGCACTTGCACCAGCTCCTCCGGCCGTTGCATGTCGTGACGCTGACGGACACCCTCGAGGAGGCGCTGTGCCAGCACCTCGGCCCCGCGCTCTTCGCGAGCTTCCGGGAGAACCCGGAGTTCTGGCGGTACGTCCTGGCACTCGCCAGCCCGCGCCCGCGGCGCCCTCGGGTAGTAAAAGATGGCTTGACAGGCGACGGCCGGGGCTAGTAACCTGCGACTATGGCCGAGCAGATCCCGGATCCTCGTTGTCCGCGATGTGGCAAGCCGGTTGGGCTAGCCGGTCTGCGCCACGACGGCGGCAAGGGGGGGCGATCGGGCCAGCAGCGGTACTCGCACGCCACGCACGCCGAACGCAAGGTGTGCAAGTGGCATGGCACGCGGCCGATCGGCCTCGGGGCCGTTGACTCATTTGGCGTCCCGCGGAAACGGGCCGAGCGGCTCCACAAGAAGGTACGTGCCGCGCGCGGCGTTCAGCGGTACGTCATCACCGCCGCCCAGAACGCGACTCCCGTCAACAAGCGGTTTTTCGCTGCGCTGCGGCGCTACTGCCAGGCGAACCGCGCGCAGCTCATCGTCATCCCCTACCGCTACAAGAACCCGACCTCGACGTGGTCGGCGAAGGCGCGGGGCCACGACTGGTGGGCCAAGGAGCTCCACCCGTACCTGCTCGACTACCGCATCGCGCTGAACGAGAACCTCCTACTGCTGGGCGACATCAAGACGCAGCCGACGGCGACCCGGCCTCTGGAGGGATTCGAGACGATCAGCGGCGGGAGTTCAGCGATCGTTGGGCACCCGAAGCTCGAGCTCATCACCGTCCCGACGCCGCAGAGCAAGCTGCCGAAGATCATGTCCACGACCGGCGCGGTCACGGAGCGGAACTACATCGAGTCGAAGGCCGGGAAGAAGGGCGAGTTTCACCACACGTTCGGCGCGGCCGTGGTGGAGGTTGAGAACAGCAAGCTGTTCCACCTCCGGCAGCTCAACGCCACGAACGACGGCTCCTTCTGCGATTGGGGTCACGAGTATTTCCCGGACAGGCCACGCCAGCGCGCTCGGGTCGAGGCGATCGTCTGCGGCGACGAGCACCGCGAATTCGCGGATCCGCTGGTGGTGGCCGCCATGTACGCCAAGGGCGGCATCGTCGCGCAGCTCAAGCCGAAGTGGCTCGTGCGGCACGACATTCACGACTTTTACTCGGGCTCGCACTGGCACAAGAACGAGCCTTTCGTCAGGTACGCGAAGCACAAGGCCGGTGTCGACGACGTCAGGGGCGAGCTCCAGAAGACGTTTGACCACATCGGCAAGACCACGCCGGCCGGCACGCACAACCTGATCGTGTTCTCGAACCACCACGATCACCTGGCGCGGTGGGCGAAGGATACGGACAACGCGAAGGACTGGCGTAACTGCGTTTTCTGGGCGCAGACGTACGACTTCATGTGCCGCTTCTCGTACATGACGCCTCTCGGGGTCACATCCCCGGACCCGTTCGCGTATTGGGGAAAGGAGATGCTCTCCGAGGAAGTCCTCGGCCGCACGACCTTCCTCGAGCCCGGCGAGAGCCGCCTGATCCTTGGGATCATGGTCGGCTACCACGGCAACGAAGGCGCCAACGGCGCGCGCGGCAGCATCACGACGTTCTCCAAGATCGGCGTCAAGACGGTCACGGGCCACGTCCACGCGCCAGGCATCCGCGACGGCGCCTACTCGGTGGGCACCTTCGGGATCCTGAACCCGACGTTCACGCGCGGGCAGCCGAGCTCATGGATGAACACCGGGGCGTTCATTTACCGCAACGGAAAGCGGTCGCTGTTTCACCTCATCAATGGCAAGGCGAGGCCATGACGCGCCACCCGCAGCAAAAGTAGCACCAGACGCAAAGGAACGACGATGCCCACGACGCCCATGCACCCGAATCTCAAGATCAGTCCCCTCGACGACGAGGAGTACCGCGAGTACGCCTTCGGGGGCCGCATCTACCGGATCGTGAATCCGAAGACCCTCTACCACCGCCCCGGCGGCTCGACGCATCGCGTCCTCGATTCCGATGGCGTCGTGCATTGCGTGCCGGCCCCCGGCCAGGGCGATTGCGTCCTGCGCTGGAAGCCGCGCGACAGCGCGAACCCGGTCCAGTTCTGACCGTGGCCTACCAGGCGCGCTACGACCGGCTCCTCAAGGACGAGGGCGGCTGGATCGGCGTCGACTTCGACGGGACCCTGGTCGAGTACCACGGGCACGTCAACGACTGGTCGTACGGCAAGCCGGTCGACCTGATGGTCGAGCGGGTGCGCGAGTGGCTCGCGCGCGGCATCACGGTGAAGATCGTCACGGCGCGCGCGGACATTCCAGGGCAGCGCGCGGCGGTCGGCGCCTTCTGCATCAAGACCTTCGGTCGGGTGCTGGAGGTGACCAACCGCAAGGACGCAAGGATGGTCGAGCTTTGGGACGATCGCGCGGTGCAGGTCATCCCGAACACCGGCAAGCGGGCGGACGGGAAGCCGTGAAGCCACGCATCGCGCCGAAGCCGTCGAACCCGAAGGATGCGATCGGATCGACGAAGATCCCCTACCACGTCTGGCCCGAGGTGGCGACGATGGTGGGCGCCGTGAAGATGCTCGCCGGGGCGCTCAAGTACGGGCGCTCCAACTACCGCGCGATCGGCGTCCGGGCCTCGATCTATTACGACGCGATCCGGCGGCACAACACCGACTGGTTCGAGGGCGAGGACTTCGACCAGGAGGATCTCCTACACCACATGGGCGGGGTGCTGGCGAGCGCCGCCATCATCATCGACGCCTACTACGCCGGCAGGCTGATCGACGACCGGATGTTCCCCGGCGGCTATCAGCGCGCCCGCCGCGAAATGACCGCCGCCGTGCCGCGCCTCAAGAAGCTCTACGCCGGCCGGAACCCGAAGCACTGGACGATCGCTGACGCGCCGCGCGCGACCGTCAAACGCAAGCGGCGTACCCGCAAGGAGAAGTGACATGCAGAAATTCATCGCCGCCTACGACTACGTCGTCGCCAACTGGAAGGCTCTGCTCGCCGTCGCCGTGTTCGCGGCCGTCGCGGGCTCCTGCGCCACCTCGGCCCAGGCCGCCGAGCCACGCACCGCCGTCGTCGGCGGTGCCACCATCACCCTCACCGACGATGCATGCCAGCACGAAGCTCTGACTGCTCGCTTCGAGAAATTTTCGGACTGGCTGGGCGACTCCCCGAGGGCCGGGGAAGCCACGAACGGCTCGATGACGCTCCCGCTTTGCTACGTCAACTACCCCGACGAAGTCGGCGCGTTCTTCGTGCTGGACGTCATGGGCGGCGGCGGGCGCATCGGCCCCGAGCACTTCGTCAAGCCCGAGGGCAGGTCCTCGCTGCTCAAGACCGGCACCTCCGCGCATGAACGTCGCGTGGCGGGCCGGGTCCCGAAGGACGAGCCAGCCAAGGGCTCCGCGGCCGACACGTCCGGGCGCGACAAGAACAAGAAGTGACCGGCATGGGCGACGTACTCCAGCGGGCCGGGGTCGCGGTCGCCGAGGCAGCTCGCGCTTTCGCGGCGCTCCAGGCGCTCCAGCCGTTTATCCGCCGCGCCATAGAGGGCGGCATCGCGATCGGGGTCTTTCTCCTGTCCTGGAAGGCGTTTGATTGGGCAATGGACATCGTCTGGTACGCGGACCCGGCGAGCTACGCCCTGCTCGCCGCGCCCATCGCGGCGGTCCTCGGACCGCTATCGCTCCTCCAGGGCTACGTCCTGGCGAAGTACATCCAGTCCGCCAACGGGAGCGCGTGATGGCTAAGAAGCTGATCGTTACGTTCACCGCGGAGCAATACTTCGCGCACTACAAGGACCTGGCCGCGGAGATCCCGCAGGAGCACCGTGACCACGCCGAGGCCCTCGTCGCGCGCGTGAACCCCGTGCTCGAGCTGGCGGCCGCCGACGGCGTGCGCGTGTTGCACAACCCGTTCACCGGGAGCCGGATCGCCGGCAACAAGGGCGGCGGTGGCTACCGCATCGACGACCACGGCGGGGAGTCGAACAGCAAGCACAAGAAGGGGCAGGCGGTCGACATCTACGATCCCTACCGAGAGCTCGCGGACTGGTGCTTCAAGCACCGCGAGTCGGTGCTCGGGGAGGCAAGCGCTGATCTCTACATGGAAGATCCGCGCTGGACGACCACCTGGGTTCACCTCCAGATCGTCGCGCCAGGCTCCGGCCGGCGCGTGTTCATTCCGCACAGCCGGCCGCCGTTCACGGGGCCGGTGCCAAGCCAAGTGGGGTACGTCTGATGGGTGCCATCATCGGAGCTGTTGCAAACCCGATCGTCTGGCTGCTGCTCGCGGTCGCCGTGGGCATCGGCGCGGCGTCGGGCTACTTCAAGGGCCGAGCGGACGTCAACGCCGCGTGGAACCTCGAGCGCGCCGAGATCGCCGCGGGCGCCGCGGAGGATGCGCGCCACCGCGCGGTCGCGACGACCGCAGTCGTTACCAAGTACGTCGACCGGATCGTGGTCGTCACGGAGAAAGCCGATGAAATCGTTCGAGAGGTTCCGTCTGTGGTGCGCGCTGACGAGCGCGTGTCTGCTGGTTTCGTGTGCATCCATGATCGGGCCGGCTCCGGTGATCCCGGCGCCGCCTGTGCGCCTGATGGCGAAGCCGGAGGCGCTGGAGCTCGTGAAGTCGCCGAAACCGTCGCCCGGAACTACGGGCGCTACCACAAGCTCGCCGAACAGGTGATTGCGCTCCAGGACTTCGTCGAGACGGTGTGCCACCGTCAGGCTGCTGAATGATGCGGGGTAGCGCAGTGGCAGAGCAGCGCACTCATAATGCGCAGGTCGGTGGTTCGATCCCACCCCCCGCTACCACACAGGGTAGGGTAGCTCAGTTGGAAGAGCGGCGAACCGATAATTCGCCGGTCGGAGGTTCGATCCCTTCCCCTACTACCACCTGGTACAGGTCGCCGCGCCTGCGTGCGTGGCTGACCTGGATCGAGCTCTGGCTAATCGCGCTGCTGCTCACCGGCTAGTCGCCGGCCGCTCAGTCATCCCGTAACACCCCGCGGGCGCTTCGCGCCCGTTTGATTCCCGGAGGAGGTTCTCATGGCGCGTCGCCTGTACGCGAACAACGCCCGCTGCCGTCTCGGCTCGGACATCAGCACGACCAACTCCATCACGGAGATCGTACTCGAGACCGGCAAGGGGTCGTTGTTCCCGCTCCCGTCCGGGGGCAACTTCTTCATCCTTACCATCACCGATGCCCTGTTCGAGCCCGAGTGCTTCGAGATCGACGGCCGCATCGGCGACATCCTCTCCGTCTCGGCCCGCGCTCAGGAGGGCACGATCGCCAAGACGTTCACGGCGAACGACCCCGAGGTCTTCGTCGGCTTGAACCCCACCAAGGGCGCGTTCGAGCGCCTGGAGGACCACGTCGAGGGCATCCTGGACGTCCACGACGCCAGCGCCATCTCCTACGCCGGGGCCTCTGGCCTGTCGGCGGACGACGTCGAGGAGGCCCTGGACGAGCTCGACGCCGAGAAGGCGTCACTCGCCTCGCCGGCCCTCACCGGCAATCCCACGGCCCCCACGCAGGCGCCGGGCAACAACTCCACCCGCCTCGCCAACACCGCCTTTATCTTCGCGGCCCTCGTTGCCTTCGCCTCCGAGCTGGAGGACGATTTTCTCATCCACACCACCGGCGACGTCAAGATGACGTTCAGGAACGTCGCGGACACCGGCTGGGTGCTGATGAACGACGGCTCGATCGGCAACGCGGCCTCGGGCGCCACAACGCGCGCGAATGCCGACACCGTCGACCTCTTCACCCTCCTCTGGAACAACGTCATCAACACCTGGGCGCCGGTCTCCGGCGGCCGTGGCGCCAACGCGGCGGATGACTTTGCCGCCAACAAGACTCTGACTCTCCCGCGCGCGCTCGGCCGCGCGCTGGCCGGCTTCGGAGCCGGCTCCGGTCTGACCAGCCGCGCACTCGGGGAGTGGATGGGCGTGGAGACCGTTGCTCTTACGGCCGCCCAGAACGGCCCGCACACCCACACCGTACCCATCATCGCCATCTCGTGCGACACCAACGGCGGGTGTTTCTCGCCTGGTGGTACGACCTCGGCCGGTGCCTTTGGTAGCACCGCGACCGACGTCTCTGGCTCCGGCTCGCCGCATGCCAATGTGCAGCCCTCGCTGTTTGTCACGGTGATGGTCAAGCTGTAATGGCTCTTCGCGTCACCTCGTTCGAGGGCCTGGCGCCCAAGGTCGCGCCTCGCCTGCTGGGCAACAATCAGGCCCAGATTGCCCACAACTGCAAGCTGTGGTCGGGTGAGATCGAGCCCATGAAGGACTCGCTACTCCTCTATATCTCGAGCAAGGAAGGGCCGTTCCAGTCGGCGATTCGTCTCACGGCGGACAACGGGACGGACGTCTACTTCGCGTGGGACCGGGACGTCAACGCCGTGCGCGGCCCGATCGCGGGCGACACGAGCCAGCGCGTCTACTACACCGGGGACGGCGAGCCGCGGGTGACGAATCTGACGCTCGGGACGCTCGGCGGGGCCGACAACTACCCGGCGTTCTTCTTCGTGCTCGGGATCCCGCAGCCGGCCACGCCGCCTACCGTGACCCCGGATGACTCCGGGGTGGGGAGCGTCACCTCCCGCGTCTACGCCTGGACCTACGTCTCCAAGACGACCCTCCCGAACGGGAACCCGCTGGACGAAGAGGGCGCCCCGTCGCCAGTGACCCTCGCCTCGGGCAAGGTGGACGACGTCTGGGAGATCACCGACATCGAGCTCGCGCCCCCGAACAGCGGGAGCGTCGTGAACGTCGAGATCGACTCCCCGCTCAACGGCCAGGTTCGGATCGAGCTCAACACGGTGCGCTATCTGCGCGTCGGGGAGCAGATCCGCTTTCAGACCGTCGGCGGCGTCACCGATCTGAATACCACGTTCACCATCGTCGGGGTCAACACCGAGATCAACAAGGTCTGGGTCACGCTGGACACGAGCCAGGTCTACACCGGCGGCGGCTCGTGGGCGCGCATCGCGCCGCACAACATCGACGGCATGAAGAAGCGCATCTACCGCACCGACGCGGTTGGCGTCTTCCGCTTCGTTGCGGAGATCCCGGTCGGGCAGGCGTCGCACGACGACACGCTGACCGACGAGCTCCTGGCGCTGCGGGCGGCGCTCGAGACGACCGACTTCCATATGCCCCCGGCCAACATGCACTCGCTGATTGAGCTGCCGAACGGGGTGCTGGTGGGCATCAGCGACAACCAGATCGTCTTTTCCGAGCCGTACCAGCCGCACGCCTATCCGCCGCGCTATCGCAAGACGGCGAACTACCCCGGCGTCAGCCTGGGCAACGTCGGGACGATGGTGGTTATGACGACCACGGCCCGGCACTACGTCTGCAACGGCGTGGACCCGTCGGTCGTGACGCTCGACGAGTCGCGCGGGCGCGCCTATCCCTGCATTGCGAAGCGCGGCACGGTGAGTACCGACCAGGGCGTCGTGTGGCCGACGCACGACGGCCTTGCGATCCAGACCGTCAGCGGCTCGCAGCTCTTCACCGAGGGGATCTTCGAGTTCGAGGAGTGGCAGGCGTTCAACCCTCCAGGTTTGTTCGCCGCCTTCCACAGCGGCCGGTACATGGCGTGCTTCAAGCGCCTCGGGTCCGAGGTGCAGGAAATGCTCATCCTCGACCAGAGCGAAAAGGCTTTCGCGACGACTGCCGGGGTGCAGGCGAGCGGCCTGTACGGCGATCTCCAGACCGGCCGGCTCTACATCCTGCTCGGCTCGCGCGTGCGGCAGTGGGACTCCGACACGGTTGCGCGGCTGACTGCCGACTGGCATAGCAAGGACTTCGTGCTGCCCTTTCCGATGAACCTCGGGGCGGCCAAGCTCGACGCCGACTTCCGGCTGACACCGGAGGAGCAGGCAGCCCTCGCCGCCGCGCGACAGGCCGTGATCGACGCGAACCAGGCCATCATCGACGACGACACCGACTGGATCGGCGGCGCGGTGAACGACGCCGAATTCAACCGCTTCGAGCTCAACGGCGGGCCGCTCAACATCGTGCCGGCGGCCAACTTCGACCAGCTCTGGTTTTACGAGTACGCCATCAACGTATTCGGCACGATGGTGCTCATCTTCGCGAAGCAGCTCACTACGCCGCGGGCGTTCACCCTCCCCGCCGGCTTCAAGTCCGACGTCTACTCGTTCCGCATCCGCACCAACCTTCGGGTGCGGGCCATGATCGTCGGCAAGACGATGATGGATCTCAGGACCGCATAAGGAGCAGGCGATGCCGTGGACCGACCGCACCGAGAACAAGTACCAGGACCACCACTGGCGCACGGACGCCTACACCCCGCCGACCGAGCACCACTTCGCGCTCTTTGTTGCAACGGAGGGGTTTTGGGCGCCGCTCGAGACCTACACCGCGGGCGATACGATCCTCCCGCTGACGCCGTCCGGCGGCAACGGCAGGATGTACCGCTGTACCCAGAGCGGCACCTCTGCCGCCTCCGAGCCCACGTTCCCGGAGATCGCCGGAAACACCGTCGCGGACGGGTCGGTGATCTGGCAGGAGATGACGCCGGACTTCCAGTCGGAAAGCGCCTTCCTGACCGAGGTCTCCAACGTCGGAACCGGCTACGACCGTGTCGTTATCGCGCGCGGCAACGCCAACTTCCTGGGCACGCACGGCACCACGACCGGCCCCTCGAGCGGGACCGGCGGCAACATCCGCAACGCCGTGCTGATCGAGTTCGGCACCCCGGTCCTCGATTGGGGCCTGGTCGCCCATTGGGGCGCCTACGACCAACTGAACGACCTGACCTGGTACGCGCCCCTGAGCATCCCGCGACTCGTTCTGAACGGCTCTACGCCCCCGGCGTTCCCGTTCGGCTCGCTGTCCATCACCGTGAACACCAAGACCGCGATCGTGTGACGCCATGGCGCAACTGCACCTTCAACATTTTCCCAGCCCCGTAGACGGGGAAACCGACTTCCCTGGGGACGAAGAAGTCGGCATCACCTGGACTAACCTCGATACGAATTTTTCCGAGAACGACACCGAGTTCAAGCGATTCGGGGTGGCGGCGTGGCTCTTGAAGCCCGGCGGGGGCGCGACTACACGAGTGAGTGGCTTTTCGTCCCCACATGCCGGGAACTACTCATTCGAGTTGTGGGTGCGGTTTTCTATCATCGGGTCCGATGGGCTGCATCTGCGATTCGCGAATGCTTCCGGGGAAGACGCTTACGAGGTTGATCTATTTTCGACCGGAGATTGGGTCTTCGCTGCGGTTGACGCGGCCGGAGATCCGATCTTTGAGGACAGCGGGAACATCGCAATCGCTGCGGAGACGTTTTACCACCTGGCTGTTCAGCGAGAACTCGTGGCTGGCACCTACGCTTTCTTCGCAAACGGCAACAGGTTGGCGTTCGGCGCTTCGGCGACGGACGTTCGTCCATTCACGCGGGTCGACATATACGCCCTTGGCAACGAAACCACCCACTTCGACGAGGTTCGCGGCACCAGCGATGTCAACTACTCCGGGGCAACGTACACGATTCCCACGCAGGCATTCGGTACGCCCGAAGCCCTGGGCGTCACCGAGTTGATCTACTACGATCGCGTCCGTCAGTTCACGACCGGCACCGGGGCTGGAGACTTGCTGCTCGGGACCACCCCTGACACCTTCCAGAGCTTCGCGATCGTGGGCGACGGCGAACAGTGCGCCTACTCGATCAACGACGGAACGGCCGCCGGCACCGATTGGGAGGTGGGCGTCGCGCAAATCCTGATTGACGGCCTTGACATCACGCTGGTGCGTCTCGAGGTGCTGGCGTCGAGCAACGCCGACGACTTCGTCGACTTCGGCATCGGCCCCAAGGATGTCCTCCTCCCGGCGCCGGCCGCGCTCTTCAACATCCTGGCGGCCGGCTTCGTCGATCACGAGTCGCGCCTCACCGCGGTCGAGGACGGCCTCACCGCCCACCTTGCCGACACGACGGACGCGCACGACGCCAGCGCCATCAGCATCCTCGACACCGCCAACGATTTCGATGC
>Ga0184637_10000124_pt1 | contig 51865 bp, 45 predicted proteins | sample PLM3_127_b2_FD_133143 | JGI IMG/M metagenome (GOLD analysis project Ga0184637, IMG submission 133143) | Groundwater sediment microbial communities from an aquifer in East River, Colorado, USA - PLM3_127_b2 | ecosystem: Environmental > Terrestrial > Soil > Riparian zone | place: USA: East River...
CGCGCCAACCGAACCGGGCCGTCCTACGCGCGGCTCCGGGACGGCTCGGCGTCGAGCTCGGGGTAGTGCCGGAAGATGCCGTGCTCGTTGAACGGGAGGCGCCGGTCCGAGGCGAGGTACGCGGCGATGCCCGGCCGCGCGGCGACCGCGTCGTGCAGGCGACCGAGGCGCGGGAAGCGGCGCTCGTGGCGGCGCATCGCGCGCGGGAACGCGTAGCGGAGCCCCGCCACGACCTGGAACGCCGACAGATCGGCGTAGCTGCAGCGCGGCCCGACGAGCCAGCGCCCCTCGCCGCCGGGGCTCGAGTCGAGCGCGCCGTCGAGGTAGCCGAGGTACATCGGGATGCGCGACCGGATGAACTGCTCCGCGCTGCGGATCGCCTCCCGCTTCTGGTCCTCGTAGTACAGCGCGACCGCGATGGGGTGGTGCGTCTCGTGGACCTCCGCCACGAGGTCCGCGAGGGTGAGCTGGACCTGGTGGGCGCGCCGGCGGCTCGCCTCGTCCCGCGGCACGAGCCGCAGGCGGGGCGCGACGTACTGGAGGATCGCCGCGGTGTGCGCCACGAGCACGTCGCCGTGGCGCAGCACCGGCGGCCCGAGCGGCGTGAGCCACGGGCCCGTCTCCGCGAGCAGCCGCTCGATGGCGCGCACCCCGCCGCCCTCGCGCTCCGGGCGGCGGGCGACGTCGTCGTAGGGCACGCCCGCGTCCTCGAACGCGAGCCTGACGAACTCGCCCCGCCCCTGGATCCCGGGCCAGTAGAAGAGCTCGTAGCCGGGGCGGGCCGACAACGCGGCCTCCGCGTCGCGCGCGCCCGCGGCGCGGCGCCCTCCCCTCGTCCGGCGCACGCTCGCCCGCCTCAGTGCGGCGCCGGCGCGCCGGCCTCGGCGGACCCCTCGGCGCCGAGCGAGCACGTGCACCGCACCGTCCCGTGCGCGAGCTCGCGCTCACCGTGGGTCGGGAGCCCCGCCTCCTTCCACTCGGCCCAGCCGGTGTTCATCTCCGTGGCGAAGAAGCCGTGCTCTGCCAACTGCAGAGCGGCGCGCGCGCCCCGGTGTCAATAGTCGCTCCAGCAGTACGTGACGAGCTCGCGGTCGCGCGGCAGCTGTGCCACGAGCTCGTCGATCTCCTCGACCGGCACGCACCACGCGCCCTGGATGTGCTCCTTGCGGAACGCCGCGCGAGGGCGGACGTCGAGCAGGAGGAAGGTGCCGACGCCGTCCTGCACCCGCTTCAGGACGTCGGTCTTCTGCCGCTCCGCGCCGAGCTTCGCCGCGAAGTACGCCTTGTTCGCCTCGATCTGCGCCTGCGTGAACGCCACGTTTCCTCCTTGGCCGGCCGCGATCTCGTAAGCGGCGCGCGCGGTGGCCGCTCGTCTCGGCGAGCGCCCGAGCGGCCCCTCGCGCGGCGCCATCGCCCTGCACCCATCCAGGGCATCGCGGCAGCCCGACCCCAATCGGCAGCAGCCGGCCTTCCGGCTCCGTGCCATCTAAGTTCACTCGTCGAGACGAGAGGCGGCGCGGTGCCCGGCCAGACGACCCCCGAACCGATCCTGCGCCCACGCAGCCGCGTGCGCTCGCCGCGCGACCTCGTGGCGGGCGCGAGCCTCGTCGCGCTCGCCGCGTTCGCGCTCTGGGCGAGCGCCCCGCTCGACGGGGGCACGCTCCGCGCGGTCGGGCCGGGGCTCCTGCCCCGCGCCGCGGCCCTCGGCGTGGGGGCCGCCGGGCTCGCGCTGATCGTCCTCTCGCTCGTGAGCCGCGGCGCCGGGCTCGGGCGCTGGCCGCTGCGCGGCCCGCTCTTCGTCTTCCTCGCCCTCGCGGGCTTCGCCCTCACCATCCGCACCGTCGGGCTCGCGCTGGCCGGCCCCCTCGTCGTCGTCGTGAGCGGCGCGGCGTCTCCCGAGACCCGCCCGCGCGAGCTCGTGATCTTCGCGCTCGCGATGACCGCGTTCTGCATCGGCCTCTTCAAGTACGCGCTCGGGCTCCCCATCCCCGTGCTGCTGCTCCCGGGGATCACGCTCTAGCCGCGGGCGCATGGACCTCCTCCTCCAGAACCTCGCGCTCGGCTTCTCCGTCGCGTTCACGCTCCAGAACCTCGGGCTCGCGCTGCTCGGCTGCCTCATCGGGACGCTCGTCGGCGTCCTCCCCGGCGTGGGGCCCATCGCGACGATCACGATGCTCCTGCCGATCACCTTCGGCCTCGAGCCGACCGGCGCGATCATCATGCTCGCCGGCATCTACTACGGCGCCCAGTACGGCGGCTCGACCACCGCCATCCTCGTCAACATCCCGGGCGAGGTGACCTCGGTCGTCACCACGCTCGACGGCCACCAGATGGCGCGGCAGGGGCGGGCCGGGGTGGCCCTCGGCATCGCCGCGATCGGCTCCTTCGTGGCCGGCACGTTCGCGACGCTCGTCGTCGCCGCCCTCGCGGTCCCGCTCACGAAGGTCGCGCTCCTCTTCGGCGCCGCGGAGTACTTCTCGCTCATGGTCGCGGGCCTCGCGTTCGCGGTGGTGCTCGCGCGCGGGTCGATCCTGAAGGCGATCGCCATGATCCTCGTCGGCGTCCTGCTCTCCACCGTCGGGACGGATCTCGAGACCGGGGCCGAGCGCATGACCTTCGGGTACGGCCCCCTCGCCGACGGGCTCGACTTCGCGGTCCTCGCGATGGGGATCTTCGGCTTCGCCGAGGTCCTCCGGAACCTCGACGTGAGCCACGAGCGCGACGTGGTGGATCGTCCGATCGGCCGCCTCCTGCCCTCCCGGACGGACCTCGCCCGGTCCGCGGGGCCCATCGCGCGCGGCGGGCTCCTCGGCGCCGTGCTCGGGATCCTGCCGGGGAACGGCGCGGTGCTCGCGCCGTTCGCGTCCTACACCCTCGAGAAGAAGCTCTCGCGGGACCCGGGGCGCTTCGGCCACGGCGCGATCGAGGGGGTCGCCGGCCCGGAGTCCGCGAACAACGCCGGCGCGCAGACCTCGTTCATCCCGCTCCTCTCGCTCGGCATCCCGCCCAACGCGGTGATGGCGCTCATGGTCGGCGCCATGACGATCCACGGGATCGTCCCCGGCCCCCTGGTGATGACGCGCAACCCGTCGCTGTTCTGGGGCGTCATCGCGAGCATGTGGATCGGGAACCTCATGCTCCTCGTCATCAACCTGCCGCTCATCGGCGTGTGGGTCCGGCTGCTCGCGGTCCCGTACCGCCTCATGTTCCCCGCGATCCTCCTCTTCTCGTGCATCGGCATCTACTCGGTGAACAACTCCCCCGCCGACGTGCTGATGGCCGCCGGGCTCGCGGTGATCGGCTGGGCGCTCCTCAAGCTCGACTTCGAGACCGCGCCGCTCCTCCTCGGCTACGTGCTCGGGCGGCTCATGGAGGAGAACCTGCGCCGCGCCCTCGCGCTCGCGCGCGGCAACCTCGTCACCTTCGTCGAGCGCCCCATCAGCGCGGCGATGCTCGCCGTCGCCCTCCTCGTCCTCCTCGTCGCGCTGTTCCCGACGGTGCGCCGTCGCCGCGACGAGGTCTTCGCCGCCGACTAGCCCGCTCAAGGAGACCCCATGAAGCCGGTCCTCGCTGCCCTCGCCCTCCTCGCCGCCACCCTCCCCGCCGGCGACGCCCGCGCCGCCGCCGACTACCCCACCCGGCCGATCACCATGATCGTGCCGTTCGCCGCGGGAGGCCCCACCGACGTCGTCGCGCGGATCGTCACCGAGAACATGTCGCGCACGCTCGGGCAGCAGATCGTGATCGAGAACGTGGCCGGCGCCGGCGGCACGACCGGCATCCTGCGCGCCGCCCAGTCCCCGCCCGACGGCTACACGATCATGATGGGCCACATGGGCACCCACGGCGCGGCGCCGGCGGCGTACCCGGATCTGAAGTACGACCCCGTGAAGGACTTCGTGCCCATCGGCCTCGCGTCGGGGACCCCCATCGTCATCGTCGCGCGGAAGGACTTCCCGGCGGCGGACCTGAAGGCGTTCATCGCGTACGTGAAGGCCAACTCGGAGAAGCTCAACGAGGCGCACGCCGGCCCCGGCTCGGTCTCCTTCACGACCTGCGCCCTCCTCAACTCGATGCTCGGGGCGAAGCCGACGCGGGTCGCCTACCGCGGGACGGGGCCGGCGCTGAACGACCTCGTGGCCGGCCAGGTCGACTACATGTGCGACCAGATCGTGAACCTCGTGCCGCAGATCCAGGCCGGCACCATCAAGGCGTACGCGGTCGCGCTGCCCCAGCGCTCTCCGGCGCTCCCCGACGTGCCCACCACGAAGGAGGCGGGGCTGCCCGAGTACCAGGTGTCCGCCTGGAACGCGATCTTCGCGCCCAAGGGGACGCCGCCCGACGTCGCAAGGAAGCTGAGCGACGCCCTGCTGAAGGCGCTCGACGACCCCGGGACGTCGAAGCGGCTCCTCGACCTCGGCGGCGATCTCTCGAACAAGGAGGCCCGCACGCCGGAGGGGCTGCGGAAGCTGGTCGAGAGCGAGGTGGCGCGCTGGAACAAGGTGCTGAAGGCGACCGCGCAGGCGAAGTGAGCGGGGCCGCCGGCGCCGGCGGCCGCGGTCGCCCCTCCGCTCAGCTCGAGAGGATCTGCTCCAGCGTCGCCGGGCTGGGCGGCTTGGCGACGTGCAGGTCGAAGCCGGCCTCCGCGGCGGCCTGCACGTCCTGGGGCTCCGCGTAGCCGCTGAGGGCCACGAGGCGGGGCGCCCGGGCGCCCTCCGCCCGGATCGCCCGCGCGACGTCGTAGCCGCTCATCCCCGGCAGGCCGATGTCGCAGAGCAGCACGTCGGGGCGGCTCGCGCGCACCTTCTCGAGCGCGCTCGGGCCGTCGAACGCGACCTCGGCGCGGTGTCCGAATAGCGCGACGAGCTCCGCGAGCGACTCCGCCGCGTCGTGGTTGTCGTCCACCACGAGGACGCGCCGGCCGCCCGCCCCGGGCGCGGGGCGCGGCGCCGCGGGCTCGGGCGCGGGCGCGGCGCTCGCGAGCGGGAGCGTGACGACGAGCTCGGCGCCCCGCCCCGGCCCCTCGCTCGACGCCCGCGCGGTGCCGCCGTGGAGCTGCGCCAGCCCCTTCACCAGCGCCAGCCCGAGGCCGAGACCCCCCGACGTCCGCGCGAGGTCCTGCTCTCCCTGGGTGAATGGCTCGAAGATGTGCTCGAGGAGCGCCGGGGCGATGCCGGCCCCGGTGTCGCGGACGCGGAGCTCCGCCGACGCCGGCCCCGCCGCGAGCGACAGCGTCACGGTCCCCCCCTCCGGCGTGAACTTGGCGGCGTTCTGGAGGAGGTTGCCGATGATCTGGGCGACTCGCGTGACGTCGCCGAGGACCCACGCCGGCGCTGCGGGCAGCTCCACCCGCAGCGCGACCCCGTGCTCCGCCAGGAGCCCGCGGTGATCCTCGCCGGTCCGACGGACCAGGTCGGCGAGGTCCACCCGCGCCCGCCGGAGCTCGACCTTCCCCCGCGCGATGCGCGTGACGTCGAGCAGGTCGTCCACGAGGCGCCCGAGGTGGCCGGCCTGCCGGCCGATCACCTCCCGGGCGCGCCGCGCCCGATCGCTCGCCGGCGCCGCGTGGTCGAGGATGTAGATGGAGTTCCAGATCGGCGCGAGGGGGTTGCGCAGCTCGTGCGAGAGCATGCCCAGGAACTCGTTCTTGCGGCGGTCGGCCTCGAGGAGCCGAGCGTTCGCCGCGCGCAGCGCGTCCTCGGCGCGCTTCCTGGCGGTGATGTCGAGCGCGGCGCCCCCGACGGTGTCCGCGTCGATCCGGAACAGCGAGACGAGCAGCGTCTCGCCGCCGATCGTGCTCTCGTACCGATCGGGAACGCCCGTCGCGTGGACGCGCCCCATACGCTCGCTCAGCGCCGCGAACCGGTCCGGGAGCACCTCGGCGAGCGTCCGGCCGATCAGCGCGTCGCGCGTGGTCCGGAGCAGCGCGAGCGTGCCTTCGTTCGCGTCGCGGTAGCGCCAGTCGATCACCTCCCCGCTCGCCGAGCGAACCGCCTCGAGGATGACGAGATCGTCGGGGATGTTGGTCGAGATGGCGCGGGCGCGCGCCTCGCTCGCCCGGAGCGCCTCCTCCGTGCACTTCTGGCCGGAGACGTCGAGCGCCATGCCCGCCATGCGGACGGCCCGCCCCGCCTCGTCGCGGAACGCCCGGCCGTGCGAGGCGACCCATCGGATCCTCCCGGCCGGCAGGCGGACGCGCATCTCGACGTCGTAGTCGGTCCCGTGCTCGATCGCCTCGCCGACCGCCTCCTCGACCCGCGGGCGATCCTCCGGGACGAGCGCGGCGAGGAAGCCCTCGTACGTGACCGGCGCGTCCGGTGGGAGCCCGAAGAGCGCCTTGCAGCGCTCGGTCCACACCAGCTCGCCCGTGACGAGATCCCAGTCCCAGGCGCCCATCCGCGCCGCGTCCTTGGCGAGCCGGAGCTTCTCCTCGCCGTCGCGCAGGCGCTGCTCGGCGCGCTTCACCGCGGAGACGTCCCGGAAGAACACGGCGATGCCGCCGCCGTGGATGGGGTACGCGGTGACGCCCGTCCACAGATCGAGGGGCGCGAAGTACTCGACGAACTGCACCGGCACGCGCGCCTCCATGCAGCGGTGGTACTCGCGGTGATACGTCGACTCGGGGCTCGCGGTCTCCGGCCAGACGTCCCAGAACACGCGGCCGAGGCTCCTCGCGCGCGGGGTGCGCGAGAGCCGCTCCTGGTTCGCGTTGACGCGGACGATCCGCCAGCTCGAGTCGAGCTCGAGGAACGCGTCGCCGAGCTCGAGCAGCTCGGCCGCGTGCTCGCCCTCCGCCGCCGCCCGGGCCTCGACGGTCGGGGCGTGCGAGACGACCGCGACGACGTCGGGGCCGGTGCGCAGGACGGTCAGCCGCAGGACGCGGCCATCCCGCTCGGCGTCGAGGGCGCGCGCCCCGCCCGTCGCGAGGACCGCCGCGGCCGCGGAGAGGAACGGCGCGATCTCGTGCGGTCCCAGCAGCTCCGACGCTTCCCGTCCCAGGAGCTGGTCCCGGGAGACGCCGAAGGCTGCGAGCGCCCCCGGGCTCGCGTCCAGGACGCGGGCGTCCAGGGCCTCACCCGCCGTGCCGCCGGACACGCGGTACCAGACCACTGCCCCCTCGGCGGCGGCGAGCGCCGCCCAGGGCTCGGCCGGCGCCCCGGGGGCAGTCGCCGTCCCGGGGGCAGCCCGCCGCGGCGCGCCTCCTGTCTGGTTGCCCTCCATGCGTCTATCCCAGGAGAAGGTAGCCCGACGAAGGGGCCGGGCTGAGTGCCCGAGGGGTGCGTCCGCGCCCGTGATCCGCGCCGCCGGCCTTGCGTCCGGGCGTCTCGCCTGCGCCCGTCCGGGCGCGCGGTCAGGGCAGCGGGTGCCGAGCGGCGAGCTCGTCGCGCATGGCTCACCCCCGCCCGAAAGATGCGCTCGGTCCGCCAGCGGTGCTCTGCGCCGGTCGCGCCGCCCGCTCGCCCGCCCCACCCTGCCCGCCGGGCGGACGCACTGACCGGACGGCGGGCGCCGCACGGAGCAGCGCGAGCGATCGGCTCCCCGAGGCGGCTCAGCGCGTCGAGGTGGGCGAAGTCCGGGACCCGCGCGCGAGCGCGTTGAGCTCCCGGGTCTCCAGCACCGGCGTGGGTGCTCCGCGCCGCGCGACCTCGAGCATCGCGCGACCGAGCCGCTCCGTCGTCGTGACGTGGTCCGGCGCGAGCGCGTTCAGGAGGCGGTGTCACCCGCCACGCCCGGCCGGGTCAGCGTGGACCGCCGTCCAGGGAAGGCCCAGCCCGCCCCGGACAGCGCTACCCCTCCGCGTCCGCGAGCACGCGGCGCTCGAGCTCAGCGACCACCGTGAGGAGGCTGCGGATCTCGCCGGCGAACGCCGACGGGATGCGCGCGGCGCGCAGGAGCGCCCGGCGGGCGTCGTCGAGGCTGGTGTCCACGGCCAGGAGCTGCGTGCGCCGCAGATCGATGAGGAGCTCGTCGCGCATCGAGACACCATACGCCTACGGGCGGCGGCGCGGTGGCGGGCACGCTGGCAGAGCCCGGCGGCCCTTCCGGCGCGACCGCCCGGGCCTACGCCAGCAGCGCCTCCACGCGGGCCTTGAGGGTGGTCCGCAGGATCTCCTCGCCGGTCAGGCGCTCGCCCAGCTCCTTGCCGTTCTTGAAGAAGACGAGCGTGGGGGCGCCGGAGACGCCGAGCTTCGTCGCGAGCTCCGCGTTCTGCTGGCGCAGGACCTTGAGGAACCGGACCTTGCCGGCGAACTTCTCCGCGACCGCGGCATATCTCGGCGCGAGCGCCTCGCACGGCTTCGAGTCGGTCGCGTAGAAGTCGAGCACCACCGGCAGGGGCGCGGCTACCACCTCCGTCTCGTAGTCCTTCTCGGCGAGCTCCTTGACGTGGACGACCGCCACCTCGGCCTCGCTCGGGTTGCGCGTGACGGGAAGCTTCACCGTGAATCGGTTCGCCATTTGGCTCCGTTCTCTGGGCGGACGGGTCTGGCCGGGCGCGGGAGCGCCCACGCTCGTCGCGCGGGATGCGTGGTGCGGTGCCTCGGGAAGGAGAGGCGCGAGCGGTATAACCCGTTCCGCCCGAAGACACACGGCGTTCGGGCGAGCGGCGCTCGGGACGGGGACGTGCACCGAACGATGGGGCGGGTCGACCGCGCGCGGCGCGCCGGCGGGAGCGCGGGCGGAGGAGCCCATCGAGGGGACGGCGGCGATCGTCGATCCAGCGGATCGCCGGACGTCGTGAGGGTAGACCCCTGGTCACATGGAGGCCCTCGTGAACGAACCCGGTCTCGTCTCGCGCTGGCGCTCGTGGGCGCCGCACCTTCGCAGCGTCCTCAGGATCGTCGCCGCGTTCCTCTTCATGCAGGTCGGGACCGCGAAGCTGTTCGCGTTCCCCGGCGCGATCATGCCGGACGGGGGCACCGCGCCCGTCGCCTCGCTCGCCGGCGTCGCCGGAGTCCTGGAGACGTTCGGCGGCGCCCTGCTCCTCGTCGGGCTCTTCACGCGCCCCGTCGCGTTCCTGCTCTCGGGCGAGATGGCGGTCGCGTACTTCTACGCCCACGCGCCGCAGGGCTTCTGGCCGGTGCTCAACCAGGGCGCGCCGGCCGCGCTCTACGCGTTCCTGTTCCTCTACCTCTCGGCGGCGGGCGCGGGACCCTGGAGCGTCGACGCGCTCCGCCGCGGCGGCGGCGACCCCTAGCCTCCCCCGGCTCATCAGGCGGACGGGGGCGCGCCGTTCGGCACGCGCCGATCGTGCGGGCGATGGCAGCGGGCCGGTGCGGGTCGTCGTCCTCTCCGAGTGAGGCCGACCGGCCGAGGCTCACCTTCCCTCGAGCAGCTCTCGCGGGAACCAGGTGGCCTCGAACTCGACGGAGGCGCCGATCACCGGCGAGCGCTGGCGCACCTTCCCCTCGAGCTCGCAGGCGTCGAACACGCCCTCCAGCGACCCGGCCAGGGCGAGGAAGAAGGACCGATCCTGGAGCACCGGCGGCAGGTCGCGCAAGAGGACGTGGCGCACCCGCTCCCCGTCGCCGGACACGACCATCTCGCCGCAGCCGCGATACGCCGCCCGGTAGGCGGCGGGCACGGCCCGGAAGATCGCCGCCGGGGACAGCCCGAACACGCCGATCACGCCCTGCAGGATCGGGCCGAAGAAGGACGACGACATGGAATGACGGGCGGCGGCGCGCCCCCACCGCCGCAGCCGTTCGTCGCCGAGCACGCGCTGGCCGGCGTGCACCAGCTCCACGTTCAGCTCGGCCGGCAGCCAGTCGACGCGGGTCGCCAGGACGATTCGACGCAGGGTCAACGGCGAGACCTCCGCGAGGACGCAGGTCGCGGCCTCGCTGCTCATGTCCGCGAGGGCGGCGAGCTCCTCCTTCAGCTGGGCCGCCCGGACCTCGGGCATCGGCGGAGAACGGCCGCCGGAGCCTCCCGAGCGCCGCGGATCCGCAGTCATGGAGCCGGATCGCGGCGGGGCGCAGGACGCGCCCGACCAGCGGGATCGCGCCGGCCCGGGAGCGGCGCGCGCGGGAGCCAGGTGGCCTCGAACTCGACGCGGTCCCCGACGGCCGTCGAGACCAGGCGCGCCTTGCCCTGGTGGTCGCAGGCGTCGAACACGCCTTCCAGCGCCCCCGCCATCGCGAGGAGGAAGCAGCGATCCTGGAGCACGGGCGGCAGGCCGCGCAGCTCGACGCGCCGCACACGCTCCTCGGCGGCCGAGACGACCATCTCACCGCAGTGACGGTACGCGGTGTTGTACGCCGCCGGCACCGCCCGGAAGATCGCGGCCGGCGACAGCCCGAAGACCCCGATCGTCCCCCGCAGGATGGGTCCGAGCAGGGAGGACTTCATCGAGCGGCGCACGGACACGCGACCCCACCGCTGCAACCGGGCGTCGCCGAGGACGGCGTGCCCGGCGTGCGCCAGCTCCACGTTCAATCCGGCCGGCAGCCAGTCGACCCGGGTCGCGAGCACGATGCGGCGGAGGGTCACAGGGTGGACCTCCGCGAGGACGCAGCTCGCGACGTCGCTGCCCAGCTCCGCCAGGGCGAGCAGGTCCTCCTTCAGCTGAGCGGCCCGGATCTCGGCCATCGCCGGAGCATCGCCTTGCACACCCCTCCGGGCCACGGACGGAGGGTCGTGGTCGGCGGCGACCCTCCCCTCCATGAACCAGGCCCTCACCGACCGGCGATCACCGGGTCCAAGCCAAGCCGGGCCGACGGGGGTTCGCCCACACGAGGTAACACCACAGGACCTGGGGACGTGTGTGCACGGGGGAGCATGCTCGCCGGCATGCGAGACCTCTCCGCGAAACGGGTGCTTATCACCGGCGGCGCCTCGGGAATCGGACGTGCGCTCGCGCAGCGCTTCGCGAAGGAGGCTGCGCACCTCGTGCTGCTCGACCGCGACGGTGACGCGCTGGGTCGAGCCGTGGAGGAGCTGCGCGCGGAAGGCGCCACGGTGCAGGGCCACGTCGTCGACGTGACCGACGGTGACTCCGTCCTGCGGGCGCGCGACGCCGTCCGCGCGGAGGGCGGCCCCATCGACGTGCTCGTGAACAACGCGGGCGTGGTCTTCGGCGGCCCGTTCCTCGGGGTCTCGCTCGAGCGGCACCTCACCACCTACCGCGTGAACGTCCTCGGCGTCGTGGCGGTCACGCACGCCTTCCTGCCCGACCTGATCGGCCGGCCCGAGGCGCACGTCGTCCAGGTGGCGAGCGCCTCCGGCTTCGTCGGCGTCCCGTTCGGCGCGACGTACGCGTCGAGCAAGTGGGCCGTCATCGGCTTCGCGGAGTCGCTCCGGCTCGAGCTCGGCGAGCTCGGTCACCGCCACGTCCACGTGACCACGGTCTGCCCGAGCTACGTCGCGACCGGGCTCTTCGCGGGCGCGCGCGCGCCGCGGCTCTCCCGGATGCTCACCGCGGAGGGCGTCGCCGCCGAGGTGGTGCACGCCGTGAAGCGCGACCGCGTGTTCGTCCGCACGCCGTGGCTGGTGGAGGTGACCCCGTTCCTCCGGGGCGTGCTCCCGCTGCGCGTGTTCGACGCCGCGGCGCAGCTCCTCGGCGTGACCTCCAGCATGGCGCAGTGGCGCGGCCGCGAGGGGCAGGACGCCGCGCGGGCGAGCGCGCCGCGGGCCTAAGGGTTCGGCCGGGGCGGCCGCCGCTCCGAGGAGGGGGCACATGAAGCGGATCGTGAGCATCAGCCTCGGCGCCAGCGCCGCGGACTACGACTTCACCACCCAGTTCCTCGGCCAGACCTTCCGCGTCCGCCGCTTCGGCACGGACCGCGACGTCCCGAAGGCGCTCGCGCTCCTCGCGCGCTGGCAGGGCGAGTGCGACGCGATCGGGCTCGGCATGGTGAGCGACCACGCGCTCGTGGGCACGCGCCGCATCGTCGACCCGACCACCGCCGAGCTCGAGGCGGCGGTCTCGGAGGTGCCGGTCACCACCGGCGCGCGGCTGCGCACCTTCCTCGACGAGTGGACGATCAGGCACATCCAGAACAACGAGCGCCACCACTTCACGAACGCGCGCGTCCTCTTCCTCTCGGGCCTGACGAGCTACCGCCTCGCGCAGGTCATGTCCGAGTACACGCGCAACCTGAGCTTCGCCGACGGGCTGGTGGAGCTCGGGGTGCCGAAGCTGCTCGGGTCGCTCGAGCAGCTCGAGCGCTACGCCGCGGTCACCTGCCCAGCGCGGCGCTGGCTGCCGAGGGGCCTGCTCGACGCGTCCCCCGGGCTCCGCGCGGCGTGGACCCGGCCCGTGTTGCGGAGCGCGGTGCGGGGCGCGACCGTGGTGGTGGCCCCGTACCACGACCTCGCCCGCTTCGGGCGCGACGAGCTCGGCGGGAAGATCGTGCTCACCTCGGCCATCCCGAACGACGAGGTGAAGCGGCTCGGTGAGCGCGGCGTGGACGTGGTCATCGACCGCACGCCGCAGCTCCTCGAGCGCGTCGTCGGCCTCAACGTGCTCGAGGCGATGGTCATCGCGGCGCTCGACCGCCGTGACCGCGACGACGTGCTCCACGACGACTACCTCGAGCTCTTCGGGGACATGAAGCTCGAGCCGCGCGTCCTGTTCCCCGCGGGGAAGCCGCGGCGCGTGAACCGGTTCGCGTTCGTCATCCACCCGCTCTCCCGCGAGTACCTGAAGACCGTGAAGGCCGTCGAGCTCCTGTCGCGCGTGGCTCCGCCTCTCGTCCTCTCCGGCGTCGAGAAGCTCCTCGCCTACCTGCCGCCCTTCGTCTACTCGCACGTCACCGGCATCCGGTCGCCGGACGGCGTCGAGGCCGAGGGCTGGCTCATCACCGTGGGGGGCACGCCGCGGGAGCTGCTCGCGCACACCCCCGAGTTCACCTACCGGCGGCTGCTGCAGGCGGCGGAGATCGCCGAGCGGCTGGGCGCCCAGATCATGGGGCTCGGGGCGTTCACGAAGGTGGTCGGCGACGCCGGCGTCACCGTGGCGAAGCGCGCCAGCATCCCCATCACCACCGGCAACAGCTACAGCGCCGCCGGCGCGCTCTGGGCGGCGTCCGACGCGGTGAAGCGCATGGGGCTCCTGTCGCGCGACGAGCGGAACCGGTTCGCGGGCAAGGCCATGGTGGTCGGCGCCACCGGGGCCATCGGCTCGGTCTGCGCGCGGCTGCTGGCGATGGCGGTCGAGGAGGTCACCCTCGTCTCGCCGGAGCTCGCGAAGCTCCTCACCCTGCGCGAGACGATCCTCGCCGAGACGCCCGGCGCGAGGGTGCACCTCGCCAGCAAGGCCGACGAGAACCTGCGCGACATGGACGTCGTCGTCACGGCCACGTCCGGCGCGGGCAAGAAGATCCTCGACATCATGAAGGTGAAGCCTGGCTGCGTGATCACCGACGTGGCGCGGCCCCTCGACCTGCCGCCCTCCGAGGTCGCGAAGCGCCCGGACGTGCTGGTGATCGAGTCCGGCGAGATCCAGCTTCCGGGCGAGGTTCACATGGGCGACATCGGGCTCCCCCGGGGCGTCGCATACGCCTGCCTGGCGGAGACCATCGTGCTCGCGCTCGAGGGCCGCTTCGAGTCCTACACCGTGGGTCGCAACATCCAGTGGGAGAAGGTGAAGGAGATCTACCAGCTCGGCCTCAAGCACGGGATGAGGCTGGCCGCGATCTCGGGCGTGAACGGGGTGTTCTCGGACGAGGACATCCTCCGGGTCCGCGAGCGGGCGCTCGCGGCGCGGGCCGCCCAGGCCGCGTCCCGGACCACCGCCCGGCCGCCGCGTGGCGTGGCGCCCGCGTCCGCCCCCGACGCGCGCTCGCACGCCGCCGCCCGCTGAATCCATGGCGCTCGGCGCCCGCGAGCTCGACGCCGCGCGCCGGTGGGGCGTAACCGTTCGCTGCGGTGACGGATACGGCCGGGTCGCAGACCAGCCGTCCATCGCCCGGCACGCCCGCGGAGCTCTTCTCGCCCGAGAGCGCCCGCGCGATCCTCGGAGCGGCCGGGGGACCCGGCCGCTCCCCGGAGCCGCTCAGTCACACTCCGGCGGGCTGAAGAACCTGGGATCCTCGAGCCGGAGCGTCGCGACGACGCCGGCGTGATCGCTCGGCCAGAGCCCGCCGGTGCGGTCCTCGAGCGCGTCGCCGACGACGAACGCGCCCCGCGGCGACACCGCTCCCCGGAAGAGCGCGAGATCGATCCGCTCGTAGAGCTCGAGCGGCTCGCCGGTGACCGGGTCTTCCGTGAGCGTCAGGTCCTCGCCCCAGCCGCTCGTGTACCCGAGCGCCTCGGGAGGATGGAGCGCCGGCCAGGCGTCGGCGAGGCAGGCTGCCCTCAGGATCTGGTACGCGGCGCCACCGTCGGCGTCGGTCCCGTCGGGCCGCGAGTTCATGTCGCCGACGACGATCAGCCGTCCGTCGACGCCGGCGAGCGCCCCCGTGAGCTCCTGCACCTGGAGCGTGCGGATCTGCGGGCTGTACGACTCGAGGTGCGTGCTCACGAAGCGGACCCATTCGCCCTGGTGCTTCACGTCCACGCTCACCCAGCCCCGCTCGATGGGCACGCTGGCCCCCGGGAGCGGCGCCGGCACGAGCCACGTGAAGACGTGGCCCTCGGCGTTGGCGGTCTGCGCGTCCGCGCGGACGAGGATCACCTGGCGGTCGGTCAGCCGGACGTCGGAGGTCGGGATGCCCGCGGGCCCGGGAGGGCCCTTGAGGACGGGCGCCTCGAGATCCGAGAGCTCGACGTCCGCGGCCACGCGATAGGAGAGCCCGCGCGAGGCGAGCGCCGCCTGGACGAGCGCGAGGTAGTCGTAGACCACCTGCTCCGCGTTGGGCGCGACGTTCCCCGCGAGGTAATCGCCGTCCTCCTGGATCCTCCAGAGGTAGACCTCCTGGAACCCGATCGCGTCCGGCTGCGCCGCGGCGATCTCGTCCGCGATCGCCTCGGCCCGCACCGGGAAGTCGTTCTTCTGGACCATCGCCCATACCTCGGTGGTCGCCAGGAGGAAGTCGAGGCCCGACTTCCCGAAGACCCGCCCCAGCTCCGCGCCGAGGTAGAGGTTGCGGGTCATCACCGTCACGAGCTTGTTCCCGCCCGCGTTGCCGGGATCCGTCGCCGACGCGCTCACGGACGAGGCGGAGGCGGTGGGCTCCGACGGCGCGGGGCTGCACGCGGCGAGCGCCGCCGCGACGAGGAAGGAAAGGACGGCTGTTTCGAGCTTACGAGCGGGCACGACGCACCTCCCAACGGCAAGGGACGCTGCTGGGTGACGCCCGAGGGTACCGCTCGCGATGGAGCGCGGCGGTGGCTAGGCGGGTGCGGAACCGCTCCTGGGCTCGAGCCCGCTCCGTGAGTCGGCGGACGGAGCGCTTCAGGTCCTGGCTTCGACCCCCCGGGGGTGCTGACCTCCCGGGGGCGGCGTCACGGCTTCGCGAGCCACCAGAGCTCCTTCGCGCCCTGGCCCTTCGTGTCGCCGGGGGCGGCGTCGCGCGCGAAGTAGTAGAGCGGCATCCCCTTGTACGTCGTCTGCGTCTTGCCGTCGTCGCGCGTGATGGTCGCGAAGTCCGACTCCTGGAGGTCGCCCGTCACCCCGACCTTCTCCTGGTGGAAGGGCGGCCAGCTCACGGCGCAATCCCCCGCGCAGGCGCTCTTGCCTGCCTCGTCCTTCTTGAACGTGTACAGCGCCATCCCCTTTGCGTCCGTCAGGTAGCTCGCGCCGTCCTTTGCCTTCGCGACCTTCACCTCGTGGTGCATCGCTCGGGCGCCGCCCGCGATCAGCATCATCAGCGCCGCGGCCGCGGCGAGCTTCGAGACGAACCTCGAGACGTGCATGTCGTCCTCCTCGGGAGCGCGCCGGGGACCCCGGGCGAATCCACGGCCCGACGCGTAGCCGGAGCGCGCGGGCCCGGCGCGGCCCTGATGGGCAACAGGAGGAAGGGAACGGTCATGAGGTCCGAGAGGGAGAGGACGCACGGACGCCGTCACGCGCGTCCAGGTCACGGCCGGAGGGGCGAGGGTGGGCCCGGAGCGGCGCGCGATCAGCTCCGCTGGCGCGTGACGAGCGGCGTCACGAGGCGCTCCAAGGCCGCCTCGAACCGGGACACGTCCCCGTAGGATCGCGCGACGAGCATCGCGCCCTCGAGCGCGGCGACCAGCGTCCGGGCGACCTCCGCGGCGGCGCCGCCGAGCCGCACCGTGCGCGCCTTCCGCCCCTCCTCCAGCACGCGCGCGACCCATCGCTCGTTCAGGTCGAAGAAGCGCCTCACCGCGTCCTTCATCGGTCGCGGGAGCGTCGCGAAGTCCGACGCGAGCATCCCGCACAGGCACAGGCGGTCCTTGCGCAGCACCCCCGCGTAGAGGTCCACGTAGCGCCGGAGCTTGCGGCGCGCGTCGCGCTCGTCGGCGTCGATCCCGTCGAGCGCGCGCTGGAACGTGTCGTGGTAACGCGCGATGAGCTCGGTCCCGAGCGCCGCCTTGGTGGCGAAGTGGTAGTGGAGGCTCGCCTTCGTGACGTGCAGCTCCGAGGCGATGTCGGCGTAGCTGAAGCCGTTGAAGCCCTGCGTCTGCACGAGCCGCTCCGCGACGTCGAGGATGCGCTGCGGTGTGCTGGAGGGCGGGGGAGAGGTCGGGGGCATGTCGGCTCGGGGCCTCCGCTGCTCGGCCGGGGGTTCCTCGTCGGGGCCTGGCACCCGGAGCCGTCCGCCCGCCGTTGCGCACTGACCTACTGGTAAGTAGATACGAGCGCGAGCCGCCCGAGTCAACGCGCTCCTGGAGAAGGGCGCCCGGGCAGCGTCACCGCAGGCCGACGGAGGTGTGACATGGCACGGAAGGTCATGGATTGCCGGGAGGTCCCGAGCGAGCGCGGCTGCACCCTGCTGATCGCGGGTGAGGAGGAGGAGGTGCTGCGCGCGGCGGTGATGCACGCGGTGGACGCGCACGGTCACGAGGACACGCCGGCGTTCCGCCAGCAGCTGCGCGACGCGCTCAAGGAGGATCGCGCCACCCTGCGCTGATCGGGTCGGCCCCGGACGCGCCCGCCCCTTCCCGCAGGGACGGGCCGGACGGGGGAGCCGCACCCGCGGGCGGCCGGCCCGTCACCCGCCTCGCTCGATCGCCTGCCCCTCGCTCGCGAGCCCCTCCACCACGGAGTGGAAGCCCTTGAACTGCTCCATTCGGGCGGCCGGCAACCGGCGCCCTCTGCGGCCACGTCTCGCCCAGCGGACCCCCACGTCGAGCCGCTGCTCACGGCGGCGAGGCGGGCCGGGCGGACGTCGCCGGGCGAGGCGTTCACCGCCGCGACCACCTGCCCGTACGGACCGTGCGCGGGGGCGCCGGAGACGAGCCGCATCACCACCAGCCCCGGGATCTGCCCCGGCCCCACGTTGAGGAAGGTGAGCGCCTGCCGGATCTCCGCCTCCGTGCGGAGCCGGAGCAGCGGCGTCGCGCGCCGGATCGCGAGCATCTCCTCGAAGTGCGCGCGCGCCGCCGCCATCTCGGCGGGGCCAGGCCGCAGGGCCGGGTCCGCGAGGAGCGGCCCCAGCACCGGCCAGTCCGCCTGGTTGTCGCCCGCGGGCGGGAGCCCCGAGCCCCAGCCGTTCTCGAGCCCGGTCCAGTCGATGCGGTTGAACCAGTCCCCCGAGTCGTAGCTGTTCCGGTCGCCGGACTTCGAGCGCAGGAGCTCGTCCCCCGCGTGGAAGAACGGGATCCCCTGCGCCAGGGCGACGACGGAGACCCCGAGCTGGTGGACCCGCACGCGCTCGGCGAGCGCCGCCTCCGCGGGGAGCTTCACCTGGAGCGCGTCGAACCAGGTCTCGTTGTCGTGGGCCGAGACGTAGCTGACGGTGTCGGCCGGCACGCGCGCGTACCCGGCGGGCTGGCCGTTGTAGTCGAGCTCGGCCCCCGTCCGCGTGGCGCCGCTCGCGTCGACGAGCGGGTAGCTCGCGAGGTTGCCCGCGAGGCCGAGGCGGACGAGGTCGGTCTGCTCGAGCAGCCGGGCCCGCTGCTCCGCGGCGGTCCCCTGCGGGAAGCCGTTCGGGTCGAGGGCGAGCCCCGTCGCGAACCCCTGCTCGCGGCGGTCGGAGAACGGGCCGCCGCCGCGCACGCCGTCGCGCAGCCGGTCGGTGAACGTCCCGATCCCGGTGCCGGCCATGTTGGGCTGCGTAGCGTTCACGCCCCGGGCGCCGTCCGCGACCTCGCCGAAGTTCCAGCCCTCGCCGTAGACGTACACGCCGCGCCCGTCGACACCGTCGCGCGCGGGCGCGAGCGCGTCGAGCGCGGCGCGGACGGCGAGCATGTTGGACTTCATGTGGTGCCCCATGAGGTCGAAGCGGAACCCGTCCACCTTGTGGGCGCGGGCCCTTCCAGACGATCGGCAAGCACGTGCCTCCTCCCGCAGGGCTGCGTCCGCCGTCGGGGTGGGGGACCGAGCCGCGCCTCGCCGAGCTGTTCCGGCCCGAGGCCCGCGAGCTCCGGGCCCGGCGGCGCGAGTTCGTGTTCCGGTACCGCTCGTCCGCGCACTGGCTCGAGGTGTTCCGCACCTGGTACGGCCCGATCCACCGCGCGTTCCTCGCCCTCGGGCCCGAGGCCCGGACGGCGCTGGAGCACGACCTCCGGACGCTGCTCGACTCGATGAACGTCGCGACCAACGGGACGCTCGCGGTGCCGAGCACGTACCTCGAGGTGGTGATCACCCGGAGGTGATCGGACGCGGGCGGCCACGGCTCGGGGGCGCGCCGCCGCCCGGGTCCGTGGCCGCCGCGCGCCGGCCCGTCAGCGGTTCCACTCGCGGACGTAGACGCGACCGCTCGTGTCCGTCCACGCGACGGTGCCGAACGAGACCGTCGACAGGCTCGCGATGCGCCCCGTGAATCCCGCGCTCACCTCGGGCAGCAGCTCCCAGCCCTCCCCGTTCCACCGCCGCGCCCAGACCGCATCTCGATCCCCGGCGTCCTCGATCCAGAAGAGGATGGGATCGAGCGGTCTCGGCTCCAGCACGCTGGTCTCGAACCGCGGTCGCCGGGCCGGGCGAGCGGGATCTACGTTGAGCGTGGCCACGTCGGAGTAGACCGCCGCGTCGTCCGGTGCGTCGCTCCCCGGCTTGGTTGCGAGGCGCGCGTGGACGCGGCCGCCCTCGACCCACGCGACGGCGAGCCGCCCCCAGTACTGCCAGACGGCGGGCTGCGCCGCGGGCACGCCGGGAGCGACGTTCCCGAACGTGGGCAGCGGCGCCGTCGCCGACCCGACGCAGAGCTGCGGGACGCCCCCCGGCGCCGCCTCCACCCAGGCGAGCACCGTCGGGTCGTCCGCCCGGAACGCGGGCACCATCGCCGAGACGGCCGGCTCGTCGGCGGCCGCCCCCGCCTCGCGCCGGGGCAGCGTCGTCGGGGCGTCGCCCGGCGCCACGCCCGTGAAGCGGACCACGCGCCCTCCCTCCGGATCCTCCTCCGACCACGCCGCTCGGCTCAAGCTCTCGCCGGCGGGGTGGTACGCGAGGGCGCGGGCCTCCCGCCCCGGCGTGCTCCAGGCCGTCGGTCGCGTGGGCGAGTACACCTGCCTCGGGCCACCGCCCGACGCCTCGAGCCAGGCCTCGCCCTCGACGTCGGAGGCGACGGACCCCGGCTCCACGTTGAGGGGCCAGACGGCGACCGCCGGCGGCGCGGGCGGCGCGATGCTCCACCGGCGCACCTCGCCGGCCATGGGTTCCCCGTCGGGCGCGACGGCGAGCACGGTCAAGATCGACTCCTGCAGCCAGGCATCCCAGACGAACCGGGCGCTCACACCCCCCGCCGCGCGCAGGCCCGCGATGGGCCCCGCGCCGACCGGGCTCCGCCACAGCGGGATGACGACCTCGCAGCTCGCGGGGGCCATCGCGTTTCCGGCGAGATCCCTCGCCCCGGTCACGTCGACCCTCCGCGTGAAGGGAGGGACCTCGCCGCAGCCGCACACCTGCAACTCGGACTGCGACCACAGGACGAACGCGGGCGCGGCCACGCCGTCCACGAGGCAGGTCACCTGCGCGGCACTGGCGTTCACGGGTTCCGTGAACCAGAGGAAGGTGCAGGCCGCGGCAGACGGCACCCCCGCCGAGCCGTCCGTCTCGCAGGCCGTGAGCTGCGGAGCCGTGCGGTCCACCGTGACGCGGGGGAGCCAGTCCGACCCGTAGACCCGGTACCCGGGGGGCGGACGCACCGAGATGGCATAGGTCCCCTCCGGCACGTCGGCCGTGCGCCAGGTGAACGACCACGGCGCCGGGCCCAGGCTCGCGATCACGCGGTCGCCGGCGAAGAACTCGATCGATGGCAGCGGGTCGCCGACCGAGTTCACCTGGAACGCGACGTCGCCGCTCGTCCGGACGTCGCCGACCGGCGCGACGGCGGACACGCTCGCGCTCGGCTGCCACCACTCCATCGAGATGCGGGAGTCGTCCGTGCGCCCCACCCAGCGGAACGTGAGGTCCGCCCGCACGGACTCGAGCGCCTCGAGCGACGCGGGCAGCTCGAACCGGACGGTCGTCGCGTCCTCGGAGACGGTCGGAACGACGCGGAACCGGGTGCCGTTCCAGCCCGTGACGGCCAGGCGCTCCGGCGTGACGAGATCGCGCTCGATCCGGCCCGGGAACCGGACCGTCACCGCCAAGGCGTCCACGCGTGCGTGCGCGCCGGCAGGTGGATCCACCGTGATGGGGCCGGTCGGCCACGTCCGGTCCACGACGAGGGTGCGCTCCAGCGACAGGGGCGGCGTCGCGTCCTGCGCCCGGATCCGGAGCGTGTAGGTTCCGTCCGCGAGGGGCATCGGCACGAGGAGCCACTCGTTCGCGCGCTGGACGCCGAGCGATCGGCCGTCCACCTCGAGCATCACGCGGTCGAGCTCGCCCCCGACGCGGAGGCGCAGGTGATCGCTCGCGTACAGGACGCCGCCCGGCGAGACCGACAGGTCGCGCCCCTCGTAGGCGACGCAGGCAGGGAGGCAGGCCACGAGCCCCAGGAGGCAGAGACCGCGAAGCGCGGTCGGGCTCATCGCGTCCCCCGTGCGGCGGTGAAGGTCACCGCGACCCACGGCAGGACGTCACCGCCGGTCGCCCTGAGCACGCCGAGGTCCAGGGCCCGGCGGGCGGCGATCAAGCGGACCGCCAGCAGGCTCGCGTGGGCGCGCGGCGAGCTCGCCCATGCCTCCGCGAGGACGGCGACGTGGCGGGTCACCCGCGCCGAGCTGGCGAGCCCGAGGACGACCGGCTCGAAGCGGCCGAGGTGGCTGGCCTCGGGGAGCGGCGGGCCCGCGTACACGGTCAGGTTCAGGGCCTCCCATCCCGCCGTCGCGGCCCCGAGCAGCGTCAGGCTCGCGCCGCTCCTGGCCCAGTACACGCGCGCCTCGGCGCTCGCGCGCAGCATGCTTCCGAAGGAGCGCGCCAGCGTCACGCCGGCGAAGCCGACTGCGTCGGGCCGCTCGAGATAGGCGAGCGGCGCCGCGACGCCGCCGGACACGGAGAGCCAGTCCCGGAGCCCGTAGGCGACCGCGGGGAGCTCGGCCGCGGTCAGGGCGAGGCTCAGCTCGCCCCGGTCCGGCGTGAACGCCGAGCGCACCGCGCCGTACCGGAGTCGCGCCACGTCCGGCGCGCCGCCGCGGTTCAGGTCCGTCGAGAGCTCCTCGACCCCGGCGACGTCCGCCTCGGCGAGGTCCAGCTCCGGGCCGATCTGGGGCCTCACGCGGACCCGTCCGCCCCCCCGCGCCACGAGCGCCCCGCCGACGACGGTGCCGTCGCGCAGCCGCACGCGGACGTCGACCTGGCCTCGCTCCCGCGCCCGGTCGATCCGGCCGGTGATCTCACCGGGCGCGAACCGCCTCCGTTCGGCGGAGCCGAGCTCGACGACCACGCCGTCCGCGTCGATGGAGGCGATCCGCCCCGCGATGGTCCCGCCCCGCGCCAGCTCGAAGACGCCGACCTCTCCCGCCGCGACCGGTCCCCGGACGCGCGGACGCTCGAGCACGCGCCCGAGCACCCGGCCCGGCGCGAGGCGGACCCGCTCGCCCGAGCGGAGCTCGAGCGTCGTCCCCGACTCCTCGATCGAGACGATCCGGCCGGCGACGGTTCCACCGGTGTCGAGCAGGAACACTCCCTTCCCGCCGGGGCGCGGTGGCTCGAGCTCCGGGAGGGCGCCCGCTGACGACGAGGCAGCGTCCGGAGCCGGCGCGGCCGATCCCGGCGCCGCGGGATCTGCCGGAGCCGCCGTGGTCGCGACGAGCGGCGCGATGGAGATCGCGACCGCGAGCAACACGTGCATGTGGCCCCCTGCCCCGAGCGCGCGGGGCGCGCCCCCGCACGCACCGTCACTTGAACGCCCGGTGCATGCTGACACGGGCTTGCGGGTGCAGCAAGCGGTTCGGAGCCCGGAGGCGGACCGTGCCCCGAGGCGACGCCGAGGCTCACCGATAGCCGGTCACGTCGGCGGGCTTGCCCGCCTCCTGGACCTCTGTCAGGTACCTCCAGCAGTCCGGCCGGCTGCCGTCGAGATCCGTGAAGCCGTAGACCTTGGCGAGCTCGCCGCTCGACAGCGACCTTCCGTTCCAGCGCGCCCGGTCCGGATCCTGAGCGAGCGCCGCCACGGCCCGGCCGACGAACGCCGGGCTCTCGGAGATGGCGAAGTGCGGCGAGGCCTTCGTCGCGTCGCGCCAGTTCGCCTCCGTGACCCCGTAGGCCTCGAGCATGGCCTCCGAGCGCAGCCAGCCCGGGGTGAGCGACACCGCCGTCCCGCCGTGCGGCCCGAGCTCGTGCGCCAGCGCGAACGCCATCCGGTTCACCGACGCCTTGGCGAGGTCGTAGAAGAAGGAGACCCGGTAGTGCGTCGCGTTGTACGCGTCGGTCCCGTCGGTCACCTCGACGACCAGCCCGCCGGGCTTCCGGATGAGCAGCGGCGACGCGAAGTGGCTGGTGATGGCGTGGGTGTCCACGGACAGCCTCAGGGTGCGCAGCCCGTAGTCCAGGGAGGATTCCCAGACCGTCTTGTTCCACTCCATCCGGGTGGCTCCCCAGATGTCGTTCACGAGGACGTCGAGGCTCCCCTGCTCGTCCGCGATCCGGGTCGCGAGCGCGCGCACCTCGTCGGGCACGAGGTGGTCGACCTGGGCCGCGATCCCGCGCCCGCCGGCGGCGTCCACGAGCGCGGCGGTCTCCTCGATCGTCTCAGGGCGGTTCATCTCGGAGCGCGTGGACCGGGTCGTTCGCCCGGTGACGTAGACGGTGGCTCCGGCCGCACCGAGCTGCACGGCGATCCCGCGTCCCGCTCCCCGGGTGGCCCCGGCGACCCAAGCGGCCTTGCCTGCCAGCGGTCTCTCCATGCCGCCTCCTCTAGCGTGACCCTTGCGCGTGCGCTTCCCGGCCGCCGCGCGCGGCTCCACCCCTCATCCGGGAGTGGTCGCTGTATGAGCGCCGACGAGGCCGGCCGGCGGATCGCGCGGCGTTGCCGCGACATCGGCGTCTTCCGGGGGAACCCGGTGGAGCGCGAACCGAGGCGGAGCAGGCGCCGGATCGACACCTGCCCACCCCGCCCAGAAGGACGAACCCCCGACCGCGCGTCGCGATCGGGGCCTCGGTGCGGGTCGCGTTTGAAACGACGATCACTTCGCTACGACGGGCTGGAGCGCGTATCCCGCCCGCCGCCACCCGTCCTTCTCGTCAGCAGCGCGACGCGGTCATGGAAGCGTCCGCCCGCGGCGGGCGAAGCTCGCGAGCTGCAGCAGCCCCACGAGCTCGCGCGCGCTGCGATCTAATCGATCCGGACGCACTGCCGTCTGGCCGTCGTCTCGTCCGTGAAGAACGCGCCACGACACTGGCTGCGGCTCTCGTACCTCACCTCTCCCCTCCCCTCGCGCTGCGGGAGATAGCAGCACCAGCCCTTCTCCTGCTCCGCGCACGCCCGCTCGGCGCTGCTCGCGTCGGGGAAGAGCTGTCCCCGCGCGGACCGACAGCGGTCCTGGCTCGTCTCGAACACGCGTCCGCTCGCGCAGCACCAGCCTTGTGACGTGATCGCGCACGCCCGCTGCGCGCTCTCCCGATCGCGGAAGAACCGCCCCTCCGAGGACCGGCACTGGGCCTCGCTCGCCTGCGTCACACCCCCCGTCGCGCAGCACCAGCCGGACGTGCAAGCAGCTCGCGCCTGCTCGGCCGTCTCGCGGAAGACGCCGCGGCACTCGGTCGCCAGCGACCGGAACACCCGGCCTCCGTCGCAGCAGTACCCGGCGCGCGGCGCGTCCCTGACTCGCCGCGCCCAGTCACGGAGCTCGGCGAGCTCGGACGGGCTCGCGAGCTCGACCGTCGGCGACGCGCGGTGCGGGTACGACGAGAAGAACGCCTGCCCCGCGCCGATCCGGACCTCCGGCCAGCTCCCCTGCTTCGAGCGGCAGGTGACCACGCCGTCGACCAGCACGACGCGCACCGTCCGGTCGGGACCGAGCTCCAGCGCGAACTCGGTGCCCTCCACGCCGGCGACCACGTCGTCGCTCTCGGCGCTGAAGAGCCCGCGCACCGACGCGAAGATTCGCCCGAACAGGACCTCGAGCGAGCCGATCCGCACGCGCGTGCTCGGCGCGAGGACGATCGTCCCGTGCTTCGCGAACGTGATGACGGCCACGCCGTCGCGACCGGTCTCGAGCTCGTCGCCCGGCTCGAGCGCCATCGACGGCCTCGGCGCGAGCGAACGCCCACGGCGGACCACCTGCACGGCGCCCGCCGCCTCGGCGGGACCGAGCTCCACGTATCCCGCGCTGTGCGCCGGGTCCTCGCGGGCGACGCTCTCCAGTCGGATGCTGGCGCATCCGGTCAGCGAGACGACGAGGACGAGCGAACCCGCGGCGGTGATGCGGCTTCCGGAGCTCATGGGGAGATCTCCCCTGCGCCTGCCCCGGTCCGTCGCGCCTGCAGGCGCCGGAGCAGTGCGTGCGCGGCGAGGAACGTCGCCAGGTCGTAATGGACGTTGAGGAGATGGCCCACCGCGGCGGCCCCCACGGTCGCGACGACGTACAGCCCCGCGGCTGCGACGAGCATCCAGCGCCGGGCCGCCCGCGAGAGCGTCACGCTGAAGACGCTCACGGCGGCGCCGGCGAGGACCATGGCGACGGTGATCCAGGCCTGCCTGCCGACGGTCGGGGTCGTGATGCCTCCGCTGACGAGGTTCGCGATGGCATCGGCGTGCAGCTCCACCCCATGGATCGTCTCCGACTCGAGCCCGCGCTCGACCTCCAGCTCGTCGACGCCGGGCCTCATGATCCCGACCAACACGATCCTGTTCCGGAGCCGCTCGTCCTGCGCTGCGTCGGCGTCGAGCAGCTCGGCGTACGAGACCATGCGCTCTCGTTGCCTCCAGGTGCCGAGCGGCGATGGCCGCATGAACAGCATCGCCAGGTCGTCCTCGGGCGCGTACATGCGGCAGTCCGTGCCCCGCGAGCCCATCCGCTCCACGGCAGAATATCGGGCCGGGGAAGCGCCCACGAACTGCCGCCGCGACACGTCGACGTCGTCGAGCGCCTCGTCGCGCGCCGCAGCGAGCGCCAGCGCGGGCGTCCTCGCCTGGAAGAAGTCCGTCGCGGTCCCCGGGTCGTGAACGACCGCGAGCGGCACCTCGAAGAGGCCGAGCCGTCTGAAGAAGCAGCCCGAACCCCATGAGCCGTCGGCGCGCAACGCGGGCGCCAGGACCGGCTGCCCGTCCGAGAGCTCCTTGACGGCGAAGACGACGCGCATCGGATGGGGCCCGAGGCGCGCGAGGCGCGCAGCCTGCGCAAGCGCGTCGTCCGCTGCGGATTCTTCTCTGAAGAAGAGATCGAACGCGATGGCGCTCGCGCCGGCCCTCGCCGCGCGTTCGATCAGCCGCGCGTGGTCCCGCCGCCATGCGGGATCGCGGTCGGACACCCGGCCGAGCTTCTCGTAGGTTGCGGCATCGAGCGCCGCGATCAGGACCGGCGGCTCCGGGCGGGGAGCGGACACGGCATCCGCAGCCCTCATGACGTACGCCGCGACCCGGCTGTCGATCGTGAAGAAGTCGAGCACGTGCGTCCACACCGCGAGCGCGCTGACGAGCGCGAGCGCCGGCACCAGCAGCAGGGACCATTTCGCGACGTAGACGACCCGCTGCACCCGGTCGAGCTGGATCCGGACGAAGCCGCGGCGGCCAAGGAGGTCGTCGACCAAGAGGTCGAAGTCCCGCTCGAACTTGGCGTCGTCGATCGCGGTTGCGTGTCGCCCGGCGAGCGGCTTCAGCGGCTCGGGCAGCTCTTCCGCGCGCGGGACGCGGGCGCCGCCCACGAGGACCGGGGCGACGCGCACCCCGCGCTGGAACGCCGAGGCGATCTCGCGCCGGACGAAGTCGTCGGGCTGGTCGATGCGTCGCCCGCGCGCGTCGGAGATCGCGAGCCACCTGGGCCCGATCACCGCGACGAGCACGTCGCTCGCCGCGAGCCGCTCCTCCAGCTTGCGCGGGAACTCGTCGCCGGCGGCGATCTTGTCGGTGTCGAGGAAGACGCGGCCGCGCCCGAACTGGCGCGCCAGCCAGTCGAACAGCCGCCCGGCGCTCGCGGCGGCGTCGTCGCGGCGATAGCTGATGAAGACCGTGAGCTTGTGTCCCAAGCACGTCTCCGGGCGGCACCGACCCCGCGCCGCCGCTGGTCGCCACGACGCGACGGCGCACCCGCCGCCGCGGTCGGATGGGTCCACCGCAGGCCGAGCCCCTGGGTTCGCGCGGTCGCGGGGCGCTGCGCAGACCCCGTGTGCGAGTACAGATAGTGCGCGCGGGAAGATCCGACATTCGCGGCGCGGGGGTCCCTCTTGTGTCGCGGGGCGGCGCCGTCGCATCCCCGAATGCGGTCACGACCTCTTCGTTCGCCACGGCCGGGCGACCGCGAGCCGTGATGACGCTCGGGCGCTCCGAGCGAGCCGCGTCTCCTGGCCCTCTCGCGAGCGGCCGCGTCTTCCGGGGGAACCCGGTGTAGCGGCCGCGTCTCCTGGCCCTCTCGCGAGCGGCCGCGTCTTCCGGGGGAACCCGGTGTAGCGCGAACCGGGATGGCGGTCGGCCGGCTCGCACGGACACACTCCAGCAGGGGGCATCGCATGAGCGCTCGCGCCGCCCAGATCCTCGGGCTAGCCGTCGTCGTCGCCATCGCCTCGGGTGCGTCCGCCGCGGCGGAAAGGGCTCGCGAAGCCCTGCCTACCGGGTATCGCGGATGGAGACACGTGCGGTCCATCGCCGTCACCGACCCGGAGCACGACATGTACGGGTTCCACGATGGCTACGCGAACGATGCTGCGCTGCGCGGGTTGCGCGCCCGGCCCGTCCGGTTCGAGGACGGGGCGACCTTCGTCGTCTCGCTCTTCGACATCGCGCGGAAGGACGGGGTCACCTCCGCGGGCGCGAAGCGGCGCACCGTCGTGCAGGTGAAGGACCGCCGCGCGGCCGCGACCGGCGGCTGGCGCTTCGCGGCGTTCGACCCGGCGGGCAAGCCCATCCAGATCGACGAGGCCTCCTGCTTCCGCTGTCACATCACCGCGGAGGAGCGGGACTTCGTCTTCACGGACCTCCGCGAGTAGCGCGGGGCCTGGGCGTCGTGCGGACGCCGCACCCGGGTGGCGCGAGCTAGAAGTCCTTCACGTCGCCCTCCTGCTCCATCGGGAAGAGCTCGGCGGCGAGCGCCGCGACGGGCAGCTCGACTGCCGCGCGGGCCCTACCGTTGCGCGGCGCGCCGAGGCTGGCGGCGGAGGGCGGCGCAGCCCGGCCGGCCGAGAGCGCGGCGCGGGCCCGGGCCGGGAGGGCGCGCTGGCCGGTGCCGGCGGCGCGGTCGAGCTGGAACGAGCCGACCATGGCGGCGAGCTCCTCGGCCTGGCCGGAGAGCTCGGAGGCGGCGGCGGAGGACTCCTCCGCGGAGGCGGCGTTCTGCTGGGTGACCTTGTCCATCTCGGCCACGGCCTTGTTCACCTGGCCGATGCCGGCCGCCTGTTCCTGGGCGGAGGCGGCGATCTCCGAGACGATGGCAGTGACCTTGGAGATGCCGCCGACGATCTCCCCGAGCTTGCCGGCGACGTGCTTGGCGGTCTGCTCGCCCTCGCTGGCCTCCTTGACCGACTGGCGGATGAGCTCCTCGGTCTTGGTGGCGGCCTCCTTGGCGCGCAGCGCCAGCGAGCGGACCTCCTCTGCGACGACGGCGAACCCGCGGCCCGCCTCGCCGGCGCGGGCGGCCTCGACGGCGGCGTTCAGGGCGAGGAGGTTGGTCTGGAAGGCGATGTCCGAGACGTCCTTGATGATCTGGGAGGTGCCCTCGGAGGAGGCCTTGATGCGGGACATGGCGCCCTGCATCTGCTCGACGGCGGCGGCCCCCTCGGTGGCGGCGGTGCGTGCGTTCTGCGCGAGCACGTTGGCCTGCTGCGCGTGGTCGGTGGCGGCCCTGGTCATGCCGGAGACGGAGTCGATGGAGGAGGAGGTCTCCTCGAGGGAGGAGGCCTGCTCGGAGGCGCCGGAGGCGACGGCCTGGGAGGAGGCGGCGATCTGGGTGGCGGCGGAGGAGACCTGCTCGACGGCCGCGGCGACCTGACCGATGGCCTCGCCGAGCGCCTCGGCGGTGCTGTTGACGGCCTGCTGGATGCGGGCGTGATCGCCCTGGAACTGGCCGGTCACGCGGGCGCGCAGGTCGCGCCGGGCGAGCCGGTCGAGCGCGCTGCCCGCCTCGGTGACGGGGGCGATGACGGCGTCGAGCGTGCGGTTCACGCCGTCGACGATCTTGCGGAAGTCGCCCTGGTGCTTCGAGGCGTCCGCCCGGGTCGAGAGCTGGCCGGCGATGGCGGCGGCGACGAGCCGGTCGGCGTCGGCCACGAGCGCGGTCACCGCGTCGATGCACGTGTTGAGGTTGTCGCGGACCGGGGCGAAGTCGCCCTGGTACTGCTGGGTGATCTTCTCGGGGATGTCGCCGTTCGAGATCCGCTCGACGGTGCGTGCGGCGACGTTCAGGGGGCCCACCACCGCGTCGAGGGTGTCGTTCACGCCCTGGACGATCTTGCGGAAGTCGCCCTGGTGCCTCGAGGGGTCGGCGCGGGTGGCGAGGCGGCCGTCCACGCCGGCGCGCGCGAGGGTGGTGGCGTCGGAGACGAGGGCGTTGACGGCGGCGATGCAACGGTTGAGGTTGTCCCGGATCTTCGCGAAGTCGCCCCGGTAGTCCGCGGCGATCGGCGGGGGGATCGCGCCCCGGGCGATGTCGTCCACGGCCTTCGCGGCGACGGTCAGCGGCCCGACCACGGCGTCGAGGGTGTCGTTCACGCCCTGGACGACCTTGCGGAAGTCGCCCTCGTGCCTCGAGGCGTCGGCGCGGGTCGCGAGCCGGCCCTCGACTCCCGCCTTCGCGAGCGCCCCGGCGTCGGCGACGAGCGCGCCCACCGCGTCGATGCACCGGTTGAGGGCGCCGATGATGCGGTTGAAGTCGCCCTCGTAGCGGTCGGTGATCTTTGGCGGGATGTCGCCCTTAGAGATCCGGGTCACGTAGTCGGCCGTGACCTCGATGGGCCTCGCGAACGCCTCCATCGTCTCGTTGATGCCGGCGACGATGGGGCGGAACTCCGCCTCGATCGCGGCGGGGTCGCCCCGGACGTCCAGCTTGCCCTGCCGGACCGCGTCGCGGAGCCTGCCGGCCTCGCGGACCAGGGCGGAGATGTTCCCCCCGACCTTGCGGCCGAGGAAGACGGCCAGGGCAGCGAGCAGCAGGCCGGCGACGAGGGTCGAGACGAGGATGGTGGTGACGGTGCGGGCGGCGACGGCGTGCCCCCGGTCGCGCGCGACGCCGGCGTCCTTGCGCGCCTGCTCCCTCACGGCCTCGAGGGCGTCGGCGCAGGGCCTGCGCGCGCTGCGGGCATTCATGAAGGCGGCCCACGCCCGCGCGTCGACGGCCGCCAGCTCGGGGGAGTCCGTCGCCTGCCCGGCGCCGAGCAGCCGCTCCCGCTCGTCGAGGTGGCGCATGACCTCCGCCGCTCTCGTCTGCCAGGTGTCGAGCTTCGTCTTCCCGTCACGCCAGAGGACCAGGGCGTCGTCCGAGTGCGGGATCGCCTCGTACGCGACGATGCCCTCGGCGATGCGCGCGATCGCCGCCTCGAAGTCGGCCCGGGCGTTGCGACGCATCTGCTCGTCGGAGCGCCGCAGCGCGAGCTGGCTCAACGCCCGCGCCGCGTCGGTCTGCGCTTCGCGCACCGTCCAGGTCGCGTCCACGGTGGGCAGCGTCACCGCAGCGACGTCCTCGAGCTGGGCCGCGAGCTCCCGGGCGCCGAGCCAGGCGGTGACGCCGACCGCCACCATCGCGAGGAACGCGACGCCGAACGAAGCGAGGATCTTCTTCCCTGTGGTCATGCGCGATAGCACGATGTGATCTCCCCGGGGCCTCGGGGCCCCCCCCCGCGAGCCGAAGCCCGCGTCCGGCGACTTTTCACCCGGCGTGCCGGGAGCACGGACTGCGGGTCGCGGATACTGGAGTCATTCAGGCGATTTGGGCGGCCCGCGAAAAGCGCCGTGCCTGCGCGGCGATCCGGCGCGCGCCTTGATCCGGATCGCGTGACGGATCGACGCCGGTGAGCACCGCGGGCCCGCCCCCGGCGGCGCCGCGGCGCAGGGTGGCGCGGCACCCGAGGTTGGGCCGCTCGACCAGGCGGGGAAGGGAGCGGGGCCTGGGTGACGTGAGGCCTCAGGGCCGCGCTCGCGAGGCGCCGGGGACCTGGCCCCGTCGATCGCGCGGCACTAAGAACCCCCCGGCAACGGTTTGTCCCGACGGTCGCCGGGCGAGGAGAAGGGTCATGGACTTCGAGAACGAGATCGCAGAGCTCCGCCGCTGGTTCGCCAGCCCCCGGTTCGCGGGCATCAAGCGGGTCCACTCGGCGCGCGAGGTCGTCGAGCAACGCGGCACGATCCGCCCGGAGTACGCGGTCGCCCGCAGCGCCGCCGAGGCGTTCCACGAGAGGCTGCGCCGGCTGTTCGAGCAGAAGAAGTGCATCACCACCTTCGGCCCCTACTCGCCCGGGCAGGCGGTGGCGATGAAGCGGATGGGGATCGAGGGCATCTACCTCGGCGGCTGGGCCACCTCTGCCAAGGGCTCGTCGCACGAGGACCCGGGGCCCGACCTCGCCAGCTATCCGCTCAGCCAGGTGCCCGACGAGGCGGCGCCGATCGTGCGCGCCCTGCTCACCGCCGACCGGAACCAGCTCCACGCGCGCGCGCGGATGACCGAGGAGCAGCGCAGGGCGACGCCCGCGGTGGACTTCCGGCCCTTCATCATCGCCGACGCCGACACCGGCCACGGCGGCGACGCGCACGTGCGCAACCTGATCCGGCGCTTCGTCGAGGTGGGCGTGCCGGGCTACCACATCGAGGACCAGAAGCCCGGCGTGAAGAAGTGCGGTCACCAGGGCGGCAAGGTCCTCGTGTCCGAGGACGAGCAGCTGAAGCGCCTCTCCGCGGCGCGGTTCCAGCTCGACATCATGGGGGTGGCCGGGATCCTCGTCGCCCGCACCGACGCCGAGTCGGCGACGCTGCTCGACGGCCGCAGCGACGATCGCGACCAGCCGTTCATCCTCGGCGCCACGAACCTCGCGCTGCCCACCTTCAAGGCGTCCTTCCTCGCCATCCTCCGGCAGTTCCAGCGGGCGGGCGTGGAGGAGCTGAGCGGACACGAGCTCTACGCGCTCTGCGACGAGGAGCTCGCGGCCGCCGACGCGTGGCTCGAGCGGGCGGGCTTCTCGAAGGCGATCGCCGCCGCCACCGCCGACCACCGGAGGGGAGCGATCAGCGTGGACGCCGCGCTCGACAAGGTCTTCGACGCGTTCGTCGACGTCTGGCAGCACGAGGCGGGCGTCTCCACGTACGCCCAGGCGGTGGGCGAGGTGATCGGCTTCCGCGAGAACGAGGGCGATCCCCCGTCGATGAGCAAGGCGCAGTGGCTGGCCTTCGCCGAGCGCGCCCCGTTCTACAGGGCGCGGGAGAAGGCGCGCTCGATCGGCGTCAACGCCACCTGGGACTGCGAGCACGCCAAGACGCCGGACGGCTACTACCAGGTGCGCGGCGGCATCGACTACGCCATCGCGAAGTCGCTCGCCGCGGCGCCGTTCGCGGACCTGCTCTGGATGGAGACCAAGACCGCCGACCTGCACGACGCGAAGCGGTTCGCGGACGCCATCCACGCCGTCTTCCCCGACAAGATGCTGGCCTACAACCTCTCGCCCTCGTTCAACTGGGACACCACCGGGCTGGACGACGAGCAGATGCGGCGCTTCCCGGAGGAGCTCGGGAGCATGGGCTTCGTCTTCAACTTCATCACCTACGGCGGCCACCAGATCGACGGCCTCGCCGCGGAGGAGTTCGCCACCGCGCTCCGCCAGGACGGCATGCTGGCGCTGGCGCGGCTGCAGCGGAAGTTCCGCCTGCTCGAGTCGGGCTACCGTACGCCGCAGACGCTGGTCGGCGGACCGCGCGCCGACGCCGCCCTCATGTCGACCTCCGGCCGCACCTCGACCACCAAGGCGATGGGCCAGGGCTCGACGCAGCACCAGCACCTCGTGCAGACGGAGGTCCCGCCCAAGCTGCTCGAGGAATGGGTCGACGCCTGGCGCGCGCAGCACGGGATCCAGCACAAGCTGCGGGTCACGCTGAAGCCGCACTCGGGCGAGTCGGACCTGCTCGAGCTGGCGCTGGTCTCGAGCGAGGGGCAGAAGGCCCTCAACGTGATCTTCGCCAGCATCCACGACCGCCGCGGCCGCAGCATCCTCTCGGTGCGCGACCAGAACAACTTCGACGTCGGGCTGCGCAAGAAGCGGCTGATGACCCTGGTCCAGCTGTTCCTGCTCCACCGTTACAAGGTGGACTCCGTGCACTTCGTGACGCCGACCGAGGACAACCAGCGCCAGGCCGAGGGGATGAAGGCGCTCGGGCTCTTCGGCTCGGTGGTGCAGGAGGTCGGCGAGATCATCGTCGCCGACGTCGACAAAGCCCGGGTGAAGGCGCTGCTCGCCCAGGACCGGGTGGCGCTGAAGGCGCTGATCGCCAAGCGATAGCCGCGCGAGGGCGCGCCGGCGTCGCCCGCGACGCCGGTGATCCGGTCCGCCCGCCCGTCCTCCCTCCGTCGACGGGGCGCACCGCTCCGCGAATCCGTCCCCATGCTAAGAAGCTCGACCCCCTTGGCACGGCGACTCCGCCGGGAGAAGCGGTTCATGTCCGTCGCGTCACACCGCCGCCCGGGCGCTGCCCGCGTCGGGCCCGTGTCCGCCGTGCTCGGAGCGGCCGTGCTGTTCGGCACCACCGGCACCGCGCAGGCGCTCGGGCCGGCCGGCACGACCTCCCTCGGCGTCGGCGCCGTGCGCCTCGCCGGCGGCGCCGTGGCGCTCGCCGTGATCGCCTGGGCCCGTCGCCCTCCGGCCCGCCGCCGCTGGCGGGCCCACGCCCCCGCGCTGCTCCTCGGCGGCCTCGGCATCGCGATCTACCAGCTGTGCTGGTTCGCCGGGTTGCGGCGCACGGGCGTCGCCCTGGGGACGATCGTCGGGATCGGATCCGCCCCGGTCTTCGCGGGTGTGCTCCACCTGCTCGCCGGGCACGGCCTCTCGCGGGCCTGGATCGCCGGCACCGGCGCGACCGTGATGGGCGCGGCGCTGCTCGCGCAGCGTGGGGCGGGCGGGGTGTCCGTCGATCCGCTCGGCCTCGCGTTCATGGCCGGCGCCGGACTCAGCTACACCGTCTACACGGTGGCCGCGAAGCGCTCCATCGACCGCGGGCTGGACGCGGCCGGGGCCACGGCGGCGATGTTCGTCGCCGGCGCAGTGCTGATGTCGCCGCTGCTGGTCGTCGAGCCGCTCGGGTGGATCGGCTCCCCGCAGGGAATGGTGATGGCGCTTCACCTCGGCGTCGTCACGATCGGGCTCGCCTACTGGCTGTACGCCTGGGGCCTGTCCCACCTGTCCGTTCCCACGGTCGTGACGCTGACGCTCGCCGAGCCGCTCACCGCTGCCATCCTCGGCATCGCGATCCTCGACGAGCAGGTCGGCCCGCTCGGCCTGGCCGGCGCCGCGGTGATCGCCGTCGGCCTCGTGCTCGCCGCGAGCGGCGAGCGGCGGACCGCAGCGCCCCCGGAGTCCGCTGCGGCCTGACGGAGGCGCCCCACCGGCCGGGCGAGCGCTCGGCCGCGGGGGTTCTCAACGGACGCCCACGTCACGGGACGTCGGAGACGGTGACGTAGACCATCGTCTGGTTCAGGAGCTGATACGCGATCTCGCCGAACGTGATGGGCCCCACGATGCTGCCCGTCTTTCGCCCCTCGAGCGCCGAGTAGACATAGTTGAGGACGCAGTTGCACGCGAGCGCGATCCGCTGCTCGAGACCCGTCGGCAGCGCGGAGACGAACGCGTCGACGTAGTCGCCGACGGGCCGGGCGTGGTGATAGCGGACCCCCGCGAACACCGGGGCGAAGAACCGGACCTCACCGCGGGCGGCGTCGACGGCCTGGAAGCTCACGTTGATCCTCGCGCCGTGATAGTCGGCGACGAGGGGCAGGCGCGTGTCGAGCCTGGTCTCCCGCACGTACTCGGCGAAGTTGAGCTTGCGCCCGTCCACCTCGGCCGTGCTGGCCGTGAAGCCGGTGGACGGGAAGGTGATCGCGGGACCGTCGCCCTTCTCGAAGATGTTTAGGATCGCGAGGTCCACCCGCTTCCCGGGAGGGACGGCGACGTGCATCACCACGGCGTGCTGGTCCAGCGCCTCGCCCGTCGAGCCGTCAAACACCTTCGGCGTCGAGCTCCCGAGCTCGGACAGATCGACGCCCGCGACCCAGCCGAAGAGCGGCGCGGTCGCGAACTTGTCGTACCAGGGCGCGTTCCGCGCGAACGACAGGTGCACGCGGCTCCCGCTCGGCGCGATGATGACGCCCATCCCGTTCGGGGGCATATCGGCGTAGACCCGCGCGATCCCCTCCTCGTCGTAGCGGCGGATGGCGAGGTGCTTGAAGCCGTTCGGCAGCTTCTCCACGAAGATCCGGCGTCGATCGAAGACCCCGCCTTCTTCGCTCATGAAGTAGGGGATCGTTCCGGCGATCCACTTGCCCTGGGGCAGCAGCCGCAGGCGGCTCTCGTCGCCAGCGAGCAACAGCGTCTCCCCGCGACGGATCAGCGTCGCGACCTCTTCGACCTCGACGAGATGGCGCGACATCCCTCCCCGCGATGATACGCCTCAGGCGAGCGTGCAGGCGGCGTCCCTTTGGAGCGCTGGTGCGCGCCGGGGGCTGGGACTATCGCAACATTGCGAGGCCACTCGGCGGTGACATCGAGCGGCCGAGCATGCGCATGAGCGCTCCCTTCGCCACCCCCCTGCTTGGGCACCAGCTCCGCATAACGGCGCTCGAGGCCGAGGCCAGTCGGTTCCAGCGGTTCGCGCGGGACGCTCCGATCGGAATCCTGTTCGTGGCGAGCGACGGGACCGCGCAGTTCGCGAACGACGAGTACCTGCGAATCGCCGGCCGATCCCGCGAGGAGTTCGACGCCGAGCGGTTCCGCCTCGAACCGAGCGGGGTCCCCGAATGGCTGCACCCCGCGCTGGGGGCGCGCCACGAGAGCGAATGTGTCCGTCGGGACGGGACCCGGGTGCCGATCCTCGTCGGCATCTCGACCCAGCAGGACGGCTGCGCGGCGTTCGTGATCGATCTCACCCCCGAGAAGGAGGCGCAGCGGGCGCGCCAGCAGAGCGAGGAGCGCTACCGCGGCATCGCCGAGCAGCTCGCGGCGGCGGATCGGCGCAAGAACGAGTTCCTGAGCGTCCTGTCCCACGAGCTCCGCAATCCGCTCGCGCCCATCGGAAACGCCCTCCACCTCCTCGCGTGCTCCGAGGACGACCCCGACCGGGCGGCGCGCGCGCGCGCCGTCATCGAGCGACAGATCGGGCACCTCTCGCGCATCGTCGACGATCTCCTCGACGTGACACGCATCACCCGCGGACGGATCCAGCTCCGCCTCGGGCCGCTCGACCTCGCGCGGCTCGTGCGCGACACCGTCGAGGACCACCGCGCCGAGTTCGAAGCCGCGGGCGTCCGCCTCGCCCTGCAGCTCACGGCCGCTCCCGTCACGATCGAGGGTGACCCGACGCGGCTCGCTCAGATCCTGGGCAACCTGCTCGCCAACTCGGCCAAGTTCACGCCGCGCGGCGGGACGGTGACGGTGTCGCTCGAGGAGCAGCCCCCCGGCGTCGCGCTCCTCCATGTCCGCGACACGGGCGAAGGCATCGACGCCGCCGTCCTCCCCGGGCTCTTCGAGCCCTTCGCGCAGGCGGACCGCAGCCTCGCGCGAACCCGCGGCGGGCTCGGGCTCGGGCTTGCCATCGTGAGGGGCCTCGTCGAGCTGCACGGCGGAACGGTGACCGCGTCGAGCGCCGGTCGCGGCGCCGGGACCGACGTGGCGATCCGGCTGCCCTGTGGTCCCGGGCTGGTCTCGACGACGCCGCCGCCCGCAACCGCGGCGCGCGCCGCGCACGTGCTCGTCGTCGAGGACAACGTCGACGCCGCGGAGACGCTCCGGGAAGCGCTGGAGCTCCAGGGCATGACGGTCACCCTCGCGGCCGATGGCGCGGCGGGGCTCGCCGCGGCCCGCCGGATCCGGCCCGACCTCGTCATCTGCGACATCGGGCTCCCCGGCGACCTCGACGGCTACGACGTGGCGCGCGCGATCCGCACGGATCGCGGGCTGCGCGACACGCCGCTCGTCGCGCTGACCGGGTACGCGGGCCCGGAGGACCGGGAGCACGCGCGCCGAGCCGGCTTCGACCTGCACCTCGGCAAGCCGACCCCGATCGACGACCTGCTCCGCGCCGTCGCCTCGGTCGTGCGCGCGTGAACGGCTTCGCGCCGCCCGCCGGCCTGGAAGACCTGACGGATGCACGCGCGCCCCACCGCCGCCCCAGCGGGCCCCTTCCACCCCCCCCGCTCGCCCGCGTGCCCTGCCTGTCGCGCCCGGATAGAACGCCCCGCATGTCCACGCCCGACACGGCCGCGCTGCTCCGCGACGCGGCCCTCCGCGCATCGCGCTACCTCGAGTCCATCGGTGACCGGCCCGTCGCGCCCTCCGCCTCCGCGATCGAGGGGCTCGCCGCGCTGGACGTGCCGATGCCGGGCGAACCGGCCGACGCCGCGGCGGTCCTCGCGGACCTCGACGAGCTCGTCGGACCGGCCACGATGGCCATGGCCGGCCCGCGCTTCTTCGGGTTCGTGATCGGTGGCGCGCTCCCGGTCACCGTCGCGGCGAACATGATCGCCACCGCGTGGGACCAGAACTCCGCCCGGTCGGACGTGACCCCCGGGACCGCGCGGGTCGAGGCGGTCGCGCTCCGCTGGCTCGTCGAGGTGCTTGCGCTGCCCGCGGGCACCGCGGGCGGCTTCGTCACGGGCGCGACGCTCGCGAACTTCACGGCGCTCGCGGCGGCGCGCCACGCGCTGCTCGCGCGGGAGGGCTGGGACGTCGAGGCGCGGGGGCTCTTCGGGGCGCCCGAGATCGAGGTCGTGGTCGGCGCCGAGGTGCACGTGAGCGTGCACAAGGCGCTCTCGCTGCTCGGCCTCGGCAAAGCGCGCGTCACCGTGGTCCCGGCCGACGCCCAGGGCCGCATGCGCGCCGACGTCTTCCCGCGGATCGGGCCGCGCACGATCGTCTGTTTGCAGGCCGGGAACGTGAACACCGGGGCCTTCGACCCCGCCGAGGAGCTCGTGCCCCTCGCCCGGGCGGCCGGAGCCTGGGTGCACGTCGACGGCGCCTTCGGGCTCTGGGCGCGCGCCGCGCCGGGGCGCGCCGCGCTCGCGCGCGGCTTCGAGGGCGCGGACTCGTGGGCCACCGACCTGCACAAGTGGCTCAACGTCCCGTACGACAGCGGCGTCGCCCTCGTGCGCGACGAGGCCGCCCTGCGCGCCGCGATGAGCATGAGCGCGGCCTACCTACCGGAGGGCCGCCTGCGGGATCCCGCCGAGTACACCCCCGAGCTGTCCCGCCGCGCCCGGGGCGTGGAGGCGTGGGCCGCGCTGCGCGCGCTGGGCCGCAGCGGGGTCGCCGAGCTCGTCGAGCGGAGCTGCCGCCAGGCGCGGCGCTTCGCGGAGGGGCTCGCGGCGGCGGGCCACCGCGTCCTGAACGACGTGGTGCTGAACCAGGTGGTCGTCTCGTTCGGCGACCCCGACCGCACGCGTCGGGTCATCGCCGCCATCCAGCGGGACGGCACGTGCTGGTGCGGCGGCACGACGTGGCAGGACCACGTCGCGATGCGGATCAGCGTATCGTCGTGGGCGACGACCGACGCCGACGTGGAGCGGTCGCTGCACGCGATGCTCCGCGCCGCGCGCGAGGTGTGAGCGGCGCGTGGGCCAGGGCGCACCCTCGAGCACGCCGCTCCACTGCGTGGCGGGGGGAGGCGGGTCACGTCATCCGGAACACCGGCCCCCTCGGAGCGAACGGCAGCGAGCGCCCCTGCGGCACGAGGAACGCGTGCTCCCGCCGGATCTGCAGTGGCTCGCACCGGCCATCCGTGATGACGAGCAGCGGCCCGTCGGGCGGGAAGTCGGACGCGCGCTGCAGGAGGTCGATCCCCGGCTGGAGGATCGTGCCGCCGCGACCGCGCACGCGGACCGTCTCGGCGATCTCCTCGGGGCGGAGATAGCCCTGGTCGTACGGCGCCGCGTCGCAGAACACCACGCGCACCGCCGGCACGTCCCGCGACGTCGCGTAGCCCACGAGCGCACCGAGGGCCTGCGCGAGCACCTTCCGCTGCATGCTGCCCGAGGTGTCGAGCACCACACCGAAGGTGCGCCCGTCGAGGGACGTCTCCATCGGCGCCCAGCGCGGCCGCGGGATGTCGGGGTTGGACTGCTGCCGCCGGCTCGCCCGCGCGTAGCTCCGGCGGTGCACGAGGGGCGCGAGCCACCCGTCGAACCAGCGCGCGAGCTCGACGTCCCAGGGGATCGGCGGCTGGGCGAGGGCGCGGATCTCCTCGACGAGGCCCGCGGGCAGGAGCCCGCGCCCGGACTCCTCGTGGTACGCGAGCCCCTGAGCCAGGCAACGGCGGTAGAAGGCGTCCAGGTCGGTGCCCGCGGCGCTCGCCCGCCAGTCCGGGCGGCCGGCCTCGAGCAGGTCGCCGAGCCCCATCCCCCGGAGCGTCGCCACCTTCCGGTGGCGCCGCAGCTCCGTGACGATCCGGTCGTAGACCGCCTCGGCGGAGAGCCCCTTCAACGCGGGGTCGTAGAGCGCGCCGAACGGCGGCAGCTCACCGAGCCCCATCTCCACGAGCCACCCGTTGATCACGTAGTCGCACGCCACGTTCCAGAGGTAGGGATCGCGGCATCGGCGTCGTGCGCCGTGCCGGAGAGCGACGTGGAGCATCTCGTGCGCCAGCACGAAGCGGCAGCTCGCCTCGTCGAGCCGGCGGCCATCCACGTAGATCTCCTTCGCCTCGGCGTCCACGGCCGCGATCGAGATCTGCATCCGGGCGAGCGCGACGGGGTCCTCGACGAGGTCGAACGCGACCGCGAGCGACCCGAGCAGCGGGTAATGATCGATGAACCACCGGCGGCCCCGCTCGGCGAGCGAGCGTGGCCGGGACGCGTCCGGCGCGCCCGCCGCCCTCGCCACCACCGCCGAGACCGCATGCGCGAGCGCCTCCCCGAAGCGCTTGGGCCAGCTCACGGGCGTGCCGCCGGGCGGCGTCGCCGGGGCACGCCAATCCCACCAGAGATCTCCCACGCCCGGGCCGCTGACCGGCAGCACCGGCAGCGGATCGGGGAGGCCCTCACGGCAGAACGCCTCGTACAGCCTGCTCTCATTGCCCGCGGGGAGCTCGCCAGTCGCGAGCTCGGGCGGGAGCGCTCCGAGCTTCTGCAACTCCAGGAACTGCTCGACCGCCGCGCAACACGCCGCGTTCCACTCCCGCGGGCGCGGCCGCCGCTGGAAGTGGTCGAACCCGAGATGGAGCAGGCAGTGCGCGATCACGCGGGCCCACGCCTCGGGCGCGCCGCGACGGGTCGGGTTCACGTGGAGGTCGCCGTTGTCCACCACCACCGCCCACCCGTCCGGCGGACACAGGCTGGTCCGGTCCCGGATCACGAACGCGTGCCGGAGCAGCTCGCCGTAGAGCGGGTGCGCCGCCACGAGCGCGCGCCCCTTCTCGAAGGCCTCGCGCGCGGGATCGGCCGCCCCTCCGCGCTTACCGCCTCGACCCATCGCGCTCCCCCGCGAGCCGGGGAAGGTCCCGGACCACCTCGACGAGGAACCAGCCCGGCAACGACTGGCCGTCGCTCTCCCCGGCGACCACCATCTGTGCGATCTCGAGCGACAGCGCCGCGAGATCGCGGAGCAGCGCCTTCGCGCGGTGCGCCAGCTCGCGCTGCTCGCCGTGGGCCGCTTCGCGCTCCGCCGGCAGGTCCTTCGCGAGCCGCGCCCGGAACGACTGGGCGAGGAAGTAGAGGAGGTCGCGGTCCTCCGGTCGCTCGGGCCAGCGCGCCTTGCCGTCCAGGATCGCCGAGAGCTGATGGCGCCCGCGCACCTGCTTCACGAAGGCCCGGAACTGGGTGGCGTGGTGCGGAGAGAGGCAGCCGAACGCGACCGCGGCGAGCTCGGCGTCGGACACGCCGTCGCCGTATTCGAGCAACGCGTCGGAGAACATGTGCCACGAGCGTGGCGTCGAGAACGGCTCCTCGTGCTTGGGCGGCTGGGTCCAGAGGTGATCGGGCCGCAGCCGGACGTAGTCGAGCACGAGCGGGTGGAGCGCGTTCTCCTCTGCCCACGCGAGCCAGTCCTGGTGCGAGACGGCGAGGTGCGCGTGCACCATGCGGTTCACGAGCGCGGAGGACATCGGCTTCACGATGGCGCTGTCCTGGGCGCGGTTCCCGGCGCCGATCACGATCGAGCCGGGCGGCATCACGTAGTCGCCGACCCGGCGCTCGTGGATGAGGCTGTAGAACGACTTCTGCACCTCGTGCGAGCAGGCGTTGAGCTCGTCGAGGAAGAGGCAGTACGGCTCCTCGCGCGCGATCTGGCGGGGCGGGCAGAAGCGGCTCTTCCCGTCGACGATCTGAGGCACGCCGATGAGATCCTCGGGCGCGAGCTGGCTGCCGAGGAGCGACACGCAGGGGAGGCCCACCTGTGCGGCGAACTGCTGCACGAGCGAGGACTTCCCCGTCCCGGGCGGCCCCCACACGAAGACGGGCCGTCGCAGCGCGACGCGCAGGAGGAAGTCGGGGAGCTGGCGCTGCGTGAGCGTGATGGGTGCGTTCACGAGATCTCTCCTCAGCCCTTCAACACCATGATGGGCTCCAGGCGGACGAGCGGTCTCACGAGATCGGCCTCGTCCTCCAGGACCTCTCGGATGTTCCGGTACGCCGACGGCGCCTCCTCGACGAGCGACCGCGCCCGTCGCGGGTCGTGGACGACCCGGCGCATCGCGTGCTCGAGCCGGTCGAGCGTGACGCGGCCCCGGGCCTCGCGGCGCGTCATCACTCGGCCTGCGCCGTGCGACGCGGAGCGGAACGAGGTCGGCTCGCCGAGCCCCTCGGCGACGTAAGACGCCGTCGCCATCGAGCCCGGGATCAGGACGCGCGCGCCGGCGGGCGCCGAGATCGCGCCCTTCCGGTGAACCCAGAGCCGGTATCCGAGGTGCTCCTCCTCCGCCACGAAGTTGTGCGGCACGTCGATGCGCCCGGCCGGCTGCGGCGAGGCTCCGGTGACGTCCGCCACGACCTCCGCCGCGGCCTGGACGATCGCGTCCCGGTTGGCGGCGGCGAAGTCGAAGGCCCAGCGGAGGTCCGCGAGGCAAGCCTGCCCGGCTTCCGACGCGACGGCGAGGCCGGGGATGCTCCCCGACCCGCTCGCCTCCGCCACCTTCGCGTGGTGGCTCCCGATGGCGCTGCCGAGCCCGCGGGAGCCGGTGTGGACGAGGAGCCAGACGCACCCCTCGGCGTCCCGGTCCAGCTCGACGAAGTGATTTCCTCCGCCCAGTGTCCCGAGGTGCCGCGAGGCGAGCCGCTCTCGTGCGTGGTCGATCGCCCGCGTCGAGAGCGGCCCCGCGAGGAGCGGCTCGGGGAGGACGGCGCCTCGGCCGCGCTGAACGGAGTCGCCGACCGGGATCCGGGCCGCCCAGCCGGTCAGGATGCGCTGCAGGTCGCGCGTCGAGATCGTCGGCGACCGGGGATCGAACCTCACCGCCGAGACCCCGCACCCGAGGTCGCCCCCGAGCGCGGCGGGCACGATCACGCCCTCGGTCGCGAACACCGTCCCCACCGCCACGCCGTTCGCCACGTGGAGGTCCGGCATCGCGGCGACGAGGCCGATCACGTACGGCTGCGAGGCGACGCGCTCGAGCTGGGCGAACGCGCCCTCCCGCGCGTGCCGCGCCCAGACGCAGATCGGGACGCGCCCTCCTCCCGGCGCCGGGATCACGCGGGCCACGGCTCGGTGCCCTCCTCGTACACGCAGACCCCCGGCGCCTGGACGCCGACGAAGGTGAACGACAACCTCGGGAGGCGCTTCAGGCCGAGCAGCTCCGCGAGCCGCGCACGCAGGAACCCCGTGGCCCGCCCGAGCGCCTCGCCGGAAAGGCGTTCGACCCGCTTCGCGTCCGCAAGCGGCGCCTCCGCGGCGTAGCCGACGCGTGCGTGCCCGCCGTCCACGGACAGCCGGACCGATACGAGGTGGACGCCGTCCAGCGCGGGGTCGACCGCCTCGTCTCGAACCAGCGTCCCGAGCTGTTCGAGGAGGATTCGTTCCAGTCGACGCGGCCGATGCCGCACGGCCTCGCCTTCGAGGGCTCCTGGGTAAGGGTTGGACTGCAGGGCGCGCGACGGCCGCGCGCCGGATCGGTGCGTTCTCTTGGACATGCAGGCGGTTCCCCACCGCGCCCTCGCCAGCGAGGGCGTGGGTAAGCGAGTGCTCTTGGACGCAGCGCTCCGAGAAGCGCGCGAGTCGGGAACCCGTCAGCGAAGATGAAACGGGGAAACGGCTACGCGCACTCCGAGGAGCATCCCGGGACACCGTCGAGCTGAGTCAGCATGGGACACCTCCTCCGGCGCGATCACCGACCGTGAGGACGGGACCGATACTCCTGTGCGCGGCCGACGTCAAGGCCGGCCCCGATCGTGTCCATCCCATCGACTGCGAGAAGCATCAAGGCGGCCGGCGGAGCGGCGGCTCCGAGTACCACCCCCCGCGCGTGAGCGGCAGCCCGCTCCGCCCGCGCTCGGGCTTCACGTAGAGTGCCTGGAAGACGGTGTTCTGGCCGCGCTCGAAGTCGCTCGCCGCGCCCGCGAGGTAGAGGCGCCAGATGCGGTACGTCGTGACGCCGACGGCCCGCTCCGCCTCGGCGCGGCGGCCCTCCAGGCGCCCGAGCCAGTGGCGCACCGTCAGCGCGTAGTGCTCACGCAGGGACTCGACGTCGCGGAGCTCGAGCCCGGCCTCCACCGCCGCGGCCGCCGTCTCGTGCAGGAACGGCAGCTCACCGTCCGGGAACACGTACTTCTCGACGAACCGGCCCTGGCGGAGGAGCTTGTTCCGCAGGCTGGCGTCTCGCGGAACCACCGGCGCGATGCCGTGGTTGAGGAAGAGGCCGCCCGGCCGCAGCAGCCGGAACGCCTGGCGGAAGTAGGCCGGGAGCTGCGCGACGCCGACGTGCTCGACCATCCCGACGCTGACCAACTTGTCGAAGGTCTCACCGGCGAGGGCGCGGTAGTCGGTCACCTGCACGCTGCAGCGCGCCGCGAGGCCCAGCGCGGCGATCCGCTCCCGCGCGAGCGACGCCTGCGCGTCGCTGAGCGTGATCCCCACCGCAGAGACCCCGTGGTGCTCCGCCGCCCAGGTGACGAGCCCGCCCCAGCCGCAGCCGATGTCGAGCAGCCGGTCGCCCCGCTCGAGCCGCAGCTTCCGGCAGACGAGCTCGAGCTTCGCCTCCTGCGCCGCGTCGAGCGAGGCGGCCGGGTCGGCGAAGTAGGCGCACGAGTAGATCATCCGTGGGTCGAGCCACAGCGCGTAGAACGCGTTGCCGGCCTCGTAGTGGTGGCGAACCGCCTCCGCGTCCCGGTCCGCGCTGTGCTTCCCGCCAACGAGGTGCGCGGCGCGCCCGGGCGGTCTGGCGAACGTCGCGCCGCGGAGCAGGGCGGGCGCGAGCGGCAGGAGCGCGAGCAGCTCGCGCGGGCCGAGGTGCAGGCGATGCCGGAGCGCGAGCGCCGCGACGAGGTCGCCCTCCACGTCCCAGTCGCCGCGGACGAACGCCTCCGCCGCGGTGAGCTCGCCGGGTGGCCAGAGCATCCGCACGAGGGACGCGGGGTGCCTGAGCACGAGCACGAAGCGCCCCGTACACCCGGGCGATGGCGGGAGCGCCTCGCCGGTCCACAGCCGCACGGTGAAGTCCCGAGGGCCCACCGACGCGAGGAGCGCCTCCACCGCGCGGAGGGTGTCCGCGCCGGAGGCCGCGGCCAGGTGATTCGCGTCGAGGGTTCGCGCAGGGGTCGACATGCCCGTCCTCTCCCGTGGCGACGGTATGCCTGCACACCGTCCGGTGAGGCAGCGCTCATGCGGGGCCGTCCGGCCGGGATCGGGTCGAGCGGGCGGGCGGCCCACGCCCCAGTCGCGGCGCGCGACCGGGCATTCGCACGCCGATCGGTGCGAGGTCGGGCGCGGCCGACCCGCGGTCGGGCTGCGATGCAGCGCGACCGTCACTATGGGGCCGATGGAGGCTCACATGCGCGCCCATGCCATCGCTGCGATCACGTTCGCTGCCGCTTCCCTCGCCGCCTGCGGCGGCGAGGGCTCACCCGATGCGTCCCTGACCGAGGCGCTCGCCACGAGCGCGGCTGCGGTGTCACAAGACGCGACGCTCTGCGTGCTGAACACGGAGCTGTCACCCGAGAACGAGGTGCGCACCGCGGCGAACACGACCGACCCGACGGTCGAGTCGACCGCCCGCGGACACGCCCAGGTGAAGGTCCGTGCCGACGGCACGATCGAGTACAAGGTCTTCGTCCTGAACCAGGACGGCGAGACGTTCACCGCCGGGCACATCCACGGCGCACCTGCGGGGACGAACGGACCGGTCGTCCAGAACCTGTTCGTCGGGTCGACGTTCGACGACGAGCAGTTCGTGCAGCACGACGAGGTGTCGAACCCGGCGCTCGCGGCCGACCTCTGCGCCGACCCGAGCGCCTATTACGTGAACTACCACACGACCCAGGATCCGGTCGGCGCCATCCGAGGCCAGCTCTAGGCCTCGGGCATCGCGCTGCAACGTGTCCCGCGCCACCCGGTGCGCGGCCCGGCGCCGATCGAGGCGAACGGCGCTCACTCCCCGATCCGCTTCTCGATCCGCCGGTCGGGGACGAGCCACATCAGCGCCACCGCGACGTAGATCGCGCCGGCGATCCACTCGCGGAAGAAGGCGAGCGGGATCGCGCTCATGTACAGGACGGGCGAGATCTTGCCCTTCAGGTCCTTCCCGACGGCGACGGCGAGCCTCGAGCTCGGCCCCTGATCCGCGATGATCGCCGACTGGAGCAGGTAGTAGGCGATCGCCGCGGCGAGCAGGACGCCGCCGTAGACCGCGGTCGGCGTCGCCGCGAAGTGGTTCTCCCCCATCCAACCCGTGACGAATGGTACGAGCGAGAGCCAGAAGAGCAGGTGCAGGTTCGCCCACAGGATCGTGCCGTTGATGCGGCTCGTCGCGTGCAGCATGTGGTGGTGGTTGTTCCAGTAGATGCCGAGGTACACGTAGCTCAGCGCGTACGAGAGGAAGACCGGCACGAGCGGCAGGAGCGCGCCCACCCCCGACTCGTGCGGGATCTTGAGCTCCAGGACCATGATGGTGATGAGGATCGCCATCACCCCGTCGCTGAACGCCTCGAGCCGTCCCTTGTTCATGCCGCCCCGGTGGTCCTCGCGGTTCGTCGAGATGTGCCGGACCCGAGCGCGCCGCGCACGGGCAAACGTGAGGTCCCGGGGGCGATGGTCCGTCGCCGAGGCGCGCTCGCTCGCGGGGCGCCCCGCCGGGGCGAGGCCCCGCTCGTCGGGCAACATACCGTCGCATGGCGGGCATCGTTCCGACACGTGCGCGGTTCACCGTCCACCCATGCCAATCGCCGAAGCGCTCGCGGAGCGGCAACCCCGACGGACCGTGCTCGTCGTCGACGACGACGACGAGAACCGAATGGCAATGGCGCGCGTGCTCTCGCTCGCAGGGTTCGAGGTCGTGCCCGCGGCGAGCGGCGCCGAGGCGCTCGAGCTCGCCCGGGCGCACGAGCCGGACGTGGTCGTGCTCGACGTGTTCCTCCCGGACTCGGGAGGGCTCGGCGTCGCACGCGAGGTCCGGCGCGAACGGTCCGGCCCTCCGGTGCCGGTCCTGTTCGTCACCGGCCTCTCGTCGCCCGCCGTCCGGGCCGCGCTGGCCCCGGCGCCCGTCCTGTTCAAGCCGTTCACGCGCCTGGACCTCGTGAGCCGCGTCCGGGCGCTCGCACGCGAGCACTGAGCTCGCCGCGTCCGGCGGCGAGCCTGGGCCGCGCGAAGCTCGCGCTACGTGCGGAACTCGTTCACGACCGAGCGGATCGAGCTGGACATGGCGGTGAGCTTCGCCGCCGCGTCATGCACGCCCTGGATGCCGCGCACCGTCTCCTGCATGCGCGCGTCGAGGTCGGCGATGGCGGTCGCGATCTGGCCCACGCCCGCGGTCTGCTGCTTCACGGCCGAGGCGATGTGGAGCGCCGCCTCGCTCGTCGTCCCCATGAACGAGCCGATCTCCTTCAGGCTCTCGCCCGAGGCCCGGATCCGCTCGATCCCGGCCTCCATGCCCCGGTTGCCCCGCTCGGTGATCTCCACGGTCGCGCGCACCGCGCGGGCGATGTCCTGCACGATCTTCCCGATGCGCGCGGCGCTCTGGGCCGACTGGTCGGCGAGCGCGCGGACCTCGTGCGCCACGACCGCGAACCCGCGCCCGGCCTCGCCCGCCCGCGCGGCCTCGAGGGAGGCGTTGAGCGAGAGGACCTGCGACGCGAGGGCGATGTCCTTGACGCTCTCCACGATCTCCCCGGCCTGCCGTGCCTGCTCGCCGAGCTCGGCGCTGCGCCCGACGATGTCCTGCATGAACTGGCGGATCTCCTGCACCTTCGCGAGGCTCTCGCCGGCGGACGCCTCGCCGGAGCGGCTGTACTCGGTCGCGTCGCGGGCGATCTCGAGCACCGTCTCGGCCCGGCGAGAGGCGGCCGTCGAGGTCTGCTCCACCTCCTTGGACGTCGCGCTGACCTCGTTGAGGAATCCAGCCTGCTGCTGGAGGAGCTCGGTCTGGTTCCGGGTGGACTCGTCGAGGAGCGTCGCCGCGCCGGACAGGTCCTCCGACGCGGTCCCCAGCGTGGCGAGGAGGGTCCGGAGCCGCTCGGTCATCGTGGCGAGCGCGCCCTGGAGCCGCCCGACCTCGTCTTCGCGCGGGCTTCTTTCCGGCGCCTCGGTCAGGTCGCCCTCGGCGACGCGCTGCGCGAAGCGGCTCAGGCGCTCGAGCGGCCGGGTGACCCCGCGGATGAGGACGAACATTCCCACAGCGGAGACGAGCATCGCGAGCACGACGCTCGCCGCGGCGATCGTCGCGTCGACACGGAGCCCGCGGGCGATCGTGTCGCGCCGGTAGCCGATCCGGACCTTCCCGAGCGGGCGCCCGTTTCCGTCCGACAGCCCTCGCTCCACGACGATGAACGGCGCGAGGTTCTGCGGCGGGGCCACCTTGGTGAGCAGCTTGGCCTTCTCGTCGTGCACGGTCACGAAGGCCACGTCGGGATCCTGGCGGACGTCCGCCACCAGGGCATCCAGGGCGAGGTAGTCGAAGTTCAGGAGGTAGCCGCTCGCGATGTTCTCCAGGAGCGTCGCGACCGCGTTCGCCTTGGAGTCGAGCGAAGCCCGGATCGCCCGGGAGCCCCGCACCGCGAGGAAACCGCCGAGCCCGCCGACGACGAGCGCCGCGAGGGTGAGCGTCGGGACGAGGAAGCGCGCGGCGAGGGATCTGAACCGAAGCATCGCGTGGCTCCTTCGCCCTAGAACGCGAACGCGAACTCCCTCGTTACGCCCGCCTTGCGGAGCATCGCGAGGGTGTGCGCGAAGTCCTTCTCGGTCGCGGCGACGTAGCCCCGGATCCGCAGCGAGTCCTTCGCCGCCGCCGCCGCCGGCGACCCGTCGCCTGCGAGCGCGAGGAGGGTGGCTGCGATCTTCAGGGCCGTCTCGGGCGCGAGCTTCGGCGAGATGATGAGGGAGCCATCCGGGTTCTCGCCCGAGTCGGCGCCCACCTCCTCGAGCGCGGGATACCTGGCCTTCTCCTTGTTCCAGACGTGGTTCTTGACGATGGCAACGTCCGCCTGTCCGCGGGCGAGCGCGTCGATCGCGGCGCCGTGCGACGCCGCCTTGAGGATCGCGGCCGGCCGGGAGCGCCCGACCGACTGGAAGAAGAACTCCCCCGCGGACGCGAGCGCCGGGAAGATGACCCGCTTGCCGTCGAAGTAGCCGGGCGCGCCCGAGAACTTCGGGCTCCCCCGGGGCGCGACGACGACGGCGTGGTACGAGCTCACGCCGTCGGAGCCGACCGCCCGCACGGCTGGAGTGGCGAGGCCCTTGATCATCATCGTGCCGGCGATGCCGGAACCGCCGAACATCGCGTCGACGTTCCCCTTCGCGAACAGCTCTGCCGCGCCGCGATAGTCCGGGGCGGCGACGAAGGAGGCCGCGACCCCGCTCCGCGCCAGGTAGTCGAGGAGCGGCTGGTACTTCCGCGCCTCGCCCGCCTGGGCCTGGACGATCGCGATCCGAACGTCCGCAGCGCGCGCGACCGTGGCGTGGGAGAGGGCGGCCAGCATCGCCGCCCCGAGGAGAGCCGTGCGCCTGGGGATCATGTCGCTTCCTTCTGCCGGTCGGGACCGGCGGTCGCGCTGACGTGAGGCAAACCCATGCCCCGAATACCACCCAGCCCGTTTCGCCCGTCATCGTGCGGGATGGGTACACGGGCGCAGCGCACATCGCGGCGACCTGTGGGCGGCCGAGCTCAACGCGCCTTCATCTTCGCTCCCTCCTCGCGCGGGAGTGAGGTCTGCGCGCGCCCCTCGACCTTCGACACGACGCGCCGCTCTTCCGGCCCGAACCGCGTGAGGTGCCCCACGCGCCACTGCTGGTCGTCGTCGAGGCGCACCTGCACGCCGATGACCCCGCGCTCGCTCGCGAAGCACACGTCGACGACGTCTCCCGTTGCCAGGCCCCCGGCGCGCACGGCGTAACGCCTGAAGCATTCGCGGCGCTCCCCGGGCTGAGGCGCGCGGCTCCCCTCGCGGAGCTCGCCCTCGAAGGCGCTCCGGCTCGTCGTCGCCTTCACCACGGCGGACGCGAGCTCCCAGGCGCCGTCGTAGTCCTCCTCGTCGAGGCGCTCGAGGAAGGCGCGCGCCGCGAGGACCGCCTCGCGCTCGCTCGACGCGCGCCGGTCGACGCGGTCGGGGAGCGGCGGGACGAGCACGCGGCGAGCCGCGCCCGTCGACACGGGGCTCCATCGGCCGTCATCGCGCGAGAGGCGTACGGGGACTCCGAGCCCCCAGCTGCCCGGTCTGCCGAACACCGCCGTCGCGACCGCCGCGCGAACGCCTTCGGGCAAGATGGGCGTGAACGCGTCGAGGAGGACGACGGCCCCGCGGGCGGCGACCCGCGCCGCCTCCTCCGCGCTCCCCCCCGCCGGCTCCGACGACGCCAGGTAGCCCAGCTCGAGCGAGGCCGCGCCCTCCGCCTCCTGCATCAGCGTCGCGTCGAGAAGGAGGAACGCCTGCTCGCCCGGCGTCACGAACACCAGCGGGGCGGACGCGATGTACACGGTCTCGGCGGCGGATTCCGCCGGCGCCGCCGCTGGCTCGGGGCGCGCCGCGACGGAGGGCGTCCTGCACCCGACCGAGAGCAGGGCGGCGGCGACGGCGCCGAGCGCCCGCGCCGGGACGGACGGGCTCACGATCGGCGGCGGTGCGGCGGGAGTCGAGGATTCGAGGGAACGGGTCATGCTCGCCTTCCTTTCGGACTGCGAGGATGCGCCGGGGCCTGCTCTCGCGTGTGCTCCCCGTGTTGCGGAATGTGCGGATTCGCGCCGGCGTCGCGGGGGCGACCCGAGCCCCTCCGGATGCGGGCACGCATCGACGGGGCACCGCCGCTCCACGTCGCACTCCCTGTGCTAACGTCGGCGAGGCCGAAGCGGAGGGGCATGTGTCGACCGCGGCATGGGTAGGCGTCTACGTCGTGCAGGCGCTCTGGTGGCTCTGGCTCGCGCGGTGGGGCGGGGCACGATGCGTCGAGGGGGGACCCGCAGCGTGGCTGCTTCATCCCGTCGCGTGGCGATGGGACGCCGAGGTGATCCAGCTCTTCGCGTGGCTGTCGCTCGTCGGCTCGACGCTCTGGTTCGTGCTCGGGTTGTTCGAGCCGGCAGCCCGACTCGTCTGACCGCCCACCACCCCTCTACCAGACCGACAGTATCACGCGAGCCGGCTACACCCGCCGCAGCCGGAACAGCCGGGCGCCGACGGCCGCGCCCGCCAGCGCGAGCGCGACGAGCGGCAGGACGTGTCCGACGAGGACGTGCTGGGGCACCGCCAGCGGGCACCACAGCTCCACGGTCACGGCGGCCCACGCGCCGGCCACGGCCCCGAGGGCGGCTCCAGCCGTGCCGGGGTGCCGCGGCTCCACTCGGCGGCTGGCGAAGGCGAGGGCGACGAAGGGCCAGGGGGCGGTCAGCGCGGTGAGCGCGAAGCAGCGCCAACCGGCGCGGGTGAAGGGATCGTCGTAGGTGGTGTGCCAGAGCACCAGCCACGCGCCGACGAGCAGCGGCACTCCGATGATCACGCCCAGGAGCAGGCCGCGCGGCGGCGAGAGCATGGAGCGCCGGAAGGGAAGCACGAGCCAGGTGGCCGAGAGGGCCAGGGCGACGGTGCCGGCGAGGATCCAGGCTCCGCTCGCGGCCGGCCGTCCGGCCACGTGCGCCACGCCCCCGGCGTCGCCGAGGAGGGGCGGTCCCCACTGCAGCACGGCGGACATTGCGACGGCAGCGAGTGCGGCGAGCGCGATGGTGGACGGGAGCCGATCGACACGGGGCGGGGTGGGCCGCTGCCGGGCGGCCTCGAGGACGCGAAGCTTCAGGGGCTCGGGGGGCATCATGTCGGCCTTCCTCCCTCGCTGAGGTCGCGAGACCGTGACGGACGGGGGGCGGGGTGAGTCGTGCGGTCCGGAGGGTCGCGAAGGCGCCGGGCCATCGCCTCGCGGAGCGCCGCGGTGGCGCGGTGGGTGCGGATCTTCACCATCCCGCGCGTGATGCCGAGCACGTCGGCCGCCTCGGCCACCGAGAGCTCCTCGAACTTCACCAGCTCGAAGGCCTCGCGCCAGCCGGCCGGCAGCACCGCCAGGTCGCGCCGCGCCTCTTCCTCCACGCGCCTGCGGTGGAGCGCCTCCTCCGGCGACGGGGCCGTGGCCGGCTCCTCCGGATCGCGAACGTCGTCGGCCCGCAGCTCCTCGCGCATGCCGCGGCGGCCGAGATCGATGAGCAGCCGGCGCGCGATGGCGTAGGCCCAGGGAATGACGGCGCTGCCGCACACGAAGCGGTGGCGGGCGGCGTGGATCTGGAGCAGGGTCTGCTGCACCGTGTCCTCCGCCGCAGTGCGGCTGCGGGTCCAGCGCAGCGCGAAGCGATGCAGGCGCGGCGACAGCGCGTCGTAGATGTCCCCGAACGCCGCCTCGTCGCCGCAGGCATACCGGTCCATGGCGCTGTCGGCGCGCGACGCGCGTGTTTCCTCGACGGCGTTTCCGCAGTCCGCCATGAACCCAACCTGGCCCATCACTGCCTGCATGGAGACCTCGTCACTCGCAATACGC
>Ga0184637_10000125_pt1 | contig 51526 bp, 59 predicted proteins | sample PLM3_127_b2_FD_133143 | JGI IMG/M metagenome (GOLD analysis project Ga0184637, IMG submission 133143) | Groundwater sediment microbial communities from an aquifer in East River, Colorado, USA - PLM3_127_b2 | ecosystem: Environmental > Terrestrial > Soil > Riparian zone | place: USA: East River...
GCCCCCCGACCGTAAAACATCTGGTCCCCTACCGCGTCTCCCGAGACAAAGATGGCGTTGAAGACTCCGGAGACCGAGGCCAGCGGGGAGCCGTCTGGAATCATCGTGGGATGGACCCGCACCTCCAACTCACCGTTCGTCGCCTTGGCGATGGCCAGCAGCTTAATCCGATATCCCAACTCTCTCGCATTTGCCAAATCGTCGGGCGTGATTCGCGTAATCCCCTCGGTGTGGATCTCCTTCAAGTCCACCGGCGTGCGAAAGGCGAGCGAGGCCAGGATCTGGAGCTTGTGGGCCGAATCCATCCCTTCGACATCCAGAGTCGGATCGACCTCGGCATATCCCTTGGCCTGGGCTTCCTTGAGGACCTCCGCGAATGGGCGGCCCTCGTCAGTCATCTTGCTCAGGATGTAGTTCGAGGTGCCGTTGACGATCCCGTAGATCGAGAGGATCCGATTGGCAGCCAGCCCGTCCCTGAGCGACCGGATGATGGGCACCCCGCCCGCCACGGCGGCCTCGAATCCAAGGAGGACGCCGTGCGTGCGCGCGGCTTGGAAGAGCTCCACGCCGTGAGTGGCGAGGAGGGCCTTATTTGCCGTGACGACATGCTTCCCTGACTGAAGCGCCCGCAAGATAAACGTCCGCGCCGGCTCAAGGCCGCCCACCAACTCAATGACCACCTGCACCCCTGGATCATCCAGGACCTTGGCCGCATCCTTCGTGACGGGCCAGTCCGCCAGTCGGAGTCCCTCCCGGGGCGTTTCAAGGTCCTTGTCGGCCACGACAGCGATGGCGATCGGGCATCCGGCCCGTTCCTCGAGTCCCGCCCGATTCGCCTGGTAGATCTTGAGGACCCCGGCCCCGACCGTCCCGCAGCCAAGAAGTCCGAGTTTGATGATTTGATTTTGACTCATTATGACTTTCGCGCTCTATGACTCTCACGCATCGGGGCTTTCTGGCCACCGCTCGCGAGGGCCTTGATCCCTCGGAGGGCTTGGCGGATCCTCTGCTCGTTCTCCACCAAAGCGAATCGGACGAACCCTTCCCCGTATTCGCCGAAGCCGATCCCGGGGGAGACCGCGACTTTCGCCTCCTGGACCAGGAGCTTGGCGAATTCGAGGGACCCGATCCCACGGAATGCCTCCGGCATCGGGGCCCAGACGAACATCGTCCCCTTGGGCTTCTCCACGCTCCAGCCCAGACGATTGAGCCCTGTGACCAACACGTCTCGGCGCTTCCGGTAGATCTCCCTCGTCTCCTCGACGCAGGTCTGAGGCCCCTCCAGGGCGACGATCCCCGCGATCTGAATCGGCTGGAACACGCCGTAATCAAGGTACGACTTAATCCGGGCCAGGGCGCCGATCAGCTTCGAATTACCGCAGGCAAAGCCAAGACGCCACCCCGCCATGTTGTAGGACTTGGTAAGCGTAAAGAACTCGACACCCACCTCCCTGGCGCCGGGGACCGCGAGGAAGCTCGGGGCCTTGTAGCCGTCAAAGGTGAGGTCCGCATAGGTGAAGTCGTGAATCACCCAGAGGCGGTGCTCGCGGGCAAAAGCCACCACCCGCTCGAAGAAGTCCGGTTCCGTCACCACCTGGGTCGTCGGGTTGTGAGGGAAGTTGAGGATGAGCCCTTTCGGCTTGGGCCACGCCATCCGCACCGCCTCTTCGAGACGGGCAAAGAACTCCTTCCCGGGGACGAGAGGGATCGAGCGGAGATCCCCGTCGGCGATCACCACCGAGTAGGCGTGAATGGGATACGCGGGGTTCGGGACCAAGACCGCGTCTCCCGGCTGGATCAAGGCCAGGACGAGGTGGGCCAACCCCTCCTTGGAGCCAATGGTGGCCACGGCCTCCATCTCGGGATCGAGCTCCACGCCGTAGCGCTCACGATACCAGGCGCAGATGGCAACCCGCAGGCGGCGAATCCCCTTCGAGGCCGAGTAGCGGTGGTTTCTCGGGTTACGCGCCGCTTCGCAGAGTTTCCCCACAATGTGGGGCGGTGTGGGAAGATCCGGGTTCCCCATGCCGAGATCAATGATATCCTCCCCCCTCGCCCTGGCCTTGACCTTGAGATCATTGACGATGGAAAAGACATACGGGGGCAGACGCTTGATACGATGGAACTCTTCCACGGGACCTCCTGATTGGAGAGATGGAAATGGGCCGCTCCAGGGCGGCCTCACATTTGAGATGATAGCGCGGCACGCGCAAAACTGTCAAGTTTCCTGCCGGTTTGTGCTTGGCGAACTTAGTTGGACCGGCACTACGTGATGATTAGGCCGCCGTAGCCCACCACGCGCTCCGTTCGGCCGTCCACGTCCCCCGAGGTCATGTAACGGACGAGCACCGCCTGGCGAGCGCTGAGGTCCTGAAGGGCGTAGAGGGCGGCCACAGTTGGGCCCACGCCGCACATCGAAATCTCATTCCGGCGAACGGTTCGGTGAAGTCCTTCGGGGTCCAGGGCCAGGATGGCGGCGAGGGCCATCCGGTCCTTCTCATTCGAGACGGCCTGAGACTCATAGTGGTTGAGGTCCGTCGAGGCGATGAGCAGGACCGGCTCCTCCGCGCACTTGATCGCCCGCGCACAAGCCTGCCCGATCTCTCGGCAGTACCCGAGCTCGGTCTCGGCCAGGCTCACAGGCACGATGCGGACCGCCGGTCGGAGGTACAAGAGGAACGGGAGCTGAACCTCAAGCGAGTGCTCCCGGATGTGCCCCCGCTCGTCCTCCTCTAGGAGCTTGGACCCCATCAGCAACGCCTTCGCCAGCTCGGACTCGATGGCGACCTCTCCCAGCGGGACCCGCCACCGCCCGCGGGCCGCCACCGACGCAGAGGCGCCGAGGCGCCAGTGGTTGGGGCCGAGGAGCAGCGCGGTCTTCGGGAGATTGACCCGAGAGTACACGGCCCCCGCGACCATTCCGGAATACATCAGGCCGGCGTGAGGAACGATGATCGCGAGCGCGTCAGTCTTTCGGGCCTCCCCCTCGAGGCAGCCCGCCACCTCGGCCTTCAAGGCCTGAGGATCGTCCGAATAGAACTGGCCGGCAACGGCCGGAGGGCGAATCCGCTCCATGGGATACCCGTGATCTTATGCTCCCGAGAGAAGAAGTGTCAATTCCGCAAGAAGATACATCTTTTGCAGATTGTTTAAATTATTTGTTGACAGCTTCAAGAGTTCAATGCTAAAAAGGGCCGACCGGCAAGAGCCGGCGCCCAACGACCGCCCTACCGAAGTCGGTATTTGCGTCGTATTTCGCTCCGCGAGTAGTCCACGCGCGGGGAGGAAGTGGGGTTCGAGAATGCTCTGGAAGAAACGTGGAAAGGGAAAGGCCGGCGAGTTCACTGCGGTCATCGACGAAGGTTCCGAGATCGAGGGAAAGTTCACGTTCAGCGGCACCGCCATGCTGAACGGGAAGTTCAAAGGTGAAATCGTCTCTAACGACACGCTCATCATCGGTGAGAAAGGAGTTGTCAACGCCACCATCCGGGCCGGCGTCATCCTGGTTCGGGGTGAGGTGGTCGGCAATGCTCAGGCCTCCGAGCGGGTGGAGATGAAGGAGACCGCCCGGTTCTTCGGTGACGTGGAGGCGCCGGTGGTGGTGATGGAGGAAGGTGTCCTCTTCGAGGGGCACTGCCGGATGACCAAATCCAAACCCGTCGAGGCGACTGGAGCCCGAGACCTGTCCGTCGTATCGCTCAAGCGATAAGATCGTGGTCAAAAGACCCAGGCGGCTGAACCTCCTGATCCTCCGCGGCGACGGCCGGCGGATCATCCGCCTCACCCTCCCCCGCTGGGTCCCGTATGCGGGGCTCACCCTTTTCGCCCTCGTGATCTCCACGATTGCCGCCATCTTCGGCGACTACATCTCCCTGAAGAAGCAGTGGTGGGAGATGGCCGCCCTTCAGCAAGAAGTCGCCACCCACCGCACGCTCACGGGCGGCTTCCACCAGCGGATCGCCGAGGTCCAGCGAGAGATGGGCACATGGAAGGAGCTCCATGCCCGAATCTGGGAGCCTCTGGGGCCAGAGGTGCTGGGGGGGCGGCATGGAAGTGGGGTCGGCGGCGGCACCGAACCGGTCCCCCCATTGGCGCCGGGTCAAGTCTCCCTCGGCAAGGAGCTGGATCGGCTCTCAGCCAGCGTGAGTGAAGAAGGGGAGAGCCTCCGAGCCCTGGAGCGTTTCATGGCCCGCGCCGGGAAGATGCTGGCAGCCTTGCCCTCTCGGTGGCCCCTCCGCGGATCGGTGAACTCCGGATTTGGTCAGCGTCAGTCCCCCTGGTCCGGGTCGCTGGAGTTCCACAGTGGGATTGACATCAGCGCGGAGCGAGGCACCACGATCAAGGCCCCGGCCCCGGGGGTTGTTGCCTTCACCGGGGTGAACACCAATTACGGGAACACCGTGATCATTGACCACGGCCACGAGATCAAGACCCTGTACGGCCATCTCCAGAAGATCCTCGTGACCGGGGGGCAGAAGGTCGAGCGCGGCCAACAGATCGCGCTGAGCGGAAACACCGGGAAAAGCTCCGGCCCCCACCTCCACTACGAAATCCTCGTCCGCGGCCAGCCCGTCAATCCCAGAAGCTATCTCTGGGAGTAGGTAACACGCGAAGGGAGCGAGGCAAGGAGCCAGGAACATCAGACGGAGCAGGTCTGGCATGGACGCACCTCCCTCTCCCCCAAGAGGTCCGAACCGATAGACCCTATCGCCGACAGATTTTAGCGATTGCGATAGGATAGCGCAAGAGAAGCGGTCCGCGGAGCAAATCACTAGTCTTCGATCAGGGTTTAACTCTTCCAAGCGGCGCTATACCCTTACCGACCAGGCGACCCACCGGCCGGGGGAGGCTCCTTCCAGGACCTGCTCGTTCTCGGAGCAGGAGGGGACGCGGATCGGGCAACGGATATGGAAGCGGCCTGAAGGAACAGCGTCTACTTGGGGTGTGGGATGAGGTCTATGAGGTGGTACGCGTCGCCTTCGATCTTGAAATAAAAGCGCCACCCGCCGTTGACTCGGGCCTGCCAGATGTCGCGGGCCTCGTCGTACTTCTTGGCGCGGAGCGAAGGGTGGCGAAGGTTCTGAAGAAGAAGGGCTACGCGGCGGTCAACGGCTCGCTGGATGTGTGGAGGCGCACTCGCGTAGCTCTCGAGGAAGCGTTTGGTATAGACCGAGCGCATTAACGCTTTTTGAGCTTCTTCGCCTCCCGGTGGAGCGACCGGACCAGCTCCTTCGCCGAAGTGAACGGCCCGTAGACCCGACCTTTGTTCAAATCCTCGAGGCCCTCGGCGAGGCGCTTCTCGATGAAGTTCCGGTCAACAACGACCTTCGGCATCAGGGTGATCTTCTTCCCTTCCACCCTGGCCTCCAGGAGATCCCCCACCGCCACACCAGCCTTCTGGCGAACCGACGCGGGGAGCGTCACCTGGTACTTCGCTTTGACTTTAACCAACGACACGGTAACCCTCCTCGTTAGAAAGTACAAAGGTATGAAGTTCTAACTCAGTATACGTCCAGGTGAGGCTCAGGTCAAGGCGAGGGGTCTCCTCAGGCCCGGACTTGGCAGGCGACCCAGTGGCCCGGAGCGATCTCCTTCAGATACTGCTCGTTCTCGGAGCAGGACGGGACGCGGATCGGGCAACGGGTATGGAAGCGGCAGCCGGAGGGAGGGTTGATCGGGCTCGGGACGTCGCCTTCGAGCAGGAGGCGCTTCCGCTTCACCGTGGGGTCGGGGATCGGGACCGCGGAGAGGAGCGCCTCGGTATAGGGGTGGCGAGGATTCGTATACAGCTCCTTGGCCGGAGCCAGCTCGACGATTTTGCCGAGGTACATGACCGCGACGCGGGTCGAGACGTGCTCGACCACGGAGAGGTCATGGGCGATGAAGAGGTAGGTGAGGCCGAACTGCTTCTGGAGATCTTCGAGGAGATTGATGACCTGGGCCTGGATGGAGACATCCAACGCCGAGACCGGCTCGTCGGCGATGATGAGCTTGGGGGAAACCGCCAGGGCCCGGGCAATCCCGATGCGCTGGCGCTGGCCGCCTGAGAACTCGTGGGGGTAGCGCCGCAGGTGATCCGGGGCGAGGCCCACGGTTTCGAGGAGCTGGACCACCCGCGCCTCCCGCTCGCGCCTCGTCTTGGCCAGCTTGTGGATGATGAGCGCCTCGCCGACGATGGAGCCCACGGTCATCCTGGGGTTAAGGGAGGCGTAGGGGTCCTGAAAGATGATCTGCATCTCTTTGCGAAGGGCGCGGAGGGAACGCTTGTCGAGGGTGGTGACGTTTTTGGCGCCGAACCAGACCTCGCCTGACGTGGGCTCGATGAGCCTGAGGATGCACCGGCCGGTGGTGGACTTGCCGCATCCCGACTCGCCGACCAGCCCGAGTGTCTCCCCGGCGTTGATGTCAAAGGAGACTCCATCCACGGCGTGGACCCGCCCGACCTCTCGGGAGAAGAGCCCACCCTTGATGGGAAAATACTTGACGAGATTCTTGACCTGGAGGAGAGGCTCAGGCATCAGTGCCGCTCCGACTAACCTCGTCTGACGGTGTCATCCGCCCCGCCCTACGCTGCGCACGGCGACAGGGCGAGTCCGGGCACCGTGCCGTGGTGAGAAGCGAGCAGATCGAGGCCCGAGGGAGGAGCCGACCGGAGTGTAACGACCCGCCTGACGGCGGGTGCCCGCAAAGGTACGGCGACGACCGAGAACGAAGAGATGCGACGCTTATCGCCACGGCGCTAGTAGAGCCAGCAGGAGACCGTGTGCCCCGCCTTCATCTCCCTCAAGACCGGCTCCTTCTCCACGCAGACCCCCATGACGTGGGGACAGCGCGGATTGAAGCGGCAGCCGGGAGGGAAATCGGCCGGGCTCGGCACGACGCCCGGGATCGCCTGAAGGCGGCGCCGCTCCGTGGCCGCGAGATCAATTCGGGGGACTGAGTTCAAGAGCCCTTGAGTGTAGGGGTGGAGCGGTTCCTTAAAGAGCGTGGTGACCGAGGCCTCCTCCACCACCTTGGCCGCATACATCACGGTGACGCGCTGGGCCGTCTCGGCGATGACTCCCATGTCGTGCGTGATCAGCATGACGGCCATCCCCAGCTTGGCCTTCAGCTCGTTCAATAGCTCCAGGATCTGGGCCTGGATCGTCACGTCCAGGGCCGTCGTGGGCTCGTCGGCGATCAGGAGCTTCGGGTGGCACGAGAGCGCCATGGCGATCATGACGCGCTGGCGCATTCCGCCCGAGAGCTGGTGCGGGTACTCTTTGACCCGACGCTCGGGGTTCGGCATGTGGACCAGGCGGAGCATCTCGATGGTCTTCTTGAGGGCCTCGCGTCGGTTGTCCCCCTCGTGAAGCCGGATCGCCTCGGCGATCTGCTCCCCGATCGTGAAAACGGGGTTGAGGGACGTCATCGGCTCCTGGAAGATCATGGCGATCTCTTTGCCGCGGATCTTTCGCATCTGGGCCGGCGGCAGATCCAGGAGGTTTCGCCCCTCCCAGAGGATTTGGCCTTCCACAATCTTTCCGGGCGGCTCGGGGATCAGGCGCAGGATGGAGAGGGCGGTCACGGTCTTCCCGCACCCCGATTCCCCCACGACTCCCAGCGTCTCGCCCCGCTCGATCCGGAGGTCGACGCCGTCCACGGCACGGACGAGCCCCTCGTCCGTGGAGAAGTAGGTCTTCAGGCCCTTTATTTCGAGGAGCGGGGCCATCCCCGGCAGAGCTCGCGGAAGACCTCGAGGGCGCGGTGGATGTCCTCGCGGTCCACATCCTTATGGGTCACCAAGCGGATGGAGGTGGGGCTGATCTGGTGGATCTTCACCTTGCGGAGCGTCGCCTCGCGGACGAGCGCTTCGGCGCCGCCGGGAGGGTCAACCTGGAAGATGACGATGTTCGTCTGGACGCGCTCCAGGTCCAATCGAATCCCAGGAAGCTGGCTGAGCCCTTCAGCGAGGAGTCTGGCGTTGTCGTGATCTTCTGCCAGCCGGTCCACCATCGTGGTGAGCGCGACAATCCCCGGAGCGGCCAGAACGCCGACCTGGCGGAGGCCACCGCCCAGTCGCTTTCTCCAGCGTCGGGCCCGGGTGACATGGTCGCGCGATCCGACGAGGAGGGAACCGGCTGGCGCCCCGAGCCCCTTTGACAGGCAGAACTGGATGGAGTCTGCCTCGCGAGCGAAGTCGCGGACCTCGCGCTTGAGTGCCACCGCCGCATTGAAGATTCGCGCCCCATCCAAGTGAACCGGCACGCCATGGGCGTGGGCCACCTGGCCGACCGCGGCAATCTCCTCGGGGGTGAAGACAGTCCCCCCGTGACGATTGTGGGTATTCTCCAGGCAGACGAGACCGGTGGCGGGGACGTGGATGTTGATCGGGCGGATGGCGCTTCGAACCTGTTCGGGCGAGGGAAAGCCTCGCTCCGTCTGAAGGGGGCGGGTCTGAAGGCCGCCGATCCGAGCGGCTCCGGCCACTTCGTAGTGATAGATGTGCGCGTCGGCGTCGAGGATGATCTCCTGGCCGGGTTCGGTGTGGGACAAGACCCCCACGAGGTTCCCCATCGTTCCCGAGACGACGAAGAGGCCCGCTTCCTTGCCGAAGCGCTCGGCCGCCATCGCCTCCAATCGCTTGACGGTGGGATCCTCCTCCCAGACGTCGTCCCCCACCTCTGCCTCGGCCATGGCCTGGCGCATGGCGGGAGTGGGGAGAGTTAGCGTATCGCTTCTGAGGTCTACGATCTCATGCATGGATTATTCTTTGTGAGGGGGGGAGTCCCAACCACTCCTCCCCCTCGCCCCCCCACCTGGGTCCGGCATTGCGGGTGCTTAAAGGCTCACGCTTGGCGCTTTTACAGCAGTCTTCCGGCGAAGCGCTGACGCGCCCGCCGCGCCCATCCGGAGTTGGGATATTCATCCACGAGCCTCTGAACCGCCCGCGCGGCTTCGACGCGTCGCCCCTCACGGAAGTGGATTTCCCCGAGGAGATAGAGGACCCCGGGAAGCACCGCCGACTGGCGGGCATGGTTCTTCAAAATCAGCTCCAAGCGTTGCAGCGCCGCCGCGTACTGCCCTCGGTCGTAGTAGTACTGAGCCACCCAGAGTTCCTTCTGGGCCAGGCGGAGACGGCAAATTTCCATCTTGGCCAGGGCATCAGTCGCATACCGACTTTCCGGGTACGTCCGCACCATCTTTTCAAACTCGGCCAGGGCCTTCGATGTCAACCCCTGATCTTTCTCCACGGGTTGGAGCTGGTCATAGTAGGAGAGCGCCAGACGGTATTGGGCCAGGTCCGCGATCGGATGCGCCGGATAGAAGGTAAGGAATTCCTGGAAGGACTTCACGGCCTCGTCGTAGTTCTCTTCCCGGTAGAAGGCCTCGCCAATGAGGAAGCGGGCCCGCGGAGCGAACTCCGTATCGGCATAGGACTCGGCTAGGCGCTTAAAGGTCTTCCGCGCGTCCTCGTATCGCTGGCGCCTAAGATCGTCCTCCCCCCGCTTGTACAGGTCGGCCACCGGAGGGACGGGCCCCGCGTCCTTTTTCCAGAGGCCGCAGCCGGCCAGAACGGGAAGAAGAAAGGGGAGCAGAAGGAGCCGATGGGCGCGAAAAAACCACAAAGTAAGACGTAGTGTAAGGAACCTCGCAACGGAAGTCAAGCCACGGGAGCGGGGGTCTGTTCGCCAGCATCCCCATAATCCGGGAGGAGACGCTGGTATTTTGTGGACATCAGTTGCGACGAGATCATGAAATCCGCAGACGCGCGGTTGCAGGCGACGGGAATGTTCCAGACCACCGCGATCCGAAGCAGGGCCTTTACATCTGGATCGTGCGGCTGTGGTTTGAGGGGATCCCAGAAAAAAATCAAGAAATCGACGTCTCCCTCTGCGATCTTCGCGCCGACTTGCTGGTCACCACCCAGGGGTCCGCTTCGGAGCTTGACGATTTCGAGATCGAGTTCCTCCTTTAGCAGTCTGCCGGTCGTTGCGGTCGCATACAACTCGTGTTGAGCCAAGAGATCTCTGTTGAACTTTGCCCATTCCAGCAGATCCCGCTTTTTGTTGTCGTGTGCGACAAGGGCGATCTTCTTCGTTGGTTTCATTGACAACTGTTTGTATTCCATACAGCCTCTTGCCGCCTCCCCGGGCGGAGCATATCAACAAGGTTTGTTGTCCGCTGCCCGTGGTTATCACCGGGATTAGTCGCAGGCACCGGCGAATCCTGATGAAATTGTACCACGCGAAGTGGAACGCAGGGCATTGGTCGCCAAATGAGGACACTCCCGGGGCGGGATTCCGATTGACACCCCTGCGAGCGTCTGATATGAGGAAGACGATGAAAGCCCTGGTCTATCCCGCTTTTGATCAGATCGAAGTCCAGGAGATCCCGGTTCCCTCGCCGAAGCCGGGCGAACTTCTGATCCGTGTGGCAGCGGTCGGCATCTGCGGTTCCGAGCTTGAGCAATTTGCCAGCCGGAGCCTGCGCCGCCCGCCGCCGCTCATCATGGGGCATGAGTTCTGCGGGCAAGTCGCGGCCGTCGGGGCCGGCATCGCTCACTTTCAGGAGGGGGAGCGCGTTGTGGTCTCCTCCGTGATCCCGTGCTTTGCCTGCGACTTCTGCCGAGATGGTCAGACCCACCTCTGCCCCAAGCGCGAGGTCTTCGGGATGCGTCGCCCGGGTGGCTTTGCCGAGTATGTGGCGGTGCCCGCTGCCGTGGCCTTTGCGCTCCCCGAGAAGGTCTCTCCGCTTGAAGGAGCACTGGTGGAGCCGCTGGCCAATGGGGTTCACGTCTTTTCTCTGGTGCAGGCGCGGTTTCCCGAGACGGTGGTCGTCTTCGGCGCCGGCACCATCGGCCTTCTCGCCCTTCAGGTGGCGAAGGCCCTGGGAGCCCTTCGACTGGTCGCCGTGGACACGAACCCCTTCAGGCTGGAGATGGCCCACGAGCTCGGGGCCGAGCCGATCATCAATCCGCGCCAGGAGGACGTGAGGGAGGCGCTCTCGGATTTTACCCGAGGGCGCGGGGTAGACGTGGCGGTCGATGCCGCGGGAGTCGCGGAAACCCGCCAGACCGCGCTCAGCGTCACGCGCCCCGGCGGCGAAGTGGTGTGGATCGGCCTCCACTCGGATCGAACCGATCTCTCGGGACATGAGGTGGTGCTTGGCGAGCGGAAGATCATGGGCTCCTATGCGGTGACCTCGCGAGACATCCAGACCGCTATCGGTCTCTTCGCCCACGGCAAAGTGGAGCTCTCCCCGTGGGTCCGGCCCTTCCCGCTCACAGAGGGGGCGCGAGTCTTCCGGGAGCTTTTGGGGCAGCCGAACGACTACGTTAAAGGCGTCCTCCTGCCGTAGAGTGCTGTGGCGATAAGTATCGCATCCCGGCGTTCTCGGTCGTCGCCAATCCTCACGTACACACCACGTACGCTCCGGTTGGCTCCTCCCTCGGGCCTTGGGCTGCTCGCTTCTCACCACCGCACTGGAGCGGGGCTCGCGGCCTCGGGCCTCACATCATCATCACAAAAGAGAAGAGCGTGAACAAGCCCCTGGTCGTCGTGGCTGGCCAGATTCATCCGGCCGGCATCGAGATCTTAGAGGCTCAGGCTCGGGTCGTGGTCGCCGAGGAGAGCTTCGAGGGCGTTATCCAATATGCGGACGAGGTCGAGGCCATCCTCACGAGGAGCCGCCCGGCGCTGGACGAAGAACTCATGGCGGCCTGCCCTCGCCTCAGATGTGTCGCCCGCCACGGCGTCGGAGTTGACAACGTGGACTTAGCCGCCGCCACCCGCCTCAGGCTTCCGGTCCTCTACACGCCTGGGCAGAACTCCGATTCGGTCGCCGAACATACACTGATGCTTATGCTAACCGTGGCCAAGGGTCTGCGCTCTCTCGATGCCCGCGTGCGTCGCGGGGATTGGAGCGCGCTTCGAGGGATGGGGATCCTGGAGCTTCGCGGGATGGTGCTCGGGATTGTAGGCGTGGGGAACATCGGCCGCCGGGTGGCCCGGTTCGCCGCGATTTTCGGGATGGACGTCCTTGGATACGACCCCTATCTTTCCGGCGAGGAGATGGAGCGGAGGGGGGCCAAGAAGGTTGATCTTCCGATCCTTCTCCGTGAGGCGGATGTGGTGACGCTTCACTGCCCTCTCACCCCCGAGACGCGAGGGATGATCAACAAGAAGAGCCTCGCCCAGATGAAAACCGGAGCCATCCTCATCAATACGTCTCGCGGCCCGGTCGTTGATCCCGAGCCGCTCCGGGACGCCCTGATCAGTGGAAAGCTCTTGGGGGCGGGGCTTGATGTCTTCGACACGGAGCCACCGGGGAAGGATCATCCTCTCTACGGGCTCGACCAAGTGGTCCTCACGCCCCACGTCGCCGGTCTCTCCGAGCGCGCCAACCGCGCCATTGGAACGTTTGTCTGCACAGAGATCGTCAAGGTCCTCCGGGGCGAGCCCCCGAGTGCCGTGGCTAACCCAGAGGTTCTCGCCAAGCTTTTGCCGGGTTGACGCCCATTCGCCGCGCCATTACCATGAGGGCATCATGGGCGATCCCAGATCCCCGTCGCCACGGGAGCTTCGAGAGACGATCCGCCGGGGAAGCTGGACCGGTCCGACGCCGGGCTTGACTCCGGGCTTCGTTCAAACCAATCTGGTCGTCCTTCCTCAGGCCCAGGCCTACGACTTCCTCCTCTTCTGCCAGCGGAATCCCCGCCCCTGCCCTCTCCTTGAGGTCACGGACCCAGGCTCGCCCGAGCCGCGCGAACTCGCGCCCGGTGCGGATCTCCGCACCGATCTCCCCAAGTACCGCATCTACCGTGAGGGGCGGTTGGATGGCGAGGTTGCTGACATCACCGCCGAATGGCGGAGCGACCTTGTCGCTTTTCTCATCGGGTGCTCGTTCACGTTCGAGCGAGCTCTTGTCGAGGCGGGCATCCCCCTCCGGCACATCGAAGAGGGGAAGAACGTGGCCATGTGGGCCACGACGGTTGAGTGTCGCCCTGCCGGGCTCTTTCACGGTCCTCTCGTCGTCTCGATGCGCCCGATCCCTGGGCATCTGGTCCCGCGGGCCGTGACGGTGACGGCTCGCTATCCGATGGCCCACGGGGCCCCGATTCAGATCGGCAACCCCGACGCCCTCGGCATTCATGACTTGACCCGTCCTGACTGGGGTGACGCCGTGGAGACCAAGACCGGGGAGACTCCGGTCTTCTGGGCGTGTGGCGTGACCCCTCAGGCCGTGGCGCTCGCCGCGAAGCTCCCGTTTGTCATCACCCACGCTCCCGGGCACATGTTTATTACCGACCTCCCCGATCACACCCTGGCCATTCTCTGAGATCAGATGAACCGTGAAGACGTGAAAACTAAGGCTCACGTATTGATGAATCCAGGTGGGGGAGGTCCAGGAGGGGGAGTGGTTGGGACTCACCCCTCCTGACAATCAAATGGAGTCCGAAGTTACACTCGTCCCCGCGGGGGATCTGGCGGTCTCCATCGAGTTCGAGAGTGTCCTGAGCCCCGAGGTCAACGCGCGAGTCCGCGCCCTGGATCATCTCCTCCTCAAGGCAAAGCTCCCGGGAGTTCTCGAGACCGTTCCAACGTTTCGATCGCTGCTGGTCTATTACGACCCGCTGGTCATCGCCTGGGATCATCTGACCGCGTTCATCCAGACCCTCATTCCTCACGCCCGCCCCGAACGAATCCCCCCCGGGCGGCGCGTGGAGGTCCCCTGCTCTTATGGGGGCAGGCACGGGCCGGACCTCGAGGCTGCCGCCGAGCGCCTGCACCTCGACCCGGACGCGCTGATCCGCCTCCATACCGGAGCGGAGCTGGTGGTTGCGTTTCTGGGCTTTACCCCCGGCCTCCCGTACCTGATGGGACTGCCGACGGCTCTCAACCTTCCCCGCCTCACCACCCCCCGGACCAAGATTCCCGCGGGGAGCGTGGGGATCGCCGGGAACCAGGGGGTCATCTACTCCGTCGAGAGTCCAGGCGGCTTCTGGATCCTGGGGCAGACCCCTCTCGCCCTTTACGACCCGCAGGCCGCCGAGCCCATCCTTCTTCGTCCGGGAGATCGTCTCCGTTTTGTCCCCATTGCCGCTGAGTCGTTTCAGGCCATGCGGCGGGCAGTCGTGGCGGGGACGTATCATCCTCTGATTGAAGAACCTCCTGAGCGTCCAGCGTGACAAGGAATATGAGTAGCTCGCGTTGTGACCAACCCATGGGGGAGCACGAGGGGGAGCAGTTGGGGCTCTCCCTTCGTAATCAAGAACCGTGAGTACCATCACAGTAGTAGAGCCGGGTCTCCTTACCACGGTTCAGGATCTTGGGAGGATCGGCGCCCTTCGCTATGGGATCCCACCCTCCGGCCCTCTGGATCGCGATGCCTTCATTCTCGCGAATCGCCTGGTGGGGAATCCGGACACGGCCGCCGGGCTCGAATGCACACTCACGGGGCCAGCGCTCGAGTTCCACGGGGAGGCCATCGTGGCCATGACGGGGGCGGACGTCCCGGTGATCGTCAACGGGGCGGAAGTTCCAACCTGGACCGCGCTCCGCGTGAAGCCTGGCGACTTTTTAAAGCTCGGGGCGGCTCGCACCGGGTGTCGGGCGTATCTGGCTCTCTCGGGTGGGATCAACGTGCCGCCCGTGCTGGGCTCTCGGGCCACATACCTTCGAGGCCGTCTCGGCGGTTTCGGCGGACGCCCCCTGCAGAAAGGCGATCGGCTTCCCACCGGATCACCGCCCCGACCCCTAGCCGAGCTCGAAGGACGGCGAGTCCGCCCGGAGTGGGTGCCCGTTCACTCCGCAACGATTGAATGCCGCGTGATCCTCGGTCCCCAGGCTGACCGGTTCCCGCCTGAGGGGATTCGGATCTTCCTTGAGAGCACGTATCGCGTGACCCCCGCGGCTGACCGCATGGGGTACCGCCTCGCGGGGCCTCCCATCCCGCATCGTCACGGCTACGATATCCTCTCCGACGGGATCCCTCTCGGCGGAGTCCAGGTGGTGGGGGACGGCCAGCCGATCATCCTCCTCGTGGACCGTCAGTCCACCGGCGGGTATACCAAGATCGCCACGGTCCTGAGCGTAGACATCCCGCGGATCGCTCAGGCCAAGCCAGATCACTTCATCCGCTTCCGGGAGGTCAGCGTCGCGGAGGGCCATGCGGTCCTGAGGGCGCATCGAGCGTGGATCGACGGAGCCATTGAAAGGGACACGGCATGACGATTGATCTCAACTGTGACATGGGGGAGAGCTATGGGCGATGGTCGCTCGGGGCTGACGAGGCGATCATGCCTTATGTGACGTCAGCCAGCATCGCGTGCGGCTATCATGCCGGTGATCCGCACGTGATGCGAAAGACAGTTGCGCTCGCCCTCCGGCATGGTGTCGCGATCGGCGCCCACCCGAGCCTTCCTGACCTCATGGGATTTGGCCGGCGGCCGATGGCTGTCACCCCCGAGGAGCTCAGAGATCTCTGCTGTTATCAAATTGGCGCCCTCCGCGAGTTCTGCCGCGTGGCCGGAGTGGACCTCCAACACGTCAAGCCCCACGGGGCGCTCTATCAGATGGCCGAGGAGGACGAGGGCCTGGCCCGCGCGATCGGCGACGCGGTTCGGGAGTCCGGTTCCGAACTGATTCTCTTCACGCTCGGGACCGGGCGGTATGACCAAGCCTGCAGAAGGCTTGGAATCCGCGTCGCTTCAGAAGGGTTCGCCGACCGCGCCTACAATCCCGATGGTACCCTCGTCTCCCGCAGGCTTCCTGGAAGCCTCATCACCGATCCCGCCGCGGCGGCAGACCAGGCCATCCGTCTAGCGAAAGAGGGGAAGTTCCAGACACTCTGCTGCCACGGCGATACGCCCGGGGCGGAGAAGATTGTGCGCGCGGTCAGGGAGGGACTCGAGAAGGCGGGGATCGAAGTCCGCCCGCTCCGCGACTGGTTGGGGCGGTAAGCAGAAGCGCGAGTGAGGCAGGCTGGGGGTGGACCTCCTCCCGAAAACGTCCTAAGGGCTCATCCACCGTTGGCCCTCTCACCGTTCCGCAGGGCTCGGGCCTCGGCCAAAGTCGTCAGTACCTCAGAGATCTGAAATGGCTTTGTCAGGAGAAAGTCCGCGTGGTGGGCCGACAACTCCTCGGGACGGATCTGGGCTCCCCAGCCGGTGATGAGGGCCACTGGGGCCTCGGGGCGCAGGGCCTTGACCCCCTCAACCACCTGCCACCCTGACATGCCTGGCATCCCGAGGTCGGTGCAGATCAGGTCGAACGGCTGACGCTCCACCCACTCGAGTCCCTCACTTCCCGAGGCCGCCAAGACCACGGTGTGGCCGGTCGAGCCGAGGATGTCGGCCAGGATCTCTCGGACTCCCTCCTCGTCGTCAATGACAAGCACTGTGGACGCCGGGACCGCCGGAACCGGCGAAATGACCGAAGCCGGCTTGGGGACTTCGGATTGAGGGAGGCGGATGAGAAACGCGGTCCCCTTGCCCTCGCTCTCCTCGATGGTGATCGTGCCTCCGTGGTGAGTAATGATCCCGTAGACCATGCTCAGTCCGAGGCCGCTCCGCTGCGGCCCCTTGGTGGTGAAGAATGGCTCGAAGACGCGCCGTCTGACCTCGTCTTCCATCCCCGTTCCCTGGTCCGCCACCCTGAGCCAGACTCCGTGATCATCATCCCAGGTCGCGAGGCTGAGTCGCCCCCCTTCGGGCATGGCCTCGACGCCGTTGAAGATCAGGTTCAGCAGGGCCTCGCGGAGCTGGGAGGCCTTGCCAAGGGCGGGCCTGATCGCCTCGAGGTCTGTCTCGACGAAAACCGTGATTCCGCGGGCCTCCGCCTCGTCCTTCCAGCGAGGCTCGGAGGCAGCCACCGCTTCTGTCACAACCTCGTTAATGTTGACTGGTCCCGGGGGCTCGGCCGGCACGCCGCGGGTGAATTCGAAGAGGTGTCGCACGGTCTCGGCCCCATCGCGGGCGGACTGTTCGATGATCCCGAGGCTCCGGGTCACCGCCTCGGGGCCGAGCTCGCTCAGCCCCATCTTGAGGTACTGCGCCCGCCCCAGGATGACCGCGAGCAAGTTGTTGAAGTCGTGGGCCACACCCCCCGCCATCTCGCCCAACGCCCGGAGTCGCTCGACGCGCACAAGGTGCTCCTGGGTCTGGCGAAGGTCTTCATACGACCGACGGGCGTCATCCAAGAGGCGGGCGTTCTCAAGCGCCAAGGCCCCCTGGGCCGCGAACGCCTCGAGGAGCGCCACCTCATCTTTCGAAAAGACCCGACCGGTTCGGTCCAGGGTCGCCAGCGCCCCGATCGTCTTGCCCTTCACGCTGAGCGGGACAGCCAGGACGGCGGTGCTCCCGGAATCGGTGAGGCGGCGCCGCCTGTCGTCAGGGACGAAGATGTCGTCCTGGCTCAGGATATCGCTGGACCAGACCGATCGGCCTTCCGCAATGGCCCTTGCCGCAAGACCCACCCCCGGAGGAAAGACGCACCCCCGCGGAACAAGGTCTTGGGCAGGGCCCGTCGAGGCCAGGACGATCATTGAGTTGTCGGGCTGAACCAACCAGACAACGGCAGTTTGAGCGGCGAACAGCGGCACCACGCCCTGCACAATGCGCTCCCCGATCGTGGAAACGTCCAGACTCTCCGCCAGGGTCCGAGACACCCGTCCCAGCTCCTCGGCCTCTCGCCGTCGCCGCTCGGTCTCCTCGTACAACCGGGCGTTCTCCAAAGCCACCCCGGCCTGGTCGGCGAAGGTTTGCGCCAATTGAATTTCCTGGGCGTTGAAAGCGCGCCCTAACCGATCCCCGAGCGAGAGCGCTCCGATAACCCTATCCTTGACGACCAGTGGTGCAGAAAGCGAGGAGCGGAATGAGGCTTGCTCGAATCTCGCGCGTAGCTCGGGCGTGAAAACGACGCGCGGGTCAGCCAGGAGATCAGTTGTCGCCACGGGATGGCGCTCTCGCAGGGCCAGACCGGCCATTCCGGTCCCTCGGGGGAGGGTCAGGATCGGGTCGAACGGGTCCCCCCTCTCGCCCGAGAAAGCGACCCCGATCAGATCCCCCGATGCCGGCTCGTGGCGGAAGAGCACGCAGTTCTGTGTGCCGAGGATGGCGCGGAGGCTCTCCACAATCCGCTGCTGCACCTCTTGAGGGTGAAGGGACTGGGAGATGAGGCGTCCCACCTCGCCGAGGGTCTCCGCCTCGCGCTGTCGGCGGGTCGCCTCGGCGTAGAGGTGCGCGTTCTCCAGCGCCACGCCGACCACGTTCCCGATGGATTCCAAGAGTTCGACTTCACGCGGGGCGAAGGGAAGCTTCTGACACGTGGATACGTTCAGGACTCCCGCGACCTTCCCGTGTGCCCGTAACGGGATCAAGACCATGGCCTGAATCCCCTCCCGGACGACGGCCTCCCTCATCCGTCCCCCGGCGGGATCATTCACGACGAGCGATCGCCCCGACTCGAAGACCTGATCGCTCTTCCCCCCCGCGGTTCGGCCGCGCACGAGCTCCTCGATGAAATGCGCCGACAGCCCTTGGTGTGCGGCGAGGGTGATCGCACCGGTGACAGGGTCCCTGAGTGTGATGTGGCCCTGTTCACGTCCCGTGACCTCGAGCAGTTTGTTGAGGGCGATCCTCAAAAGCTCATCAGCCTCGAGCGACTGGCTCACGGCCATGGCAATGGCATTCAGCGCCGCCTGCTCCTGGGCCCGGGTCCGGGTCTCGTCGAACAGACGAAGATTCTCCATCTGGAGCTGATGCTGCTTGAGCACTTTGGAGAGCATCGTGGGGAGGGTCGTGAGGTACCCTGCCGCCTTGATCAGGTAGTCGGAGGCCCCCTCCTGCATCGCCTCCACGGCCACCCGCTCCACGCCTTGGCTGGTCACCATCACCACCGGGAGTTCACAGCCACGCCGGCGGATCTCCTTCAGCACCATGAGCCCATCCATCCCCGGCAGGCTGTAATCTAGGAGCACCACCGAGTAGGAATTCTGACTCAACATCTGGAGGCCTTCGGCGCCGCGAGTCACGGCTGTCACGCTGGCGACCGACGGCTGGCGTTTGAGGACCCGCTGAATCAACTCGGCGTGGTCGGGGTTATCTTCCACGAGCAGGACGTGAATCGCTTCCTGGCTCATCCTCTCACCCCTGACTACGGTACAAGGCGGACCCGCCGGGGGTTGGCAGCGTAAACGATACCGTCGTGCCCTCGCCCTTCTTTGAATCCACCCAGACCCGCCCGCCACTTTGCTCGACGATCTGCTTGACGATCGCGAGCCCGACGCCGGTTCCGTCGGCTTCGATCTCGCCAAGCCGCTGGAACAGCCCGAAGATCTTTCCGTGATAGGCCGGGTCAATCCCGATCCCGTTGTCCCGGATCGAAAACTGGACCCGCCCGCGTTCCTCGTGCGCCGAGATCTTGATCTCCGGGTCCCGCTGCCCCCCCATAAATTTGATGGCGTTTTGCGTGAGATGCGTGAAGACCGCCCTGAGGCGGGTGGGATCGGCGGACACGACCGGGAACACTTCCGGAAGTCGGAACGTGACGCCGGTGGCCCCGGCCTCTGTCCGACACTCCTCGACCACCTCGATCAACAGGGCTTCCACGTCCACCTCTTTGATCCGAAGCGGCTCATTCCCGAGCCTGACGATGGTCAAGAGATCGCCGAGAAGTCGCTCCTGATGCTCCGTCATGGTCAGCAGGCGGCGAAGGGCATGACTGTCGTTACCGGCCGGCATCTCTTCCCATCTCTCGAGGAGGCTCCCGGCCACGCTCTGCATCGAGACCATGGTGGCCCGAAGGTCATGGACAATGGCGTCTATCACAGACTCCAGGGTGCGGTTTCGCTCTTCGACCTCGAGCGTCCGCTCACTCACCTGCTGCTCCAACTCTCGATTTTTCTGCCAGAGCCCGGCCGCGAGCCCCTCGAGGCGCTGGCCCGTGGAGCGAATGGCGGCGGCTAACTCCCCGATCTCGTCAGGGGTGGTCAGCGGATCCTGAAGGGGCGCCTGGCCTTCGCCCATTCGCTCGACTTCATCTCGGAGGCGGCCAAGCGGAAGGCTCAGGGAGCGCTCCATCCAGTGTGACACGACAAACCAGAGCGAGAGGGCCAGCCATAAGGCGATCAAGCCTGCCATTCCGCCATCGAGGTCCTGAAGACTCCCCCACAGCCACCACCCGCCCGCCCCAATCAGGACGGCCGCGGCGTGAGACGCCAGGAGCCTTCGCCCCATCGTCAACGCTGCTCGCTCGCCGCTTCTTCGCCGCCGAGAAGGCATGAGGCTACTTGTCCGGAAGCGTGTTGGTCAGCAGCCAGTACAGCTCGACCGTCTCTACCTTTTCCATGAACTCGGCAAACTTTACCGGTTTGGTGATGTAGCTGTTCGCCCCCAATCGGTAGGCCTCCCCGACTTCTTCCGGCCGGTCGGAGGTGGTCAGCATCACCACCGGGATCGCGGAGAGCTCCGGAGCGGCCTTGACCCGACCGAGGACTTCCAAACCGTCCACCTTGGGAAGTCGGATGTCCAGGAGGATCAGCCCAGGCTTTGGCGCGCTCGCCCCGTTGCCGTAGATCCCCTCGTGGAAGAGATAGTGAAGGGCGGCCTCGCCGTCTTTGACCCAGAAGATCTGATTGGCGAGTCTCCCCCGCTTGAGCGCCGCCATGGTCAACTCGGCATGGTCCGGGTTGTCTTCGACCAAGAGGATGGAGATCGGCTGAGGGCTCATGCGGCCACCTCCGCGCGCGGCCACGTGAACCGGAACGCTGCCCCCTGTCCCTTGGCCGACTCCACCCAGATGACCCCCCCCGCCCCTTCCACGATCTTCTTCACAATCGCCAGCCCTACTCCCGTCCCCTCCGTCTCTGTCTCTTTCAAGCGCTGGAAGATCTCAAAGACCTTCTCGTGGTACGCCGGATCGATCCCAATCCCGTTATCTTTGACGTAACACTCCACCATCTCCCCGCCCTCCTTGGCCCCGATCTCCACGACCGGCGCCGGCGTGTCTCCCAGGTACTTGATCGCGTTGCCGACGAGATTACTCACCACCTGTTCGATCTGCGTCCGCACCCCCCAGAGCGTCGGTAACTCGTGCCGAGTCACCGTCACCCCCCGCGCCCGAATCCGCTCCCCCCACTCCATCAAGATCTCGTCCGTCACCTCGTCCAGCGCCACCGCCTCGGGCTCCCGCCCCTCCCGCCCAATCCGCGAGAGGGCCAAGAGATCCTGGACCAGCCGTTCCATCTGCTGCGCGTTGGCCCTGATTCGCGTCACGTAATGCTGCCCCTGCTCGTCGAGCTGCTTTCCGCAGCTTTCCACCAGAAGGTCCGCCATCCCCTGCAACGTCACCAGCGGGGCTTTCAGGTCGTGCGAAACCGTGTAGACAAACGTATCTAGCTCCTTGTTCTTGTAGCCGAGCTCCTGAGTGATCGCCTTGAGCTCCTCTACAAGACGGCGTGAGTTTTCGTACAACCGCGCGTTTTCCAATGCCAGCGCCGCCTGGTCGCCAAAGAGCTGAAGTAGCGCCACTTCACGCTCCGAGAAGATGCGCCCGGCCTGATCGCCAAGCGACAGCGAGCCGATGATCTCTCCCTTCGCACGGAGGGGAATTGAGAGTGCGGAGAAGGTTCCGCCAGCTTTAAGGCGATGCTGAATGTCCCCGCTCATCGTGATCTGCGCATCCTGATCGACATTTAGTGTGGCGATCGGCCGCTTCTCCAGCACAGCCTTCCCAGCTGTCGCGACTCCTGGGGGGACGACATGGCCAACGGGAATATGGGCGCTTGTAGGGCCAGCCCCAGCCAGAGCCACAAGCGAGCCATCGGGCTGAAGTAAACGGAGAACCACGGAATCAACTCGAAAGAGCATCAGCACGCTTTCAACCACACGCTCTCCTACCGTCCGCATGTCCAGGCTTTCCGTGAGTGACTGGGCCATGCGTGCCAGCTCTTCGGCCTCGCGCCGGCGCCGCTCGGCCTCCTCGAAGAGCCGGGCGTTCTCGATCGCCGAGGCCGCCTGGGGGGCGAGGAGCGAGAGAAGGGCCTGATCGGCCTCCGAGAAGCGGCGGTCTGTCGTCGAGTTGTTGATCGTGATCACCCCCACCACCTTGCCTTTGCTGATCAGGGGCATCGCGATGAGGGCCGTGACGGTCGAGTGCTCCTTGAACAAGGGATTCACGTAGGGAGAGTTGAGGTAATCGTTGATGATCATCGCCTGCCCGCTCTGCGCCACGATGCCGGGAATCCCCTGGCCCAGACGGAACCGGACTTCGGACAGCCACGGCCCCAGATTCCACCAAGCCCGGGGCACCAGCACCTCCGCCTCCAGCGTGTAGACGATCCCCGAGCTGACCCCGGCCAGCTCCACGGCTCGACGGACGATCAGGTGGAGCAGCGGCTCAAGCTCCAGCTCGGTCGAGACCTCCTGACCGACCTTCCGGACGGCGTTCAATTGCTCCTGCCGCGTCCGCTCCGCTTCGTAGAGCCGGGCGTTCTCCAGGGCCAGGGCACCCTGGGCCGCGAACGTCTCGAGGAGAGCCACCTCATCTTTCGAGAAGACCCGACCGGTTCGGCCCCGGATCACCAGCGCCCCGATGGTCTTGCCCTTCGCGCGAAGCGGTGCTGCCAGGACGGCGGTGGTCCCTGAGTCGGTGAGGCCGCGCCGCACGTCGTCGGGGAGGTGGATGTCGTCCTCGCTCAGGACATCGCAGGACCAGACTGGACGGCCCTCGGCGACGGCCTTTGCCGGAAGACCTACCCCGGCAGGAAAGATGTACCCCCGTGTAAGAAGCTCCCTCGTGGGACCAGTCGAGGCCAGAACGACCATCGAGTCGTCCGGCTGAACCAGCCAGACAACGGCACCCTCAGCGGTGAACAGCGGCAGCACACTCTCTACAATGCGCTGCCCTACCGCGGAGACATCCAAACTCTCCACGACAGTCCGGGACACTCGGCCCAATTCCTCGGCCTCACGCCTCCGTCGCTCGGCCTCCTCGTAGAGGCGGGCATTCTCGAGGGCGACCCCGATCTGTTCCCCGATGACTGAGAGCAATTTGAGGTCTTGCGGGGCGAATTGCCGAACGGCTCGACCGTTGACGTAGATCACCCCGACCGGCCGGCCCTTGGCTGTGATGGGAAGGCCCGCCGCCGAGCGGAATCCCCACGCCTTGCCTTTTCCGCTGCGAGCCATCGCCGCGTAGTTCGGATCACTGGATAGGTCCGCAAAGACGACCGGTCGATTCTGGCTGAATATCTGGCCGACGACCCCCTCCTCTGGGGCGTAACACTGATAGTCACTGAGTTCGTCGACCGGAAGACCGTGGTGCGCGGTCAGGCGAAGCATGTGACCGGTCTCGTCGAACACGTACAGCCGGCCAGCGTCGACGCCCAGAACCTGGATCGTCGTCAGAAGGGCGGTCTGCGTCAGGGACTTGATATCAAGGGACTGGGTGGTGGTGTTGGTAACGGTATAGAGAGCCTGAAGCTCCAGGTTCCGTCGTTGGGTCTCCTCGAAGAGGCGCGCGTTTTCCACCGCCACCCCGATCACGTTGCCGATCGACTGCAGCAGCTCCACATCCCGAGGAGTGAAGGGGATCGGCCGGGTGGTGGCGACATTCAGAATCCCGATCACCTCTCCCCGCGCCTTCAATGGGATCCAGACGATGGCCTGCCGCCCTTCCCGACGCGTCTCGGACTTGAGGCCGGTGCCGTCCGGGTCGTTGACGACAAGCGGTTCTCCCGAGGCGAGCACGTGATCGGTTTTCCCCCCCGGCGTTCGGCCGTGGAGCAGGACCTCGACGTAAGCGTCCGAGATCCCCCGGTGGGTAGCGAGCTTGATCTCGCCAGTTACCGGATCCTTGAGTCGGATATACCCGCACTCCCGCCCCGTGACCTCCAGCACCTTATCCAGGGCGGTCTGAAGAAGCTCGTCGAGATGGAGGGACCGGCTGACGGCGGTAGCAATAGCGTTCACCGCCGCCTGTTCCCGGGCCCGCCGCTCGATCTCCTCGAAGAGCCGAGCGTTCTCGATGGCCACCGCGGCCTGCTGAGCCAGGGCGGTGAGGAGCTGTACTTCCCGCTCGTCATAGGCGTGGATCTCGTCCCAGTAGATACAGATGGCCCCGAGCCCCGTCTCTTTACTGACCAGGGGCACGGCCAGGATGGCCCGGTACCCCCGCCGCCGGACCACCTCCCGCAAGGTCGTCCCCGCCTCTTCCCACGCCTCGTCGTACATGGGCAGGGGCTGCGCGCCAACGTCCGGGCTAAAGACCGGTTGGCGCTGGAGGGCCGCACTCCCAGCGGCCCCCTGGCCCAGCTTCATGGGCATAAAGGGTTGATCGAGCCGCATCCCCCGGGAGGCTCGCATGTGCAGGCGCTGATCGCCTGGGTCCAGCTCAAAGACCGCGCATCGCTGGGCACCGATCAGTTGAATGGCGCTGCCAGCGATCTCTTCCAGTACCGCTGAGAGATCCAGGGTGGAGACCAGTTTTGTGCCGATCTCATGAAGGGCGGAGATCTCCTGGGCCCTCCGCTCGGTCTCCTCGAAGAGCCGGGCGTTCTCCAGGGCCAGGGCCCCCTGAGCCGCGAACGTTTGCAGCAGCTCCACCTCGCCGTCCGAGTAAACCCGTCCTGTCCGGTCCGAGAGCCCAAGCGAGCCAATGATTTTCTCGTGCGCACGGAGCGGCACGGCGATCATGGAACGGTTTCCGGATCGGAGTTGGTGATCACGCATCTGGTCAGTAAGACGAATCCTGGGCTCGTTCAACACGTCCGCAGACCAGAACGGCCTCCCCTCGGCAACCGCGAGGCCCGCGAGCCCCGCACCAGAGGGTAAGGCGTCCCCCCCAGAACTTATGGAAAAAACCTCACCGCTCGATGCAAGGGTACGTAACGATCCATCGGGTTGGAGGAGCCTCAGCATCGCGGCCTTGACGCCAAAGAGCTCCCGCACGCTCGTCACAATCCGCTCTCCGACGGCCGCCATATCCAGGCTCTCGGTGAGGGATTGCGCCACTCGCGCCAGCTCCTCCGCTTCGCGCCCCCGGCGCTCGGTCTGCTCGTAGAGGCGGGCGTTCTCCAGGGCCAGAGCGGCCTGGTCCCCAAAATTTTGGAGCAGGGAGACCTCGGCTTCAGTGAACAGGTGCCCCACCTGGCCAGAAACTGAGAGTGCGCCGATGATCTGGCCCTTGGATCGAAGAGGAACCGCGAGAACCGAGCGATCCCCTAAGGGCGCGAGCCGTTCATGGAACTCAGCGAGCACGATCTTCGGATCATGCAAGATATTGGTGGAGAAGACCGGTTCGCCCCTCACTACCGCTTGGCCTGCCACCCCGGTCCCGACGGGCAAGATAGAACCAGTCTTCCTGAGTCCAGAGTCATCGCTCACGGCCAGGGCCAGGAGCGATTGTTCATCTTGAAGTTGGTAGACCGTCACGTCTGCCACGTCGAGCAGCCTCCGCACTCCTTCAACGATCCGGTCGGCGACCGCTTTCACGTCCAGGCTCTCCGTGAGCGATCGCGCCACTCGCGCCAACTCCTCCGCCTCGACGCGCCGCCGCTCGGCCTCTTCGAAGAGTCGGACGTTCTCGATCGTTGTGGAGATCTGGCGCGAGATCGCCGCGAAAAGCTCCCCCTGGCTCGCGGTGAACCGTCCGGGCTCTCCACTTCCAAGGACCACAACGCCCAGGTTTCTTTTGGGGGTCTTGAGGGGAAGATAGACCGCGGACCTCAGGCGATCCCACAAGAGCGGGCTCTGACGGGTGCGCGGATCCTGGACAAGGTCGCCGGCAATTGCCGGCTGACCGCTCCTCAACACCTCAGCAAGCATCTCGTCGTCTCCCGTGGCCAGCGGGGCCTCGCGGACATAGGTCTCGGAGAGCCCGACGTAAGAGGAGACCATGAACCGGTTGGTCTCAGGGTCGACGAGTCGAATGGTCCCTGCGTCCGCACCTGTCACCTGCATGATCATGGCTACTGCGTCGGTCAGCACGCCTTTGAGCTCGCTCGCTCCGCTAATGGGGCTGGTGATGGCATACAGGGTGGCAAGATCCCGGGTCATTTCCGAGAGCCTGCGTTCCAAGTCCTGGTGGGAGCCCTGAACCTGCTCGGCCATCAGATCGCGAGACTCCGCTTCATAACCTTCCTTATCCTTCCTTCATCCTTTTAGAGCCCGAATCCCTTCACCGGCCACGCCCTCACACACCCGGTGGAGGCTCCCGCCCAAAGACCCTTCTCCTTCCGTCATCGGAACTCGGGCCGATTCCCGGCTCAACTGGCGGAGCAGAACCTGATACTCGTGGCGCGCCTCGGAGTCTTCCCCGATCTGCCCCCAGGCTCGAGCCAGATGGAAACGGGCTGCCGCGTGGTCAGGGGTCAAGTAGAGGACCTTCTTGAACGGCTCGACGGCCGCCTCAGCAGCCCCGGTTCCGAGGAGAAGGAGCCCGAGGAGATAGTAGGCTTCTGGATCCAGCGGCCTGGCTTGGATAGCCCGCTGGCAGAGATCCACAGCCGCCTCGGTGGCTCCGTTCCCCATCGCGATTTGCGCCCCCGCGACCAGCCCGTCCATCGAGGGTTCCGGTGACGGTTCTGGCGCGAGGAAACCGATGGACCCCCGAATGGCAGAGGGGCGATCCGCCTTTCTCTCGGTCGGCATCATCGTTTCGGCCCTCCGCGAAAAGAAGACGCCGTTCCTCTCCTGGAGGCTGAGCGGCACAGGAAGACTCCGGACACTCTCCGTGGGCGCAAGGAACAGGCATCCCCCCGGGTGAAGGGCCAGAGCCAGTCGCCGGACGACCCCTTCGAGGCTCCGCGGGTCGAGGTAGATGAGAACGTTCCGGCAGAAGATGACGTGAAGACCATCCGTCCCGGTCTCCCGCGATGGATAGATCGGTTGGACGAGGTTCAACTGGCGAAAGGTGACAAGGCGGCGAAGCTCCGGACCGACCTCCCAGCTCTGATCGCTCAAACGACGAAAGAAGCGTTGGAGCGTCAAGGGCGCCAGACGCCGAACCGCACGAGGGCGGTAGCGTCCATCTTCTGCCTTCTGGAGATACTGCGCACTAATGTCTGTCGCGAGTATCGTCACGCGGTCCCATTGAGACGGGGGCGCGGACTGGGCCGCCGTGAGGGCGAGGGAGTACGCCTCCTCCCCGGTGGCGCATCCCGCACTCCAAATCCTGACCGGCTCCCCCGTCTGGAGAAGCGAGGGAAGGAGGGCGCCGAGCACTTCGAAGTGGGCGGGGTGACGGAGAAATGAGGTCTCCCCGATGGTCAGCTCCGCGATCAAGGCGAGAAGCTCCTCCTCCCCGCGTCCCGGGCGCTGGAGGAGATTCATATACTCCTCCAACCCAGCGAGTCCCGTGAGTCTAAGCCGTTCGGAAGTGATCCGCTGGAGATCCCGGAGCTGAATCTGATTCAGGAGCAAGCCACACTGCTCCTGGACGCGGGCCCTGACTTGATCGAGCAGGGGGGAGACCATCAGGTCCCCGTCGTTTCGCTGTCTGCTATCACCGACTGGCAATCCAGAACTCGAGAAGGGCCAGAGCGGTAAAAAAGATCCCTGGCCAGGAGACTACCGGCAAGACGGCTGCCTTCACCCGAGACTTCTCTTTTTGCTCCATCGCTCGCCCCTTCGCGCTCTTCCCACCACGGAAACCGTCAGCTTCGGCCAATCACCCTACCACAAGCATAGAGGATGCCATCTTCTTAAATTATTGATTCAAAAGGACATTCAACCTTCTGACCGCTTTGGGACGGGGAGAAATTGTGTGCCGCGACGGCAACTCCAGGGAGGAATGGGAGGGGGGACAGGAAGGGGTCTAATGTGGGGGTACGGACGACGGTCAACCGTCCGGCGCAACCTTCCCGCGAGGTCGCCCACTCTCGAGCAATGGGCGGAACGTCCGCTGCATAGCAGTCCATCACGCGGAATCTGAAAAAAGGAAGGTGCGACGAGGAGTTCCACCTCAAGAGGGAGGAGCGGGACTTGACATCTCCGCCGGTTTTGCTAGGCTAGAGTCTGCTCTTTTCCCGGCTTGGACGGGCGAGGGACAGGAACGAAATGGACATCTCCCTCCTGGAACCCAGTGAGGGCTGTTCGATCCAGAGCTGTTTGGGCCGACCCGTGCCGACCCTTCTGAGGTCTTCCTCAGACGAACACCGTGACCGACCAGGGAGAGACTCATGGAGGCAATTCTGCATCTGACCGAATCCGACTTTGACGAGACACTCACCCATCATCCGGAGACCATGATCGTGGATTTCTGGGCTCCCTGGTGTGGCCCGTGCCGCGCGATCGCCCCCATCCTCGAGGAGCTGGCCCAGGAGTATCAGGGGCGACTCACGATCGGCAAGGTAAACGTGGATGAGCACCCGGGTCTGGCGGCCCGTTATGGGATCCGCTCGATCCCAACCCTCCTCTTCTTCAAAGGGGGAAAGATGTCGGACCAGGTGGTAGGAGCCGTCCCCAAGGCCCACCTCAGGAAGAAGCTCGACACTCTAGCGTGACGCCATGGAGTCCGACCCGCCCAGATCTTTGACCCCGTCCCGGGAGGAGTTCCGGCGGCTGGCTCGCGAGGGAAACCTCATCCCGGTTTACGCCGAGCTCCCTGCTGACCTGGAAACCCCGCTCTCGGCCTTCCTGAGAATCGGGCAAGGCCCCTATGCCTTCCTCTTGGAAAGCGTGGAGGGGGGGGAGAAGTGGGCCCGCTATTCCTTCCTCGGTACCCATCCCCACGCGATCTTTCGTGCCAAGGGACATCGCGTCGTGCTCTGGGAGCGGGGACGAGGCACCAGACGGTTCAACTCAACCGATCCGCTCGGCGAACTGAAGAAGCTCCTGGCCCCTGCTCGCCCGGTTTCGCTCCCGGATCTTCCTCGCTTTGTCGGGGGGGCGGTGGGATATCTGAGCTACGACATGGTCCGCTTTTTCGAGCGCCTCCCATCCTCTGCCCCCGACGACCTCGGACTCCCCGACGCTTGCTTTCTCCTCACGGATACCCTTGTGGCGTTCGACAACCTCCGCCACCGCCTTCTGGTCATCGCCAACGCGAGGATTGAAGGCCAGGATCTCGACCGGGCCTATGACGACGCGGCCGAACGCATCAGGGTCGCCCTTCGCCGTCTCGGGCGTCCACTTCGCCACCCTCCTCCCCTGGCGTTCTCCCCTCAGCAACTCCTCGCTCCCGGAGAGGAGGCGTTTGCCTCGACGCTCGACGAGGAGGGCTTCATGCGAGCGGTCGAGCGGGCCAAGGAGCATATCGCGGCGGGAGATGTCTTTCAGGTCGTGCTTTCCCGGCGGCTCGAGACCGCGCTCCGGGCCACCCCGTTTCAGATCTACCGCGCGCTCCGGACAATCAATCCCTCCCCCTACCTCTTCTTTCTCCGCTTAGGCCGGCTCACGATCGTCGGCTCCTCTCCTGAAGTCCTGGTGCGTCTCGAGGATGGTAATGTCGAGCTCCGTCCGATTGCCGGGACACGGCCACGCGGGGGCACCCCCGTCGAGGATCACGCCCTCGAGTCGGAGCTTTTGGCCGACCCCAAGGAGCGGGCCGAACATGTGATGCTGGTTGATCTCGGGCGGAACGATGTGGGACGCGTCGCGACGGTGGGGAGTGTCGAGGTCACGGAGTTCATGACGGTGGAGCGCTATTCTCACGTGATGCACCTCGTCTCCAATGTCCGTGGGCGACTCAGAGAGGGGTTAGATGCCTTCGATGTGCTCCGGGCCTGCTTCCCGGCGGGAACCGTGACCGGGGCCCCCAAGATCCGGTCGATGGAGATCATCGAGGACCTGGAGCCGGTGAGGCGGGGACCGTACGCCGGGGCGGTGGGATATGTGAGCTACACCGGAGCGCTGGATTCCTGCATCACGATCCGCACGATCCTCTGCACCCAGGATCAGGTCTTTCTCCAGGTCGGCGCGGGGATCGTCGCCGATTCAGACCCCAAGCGCGAGTACATGGAGACGGCCAACAAGGCGCGCGGCCTGATCTTGGCCATCCGCATGGCGGAACAGTCGCGGTGATTCATCCCTCTCCGAATCCCGACCTCCCGAGCCCGGCCAGGGGCTGCCCCGCTCGCTTCAGTGAGTCGGAGTGGCATTTAGCCCCGTGATCCTGGTCATCGACAACTACGACTCGTTCACCTATAACCTCGTCCAATACCTCGGTGAGCTGGGGGCCCAGGTCCAGGTGGCCAGGAATGACGCCCTCACGGTGGAGGAGATCCTGGCCCTCGGCCCCCAGGCCGTTGTCATCTCCCCGGGCCCGGGCGACCCCGGTGATGCCGGAGTCTCCGTACCTCTGATCCGCGCGATGGCTCCAACCACGCCCGTTCTCGGCGTCTGCCTTGGCCACCAATGCATCGGGGCCGCCTTCGGGGGAGTCATCCGTCGGGCCTCGCGTCTCATGCATGGCAAGACCTCATCGATCGAGCATGATGGGCGAACGATCTTCACTGATCTTCCGAACCCTTTCGAAGCCACCCGCTACCACTCTCTGGTGGTCAATGAGGCCGATCTGCCGGGGGACCTCGAGGTCTCCGCCCGCGCCGAGGACGGCGAGGTCATGGCGCTCCGCCACCGGCGCCTCCCTCTGGAAGGTGTCCAGTTCCACCCTGAGTCCATCCTGACGCGAGAGGGAAAACGCCTGCTCAGGAATTTTCTTGTCCGTGCGGGAAGCCCTGTGGGATGAATCTTGAGGATCTGGGCGAACGCGCGCTGATCGAACGGATCCGCCGGCAGATCGGCGAGCACGGAGAAGGGGTCGTCTTAGGAATCGGTGACGACGCCGCCGCCTTGTCCCCTTCCCCAGATCGGCTCCTCCTTGCCACGACCGACATGCTCGTGGAGGGCGTGGACTTTCAGCGGAGCTACGCGAGCCCCCGCGAGATCGGGTGGAAGGCCCTTGCTGTCAACCTCTCGGACATCGCCGCCATGGGGGGCCTCCCTCGCTATGCCCTTGTGAGTCTCGGGCTCCCCGAAACGACGTCTGTCGAAGAGGTCGATGAGTTGTACGAGGGGCTCACCGCCATAGCAAAGGCTCATCGGGTCCAGATCGTCGGGGGAGATACTGGGGTCGCCCCCGTTCTCACCCTCTCCATTACCCTCATCGGCGAGGTCGAGCCCGGCCGGCTCGTCCGCCGCAGCGGGGCTCGGGTGGGAGATGTCTTGGCGGTGACCGGATCCCTTGGGGCTTCGGCGGCTGGTCTCGCCATTCTGAGTCGGGGGAAGGGGGATTTCGACGAGTGGAAGGAGCTGATCCACGCCCACCTCAGACCGAGCCCTCGGGTCATCGAGGGGGCCATCCTGGCCCGCCTCGGGGTCCACGCGATGATCGACCTGTCCGATGGCCTGGCCACCGATCTGGACCACCTCTGTCGGGCGAGCGGCGTCGGGGGACGGGTCTGCCTTTCCCAGCTGCCGATCCCCGAGGGAGTGACGCGAGCTGCGGCCGCTCTCGGCGCTGAGCCGTGGCGCCTGGCGGTCAGCGGTGGCGAGGACTTCGAACTCCTCTTTGCCTTGCCATCTCACCACGTGCCGGGATGGTTGGTTGAGCTTGAGCGGGAGACGGGAACCAAGGCGACGGCGATCGGAGAGGTCGTGGACGCGGGCATGCGCGGCCAGTTCGTCAACGCCCAGGGGGAGTCTGTTGTTTTCGGGCGGGGCTTCGAGCACTTTTCTCAGCGCGTGGGCCACTGACGCGATGGGCGCGTGGGTAAGTTGGGAGCTTTTCGGCCTTCTGCTGCTGCTGGTCTGCTCCGCCCTCCTGAATGGGGCCGAGGCCGCCTACTTCTCGCTCGGCCGTCTTCGGCTGCGCAGTCTGGCGGATGCTCGCGATGGCGCCGACCCCGTGGCACCGATCATCACGCGGCCCCATGACGTCCTGGTCACGCTCGTCGTCGGGATCACCCTGATTGATATCGGGGCCTCGGCTCTTGCGGCGCTGGTGGCGGGGCAGCTCTTCGGGAAGTGGGGGCTGGCCGTGGCGATCGCCACGATGATCTTCCTCACTACCGTGTTCACGGAGGTCCTCCCCATGACCCTGGCCCTGGAGCACCCCCAGCGCTTTGTGGCTTGGCTGAGCCGCCCCGTGGCCTGGCTCTCCGTTCTCCTCACACCCGTCCGGGGCCTCCTTGGGAGCCTGTCCGCGCTCACCCTCAAGGCCCTCGGGGCATCAGAGCGCGGCGAGCCCTTCCTCACCACCGAGGAGCTCCGAACCCTGGTCGATGTCGGCGCCAGTGAAGGAGTGTTGGAGGGGGGGGAGCGCGAGATGATTCATAAGGCGCTCGAACTCGAGGACACCTTGGTCAGGGAGGTGATGGTCCCTCGCCCGGATATGTTCTGTCTGGAAATCGCCACGCCTCGGGAACAGATCCTCGAGGCGCTCCGTGAGCAACTCCATTCACGGGTGCCGGTCTACGAGGGAAGCGTGGACCGCATCGTGGGGATTCTCTATACCAAGGACTTGCTCCCCTACGTGCACGGGCTCCCTGAAGACTTCTCCCTGCGCGCTCATCTGCGGACACCCTACTTCGTTCCTGAGTTCAAGCGCGTAGACGCGCTCCTCAAGGAATTCCAGGCCAAGAAGCTCCATATGGCTATCGTCGTGGACGAATACGGAAGCACCGTGGGACTCGTGGCTTTGGAGGACCTCCTGGAGGAGCTGGTTGGAGAGATTGCCGACGAGTTTGACGAAGACGAACGGTTGATCCAGGTTCTCGACACGCGCACCTTCAGGGTCTCAGGGAAGCTTCCGATGGAGAAGTTAAACGCGGCGACCGGGCTCGCGTTGTCCAGCGAGGCGTACGACACCGTGGGGGGGTGGGTGCTCGACCTGTTCGGCCGCATCCCCCATCGGGGGGAACGTGCCCAAACCGCCGAGGCGATCGTGACGGTGGAAAGGGTCGAGCGGACGCGGGTGGTCGAGGTGCTCGTCACGCTCCGGGGCGCCAGGTCCGTCGAGACATCATGATGTTCGTTTGGGTGATCGTCACCTGTCTCTTACTCGCCGCCTTTTTCTCGGCGGCCGAAATGGCCTTTCTCGCGGCCAACCGGCTGAAGCTCCGCCATATGGCCGAAGGCGGCCACGGGCTCGCGGCGCGCTACCTCGAGGCCTTCGCGAATCCGGAGCAGGTCCTTTCCGCCGCAAAGATGGGGGGTCCGATCGCCCACATCGTCGCCTCGTCCGTGGCGTCGTGGGCGCTCCTCTCCTCTCTTGGCGCCATGGCAGCCCTGGTGGTCACCCTCGTCCTCACCCCCATCATGCTCGTCCTCGGGGAGGTGATCCCGAAGGCGATCGCCCAGCATTGGGCCACGGGTCTGATCCTCCGCCTCTACCGCCCCCTCACCTGGGCGGCGCGGTTTCTTGGGCCTCTGACATGGGCCGCGAGCAAGATCGTAGAAGGGACCCTGGCGCTTACGGGTCAGTCCCGCGATCACGTCCGGCAGTTTGTCTCCAGGGAGGAGCTGAAGCTTGTGCTCCAGATGAACCCGGAAGAATCGGATGTGACCACCCAAGAGGCGGAGATGATCGACAAGATCTTCGATCTTGGAGAGACCACGGTCCGCGAAGTCATGGTCCCTCTGGTGGACGTGGCCGCCATCCCAATCGAGGCCACCGCAGAGGAGGCCATTGCCACAATCCGTGAGCGCGGGTTCTCCCGGCTCCCAGTCTATGAAGAGCGGATCGACCACATCGCCGGGGTGGTGACGGCGATGGATCTCTTCCGACGGGGAGCAGAGGCCTCCACTCTTTCAGATCTGATGCGGCCGGCAACCTACGTCCCCGAGACCAAAAGGATTGACGACCTCCTGCGCGAGATGCAGAAGGCCCGGATTCAGCTGGCGGTCGTCGTAGACGAGTATGGGGGGAGTGTCGGGATCGCCACCCTGGAGGACATTATCGAGGAGATCGTCGGTGAGATCCAGGACGAGCATGACCGGCGCCCCACTACCCTGGAGCCGCTCCCCGACGGGAGTTACTTGGCGGCGGGGCGCACGACGGTGGAGGCGATCAACGAGGAACTCGACTGGAACCTGCCCAAAGGAGAATACGAGACCCTGGGTGGGCTCATCCTCTCGTCCCTCCATCGGATCCCGGTCCGGGGGGAAGAGGTCACGATCGGGGGCCACCACCTCACGGTGGTCGAGGCCGACGAGCGCCGGATCGTCAAGGTCAGGCTCAGCCCGCGTAGGTACGCGAGAGGGGAGAACCGCAGCTCCATTACTGGACGCGAACGCTAAAGGTCCGAGAGGAGAAATTCCCGCCTGCGTCGCCGATCGAAATCTTGACCCGGTGGTTGCCTGCGGGAAACTGCGCGTTCTGAAGCTTGATCCCTTCCTTCGTGGCATACGGTCGGATCCGCCCCGTGATATCGATCCCCCAGAGCTTCACATACTCAACGTTGAGCGTCGCGAGCTCCACCGGGCCGGTCCGTGGAATAAACCGGACATCAATCTCCAGGGGACCGGCATATATCCCCCCATCCTTCGGACGGATCAAGGAGATCTCCGGACCTTTGGCGGACTCTCCCTCCTTGGGGGACGAGAATTGTCGGAAGGTATCAAAGAGGTCCCGCTGCTTGAGGAAGTCCTCGTACGGCGGAAGCTTGGCATCGGGAAGGCGAGCCTCTTTTTCTGTCACCAGGATCACCGGCTGGCCCTCTCCCCACGCGGAGGGCGCGAGGAGGAGAGCCGAAAAGAGAAGAATGCCGAGACTCATCGGGAGTCCCTCCTTCGCCTGCAAGTACACGTGAGACGACAGGACCGGAGGGATCATTCGAAGTGAACGTCCTTATGCGGCGGATCCGGCCTTGGCCTTTTCACCCTTGGCCTTTTCACCCTTGGCCTTCTTTTTCTTCTCCACCTGCGGGCGATCCACAAGCTCGAGAATTGCGAGATCTGCCCCATCCCCCGCCCGGCGCCCTGCCTTGACCACGCGGGTATAGCCCCCGCGCCGATCGGCGTAACGGGCTGCGATCATATCAAACAACCGCTTGACGACCGCGGGTTCCGGAACCAGCCGGAGGACCTGACGGCGGGCGTGAAGGTCGTCGCGCTTGGCCAGGGTGATCATCCGCTCCGCCAACGGGCGCAAGGCCTTGGCCTTGGGCACCGTGGTCACGATCCGCTCATGCCGGAAGAGGGCGGTCAGGAGATTTCGGAAGAGGGCCCAGCGGTGGGCCGTCACTCGACCGAGCTTCCGCCCCGCCTTTCGGTGTCTCATCGAGACTCATCCTCGTCGGCCCGGGGGATCATGGAAGGGTCCAGTCTCATCCCCAACGAGAGCCCCAAGCCAGTCAGGACCTCTTTAATCTCGCCGAGAGATTTCTTTCCGAAGTTCTTGGTCTTCAGAAGCTCAGCCTCGGTCCTCTGGACCAGATCGGCGATCGTCTCGATGTGGGCGCTCTTGAGGCATTTGGAGGACCGAGACGAAAGCTCGAGCTCCTCCACGCTCTTTTTGAGGTGCTCGCCGAGCTCCGAGGCGGCCAGAGACTCGGGTTCCTCTTCCTCCTCCTCCCCACCCATCGATGTGAAGAGATCGAAATGGCTTCGCAACGTCTCGGCCGCCTGGCTGAGGGCATCGTCCGGAGTGATCGCGCCGCTCGTCCAAATCTCCACCACGAGCTTCTCGTAGTCGATGACCTGACCAAGGCGCGACATCTCCACATTGTAGTTCACCCGCTGGATCGGGGAGAACGCCGCATCCAGCGAGATGGCCCCGGATGGAAGTCCGTCCTGGTTCTTTTCGGCGGCGACGTAGCTCAGACCGATTTCAACCCCCAACTCCATCTTGAGCCGGCCGCCCTTGTCAAGGGTGACGAGCGGAAGCTCCGGGTTGAGAACGACGACGTCCGCGCCCGTCGTGATGTCCCCAGCGGTCACCTCACGAGGCCCGCGGACGTCCAGCTCGAGAAGGCGCGGGGCCTCACCCTGAACCTTCAAGAGGACCTTCTTGAGGTTCAGGAGCACATCGACGAGATCCTCCTTCACGCTAGGGAGGTGCGAGAATTCATGGATGGCCCCCTCAACTTTGACCCAGCGAATGGCTGCCCCTGGCACGGAGGAGAGCAGCACGCGGCGGAGGGCGTTCCCCACCGTCAGGGCATAGCCCTTCTCGAAGGGTTCAGCAACAAGCCGGCCATACCGTGAGGAAAGGAGTTCCCACTCGATCCTCTTTGGACGCTGAAGGGCCTGTCTCGCCATTTCACCCTGCCTTATTTGGAGTACAACTCAACAATGAGCTGTTCCTGGACCGGGATCTGGATATCCTCCCGAAGCGGGAGCCCACGGACGAGACCGCGCTTGGCCGGCGCATCGAGATCGAGCCAGGGGGGAACCTGTCCTCGGCCGGCTCCCACATTTTCGACCACTCGCTCCTGAAGAGAACTCGTGGATCGGAGCGCGATCACGTCACCCACCTTGACCCTGAACGAGGGGATGTTCACCTTCCGGCCACTCACATCAATGTGACCCTGGGTGACCATCATCCGGGCCTCCTTTCGGGAGGCCGCAAAGCCCAGCCGGTAGACCACGTTGTCGAGCCGGCGCTCCAGGAGCTTGAGGAGGTTCTCGCCGGTGATCCCCCGTTCCCGGTCGGCCCGCGCGAAGGTATTGCGGAACTGGCGCTCCAAGAGGCCGTAGATCCGCTTGGCCTTCTGCTTCTCCCGAAGCTGCAGGCCGTACGGTGAAACCTTCGTCCGGGAAAGGCCGTGCTCTCCGGGGATATAGTTCCGGCGCTCGATCGCGCACTTGTCTGTGAAACATCGCGATCCCTTGAGGAAGAGCTTGATCCCCTCTCTCCGGCAGAGCCGGCAGACTGCGTCACGGTATCGTGCCATCTTCCCTCCTGATTAGACCCGGCGCCGTTTGGGAGGTCGGCACCCGTTGTGGGGGATGGCCGTCACGTCCTTGATGGCGGTCACCTCTAACCCTACGGCCTGAAGCGAGCGGATGGCAGCCTCTCGGCCAGCCCCCGGTCCCTTCACGTTGACCTCGACCTGCCGAAGTCCCAAGTCCATCGCCTTCCGGGCGGCACCCTCGGCCGCCATCTGGGCGGCGAAGGGGGTACTCTTCCGCGCCCCTTTGAACCCCACGCTTCCGGCACTCGCCCAGGTGATGACGTTTCCCATCTTGTCCGTAATGGTCACGATGGTGTTGTTGAACGTCGCCTGGATGTGAGCGACCCCTGACCGGACCTCTTTCCGCTCCCGTTTCTTGCCACCCTTTCTCTTCGGTTGGGCTTCAGCCATGATGACTCCTTACGTCGTCTTCGGCGCGGCCGGCGCCGCCTTCTTCCGTCGGGCCCCGACGGACCGTCGAGGTCCCTTCCGCGTCCGAGCGTTGGTATGCGTCCGCTGCCCCCTGACCGGTAATCCGCGGCGGTGGCGGAACCCCCGGTAGCACCCGATGTCCATCAAGCGCTTGATGTTGACCGCAACCTCCCGACGGAGATCCCCCTCCACCTTGTACTCCCGTTCAATGATTTCCCGGAGACGGGTAACTTCGTCGTCGGTGAAGTCCTTGACCCGGCGGCCAGGCGAGACCTGGGATTGGGCCAGGATCCGTCGAGCCGAGGACCGTCCGATCCCGAAGATGTAGGTCAGGGCCACCTCGGCCCGTTTGTCCCGGGGAAGATCGACTCCCGCGATCCGTGCCATAGACTACCTCCCCCCCTTCACCCTTGCCGCTGCTTGTGCCGGGGATTCGCGCAGATGATCCGCACCACGCCCTTGCGGCGGATCACCTTGCACTTCTCGCACCGCACTTTGACGGATGGGCGAACCTTCATTATACGAGTCCTCGGTGATCAGCGGTCAGCATTCAGCTCGTGTATGAGGAACGTCTCCCGCGAGCGCGAAGGCTGATCGCCGGTTGCTGATCGCTGACGGCTAATCGCTGGTTCATTACTTAAATCGGTACGTAATCCGGCCACGCGTCAGGTCGTAGGGGGAGAGCTCCACCTTGACCCGGTCCCCGGGGAGGATTCGAATAAAGTGCATCCGCATCTTCCCTGAAACATGAGCCAGCACCCGGTGACCGTTGTCCAGCTCGACGCGGAACATGGCATTTGGAAGGGGCTCCACAACCGTCCCCTCGACCTCGATGGCGTCTTCTTTTGTCATCAGTGCCGCTCCGACTAACTTCGCGACCCGCCTAGCGGCGGGTGCCCGTAAAGGATGCGTGCCGTGGTGAAAAGCGAGCAGATCGAGGCCCGAGGGAGGAGCCGACCGGAGCGTAACGACCCGCCTGCCGGCGGGTGCCCGCAAAGGTACTGGCGACGACCGCGGCTCTTCGAGCGCGGGCTTTGCCCGCGCAACCCCGGGGGAGGTTCGGAAGGGGGGCGTGCCCCCCTCCGAGTCCAACGAAGAGATGCGACGCTTATCGCCACGGCTCTATGCCCCACCGGTCAGGATCTCGGGACCCGCCTCCGTGATGGCGATCGTGTGCTCGAAATGAGCCGCAAGGCTTCCATCTGCAGTGACGGCCGTCCACCCATCGTCCAAGATCCGAACATCCCAGGTCCCCATGGTGACCATGGGCTCGATCGCAAGGCACATCCCCACTTTGAGGATGGGCCCGCGCCCAGGCTCCCCAAAGTTGGGGATCTGGGGATCCTCGTGGAGGGTCCGGCCGATTCCGTGACCCACGAAGGCGCGGACCACCGCAAAGCCGTGCCCCTCCACGTGTCGCTGGATCGTGCTGGAGATGTCACCGAGACGGTTCCCGGGTCGGGCCTGGGCGATCCCTTGACCAAGACTTTCCCCAGTCACATCCAAGAGTCGTTGCGCGTCGGAAGCAATCTCCCCCACAGGAAGCGTGACAGCAGCGTCCGCGTAATAGCCTTCCACGATGCAGCCCAGATCCAGCCCGACGATGTCTCCTTCTTGGAGCCGCCGGTGGGCGGCAGGGATGCCGTGGACGACCTCTTCATTTATTGAAACACAGACTGTCGCGGGAAAGCCCCGATAGCCTTTGAACGCGGGGCGGGCCCCGCGCTTTCGGATCAGCTCCTCGACCTCGAGATCAATCTCCTTGGTCGAGACCCCTGGCTTGACGAGGTCTCGAAGCATCTCGATCGCCTCGGCGAGGATACCCCCGCCGGCTCGGATCAACTCAATCTCTCGAGGGGACTTGAGGACGATCACGCGCGCTTCTCCACCGTGCGGACAATCGCGTTGAAGATGGTCTCCACGCTTCCTTCACCGGGAATTGTCGAAAGAAGCCCCTGCCGCTGATAGTAATTCAGCAGCGGTTGAGTCTCGGCCCGGTAGACGGCGAGCCGTCGGCTGACCGTCGCTTCGTGATCGTCCTCCCGCTGGGTGAGTCCTCCTCCGCAACGGTCGCAGACCCCCGCGCGCTTCGGCGGGGACGAGACCAGATGGAAATTCGCGCCGCATGTTCGGCAGACGCGGCGCCCGGTCAGGCGGCGGAGCAGCTCGGGCTCGGAAAGGTCGAAGGCCAGCACGCGGGCCAGGACTTCCCCCCTCAGAGTGAGGAGCTTACCGAGCGCCGCGGCCTGGGCGACCGTCCGGGGGAAGCCGTCCAGGATAAACCCCTTCTGACAATCCTCACGCTCCAACCGCTCCGCGACCAGACCGATCACAACCTCGTCAGGGACCAACGCCCCGGCGTCCATAACCCGCCCGGCCTCCCTCCCAAGTGGGGTCCCGGCGGCCCGAGCCTCTCTTAGCATGTCCCCGGTCGCGATGGCGGGAATTCCGTAACGCTCCGAGAGGAGGCGCGCCTGCGTGCCTTTCCCGGCCCCGGGCGGCCCCAAAAAGACCAGTCTCATTCTCTTTGCCAGGGGGGGGGTCCCACCCACTCCTCCCCCTGAACCCCCCCACCTGGGTGGATCGATGCGCGCGGTGGCTTCGCTTCAAGCTCTCTTGTCACCCTAGCATGCTTGTTGGCCCAACATCGGTCTTGACATCCACTGGTGCCGTGGTGAGAAGCGAGCAGGTCAAGGCCCGAGGGAGGAGCCAACCGGAGCGCGACCAAGCCCGCCTGCGGCGGGACTCGGTGCCCGTAAAGGTACGGCGACGATCGAAAAATCGATGATTGCCGGAGGCGTTCCACTGCGGGGTACCCACCGAAGGTGGGTCGTGCGACGCTTATCGCCACGGCACTAGGCCCTCACTTTGGCCCGGCGCCTGAGGAACCCTTCATAATGGCGCATGAGGAGGTGGGATTCCATCTGGCGGACCGCGTCCAGGGCCACCCCGACGACAATCAAGAGGCTTGTGCCGCCGAAGTAGAACGGGACATTAAACCACCGGATGAGAAAGTCGGGAAGAATTGAGATGAGGGCCAAAAAGAAGGCGCCCGGCAGTGTGATGCGAGTGAGGACGTGATCAATATGCTCTGCGGTCTTCTTGCCGGGGCGGACCCCGGGGATAAACCCTCCGTACCGCTTCATGTTGTCCGCCAGATCGTTCGGGTTGAACACAATGGCGGTATAGAAGTAAGCGAAAAAGATGATGAACCCGGCGTAGAGCGTCGTGTAGATCAGCCGGCCGGGGGAAAGTGCATCGGCGATGACCTGCATCCATGGGTGGGGGATGAAGCGGGCCATTGTGGCCGGGAGGATAATAATCGAGGAGGCGAAGATAACCGGGATCACTCCCGCCGTGTTGACTCGGAGGGGGATATGAGTGGCCTGGCCGCCATAGACCCGACGCCCAACCACGCGCTTGGCGTACTGGACCGGGATCTTCCGTTGCCCTTCCTGCATGAGGACCACGGCTGCGGTCACGCCCAGCATCACGAGGGCGATGAACCCCAAGACGAACGGTTTCAGCTCTCCGGTCGCCAAGAGCTGGTAGGTGTCGACGATGGCCGAAGGGAGACGGACCACGATCCCCGCAAAGATGATCAGCGAGATGCCGTTCCCCACCCCCTTCTCCGAGATCTGCTCTCCGAGCCACATGATGAGGGCGGTCCCTGTAGTCAGGGTGAGAATCGTGAGGAGGCGGAACCCCCATCCGGGGGCCGGGACGATGGGCGCCCCGCCAGGGCTCTGCATTCCCTCCAGCCCGAGCGCAATGCCAAAGGACTGGATGGCGGAGAGGAGGATGGTCCCATAGCGGGTGTACTGGGTGATTTTCTTTCGCCCCGCCTCTCCCTCCTTTGCCAGCCGCTCCAGGGCCGGGATGACCACGGTGAGCAGTTGGAGGATAATGGAGGCGGAGATGTAAGGCATGATGCCGAGGGCAAAGATCGTGAGGCGCCGAAGGTTCCCGCCGGAGAAGAGGTCGACGAGGCCAAGCAAAGTGCCCTGGACCTCATTGAAAAACTGCGCGAGGGCGTCCCCATCAATCCCCGGCGTCGGGACATGGGCCCCGACCCGGTACGCAGCCAAGAGACCAAACGTAATCAGGAGCCGTCGCTTGAGCTCCGGAATCTTGAAGACATTCTGGAGCTCCTGAATCACGGGAGCACCTCTCCCTGTCCGCCAGCCGCTTGGATCTTGGCCAGGGCGGATTGGCTGAAGGCATGGGCCCGAACCCGAAGCGGGCGGCCCAGTTCTCCCTCCCCCAGGATCTTCACGGCGTCCCGCTTCGACCTCTTGATCAACCGGTGGGCCACCAACGCGGGAGGGTCCACGGTAGTCTCGGGCGGGAAGACCGCCAGGGCCCCGACATTCACGACCGCGTACTCCTTCCGGAACCGGTTGACAAAACCTCGCTTCGGGACACGCCGGTAAAGTGGCATCTGCCCCCCTTCGAACCCGGGTGGTTTGCCACCGCCGGAGCGGGCCTTCTGCCCTTTGTGACCGCGCGTGGAAGTCTTTCCGTGCCCCGAACCGGGGCCTCGGCCGATCCGCTTGGGTTTACGCTTCGCCCCGGGGGCAGGCCTGAGGTCTTCGAGTCTCATGCCGTCTCTTCGATCCTAACCAAATGCCCGACCCGATTCAGCATCCCGCGTATCTCGGGGCTATCCCGATGAATCACTTGCTGCCGGATCCTCCTCAAGCCTAGGGCTTCCAAGGTCCGCTCCTGTTTGGGGAGCAGGCCGATCCGGCTCCGAAGGAGCGTCACCTTAAGCTTCCTGTCGGACAAGTCCCGCCTCCTCGATCATCTCCGGCTCCTGCCGACGCCGGAGCATAAGGGTAGACTGAATCTGGCGGATCCTCGAGAGCGCGTCCATCGTCGCCTTCAGCGCGTTGTGGGGGTTTCTCGAGCCCAGACACTTCGTGAGAATATCCTGAATCCCCGTCGCCTCTAAGACCGCCCGGACCGCGCCCCCCGCGATGACCCCGGTCCCCTGAGACGCGGGTTTGAGGACCACTTGGCCAGAGCCGTAGCGGCCCATAATCTCGCATGGGATCGTGGTGTCTCGGAGGGGGACCTGGATCAAATACTTCTTGGCGTGCTCCACCGCCTTCCGGATCGCCTCCGGGACCTCGCGGGCTTTCCCGAGCCCCACCCCGACGTGACCCTTGCCGTCTCCCACAACCACGAGCGCGGTAAAGGAGAATCGCCTCCCCCCTTTACTTACCTTCGCGACCCGATTAATGGCCACGACCCGATCGGTCAGATCCAAGTTCGCGGGATCAATCTTCTCCTGCTTTCCCAAACAGTCCCTCCTTGATTGTCAGGAGGGGGAGTCCCAACCACTCCTCCCTCCTAGACCTCCCCCACCTGGGTTCAGCCATCCGTGAGCCTCTCCATCTCTCATTCACGCTTTCACCTTAGAAAACCAGTCCACCCCGGCGAGCGGCCTCGGCCAGGGCCTTGACCCGACCGTGATACCGATGCCCTCCGCGGTCGAAGACGACCCGCTCGATCCCTCTGGCCCGAGCCTTCTGGGCCACGATCTCTCCCACGACCTGAGCGGCCGGAACATTTCCTCCACCGGTCAGACGAGTCTTGAATTCCGGAGAGAGACTCGACGCCGCCGCCAGGGTACAACCGCTCTCATCGTCCACCAGTTGGGCGTAGATGTGCTTGTGGCTCCGGAAGACCGCGAGACGCGGGCGAGCTGCCGTCCCTCTCACGGCCACCCGAATGCGACGGTGCCGAACGGCGCGGGCAGACTCCCTGGAAGCGGAACTCACCAAGGGCGCCTCTCTATTTGGCTCCGGTCTTGCCGGCCTTGCGACGAATCACTTCGCTCACGTACTTGATCCCTTTCCCCTTGTAGGGATCGGGTTCCCGGAAGCCCCGGATCTCGGCGGCCACCTGGCCCACCATCGCCTTGTCGGCTCCCCGGACCGTGATCTGGGTCTGCCGGTCCACCTCCACCTGGATCCCTTCAGGGATCTGATAGATAACGGGATGCGAATAGCCGAGGTTGAGGGTGAGGGCCCTCGCGGAGAGCTGGGCCCGATAGCCAATCCCCACGATCTCCAGCTTCTTCTCAAAGCCTTCCTTGACTCCCTGAACCATGTTCGCGACCAGGCTTCGGGTGAGACCATGAAGCGCCCGCGCGGTCCGGCTCTCGCCTGTGCGCCGGACCCAGAGATGCCCGTCCACCACCTCCACGGTCAGAGGCGAGGGAACCGTGTGGAAAAGAGCTCCCTTTGGCCCTTGAACCTCCACGCGCTGGCCGGTGATGGCCACCTTCACCCCCGCAGGGATTAGGACCGGTTTCTTCCCTATCCGAGACATTTTTCACCCGTCGGGGTGAGCGCAACACTCATCCTGGCTTCGCCTTGGCTCGGCCTCTGGTCCCCTCCCGACCTTCCCCATGCGTGGGTCAATGGGTCAGCCTCTGCCTTTTCCTTTGCGTCGCGATCCACTGTTCACTCACCCGAGCTACCAGAGATAGCACAGAACTTCTCCCCCCACTCGCTCCTTCCGGGACTCGCGATCGGTCAGGACCCCCCTGGGCGTAGAGAGGATGGCGACACCGATCCCGCCCAGCACGGACGGAATCTTATCCGCCGAAGCATAGATCCGCCGGCCCGGGCGGGAGACCCGCTTCATCCCCAAAATCACCCGCTCCTGATCAGGGCCGTACTTCAGGTAGATCCGAAGGGCCCCCTGCTTTCCGTCGTCAATCGTACGGAAATTCTTAATGAACCCTTCTTCCTTCATGATCTGGGCGATTCGGACCTTGAGTTTGGAGGCGGGGATATCCACCTTTTCGTGCTCCGCGAAGCTCGCATTGCGGATCCGGATCAAAAAATCGGCTATGGGATCGGTCACCGCACTCATGCCTACCACGCCTCCAAGCAGTCGCGCCAAACATTTCGTGATCTGGCCCGACGACCATAACATGATAAGTGGCCGAAGGCCGACCTTTGCGGGCACACACGAAGTGGGTCGTGGGCCCGCACTACCAGCTCGCCTTGATGACCCCGGGGATCTCCCCCTTCAGGGCCAGGTTGCGAAAGCAGATCCGACACATCTCAAACTTCCTGAGGTAGGCCCGAGGTCGACCGCAGATCTTGCAGCGGTTGTACCTCCGAGCCTTGAACCTTTGGGGACGCTGTTGTCTGTAAATGAGCGAGGTCTTGGCCATGGCTTACTCCCGGAAGGGCATTCCGAGCTGGACGAGCAGGGCACGCGCCGCTTCGTCTGTCCGCGCGGTCGTGCAGATCGTGATATCCATCCCTCGGATCTTGTCAATCTTGTCATAGACGATCTCTGGAAAGATCACCTGTTCCCGAAGACCGAGTGTGTAGTTCCCGCGGCCGTCAAAGGATTTCGGCGAGACCCCCTTGAAGTCGCGGACCCGGGGGAGGGCCACATTGACAAACCGATCGAAGAACTCATACATCCGGTGCCCCCTGAGGGTGACCTTGACTCCGACGGACATCCCGGCCCGAAGCTTGAAGCTGGCGATCGACTTCTTGGCCTTGGTGATCACCGGCTTCTGCCCCGTAATGGTCGTGATGTCCGCCACGGCATGATCAAGGGCCTTCGCGTTCTCCTTGGCCTCGCCAACCCCGACGTTGAGAACGATCTTCTCAAGACGGGGCACCTCATAAGGATTGGCGTAGTGAAGCTCCTTCATCAGGGCCGGCACGATGGCCTTCCGATATCGCTCACGAAGGCGGGCAGGAGCCGTCCCTGTGCCCCGAGGCTTGAGGGGCGGCGCCTGGGGCTCGGCCGCCGGCTTAGGTTTCGCTTTCGCAGTCACCTTGGGCTTGTCCGCCATCGCTAGGTTTTGTCCGTCATTTCGCCGCACTTCTTACACACCCTGACCTTGCGCCCCCCCACCAAAATCTGAGCTCGGGTGCGGGTCGGTTTGCCACATCTCCCGCAGACCAGCATGACGTTCGAGAGATCCAGAGCGGCTTCCCGCTCGATGATCCCTCCATGGCGGGCGCGGCTGGTAGGCCGTTGGTGTCGCTTAATGAAGTTCACCTTCTCCACGATCACCCGGCCCTTCTCCGGGAGGACCCGAAGGACCTTCCCTGTCTTCCCCTTCTCCTTCCCAGCAATGACCATCACCGTATCATCCCTTCGGATGGCGAGTGTCCGTCCCATCAGCCTGCGACCTTCTGCGATGCGGGGCCAAGTGACGAGCCAGACCCATTGTTCGAGCGCCGGCTTTGCCGGCGCAATCCCAGGGGGAGGTTCGGAAGGGGGGCGGGCCCCCCTCCGAGTCCAACGAAGTATGGCGACGTCAATTGGCCTCGCATCAGATCACTTCCGGGGCGAGTGACACAATCTTCATAAACTGCCGGTCTCGGAGCTCACGGGCCACGGGGCCGAAGATCCGCGTCCCGACTGGATTGTTCTGCGGGTTCAGGAGCACGGCGGCGTTTCGGTCGAACTTGATATAGCTCCCGTCTGGCCGTCTCACCTCCTTGGTCGTTCGGACCACGACCGCCCGAGCGACCTCCCCCTTCTTCACCGTCCCATCGGGGGTCGCCTCTTTAATGGACACAATAATGGTATCCCCAAGCGTGGCCGTCTTCTTCTCGGAACCCCCCATCACCCGAATGCACATCACCTTCTTGGCCCCTGAATTATCGGCAACCTCCAACATCGTTCGCGGCTGAATCATGACTTCGCGTTTCCTATGAAGCCCGCTCCAGGACTTCGATCACCCGCCACCGTTTGTCCTTGGAGAGGGGACGGGTTTCGACGATCAGGACGGTGTCTCCCACGTGCGCGACGTTCTCCTCGTCGTGGACCTTGAACCGCTTTGTCTTCCGCACTACTCGCTGGTATCGGGGGTGACGGACGAACCGCTCCACGGCGACCACTCGGGTCTTCTCCATCTTATCGGAGACCACACGCCCGACCCGCGTCTTTCGATTGGTCTTGGTCACACTCACTCCTATGCGGTGGGGGACCGTTGGAGCTCGCGCTCTCTCAAGATCGCCAAGGCCCGGGCAAGATCGCGCCGAGCCATCCGGATCCTGAGGGGATTTTTCGCCATCCCCTGGGAAAGCTGAAACCGAAGATTGAAGACCTCCTCGCGGAGGGCTCGAGCCCGCTCGCGGAGTTCCCCGTCATCCAGTTCGCGCCATTTGACCGGTTTCATCGCTCACTCCACGCGAGCCCGGCTGACGAATCGGGTCGTGATCGGAAGCTTCTGAGCCGCCAGGCGGAAGGCATCTCGGGCCCCGGCTTCATCCACCCCTTCCATCTCATAGAGAATTCGCCCGGGCTTCACCACGGCCACCCAGCTCTCGGGGTTCCCCTTCCCTTTGCCCATGCGCGTCTCGGCCGGCTTTTTGCTGACCGGCTTGTCGGGGAAGATCCGGATCCAGACCTTGCCTCCGCGCTTCGCGCTACGCGTCAAGGCCACCCGCGCCGCTTCGATTTGCCGGTTCGTAATCCATCCCGGCTCCATGGCCTTCAATCCATAGTCGCCGAAGGCGAGGGTGGCTCCCCGGCCGGCCTTTCCCTTCATGCGACCCCGTTGCGCCTTCCGGTATTTGACCCGCTTTGGCATCAACACGGTCGCTTGCCTCTTGAGATTTGGCAGGCTGAGCAAAAAGGTCCAGATGCAAGGCGGCGAGTTCGAGCGCCGGCTTTGCCGGCGCAACCCTGGGGGGAGGTTCGGAAGGGGGGCGTGCCCCCCTCCGAGGAAAGCCTTCGCCGCAGATGGGCCTTTTTCATCGGCCTGCTACTCCAGTTCACGAGCCTGGGGAAGCACCTCCCCCTTAAAGACCCAAACCTTCACCCCGATGGTCCCATACGTCGTGAAAGAGGTGGCCGTGCCATAATCAATGTCCGCCCGGAGGGTATGGAGAGGAACACGTCCTTCCCGATACCACTCCGACCGGGCCATCTCGCCTCCACCGAGGCGCCCTCCGCAGGCGATCTTGATCCCTTCAGCTCCCAGGCGCACCGCACTCATCACCGCCTTCTTCATGGCGCGGCGAAAGGCCACCCGCTTCTCGAGCTGTAACGCCACGTTCTCAGCCACCAGTTGGGCGTCCAGCTCCGGGTGGACCACCTCTTCAACGTTGAGATAGATCTCCTTACCCGTCCGGGCCTGCAGCTCGTTCTTCAACTTCTCCACCTCGGACCCCTTCCGCCCGATGATGATCCCGGGCCGGGCGGTATAAATCGTGATCCGGGCCCGGGTGGCGGACCGATCGATGTCGATCCGTGAGATGCCCGCATGGTACAGGGCCTCCTTGATATGGCGCCGGATCTTGAAGTCTTCGTGAAGCAGGGCCGCGTATCCACGCTGGGCGAACCATCGCGAGCTCCACGTCCGTGTCTGTCCCAGCCGGAACCCGACGGGGTGAACCTTCTGTCCCATGCGCTACCTCACGCTGCCTTCGTCACTTAGGACGATGGTGATGTGGCTGGTGCGGTGCCGGATCCGGTACGCCCGCCCCATGGCCCGCGGTTGGATCCGCTTCATCATCGGACCCCCATCCACGAACGCCCTGGCAACCCTGAGGGCGTCCAGGTCCCGCACCTGATGATTGTGCTCCGCGTTGGCGACCGCCGAACGCAGGACTTTCTCGACGAGGCGGGCGGCGGCCCGGTGGGTGTACTGGAGGATGGAGAGGGCCTCTTCCACCCGCTTTCCCCGGACCAGATTGGCCACCAGTCGGGCCTTCGTCGGCGAAACCCGAACAAAGCGCGCCACCGCCTTCGTCTGCACGATGCTCTCCACGCTATTTCAACGCCGTGGACCGCTCGGTGTGCGTCCCGTGGGCCCTAAAGGTTCTCGTCGGGGCGAACTCGCCAAGCTTGTGTCCGACCATATTCTCCGTGACGTAGACCGGGATGAACCTCTTCCCGTTGTGGACCGCCAACGTGTGGCCGACAAACTCGGGGACGATGGTAGAGCGCCGTGACCACGTCTTGAGGACCTTTTTCTGCCGGGTCCGCTCCATTTCCTCAACCTTGGCCAAGAGTCGCGTCTCCACGTAGGGTCCCTTTTTGAGCGATCGCCCCACCGATAATCCCCCTATTTCTTTCGTCGGGCCACGATGTACCGATCCGAGGCCTTTGGCCTTCGGGTCTTATACCCTTTAGTTGGCTGCCCCCAAGGGGACATCGGGTGGTTCCCTTTCCCTCGCCCCTCGCCCCCACCCATCGGGTGGTCCACGGGGTTCATCGCGACCCCCCGAACTGTGGGCCGGATCCCCAGCCAGCGGGAGCGACCCGCTTTGCCGATAGTGATGTTCTCGTGATCGAGATTCCCCACCTGCCCAACCGTGGCCAGGCAAGCGAGATGAACGAGGCGAAGCTCTCCCGAAGGAAGCTTCACATGGGCGTAATCCCCTTCCTTCGCCACGAGCTGGGCGGCCGTCCCGGCGCTCCGGCAGAGCTGCCCTCCCTTTCCCTGGGTCATCTCGACGTTATGAATGGCGGTCCCGAGAGGGATGCTTCGAAGAGGGAGCGCGTTTCCCGGAAGGATATCCGCCTGAGGTCCTGACATCACTGCATGACCGACTCTGAGCCCGAGGGGGGCAAGGATGTAGCGCTTCTCCCCATCCCGGTAGTGGAGGAGCGCGATGCGGGCGGAGCGATTCGGGTCGTATTCGATACTCGCCACGCGAGCCGGAATCCCCCACTTCTCCCGCCGAAAGTCAATCAGCCGGAGCCGTCGCTTGTGCCCGCCGCCCTGATGCCGGGTCGTAATGCGTCCCGCGTTGTTGCGGCCACCGGTGCGCCTCCACGGCGCCAGGAGCGCCTTCTCGGGGCGGTTCTTCGTGATCTCCTCAGAGGTGAGGATCGTCATGAAGCGCCGCGACGGGGTCGTGGGCTTGAGGATCTTTATCGGCATTTAATGACTATGTCCCTTCGAGGAGCTCGATCTTCTGCCCCGGAGCCAGCGTGACGATCGCCTTCTTCCATGTTGGGCGCCGTCCACTGTACCGCCCCATCCTCTTCACCTTCCCAAAGACCACCATCGTTCGGACGTCTTGGACCTTCACGCGGAAGATCTCCTCCACCGCCCGACGGATTTCCACCTTGTTCGCGTCCGGAGCCACCTGAAACGCGACATGGTTGTGCGCGTCCTTGAGCGTCGTACTCTTCTCAGTGATGAGCGGACGGACCACCACCTGCCGCGCGTCCTTCATGCCAGGGCCTCCTGGGTGGCCTGAAGCGCCCTCTCTTCGAAGAGAACATACTTCCAACGCAGGAGCTCGTAGGCGGAGAGATGACCGGCCTTGACCACCCTCACCCATGGAAGGTTCCGCGACGCTCGGGTCAGGGCTTCTGTCGGTTCCACCACCACTAAGAGCGTAGGTTCAGTTGCACCAAGGCCCTGAAGGAACCCCAGGAGCGCCTTGGTCTTCGGCTGCGCAAGGGTCACTCGGTTCACGACGAGAAGACCCCCGTCGGCAAGCTTCTGGGTGAGGGCCGCTCGGAGCGCCGCACGCCGCGCCTTTCGTGGCATGGCCTGAGAATAGTCGCGAGGGTGCGGACCAAAGACGGTCCCGCCACCCCGCCACTGCGGGGCGCGAATCGTTCCCTGTCGGGCCCGCCCCGTCCCCTTCTGGCGCCATGGCTTCCGGCCACCTCCGGAAACCTCACTCCGGGTCTTGGTGTCATGAGTCCCCTGTCGGCGACCTGCCAGCTCTCGAATGACTGCCTGGTGGAGCAAGGGGACGCCGACTTCGGTGAGAAAGACCGAGGGCTGCAGTTCCGCCGTTCCCACAGCCTTGCCGTGCTCATCGAGGATTGGAATGGCCGGCATCTTACGCCTTTCTCGCCTTCTGCTGGGTCTTGGTGAGCTTGATGCTCTTCCGAATCACCACCAGCCCTCCATTCGCGCCCGGGGCTGCCCCCTTCACCACCAGGAGGTCCTGCTCCGGGAGAATCCGGATCACCTCGAGGTTTTGGGCCGTCACCTTGGCCCCGCCCATGCGGCCCGGGAGGCGGTGCCCTGGGAAGACCCGCGAGGGATCAGAGGAGGCCCCGATGGAGCCGGGGGCTCGGTGAAACATGGACCCGTGGGTCGCATCCCCCCCGGCCCACCCGTGACGTTTCACTCCGCCCTGGAAGCCCTTCCCCTTCGAGATCCCCGTCACGTCCACCAGCTCGCCCACGTTGAAGAGGTCCACTGTGACTCGCTGCCCGGGCTGAAATGTTATCTCGGTCTTCGGGAGCCGGACCTCTCGTAAGATCCGCATCGGAGCCACACCCGCCTTCTTGAAGTGACCGGCCATCGGCTTGGTGACTCCGCGCTTCTTCTCCTCAAACCCGAGCTGGACGGCGTCGTAGCCGTGGGTTGACTTTGTCCGAAGTTCAATCACCGTGCAGGGACCGGCCCGAAGGACCGTGGCGGGGATGACATTCCCATCCTTCCCAAAGAGCTGGGTCATCCCGACCTTGCGACCGATGAGTCCTTCCTTCATTGCTGTATGCCAAGCCCTCGCTTCGCTTTCGGCTCCGAGCTAGACTGCTTGTTCGGCCAAAGTCCGCATGTTCCTGTCAGACTTTTTGACGGCCACACTCGCGCCGGGCCGAGAAGCAAGCAGATCGAGGCCCGAGGGAGGAGGGCACCGGAGTGCGACCAAGCCCGCCTGCGGCGGGACTCGGTGCCCGCAAAGGTACGCCCGACGACCGAAAAGAAATAATTGCCGAAGGCGTTCCACTGCGGGGTACCCACCGAACGTGGGTCGTGCGATGCTTGTCGGCCCGGCGCCAGAGCTGATTGCCGATCGCTGAACGCTGCTGTCACAGTTTGATCTCCACGTCCACTCCGGACGGAAGGTCCAGCTTTCCCAACGCGTCAATCGTTGCCGGGGTCGGATCGAGGATATCCAGGAGACGCTTGTGGGTCCGGATCTCAAACTGCTCCCGCGACTTCTTGTCTACATGGGGCGACCTCAAGACCGTCCAGCGGTTGATGGTTGTGGGAAGCAGGACAGGCCCTCGCATGCGGGCCCCGGTCCGGCGGACAGTCTCCACGATCTCCTTGACCGAGCGGTCCAGAAGACGGTGGTCGTATGCCTTGAGCCGGATCCGGATCTTCTGATCTGTCAGTGTCACCATTTTCTATTTCCTTGGCGACAGGACCCGCCGGAGGTGGAGTCTCATCACTCCACCACGGCGGCGACCACCCCCGCCCCCACCGTCCGGCCCCCCTCCCGAATCGCAAACCGCAACTCCTTCTCCAGCGCGATCGGCGTGATCAACTGCACCTCCATCGCCACGTTGTCCC